>ERZ824488.310-NODE-310-length-66164-cov-9.246215_pt1 | contig 66164 bp, 66 predicted proteins | sample MGYA00519936_ERZ824488 | MGnify/ENA primary metagenome ERZ824488 (study PRJEB31778, sample SAMEA3449153) | human gut metagenome | biome: human gut; feature: human-associated habitat; material: faeces | place: United Kingdom | collected 2010/2012 ... | reverse complement strand
TTTTTAGTAATACTAGTATGTATGTATTAGGTCAAACATTTTATCAACATTCCTTCCATTTTTTATATATTTTTTTATACTTATTAACATTTCCTACTATTTAATTTTAACACACTTTGTACTCTTTTACAACAAAAAACTAGAAAATAATTTCTAGTTTATTATATATGATTACTCTTTATTATTAAAAACTATTTATTTTAATTTATCACTTTCTGTTAATTCGCTTTTTATCAATTTCAAAGTTTTTTTTGTTAATTTACTTATATAACTCTGATCAAAATTAAATAATTGAGCAATTTCTTTTTGTTTTAAAGGAATATTATTATCAAAACCATACGTTAACTTAATTATTTTCTTTTCTCTTTCAGGTAGTATATTTATAATTTCTCTTACTTTTAAATATAAATCCTTTTTAAATATTTCATCATATGGAGATTCGCACGAATCAATTCTTTCCCTTGTTGGATCATAATATTCATCATAAAAGTATTCATTTTCAAACGATTGCTCAACTTCATATTTTTGTTTTTTCCTAATATACATCAATATTTCATTAATAATACATTCACTTGCATAAGTCGAAAACTTAAATCCTTTTGATATTTTAAAAGAATCTACTGCTTTTACTAAACCTATTAAACTTACTGATAGTAGATCATTTAAATCGTATTTTGTTTTTTCATAATAAACAAATGTAAAATGTTTTGCTAGTTTAATATTGTAGATTATAAGTATTTCACGAGCCTTAGTATTACCATTATAATACTCAATAAAAAGATCTTTTTCTTCAGTTTCTGTTAACACTCTTGGGAGTTTCATATTTAAAAATGATCCACTATATTCAATACTATCTAAATTAATTATTTCATCAACCATAATATTCCCCCTTAAATTGCTTTATATTATAACACTTTTTAATATTGTGTCAAATAAAAATCCATACTATGATGGATTTGTACTAAATTGTAGATTTAAAGACATATTACCAATTGATGCATTATTTTCACAATCAACATCTTGTCCTTCTACCCACATATATACTCTTATTTTTGTTATTCCAGCTCTTAAATTAAATATTTCCGTATTTGCATCAAAACCATTTTTTGTATAGTATTTAACATCTACTTTTTTAAAATAATTTGGATAATTATTTGCTGATGCTTTATCAGTTGTTATATTCATATTTTTGCTTATTTCTTTTAATACACCATCATAACTTATGGGATTTGATGGATTTGAAATATTTAAACCATATATATCTCTAGCATTCGCGATTCCGTGTTCTGTATGGGTATCATAATTTGGTTCCCATATATATACCTTTGAATTATCATTTGTTTTTAGATTTTGAATTGTATTTAAAGAGGCATTCACAGTTGTTGTTCCTTCTTCTATAAAGGCAAAACGAACAGCATTTTCAATACCTACTGATTTTTCACCTAGATATTTAGCATTTGATGCTGGAGTTAAATAAAGATTTGTATTAGTATTTGTTTTTAAGAATAAATCAAATGTTATAAATATACCATTACTTTCATCACCAAATGATTGTTCCTCATTTGATCTTGTTGCTTCTAGTGTATATTTTCCAGAACTATTATTCATAGCTGTTCCTTTAAACATTTTCATTTTACCATCTTCTAATTCACCAATTGTTGAAACTGGTTCTAAGACAAATGGAATTTGATTTATATTTGTTCCATATTTTTCACTTGCATTTTTTAGATCATCCAATAATATTTTGGATTTCCAACTTGTTCCATCCACTGATACTTCAATTCCCCCTTGAGCACGAACACTTACATCTAGCAAATCAATTTGAACCATTCTATTAGTTGTAAACCAAGCATAGGTTGATGTTGTTAAAGATAATGATGTTATTAAAAGTAATAGTAATAAATAAAATACTCTTTGTTTTTTTTGCTTTTTTTTATTTTTTCTTTTAGCCATTATTTTCCTCCTTAAACTCTTCTCTTATTTCCATATGCATTTTTATTTCACCACCTAATATATTATCAATACAATCAGGATCATCTCCTTCAAGCCAAATTACAATTGTAAATTTATCTACATCATTTGGTTTAAAGTTTTTTCTTTGTTCTAAAACTGGTATAGAAGCACTAAAGAAGGGAGTTGTATCTTTTTCGGGCAACTGGGTTATTGAATTGATTTTGGCATATACCTTTTTTTCGCCGTTTAAGAAAACCATTACTCTTGCTGCTTCATCTACTTTTTTAATAACATCATCTATTTTTATAGCATACCAATAATTTATTGTTTCAGTTCCTTTATTTTTTATATAAAATGTATATGCTATATAATTCTCACCATTATGAGATCCATCTTGTTCAGTATCAATGTTTTGAGGAATCCAATTTATAGATATATTATCCATAAATTCCATATCTTTGGCTTCTAATTTTATTGTTTCTTCAGGTATTTGACTATTTTCATATATTACGATTTGATTTTCTCTTGCTAAACGGCTATCTAGAGTTATTGTAAATTTTCCTCCTTTATATATAACACTTAATATTATAAAGGCTAAAGTTAAAACAAATAATGATATTGTTAGCATTATTTTAACTTTACTATACTTCTTTTTTCTTCCATATATTTTTTCTGCTTTTACAACAACTTCTTTGGCCATATTTAGATTCCTACCTTTTCTTTATTTTACCATATACTTTTTTTTTAATAAAGTCTACTTTACATTATTGTGTACACTATGTTATAATTTTATAAGATAGGTGAAGGGTTATGAATAGAAAATATTTTATATATACACTTGCTTTTATATCACTTGTTTTGTGCTTTTTCTTTATTCAAGAATCATATGCTAAGTATGTTAGTTCTACTAGAGAAAATACAGAAATTACAGTTGCTAGATGGCGTATTTTAGTTAATAACAATGATATTAGAAATAATAGTACAACAGGTGCGAGTATTGTTCCAGTTTTTCCGGGTAATGAACATATTGCTGGTGGTATAATTGCACCGACTAGTGAGGGGTATTTTGATTTGGTGATTGATGCAACTAGTGCGGATGTTTCGTTTAAATATGCTATTAATTTAGCTGTTAGTAGTGATAGTTCTGTTAAGGATTTAGTTGCTTTTAAATATAATATTAATGATGGAGAGGATATTGTTTTAGATAAATCTAATCAAACGATTGAGAATACTGTTTTACATACAGAAAATACTAGTCCTATTAAGATAAGAGTATATGTTATTTGGGATGATAGTGATAGTGCTTCGATGGATAATAGTGAAGATACCAGAGCAACAATGGATAATATTCCTGCTAAAATGGATGTTAATTTATCATTTATACAAGTAAAATGAGATAGAATTTTCTATCTCATTTTTGGACTGCAGTTATTTTTACGACTAATTTTATACTTGGTGAATTGGGATTAATATTATGAAAATCATATGCTAATCTTCCCCAATAGGTATCTTTTTCATCATCACCACTATCATATGGCCATTTAACACTTATTGTAATTGTTTCTTCACCACCACCGGCTGTTACTATTTTATTTGATACATCAAAACCTATTTTAAATGGATAATTACTATTTAGTTTTGTTAATATTTGTTCATCGGTTAAATCCAAGTTTTTTAAATTATCTCCTAAAACTTCTGCTTGTTCAACTTTATAACTAATAACAGCATCAGCTTCACCGTGATTGGCAGCTCTTAATGTTTTTGAATAATCTTCCATACCGGGATATAATGAATCAATTATTATTTCAATATATTCTTCAGTATCGCCTGCTCCTACTTCAAAATTAACATTCCAACTTCTTACTTTTGCTGTTATATCACTTGATACTTTTGTTGAATAAATAAACCAAGCAAAGGAATTGGAAGCAAGGGTAAGTGCTAATAAGAAAATGGTACGAAGGCGATATCTTCTTTTCTTTTTCAAGGTTTATCACCTACTCTTTTTCCTCTTTTTTTTCTTCAACGATATCTATTACTTCCATTACTGAAAGAATTGCGAATGGAACAAATACTACAAAGTAAAAGCCGTATGTATTATTTACTATTTTACTTATAAAACTTAATATAATGCTTTTATATACTACTTTTCCTAATATTTGACTTCCTTCTACTAATGGATCTTCAATATCATTCGCGATTCCTTTTGTTTGAAATATTATTTTTCCGTTTTCTTCGGTTTTTTTAATTACTCTATGGGTTACAATTTTATCTTTGAAATCATCTTTATTTCCAAGATATACAACATCATCGCCTTCTTTTATTTCACCTACATTTACTTTTTTAGATATTACCATATCACTTATGTTATATTTGGGTTCCATACTTCCAGTTACGATTGTATATAAGCCAAATCCTCCTAGAGTTAGTTTATTATTTGATATTCTTTGAATAAATATGATACTTATTACTATAACTATAAATAAAGATATTATTGCTTTTACTATCATTGTTATTATTCTTAATATTTTATTATTTTTTATTCTTTCTATCACGGTATCACCACTATATTTCTATTTCTTTTACTTTATCTAGATATTTATTCATAGCATTTTTAAATGTTTCTTCAATTTGTTTTTCATTTACAACTGTTTTATATTTAATAATACTATATTGTTTATCTATTATTTGTTTTAATTTTTCTTGATCGATGTTAGAATCAAGTGTTATTACTTTTTCTATCATATTACTTACTATTTTTTCAGATAGTTCTTCTTTTTCTTCTTGTTTTTCTTTATTTACGGAATCTAATACTAAATAATCAAGTAAGAATGATTCATCTATCATTTGTTTTAAGATTCCATTATCATAAAAGTTATTTTTTGTATTTTCTTTTTTAGTATCTTCTTCCATATGTGTTTGCATATAATTCCATAGTTTTACTGCATACTGAAAATTAACATTTTTAAGGATTACGTTAGTTTTCTTTATAGGAGATGTTACTAATGAAATGTGTTTTTTTTCAATACTTTGATATACTGATGATGTTGTTAAATCTGATATTTGAAGTTCTAGATGTTCAATTCGTTCAGGTATTGTCATTCCTGATGCGTTTTTATTTTCATCTTTGTCTTCTTTTTTAGCATTTATTGTCATCGATATATCTATTTTTTCTTTACCTAAATTACTTTTAGCTTTATATTCCATTTGTTTATTTGCTTTATTATAACTTTCGGTTACAAGATTTCTTTTTTTTCTTTCAATATAAAACTTCATATTCTTAATTAAACTATAAATAAATCTATTTTCATAAGTATCAAAACTTTCTTCTTTATTTATATTTAATATTTTACTTGGTTTTACATCGCCAGTTTTTTTGTTATAATCTTGAATTAAATTAGTATTTTTGGATAAATGTTTTATACTTTCAACTGTTACTCTACGAGCTAGTTCAATTTTAACTATATCTTCTTCGTTTATAATGAATCTGTTGGGATTTCTTAATATATTGTCTAAATATCTTATTGTTTCTTCCATTATCTCTAACCATTCAAAGTTAGTTGTTCTGGCATCTATTTCGTTTGTTACATATAATGATGAATCAATACTATCATAAAATTTCTTGTTTTTTTCATCATTTGTTTGCTCATATAAGTCTACAATTTCCAGTCCGTTCATTTTGTCCTCCTATGTTAATTTTTTAAGTCTTAATAGATATTCTTCACATTCTTTCATTTTACCTTTTCCGAATGTTTTATCTAAGAATTCTATATATCCGTCTATTTCATCTCTTATGTATGAGATATTTAATTGTTCAAATTTTCTTAATATTTTACGTGCTATAAAGTAATCAACACCATCGACTTCATCGCCGCCACAGGCTACATACACTGGCACGAATTTTTTCATATGCGCGACTATACGGTTACCGAATGCTATACGGAAGTGTTTAATTACATAGTCGTCCATTTCGTTTATTTTATTTAATGTGTCTTCAGATATTGGATTATCTGCCATAGCTGCACTGAAGAGTTTATCTAGATATGTGAAATTGATGTCTTGCGCTTCGGTATCGATTGGATCGAATACTTGTCCTTTATCATTTATATCTAGTGGCATAGCTCTATCGTAAACTTTATCAGTTACCATAAATGTTGAGTCATCGTTATTGATTGTTCCTATATACCATACATTTGCTGGTATTTTTAGTTTGCCATCAACAATATTTTTGGGATCATCTGGCCAAGAACTTGATACTAATTCAACAATCCATTCATCTTTATTTGGCATTTCTAGAATTGATAGCATTTCTGCAAAGTAATATTCAACTCTGGATATGTTCATTTCATCTAGAATTACTGTATAAATATCATCAGTATACCCAGCTACATATAATTCTTTTAATACTTCTGTTTCATTAAACTTTTTAGTAAATTCATTGAAGTATCCAAATAATTCAGTTCTATCTCTCCAAGATGGTTGAACGGATGCTACGCAGGAATCGTGTTTTAGGAATTTTCCCCAAGCATAGGCTAGGGATGTTTTACCTGTTCCTGATATACCTTGTAGGATTACCAGTTTTGTTGATGCGAGTGCTGAAATGAATAATCTTATCATTTCTGATTTATAGTACAACTTTAGTTTAGATGCTGCGAAGTTTCTAAATGTTTCAACTAGTTCTTCTAAAGTAAAATCATTGTTATAATTTGCTACTTTATAGTTTGCATATTCATTATCAACTGCTGTAAGTTTCGGAAATCTACTTGCTGTTGTATCAACATTTTCTTTATTTTCTTCAGGATTTTCTTCTATTTCTTCTCCTGGTTTTAGTCCTAATTGTGAGACTTTCATTGCTAGAATACTTTCTTTTTCAGCCATTAAATCAGCTACTTGATTATTTAATTCAGCTACTTCTTCTAATAGTGATTCTTCTTCAACTACTGTTTTTCTAAATTTCATATATTTTCTTATTAAGAAAAATATGATAAATATTATTCCGCCTACTATTGCAAGGACTATTAGAATTGCTAGGGCGACTAATATCCATTCTGCTATTTTAAAGTCATCTTTATAAAAGTTAATTATTGCTATGTATTCTTTGATGTTAAACATATTGATTATTCCTTTTATAAATCCTTTAAACATTAGAATGAATGATTTAAAGAATTGTTCTAGGAACTCATATAAAAAGCGAAAAAACGTATCCATACTTCACCTACTTTACTATTACTTTTTCAGAATCGAAAAAGTTTATTTTTTCTTTATCTACAATTATATATTTAAATATATCTAACCATAAACGACTATTTTCTTCATAGTTATAACTTGCATCTATTAGGGGTGCGAAGTTATATCCTTCTTTAATCCATTCATTTATAGTGTCCTTATTTGCTAGATAGTCTTTATATTCTACTTTTAAAATTATATTGTTTTTTATTAGTTCATTATTTATAACTTCTTTTAGTCTTTGTGTTTTTTGTTTTTTTTCTAATATTTCTATAGGAAAATCAACAATATACTCTTTATCATATTTTGTATCTATAGCATTTCTTAGTATTTCTAAACTTGTTAGATAATATGTTATAAAGGCTTTTTGTTCATTTATGATTGGTGAGTTATAAACTTTATTTATAGAATACGCGCTATATATTTTATTGAACTTAATATCGTAATTTAATTTAACTTGCGCAACTTTTCTTTTATTTGTATTTTTTAATTCTATTTGAAAGTGTTCATTTGAAAATGAGTTTAAATATTTTTGTTTTCTTTTTTCATTTTCTTTTACTAATTTTATTAATTCATTTTCAAATGTTTCGTTTTCTAATTTTAAAGCATTTATTTTATATTCATTTATTTCTTTTACTATTTTTTTTAAATCATCATATGGTTTTACATTATCAAAGTATAAAATATATTTAAAAATATAGAATATTTGTTTTAGTTCTTCATTTTCTTTATCTTCCATTACTATTTGTTTCATATAATAGTTTATATTTGTTTCTGCGTTTCTTGATTTTGTTTCATAATAGTTATAATATCTTACTTTTATATATGTATCTAGTAATTTAAGTACTAATTCTTTATTGTATTTTTTTTCTAATATCAATTTAAAATATTCTATTATATTTTTTTTTGAAAATTCTGTATATTCTTGTCCTATCATTTTTTCACCTACTCTGTAATGCTAAAATCTATTATTGAATTATTATTTGTTATTGGATATGTATAGTTTTTGGTTGTATCGGCTTTATAAAACTTAACAACTTCACTTGATTCTGGTTCCATTTTAAAGGTTATACTATTTATATAATCAAATCCATCTATATTTGTTGTTGTTATAGAATCTTTTTTTAAATAAACGGAATTGGTCATATCAAATATAACGATATTGGGATCAAATGTTAGAGTGACTTGAGCTGATACACATTTTGCTTTTTCTTCTTCACTTAATGATTTATATGTTGTTTTATCTATTCTGTCATTTACGGAATAGTTACCGAATGCTGTCTTTATTAAATAATAATCTATTGTATTTGTAATACTTAAGTTAAGATATGGTCTATTTTGTTTATCTTCTATTTTATATGATAGACCACTTTTTCCGACTTTTAGAACAAATCTTCCTTGTAGTGTTTTTGAGTAAGGGCTTGTACTTTTAACGGTTATTTCAATAAAGGCTTCATCACCATCATTAAAGGTTGCGTTTGGTGTTATTAGAGCATTAAAAGATGCTGATTGGTCAGCTGATCTTATAATTCCGCCGGTTGAATTAACACTGCACAAAACATTGTTTGAACAAACATAACTTACTTCATATGATATATCACTTGTTGAGTATACAAGGTTGTTTTTCCGATTATTTAAATTGATTGTTATACTATAAGGATCTACGGCTGACCAGTTATCAACCTGATAGATAGCTCTATTGGTTGTTAATTTATCAGAATTAAAGTAAAAGCTTTTGGTTGCTAAGTATGAGTCTCTTATTTCATTATATATGTATCTTCCGTATGCTAGTGTTATGGTTGATAATATAATAATAATGCCAATTATTATATATGTTACTTTTTTCTTCATTTATTTTTTATTTCTTTTGTTATTGCGTATATTTCATAAATGAATGCAACTAGCATTGGTAAGATGATTGCAATTAAGTATCCTATTCTTGATGTTAAAATGTTATGAATTGTTCCTAGTACAGGGTAAGCTGTTGTTTGAGCTATTGTTCCTAAAACATTTTCTTCTGTTAGTACTAATTCATCATCTAAAACGATTGTTTGATTTTTTTCATCAACTTTTTTTACTTGTCCAACTTTAACTTCTGTACCTTTATTATTTTTGTTATAATAAAAAATCTTATCATTTTCTTTTACATTACTATTTTTTTTGATTAGTAAAAGTTCACTACTATTATATTCTTTAGTATTCTCTTTTAGGGTTAATAAGTAGGAATTCTTGAATTCTGCTATATTATACTTATTATATGATAGTAATATATAGGTTACTGTAATTGTTAAGATAAAATAAAATACACATACAATACTGATTATTATTTTTTTCATATTCTCACCATTTTAATTATAACATATTTCGACAAATTGTGTAAACAAAAAGAAAATCATTTTATTGATTTTCGATTTTTTTTCCTAATTCTTTTATTTTTCTTAATCTATGATATATGCCTGATTTTGTTAATTTTGCTGGGGTTTCTAACGATATTATTTCACTTAATTCTTGAAGTGAGCTTTCAGGATATTTTAAGCGATAATCTGCTATTAAGCGATCTTTTTCATCAAGTAAATCAAACATATCTTTTTCTTTTAATTTTTCAATTATTTTTATATCTTTTTGGGCTGATTCAATCATTTTATCAACATTTGCTTGTTCACAATTATTTAGGCGATTTGTCATATTTTTATGATCACGATATATTCTGATATCTTCATAATATAGTAAGGCATTGCTAGCGCTGATAATTCTTAAAAAATCACTTATTTTTTCTGATCCTTTTATATATACCATATATCTATTTTCACGTTTTAATACTTTACTTCCTAGATTTTTTTTATTTAGTAATTTGTTTAGTTCATTAGCTAGTGTGATATTGTTTAATAAAAACTCTAAATGATATCTTGATTTTTTGGGATCGTTGATACTACCACATCCTAAAAACATTCCTCTTAAATAGGCTCTTAGGGTTTCGTCATCATCGTAAATATAACTTGATGTTATGCCGTTTGCAATTCCAAGTGTTTCTAAAATATCTGGTATTTTTTTGGTTATTTCTAATATATAAAGGTATTTTTTTTGAAAATTAAATCCTTTTCTTACGGTTATTTTTACATTGATGTCAAATATTTCTTTTATTGATGAAAATATTTTACGAGCAACGGATGCATTTTCAATAGTTATTTTTATGGTATCACTTATTTCAGCAGTTGATATTAAGAGTGCGGATAGTTCAGCAATATTTTCCGTTTTGGGAACTTCTAATTTGCTTACTTCATTTTTTACCTCATATGTGAATGACATTTTATCCTCTACTTATAATACTGAAAGATGCAATTGTGCCTTCAGCTGCTGCAGTTGTTAATTGATATACATCTTTTTTTATACAATCTCCGCAAGCATATATTCCTTTTATGTTTGTTTCCATTTTTTCATTTACTATGATATAACCGTTTTCTTGGTTTAAAGAATCAATTTTAATAATTGATGGTACTTGACCGATTGCAACAAATAGTCCTTTAATTTTATAGGTATTATTATTTGTTTCAATACTTTCAAGGAAACCATCTTTTGTATTTAATTTTTCAACTTTTTCGTTTGGAGCAAATGTTACATTTGCTTTTTGTTTTAATTCTTCTATTAAGTATTCTTCGGCGCGATAATTATTATTTCGATGGATTAGGGTTACATTTTTACATATATTTGATAGATAGATTGCATCTTCGAAGGCTGTATTTCCGCCGCCAACTACTGCAACATTTTCATTTTTGTATAGATTTCCATCACAAGACGCGCAAAAGGAGATTCCTTTTCCAATTAGTTCTTCTTCGTTTTCTAGCCCTAATATTCTAGGTTTTCTTCCGGTTGCTAAAATAATATTTTTTGTTTGATATGTGTTTTTATTTGTTTTTACTTCCAAATTATTGATTTCTAATACTTCTTCTTTAATAATTTTAATATTTAAATTATCTGTTTGGTCTAAAACTTTTCTTATTAGGCCAAAACCATCTATTTCAAGAAAGCCTGGATAATTTTTAATACTATTTGTTTTTAGTATTTGACCGCCTGGCATACTTTTTTCAATTATTACTACATTTTTACCTGCTCTTTTTAAGTATATTGCTGCTGTTAATCCTGCTATACCAGCTCCTATTATTATACAATCAAAACTTGATTTCACCGGCATTCGCCTCCTTATAATTATTTTCGAATTTAGAGTTTGTTTGTCCTTTTATAATTATTATTATACCTATTATTATCATTATTATAGATACTAGTTGGGCAATTTTAATTGGTCCTAACATTAGAGCATCTTGTCTTAGTGATTCTATAAATATTCGAACTGCACCATACCATATTAGATATGTTCCTGTTAAAGTTCCGACTTTTGTATATTTTCCTTTTCTTATTATTAGTAATATTATAAATCCTACTAGGTTAAGGATTGATTCATACCAAAATGTTGGGTGGTAATATACTCCATTTATACTCATTCCTTTGATTATAAATTCTGGTATAAGTAGTTTTTTTAGAGTTGCATATGTTGTCATTGGACCATAAGCCTCGCTATTCATAAAGTTACCCCATCGTCCTATTATTTGACCGAGTATTAATCCAACTACGATTATGTCAAGTAATAATAGTAGATTTACTTTATATTTTTTGGCATAATAAGATATAAATAGTAATCCTCCTATTATACCGCCGTGGATTGCAAGTCCGCCTTCCCATATTCTTAATATACCAAGTAAATCATCTTGATATTCGGCAAAATTGAATGCTACATAGTAAATGCGAGCGCCTATTATTGCACATATTATTGTGTAAAAAAATAAATTATTCATAAAATCTTCAGTGAAGCCTTTCTTTTTGGCTTCTTTTAATATTATTGCAGATGCTGATAGAATCGCTAATAACATTATTATAGAATACCATCTTATTTCTATAAATCCTAAATCTAATAATACCTTGTTCATATATATTCCCTTTCTTTTTTATAATTATAACACAAATAAGTAGATTTTACATCTACTTATTGTCTAGTGTTTATTATTTTGACTTTCGTTTATTTTTTATTATTTTTTTCTCTTAATTCAAATAAGATATCTCTTAATTCGGTTGCTCTTTCAAAATCAAGATTTTTAGCAGCTTCTTGCATTTCTTTTTCGATTTTTATCATCATCTCTTGTTTTTCTTTATTTGATAATTTAGCTTCCTCTTTATTATCACCAATATTACTTATTACATCTCTTATTTCTTTAATAATTGTTTTTGGTACAATATTATGTTCTTCATTATATTTTTCTTGAATCCTTCTTCTTCTTTCAGTTTCTTTGATTGCAATATCCATTGAATCACTTACTAAATCAGCATACATTATTACTCTTCCATTTGCATTTCGAGCTGCTCTTCCGATTGTTTGAATTAAGCTTCTTTCACTTCTTAGAAATCCTTGTTTATCAGCGTCTAGTATTGCGACTAAGCTTACTTCTGGTATATCTAATCCTTCTCTTAAAAGATTTATACCTACTAAAACATCATATTTTTTTAGTCTTAAATCTCTTATAATTCTTAAACGATCTAATGTTTTGACTTCACTATGAAGGTATGCAACTTTAATTCCAACTTTTTCTAAATATTTTGTTAATTCTTCGGCCATTCTTATTGTTAATGTTGTTATTAAGACTCTTTCATTTTTTTCAATTCTTATATTTATTTCATTTATTAAGTCTTCTATTTGATTTTTAGATGGTCTTACTTCTATTAATGGATCTAATAGTCCGGTTGGTCTTATTATTTGTTCAATTATACGATTATTAGATTTTTCTTTTTCGTATTCAGCTGGAGTTGCTGATAGGTAGATTACATTATCTAGTTTATTTTCAAATTCTGTAAATGTTAATGGTCTATTGTCTTTTGCCGATGGCAAACGGAAGCCATAGTCTACAAGGACTTGTTTTCTTGCTTGGTCACCATTATACATTGCTCTTATTTGAGGTATTGTTACGTGTGATTCATCTATTATTAATAAGAAGTCTTTCTTAAAAAAATCAAGTAAGGTTGTTGGGGTTTCACCTGGTCCTTTTAATGCTAAGTGCCTTGAGTAGTTTTCTATTCCGTGGCAAAATCCTGTTTCTCTCATCATTTCTATATCATAGTTTGTTCTTTCTTTTATTCTTTGATATTCTAATAATTTATTGTTTTCTTTAAAATATTCCAATCTCTCTTCTAGTTCTTTTTCAATATTAACTATTGCTTTTTCTAATTTTTCATCACTTGTAACAAAGTGACTTGCTGGAAATAGTGATATTGTTTTTTTGCTTTCAGTTATTACTCCTGTTACTATATCAAAAAGTGTTATACGATCAATTGTATCTCCAAAAAATTCAATTCTTACTCCTTGAGTATGTTGGTTAACTGGTATTACTTCTATTGTGTCGCCTTTTGCTCTAAAGGTTCCTCTTTTTGGATCAATATCATTTCTTTCATACAACATTTCTACTAATTTCTCGAGTACTTCGTCACGATCAATTTGATCGCCTTCAGCTAGAGTTAACATCTTTTTTTCATATTCTTCAATTTCACCAATTCCATATATGCAAGATACGGATGCCACTACTATTGTGTTAGGATATCTTAATAGTGATGATGTTGCGTAGTGTCTTAATTCATCTATTTCATCATTGATTGAGGCATCTTTTTCAATATAAGTATCTGATGATGGAACATATGCTTCTGGTTGATAGTAATCATAGTATGATACAAAGTAACATACGTGATCGTTTGGAAATAGTTCTTTTAATTCTGAGTAAAGTTGTCCTGCAAGAGTTTTATTGTGAGCAAGAACTAGTGTTGGTTTATTTATTTCTTTTATTACATTTGCGACTGTGAATGTTTTTCCGGTTCCCGTTGCGCCTAGTAATACTTGATTTTTTTGGCCTTCTTTAATTCCTTTTACTAATTCTTCTATTGCTTTAGGTTGATCACCTGCTGGCTTATATTTTGATACTAAATTATACATAAAACGCCTCCTTTTGTTAAATTGTGCAATTGTCAAAAAACTTGTCGTCTGTTATAAGCATTCGCTTTTTCGTACAAAATGAATTTCGATTACAAAATTAATTAACAATATTAGCAACATTATTTTAGCATTTATTTTAAAGCTTTGCAATAATTCACATAATTCCTGATTTTTATAGGTTAATGATATAATTTATTTAAATTCTAGTTTCTTAACATAACTATTAACTTTAGGTTTTCTATGATTTAAATAATTCAAAGTTTTAGATTTAATACTACTAATTCTACATATATTATTCAATATTTTTTCTTCTTCTTTGTCAGTTATATTTTTATAACTTAAATATTTCTTATATATATTTGGGCTAACACCCATATTTTTTTTAAATATTTCTGAATAGTATTCTAAAGAATTAAAACCATTTCTAAAAGCAATATTTAATATATAGTTATCTTCTTTAAAATATGGCAAACTATTATATATTCTAATTGTATTAATGTATTCATGTATTGATATATTTAATTCTTTTTTGAATTTTTTCATTATATATGTTTTATTAAAATAAAATAATGTACTCAATTCATCAATAGTAATTTCTTTATTTATGTTATTATTTAGATATTCTATAATATTACATATCAAGTCATTTGAAAACATAGTATCACCCACATATTTGTATTATAGCACGTTTTTCAAATAAAAGCCATTTTTGTTTAAGTGCAAAATTATATAGATGTTATAATGTTATTGAAAGGAAGTGATATGCATGGCATATTCAAGATGGGCAACAGTTGAAGAATTAAAATCTAAACTAACCCCTATCAGTTATGATTCTGAAATTAAAAAATCAGGAATACCAATGATGTATGATGACAATAATCTTTATATTAAAGATGATGAATCACATACTTTGGTAATTGGCACAGCAGAAAGTGATAAAATTCAATCAACGATGTTACCACAATTAAGACTTGCAATCAAGGCTCGAGAATCATTTATAGTTCATGATGTAAAAGGTGAAATCTACAACACTCTATCAGGAGAATTAAAAAAACAAAATTACAATATCATTATAATTAATTTAGATAATCCTACTGTAGGTAATAATTTCAATCCATTAAGTTTACCTTATGAATTCTATAAAAATGGTAAAAAAGATAAAGCAATAGAGTTATTAGAAAATGTCGGATACTATTTTTGTTGTAATGAAACATTCAATACAAATATTGATCCATTCTGGAATAATTCTGGTATATCATTATTTATAGGCCTTGCATTATATCTATTTGATAATGCAAAAGCTGAGGAAATTAATATTAGTAGCTTATTCAATCTAGCATCCAATTTTGATAAATTAACAGAACAAGTTAAAAAATATGATAAAACTTCGCCAATATATATTAATTTATCTAATATTATATTAGCACCAAACGAAACAAAGGGTAGCATTCTATCAGTATTTATGCAAAATATGAGATTATTTGTATCAAGAGAAACATTATTAAAAATGTTATCTTCTTCTAATTTTGATATAATGAATATTCAAAAAGAAAAAACAGCATTATTTATTATAAGCAATAATAAATCAACTTCTAGAAGACTAATACCATTAATAGTTGAAGAGTGCTATTGTGCTGCTACAGCTACAAATGCTAAAATCCGTAGATTAAATATTGCAATTGATGATTTTGAATACTTGGTTCCTATTAAAGATTTCAACAGTATGCTTACTCTTGCTAGAAGTTATAATATTAAATTTAGTATATTTGTAAGAAGTTTATTAGAACTAAGAAATACTTATGGTACGGAAGGAACTGAAATAATAAAAATGGCATTTGGTAATATAATTTATCTATTAGCAAATGATATCGAAACATTAGAAAGTATATCAAAATTATGCGGAATTCGACAAACCGAAAATGGATTAGAACCACTGATTTCTGCGGAAGATTTAAAATTACTTAATGCTTTTGAAGCAGTTATCTTAATTCCTAGACTTTACCCTGTTAAAACTAAATTATTGCCTGATTATCAAATTGATTGGAAATTCAGCAATGAAAAATTAGATTTTAAACAAATAGAAAATAAAGAAGTTAAAACTTTTAATATCACATAATTATAAAAAAGAAATTAGTTTGTCAAAATGATATGAACCCCGTTTCTTGGACATAGAAACGAGGTTTTTATATGTCAAAACTACTAATTTCTTTTTATATTTTGCAACATTATTTTATTTGAAATATTCTAACAGAAATGCTGATATTTATTTTTCTTGTTCTATATATTTTAATATTTTATTTTGATTTGCAATTATTTTTTCTATTTTATCATGTAATTCTTCTAAGATAAGCTCACTTTTTAAATCTGTCCTATAATCATTCTGGGCACGTAATGAATCTTTTTTTGCTGCTCTATTTTGACTCATCATAATAACTGGAGCTTGAAGTGCTGCTATACAAGATAAAACTAGATTCAATAATATAAATGGATATGGATCTAAATTTTCAAATATATAAACATTTAAAACAATCCATAATATTAAAAATATAGAAAAACCTATTATAAATGGCCAACTACCTGCGATTGCAGTTAGTTTATCTGCTATTTTATCGCCTATTTTTTCGCTTTGCTTGTCTTGTTTATCTATATCAACTGCTATTGGTTTATCTATCAATAGTTCTATTAATTCATCTTCATTTTCTGTTTCTAAATTTTGATTTAGTAACATTTTTACTATTTCTTGTTTCGTTCTTTTCTTTTCCATACTTCACCTATTATTTACAAAACGTCCCTGATCCATTATACATTTCAATGATTTTTGATTTTGTCATTTCATTCTGGAAGTCAACGTTTCTTTCCTCATAGTTCATATTATAAGTCACCTTAATTTCAATTTTTTTGTTAGTTTTAATTACTTCACATTTAGAAAATGCATCTTTTGTTGTAATTTCTCTCTTATTTCTCTTATTACAAGTTTCAATATCATTTTTTAAACTTTTTTCTAAATTAAGATTATCTTTTGTCATATTTTCATAACTTATGCTTTCAGTTCCTGATTTAATTCCTACACCATCTTCATTAAAATAATATACTATTTCTTGTTTATATGATATAGCTTTTTCATCATCACTTTTATTTGTTTCTAATTCATAATATTCTTTGAAATCTCCTATTGTCATTGTTCGGGTGCTTGTACATACTACTTTATCATCCATATTATTCTTTGTTTGACATCCCGTTAAAAGTGCTATTATTGCGATTAAAAGTGTTAATTTTTTCATTTTTACCTCCACTTTAATTATATTATTTTATCAATATATTAACAAGTCTTATTTCATTTTTTTTACATATATTTTATTGGTGATGGAATGTTTTATATAAATACTTTTGTTTTATTTTCTTTTTTAGGATTTTTTTTAGAAAGTTTGGTTTATAAATGGAGTTTATCAAGAAGACATAGTGGTGCTTTATATGGTCCTTATACTTTGGTTTATGGACTTGGTTTCACTTTAATTATTTTTATTTTTAATAATTTGAAGTTTAATTTAGGTTATATTAATTATTTAATTTATTATTTAATATTTTGTTTTATTTGTACTTTATGTGAAATGATTTGTGGATTTTTAATTAATTTTATTTTTCATAAAGATATGTGGGATTATAGTTCTTATCCTTTACATTTTACAAAATATGTTTGTTTAAAATACTTTTTTGTGTGGGGATTATTTTGTTTTGTATTTGTTTTTTTCTCTTATGATTTTTGGTTTTCAATTATAAATATTATTCCGTATTATTTTTCTATTATCGTTTTATTTGTTATGGTTATAGATTTAATTTTTTCGTTTATAAAAAGTAGAAATTAATTCTAATTTTACATTTATTGACAATTTTGTTGATCTTTTGATTATTTTGCAATTATATTACTTTTTTTAAAATAATTTATATATTCTTTTGGTATATCTATTTCTAAGTTTATTTCTTTTTTTGTTATTGGATGAATAAATACAACTTTTTTTGCTGTTAAATATAGATATTTTACACTTTTTATTTTAGAGCCATATTTTTGATCGCCTACTATTGGATGATTGATATCTTTCATATGAACTCTTATTTGGTTTTTTCTTCCGGTTAATATTTGAATATTTAATAGTGTACATTTATTTGAGATCATAATTGGTTCATATTTAGTGTGAGCGAACTTACCTTCTTTTGCTGAATATGTTAATAATGTTTTTGTTTCTTTTAAATATGATTTTATTTCACCTTTTGCGGTAATTTTTCCTTCTACCAATGCTACATAATATCTTTGTACATTTGACCAATTATCTTGCAAATAATTTTTGATTTTTTCATTTTTCGCGAATAAGACAATTCCACTTGTATCTTTATCTAAGCGATGAACAATAAAGATTTTTTGATTTTTCTTTTTTATATAGGTTAAAACTTCGTGGTAAAGTGTTTTATCTTTTTCTTTTTCAGTACTGATTGTTAATAAATTATGTGGTTTATTTACAGCTAGTATAAATTTATCTTCGTATATTATATCTAATTTTTTCATTTTTACTCCATAAGAAAAAGCATATTATGCTTTCTTAAAATATTCTTTTGATGCTTTTACTACTTTGCCACCTAAGAATATTACACCGATTAAGTTTGGTATTAACATTAGTCCATTAACAGTATCTGCTAGATTCCATACAAGTTCAAGCTCTAATACTGATCCTATAAGGATAAATATTAACCAAAATATACGTACGAATATTTTACTTTTTGTTCCAAATAGATATTCAGCGCATTCTTCACATACATAACTTGCTGATGTTAAACAAGTAAATGAGAATAAAATCGATGCAATCATTATGATAATGCTTCCTGGTCCGTTTGGTAATGCTTTATCAAATGAGTTCATTACTAGTTCGGCACCATCTGATCCATTTGCCCACATTCCAGCGATTACTACTACTAATCCTGTTATTGTATTTACGATTATTGTATCTATAAATATTTCAACAGGTCCCCATAATGATTGCTCTATTGGGTTTTCAACTTGAGCTGCGCTATGGGAGATTGCTGCTGTACCTAGTCCAGCTTCATTTGAATAGATTCCACGGGCAAAGCCATATCTCATTGTTTGAGCGATTGATGCTCCGGCAAATCCTCCTAATGCAGCTTGTGGTTTAAATGCTGCTTCAATAATTGTTAAAAATGCAGGTCCTACCATATCAGCGTTTACAACTAATACTACTATTCCTGATACAACATATAAAAATGCCATTACTGGTACTACAAAATTACTAAACTTTCCTAATCTTTTAATACCACCGAATATTACGATTCCTACAATTATTATTAATACAACTCCGATTGTATAATTATGAACTCCACTCCATCTTGCTTGAACGGCATTTACGATTGTATTTGTATCAACCATTGCAACTATTACAATATATGATAATACTGCTAGTATTGCATATATTACTGCTAGGAATTTTGAGTGTAAGCCATCTCTTAAGTAATACATTGGTCCGCCTTTTACATTGTCTTTATTTACACTTCTATATATTATACCTAGTCCTATTTCAACGTATTTTGTGGCCATTCCAAATAATGCGGCAATCCACATCCAAAATATTGCACCTGGTCCACCACTTGCTACAGCGGTTGCGACTCCGGCAATATTTCCCGAACCAACAATTTCACCCATTGATATTAGGGCTGCTTGACTTGATGAAACTAATCCTTTTGCTTCGTGATTTTCTTCTTTTTTTCCAATTGTTCCTTTATATATTTTCTTGATTTTTGTTAGTTGAGGAAAACCTAATCTTATTGTGTAATATATTCCTACTCCAAGAATTAATGCAATCATTGGTACTCCCCATACTATTTCATTGATAAAATCATTTATAGTATTTATTTTATCCATAATTAACCTCCTCCTGTTCATTATAACATAAATGAACAAGTATAAGCAACTATATATTTTTAGATTGTATTTGTTTTATGTTTTAGAGTATTATTTATTTTTAATTAATTTATTTCATTAAAATAGCAAACCAAAGATTGTAATTCCGTAAAACATATAAACTACAATTTGTAAGAGAAAACTTATCCACGCACATTTATTTGCTGCTTGTGCTGCTCTTAAATCAATATCTCTTAAAATATAATAGAGAATTGCGCCTATTACTGAAAATAAAAAGCCTACTATCGCACATATTATTATTGCTGTAGTGTTTTCATTATTTTGGGGGTTATTGTTTATTGATTTCAAGTTCTTACAACAACATCATTGAATGAGTGAGATTTTTTTAACTAATTTAATGAGAAAATATTTATGGAGGGTGCGAATATTTCATATAGTTAATAAAAAAGATGAAAATTATGTTTATTATTTAGTTGTCAAAAATCTTAAAAAGCGACACAAACTTAAGGGATTAACTCAAAGAGGGTTTGCTGATGTTTTAGATATAGATATAAGAGAATTATTTAAACCTATAGATGATGATAAATAAAAACAAGCTTGCGCTTGTTAATTTTTATATATTTTGAATATTACTTGATACATTGTTTCTAAATCAAATTCTTCAGTTTCAATTTTGTATCCATAACTTTCAATAATGTCATTACAATCTCTTATAATTCTAATTACATCTTTCATTTGCTTTGGACCTTGTTCCTTTTCTTTTTCTGGTGTTTCTTCTTCATCTTCTTCAATGAATTCAACATCATCATCTTTTATTTCTTCACCTGCAAAATCATTATGAATTATTGGGTTAAAATTATCAAAGTTATATTCTTCTTTTGTTTCTTTGGAAGTTTCTTCTTTTGGTGGTTCAACTACATTACTTTGAATTGGTTCTGGTATAATATCTTTTTCTTCTTTTACAGGTTCTTCAATATTATCAACCTTTACTTCTGGTAATTCTTCTTTTTCTTCTTTAATTGGTTCGAAACTCTCTATATCATTAATATTAAAGCTCATTTCCGGAACTTTTACTTCTTCTTTAGCTGGTTCCTCAGCTGGAGTAAAGTCAATCGTTTCTTGAACTTTTTCTTTTGGTTCTTCAGTTGGTTGTTCTTCTTCTGGTGGGAATATACTAAAGAACTTGTGTCCCATTGGTGGTTCTTCATTTTTTTCTTCTTCTTTTGGTTCTTCAGTTGCTGGTGGTTCAACCTTTTCTTCCACTTTTTCTGTTTTTGGAGGAGTTTTTAATAAATCCTCAATATTTACTGTAGGTTTTTCTTTGAATAAATCTTCTGATTTTTCTTCTATTTTATTTACATCAACAAAACTAGGATTTATTTCCTTACCTGGTTCTTTTATTTCTTCTTTTTCTTTATCTAATATTAAATTACTATTTGGCATATTAAAATTGTTATCCATTTCTATCATTTCCCCTTTTTCTTCAACTATTTTTTCGATTTCTTTATCTGTTTGCCTTACTGTTAGTCTATCTCTTATTATTTTTTCTAGCATTCTTGCTTGATCTTTTTTATCATATAATTTTAAAAGTGATCTTGCATGACGTTCGGAGATTTTTTCGTTTAAAAGTGCTTCTTTAACGCTATCATCTAATTTTAACAATCTTATTTTATTAGCGATTGTTGATTGTTTCTTTCCTAGTTGTTTTGATAGTTCTGCTTGAGTTATATCACCTATTTGTAATATCTTTTCGTATGACATTCCTTCTTCTATTGGTGATAGCTCTTTTCTTTGAATATTTTCAATAAGGGCAAGCTCTGCTGTTTTCTTATCATCGGCATCTATTACAATAGCAGGAATTTCTTTTAAGCCTATTGACTGGCTTGCTTTGAATCTTCGCTCACCTGCTATTATTTCATATTTATTTCCCAATCTTCGTACAGTTATGGGATTTATAATGCCGTGTTTTTTTATTGATTCTGCTAATTCATCTATCGCGTCATCTTGAAACACAACTCTTGGTTGCATTCGGTTTGGCAGTATACTATCCATACTTATATTTGTTATCTTTTTTTCATCCATAAGGCAACTCCTATATTCTCTTATATATATAATACTACAAATAAAAATTAATTTCAACATTTTGGGAAATATTTTGGGAAATAATTTTAAATTAACAAATTTGTTATATTATAAGGGATTGTAACTAACGAAAATTATTTCCCGGGAAATAATTTTGCTTGGGAAATATTTTGGGAAATAATTTTTATGAAAAAACTATAGTGGTTTTGATTTAATTACACTATAGTTTCGTGGATATTTTTTTGGTGTTTTTGACACTTTTACATACTTAATTAGAGTTCTTTCACTTTCTTCTTTTGGTAAAGTAAATTTAATTTCATCTATTTTTTTGATTTTTAATTCAGTTTCTAATTTGGATTCGTTTACTTTTTCTTCTTTTCCTTTCATTGCTACAAAGTATTTATTTACTTTTGCTAATCTTATTGAACATTCTAGAAGAACTGAAAGGCTTGCAACAGCCCGAGCGGTTACTAAATCATATTTTTCTTCGGATTCTAAAGAATAATCTTCAGCGCGAGTACATATTGCTTTTATGTTATTTAGTTTAAGTTTTTCAATTACTTCATTTAAAAAGTCAATTCTTTTATTTAATGAATCAACAAGCGTAATATTTAGATGAGGAAATACTATTTTTAATACAATTCCCGGAAATCCTGCTCCACTTCCTATATCACATAGATTTGTTATTTCATTTAAATCGATGATTTTACTTATTGTTAAACTATCATAAAAATGTTTTAGATAAAATTCATTTTTATTTGTTATACCAGTTAGATTCATAACTTTATTTTTTTCAATTACTAAATTATAGTATTCTTCTAATTGTTCTAGTTTTTTATCATCTATTACAATATTTATTTTCTTTAATTCATCTATAAATTCATTAATGCTCATTTTTATACTCTTTCTTTATATATATAGATAATAGTGTTATGTCAATTGGATTAACACCACTTATTCTTAATGCTTGGGCAAGTGTTGTTGGTTTAACTTCTTTCAGTTTTTGTTTTGCCTCACTTGCTAGATTTTTGATTTTATCATAATCTATATCTTCTGGTATTTTTTTATTTTCTAATTTTTCATAATCGATTATTTCTTTATTTACTTTCTTTATATACCCTTCATACTTATTGTTTATTTCAACTTGTTCTTTTATGGTGTATTCATAATTATCAAGATTTATAAAGTGTTCAATATTATTCATTGTTATTTCAGGTCTTCTTAATAAATCATATAGAGTTATACCATCTTTTATTGGAGCTGATCCTACTTCTTTTAAATAATCTAATACTTCTTGTTTTGGTGTTATTTTATTTGTTTTTAGAAGATTTTCTAATTCTGTTTCTTTATTTTTCTTATTTAAATAGTTTTGATATTTTTCATCACTTATTAAACCAATATTTTTGCCTTTTTCCATTAGTCTAGCATCGGCATTATCACTTCTTAATAATAAGCGATACTCAGCTCTTGATGATAATAATCTATAAGGATCTTTTATTCCTTTTGTTATTAGATCGTCAATTAATACACCAATATAGGCTTCATTTCTTTTTAATACTAATGGTTCTTTGTTTTCTAGTTTTAAACTGGCATTTATTCCAGCCATTAATCCTTGACATGCAGCTTCTTCATAACCTGATGTTCCATTTATTTGTCCGGCTGTAAACAAGTTTTCAATTATTTTTGTTTCGAGACTTGCTTTTAATTGGGTTGGATAAATAGCATCATATTCTATTGCATATGCATATTTTAATATTTTAGCATTTTCAAGTCCTGGTAAAGAATGAACCATTTCTTCTTGAATTTCATATGGCATACTTGTTGAAAAACCTTGCAAATAAATGTCATCATAATAAATACTTTCTGGTTCTAAGAATAATTGGTGTCTTTCTTTATCTTTAAAACGCATTACTTTATCTTCAATTGATGGGCAGTATCTTGGTCCGACACCTGTTACATCATTTAATCCACCATACATACTTGATTTATGAATATTATTTTTAATAATTTCATGTGTTTTGGGTGTTGTATATGTTAAATGACAAGGTATTTGATTGTTAACATCATAATAGACAATATTGTCAAAACTAATTGTTAATGGTTCTTTATCTCCTTCTTCTAATTCCGTTTTAGAAAAGTCAATTGATTTTTTATCAATTCTTTGAGGGGTTCCAGTTTTTAGTCTTATTACTTTTAAGCCATATTTTTTTAAGTTATCACTCAAGAAATTACTTGGTTTCTCATAATGAGGGCCACTTCTTGTTCTTGTTGAACCAATCATAATATCGGCTTTTAGATAGGTTCCGGTTGTTAATATGACAATCTTTGATGTTATTTCTTCACCATTTTCAAGGATAATTCCTGATACTTTATTATCTTTTACGATTAAATCTTCAACCATTCCTTCTAAAATTGTTAGATTTTCTGTATTTTGCAGAGTTTTGAACATATTTTGTGGATAAGTTATTTTATCTGCTTGGGCTCTTAAAGCTCGTACTGCTGGACCTTTGGCATTATTTAACATTTTTATTTGAAGTAATGATTTATCAGCATTTCTTCCCATTTCTCCGCCTAAAGCGTCAATTTCTCTTACGACTATGCCTTTGGCTGATCCGCCAATTGATGGATTACAAGGCATATCTGCTATATTTTTTATATTTGATGTTACTAGAAGGGTTTTATGACCTTTACGTGCTGATGCAAGTGATGCTTCACAGCCGGCATGGCCTCCTCCTACAACGATTATTTCATAATTCATTTATTTCACTTCCCTACACAGAATCTTGAGAATAATTCATCTAATAATTCTTCCTCATAATTCTCACCTAATATTTCGCCTAAACAATTCCATATTGCTCTTATATCTATTTCAAGCATATCAACTGGAACTTCTTTTACTTTGGCTAGGACTTCTTTTGCTGCTTTTAAACTAATTTTTAATTTACTTATTTGGTCTGGATTTGTTATATAGTTTAGGTCAGATGTTTCTATTTGTTCTAAATTAAACATCTCACTTATTTTATTTTTTAAGTCTTCTAATCCTTCTTTTTTATTTATACTCATTTTTATTATATTTTGATATTTATTTGGTAATTCTAGCTTGTTTTCAAGATCTGTTTTGTTAATACATATAATATATGGTTTATTTTTAATTTGTTCAAGTAAATCTTCATCTTCTTTTGTAAATGATGTATTATTATTTAACATATAGATAATTAAATCAGCTTTTTCAATCATTTTAATACTTCTATCTACACCTATTTGTTCAACTAAATTATCAGTTTTTCTTATTCCAGCTGTATCTATTATATTTAACATAATCCCATTTACGGTTATTGATCCTTCAACAATATCTCTTGTTGTTCCTTCAATATCTGTTACAATTGCTTTTTCTTCCTCTAATAAAGCATTTAATAAACTACTTTTTCCAACATTTGGTTTTCCGAGTATTAATAGATTAATACCATTTTTGATAATAGTTCCATCTTTGGATTTTTTGATTGTTTCTTCTAGGATATTTTTTACTTTTACCATTTCGGTTTCAATTTTTTGATTGGTCATTTCTTCAATGTCATAATACTCTGGATAGTCAATGTTTACTTCAATATTTGTTATTATTCCAGCAAGCATATCTCTTATTTTTTTGATATTATTACTTGTATTTCCATTTATTTTTTGAAGTGCCATTTTACTCATACTTTCATTTTTAGCGGATATCATATCCATTATACCATCTGCTTCAACTAAGTTAATACGACCATTTAAAAATGCTCTTTTAGTAAATTCACCTGGTTCAGCTAGGCGAGCTCCTTTAGTTAAAAGTAATTCAAGAATATTGTTGCTAGCAATTATACCACCGTGACAATTTATTTCAACGATATCTTCGGTTGTAAATGTTTTTGGTGCTTTCATTACAGATACTAACACTTCATCTATTTTATTATTTCCATCTACAATATAGCCATAATTTATTGTATGATCTTTTACTTTTGTTAAATCTTTTCCTTTATATATAGAATTTACTATTTCAATTGCTTTGGGACCACTTACTCTAATTATTGATATTGCCCCTATTCCTACTGCAGTTGCGATTGCTGCGATTGTGTCATTCATACTATCTCCCTCTTTTTCTATTGGTATTTTAGCACTTCTTTAAGTAGATTACAAGAAAAAAAGACCTATTAATAGGTATTTTCTTTGTATTTTATTACAACATAGCGGTTTGGTTCTTCACCTTCACTGATTGTTTCTAAATTGTTAAACTCACTTACTAGTGTATGAACTATTCTTCTTTCATATGAATTCATCGGATCTAGATGTGCTTCTACTTTTGAGTTAAGCACTTCTTTCGCGATTTTTGATACTTCATATTTTAGATTTCTTATCTTTTTATTTTTATAATTTGCTATGTCAACAGTAACTTTTACATTACGATTAAATTTTTTAAATATTGATTGTTTTATAATTGTTTGAATTGCGCTTAGATTTTTACCATCTTTTCCTATTAATATAGGATTTACATCAGAATAAATTGATACATTTAATACATCATATGTATCACTTACTTTGGTTGTTATTTTAGAAACTAAGGCATTTCCAATGTTTTGAACAATTTCTTTAATATATTCTATTACTTCTGATTTAGGTAATACTGTAATTTCTACTTTATTTTTATTATCTTCACTTGGTTCTAGTTCTTTTACATCAATATATAATTCGGTTTCATCTAGTTCAAGTGTCCTTAAACATTTTTGTAAGGCTTCTTCATATGTTCTTCCTTCGTATTTATTTTGCATTTTGAGCCCTCCTTTTAACAATTAAGTTTTGAACTATAGTAAATGTACTATTAGTTATCCAATATAAACATATTGCTGTTGATATAAATATTGATGAGAAACCAATTATTCCAACCATATAGATTGGCATAAATTTCATCATATTATCGTTTGTTTCAGTTGCTGTTTTATTTAATTTAAATGAGAAATGCGTTACTAGGGTTACTATTATTGGTAATAAAATATATAGTAAGTTAAGTGCAGATGCACCATTTATGACATCTGTGAATGCACTTGATGCTGTTTTTCCTAAATCAACAATATGTAAGAACTTACCTTCAAATATTGCTGGTAAACGGTTCATTGCTTCATAGAATGCAAATAATAATGGTATTTGAATAAACGCAAATAAACAACTTGATAATGGGTTAATATTATATTTCTTATATATTAACATCATTTCTTGACTTTTCTTCATCATTGAATCTTGGTCGTTTTTGCCAGCATATTTCTTTTCTAATCTATCAAGTTCAGGTTTAGCTTTTGCAAGATTTTCGCTTTGCATTGCTGTTTTATTTGTAAGTGGATATAATATTAATCTTATTATAATTGTTATTATTATTAAAGCTAATCCATAATCTTTTACAACATAACCTATTTTTAGAATTACCCAAGCTAATGGTTTTACAAATACACTTGTCCAAATGCCTTCATATTTTGTTTTAAATGGTGAAAATTCTTTACAAGTCGGATATTTATTTATATCAATTCCTGCTTCTTCATATTTTTTGATTGATTCTTCATTTTCTGGTCTACATAATACGTTTTCAACTAATCCTTGACCTGTTATTGGATGTCTTAAAACTTGACCACTTGTGTCTTTTAATTGTTTAGTACATCCTGTTAAAAGTAGAATTGTTAAAAGTATTAAGATTTTACTCTTATTTTTCATTCGGTTCTCCTTCTATTATTTTTAGTTCTGTAAGAGCATTTAATAGTTTTTCTTCTATAGATTTGTAATCATAGTTATTAATCGCTCCTTTTACTATTATAATACAATTAAAACCATTTTGGTAGTTTTTTTTATCGATTATTGATTTTAATCTTCTTTTTATCTTATTTCTTGTAACAGCATTACCTACTTTTTTACTTACACTTATTCCAAAATGATATATATTTTCTCCACTATCTTCTATATATATATTGAATAGTTCACCTTTTTTATATTTTCCTTTTGTTATTACTCTTTTGAAATCTTCATTTTTTTTAACAATATTTATCTTTTTCATAAACACCTCATATTAAAAAGTCACTGAACTTTCAGTGATCTAGTGTGCAAGAACTTTGCGTCCCTTTCTTCTTCTCTTGTTTATAACGTTTGTCTTCATTCTAGCTAAAAAGCCTTGTTTTTTACTTCTTTTACGATTATTTGGTTGATATGTTCCTTTCATTTCGACACCTCCCTTGTTAATAACTTTTCGGTTAAGACCTGTATAATATATCATAAATAAAAGTTATTTGCAAGATATCAACAACTTTTTTTTAAGCAATTACATATGTTTTTACACTTATTAACAAAAATGTTAATTCGACAAAAGTTGATAAAATTCGCTGTTGATAGAGTTATCAACAATTATGTTAATAACTCTCTAAGACCAATAAAAATACGATGAAAGTACTGTTGATAAAATGTTGATAATTTTTTTTTAAAGAAAATTATGAAAAATGCTTTTTTTTTCCAAGAAAATAGGTTAAAATATGGTTGTAAGTCGTTAAGGGTGGGTGATACAGATGAACTTAAATATTGAACAATTATGGATTTCAGTTTTAGATAAAATAAAGTTAATCGTTGACCCTGTCGCATATACGACTTGGTTTGAAAACACGAAAATCTATGCAATCGATGATGATACAATTAATTTAATTGTGCCGTATGAAGCTGCTAAAACTATTTTAAAGCAAAGATATCAAGAAAATATGGAAGAGATTGTTTTTGATCTTACGGGAACAAATTACAATTTTAAATATTTTCTAGATTCTGAAATAAAAAAAGAAGAAGAAGTATGTGAAATTAAAGAGGTTGAAGAGGAAAAGCTAATTTCCAATTTAAATCCAAACTATACTTTTGATAATTTTATTGTTGGAACCAGTAATAAGTTTGCATATGTTTCAGCTTTAGCGATTGCTGAAAGCCCAGGAATGATGTATAATCCTTTATTTGTATATGGTAGAAGTGGTGTTGGTAAAACCCATTTAATGCACGCAATTGGAAATTATATTTCGAAAAAGCATCATAAAAATGTGTTATATGTTACTTGTGAACAATTTATCAACGATTTTGTTGAAATCTATGCAGGTAAAAATGGTTATAATTATGATAGGGTAGCTGAGTTTAAGAAAAAATATAGAAAAATTGATACTTTATTAATAGATGATATTCAATTTTTGGAAACAGCTCTAAAATCTCAGCAAGAATTCTTTAATATATTTAATGAATTAACAACTAATAATAAACAAATTGTTTTATGTTCTGATAGGTCACCTGATGATTTAAGAAAACTTGAAGACCGTTTAAGAACAAGGTTTACAAGCGGATTACCGGTTGATATCCAACCACCTGATTTTGAGCTTAGGCTAAATATAATTAAGAACAAAATTGTTGAAAAAGGTGTTGTTGTTAATATTCCTGATGAGGTTATTGAATATATTGCCAGTAATTGCACTACTGATATAAGAAAACTTGAATGTTCTTTAAATAGAGTTCTTATGTATTCATCAATGATGGGTGGAGCAGAGATAACATATGATTTCGCAATTGAAGCTTTAAAAAACTTCTTTGTTGTTACGGTTACTGATAAAAATAAAATTGAACAAGTTCAACAAATTGTTGCGAATCAGTATAATGTAAATGTAGAAGATTTAAAGAGTAAAAGAAGAAATAATACATTAGTTATTCCAAGACAAGTCGCAATGTATATATGTAGAATTATGTTAGATGAAAACCTTGAAAAAATTGGAATGGCTTTTGGTGGAAAAAACCACGCAACAGTATGTCATGCTGTAGATAAAATTAAAAAAGAAATTGAAACTAATGAACAACTCAAAATTGCTATCAATAAAATATATAGTCAACTAGGAAATGTTAATAACTCGAATTATTAACAAGTTATCAACACTAATGTTAACATTATTTTATAAGGCTTTTCGTGAGTTATCAACAATATCAACATTAATAATAATAATATATATATATAATATTATTAAAAATAGGGAGGTTAGAAAATGAAATTTGCAATTAAACAAAATGTTTTAATGGAACATTTAAATTATGTAATAAGAGGTATATCAAATAAAAACTTAGTACCTATATTAAACTGTATTAAACTTGAATTAAATGAAGACGGTTTATATATGATTAGTACTGATAATAATATAGCAATAAAGACACTTATTGATAGGTCTCTTATATTAAGTATTGATGAAAGTGGAAGTACTGTTGTAGCAGGTAGATTTATTTTTGATATTATTAATAAGTTACCTAATACAATTATTAATATTGAAACTGATGATAGTGGAAAATTATATATTTTTACAGAAAATTCAAAATTTTATTTAAATTGTAATGATGTTAATGAATTTCCAGAAATTGATTTGGAAGAAAATGATACTTGTATTAATATTAATAGTAATATTTTTAGAAATATAATAAATCAAATATCATTCGCATCTTCTACTCAAGAATCAAGACCTGCTTTAACGGGAATTGACTTTAATTTTGAGGGAAATAAGTTAGTATGTACAGCAACTGATTCATATAGACTTGCTAAAAAAGAAATAATTTTGGATCAAACGCTTGATAAAAATTATAATTTAATATTACCTACACGAAACTTGAAAGAAATGATTCATTTATTACCAGATAGTGATGAAGCAGTTAGAATGTTTGTATTTGATAATAAAATTATATTTAAAATTAACAATATTGTGTTTTTAACTAGTGTTATTAATGCAACATTCCCTGATACATCAAGGTTAGTACCTAATGAGTTTAAAGTATCTATAATTGTTAATTTGAATGATTTTTATGGCGCTATAGATAGGGCATCTTTACTTTCAAATAATGATGAAAAAAATACTATAAGATTAGAAACAAGCGGAGATACAATGAAAATTACATCAAATGTACCAGAAATTGGTATGGTTGATGAAAATATTAACATCAAAAATGTTAATAACTCTGATATTGTGATATCTTTTAGTGCTCGCTATATGATGGAAGCAGTTAAAACATTTAATGCTGATGAGATTAATTTGTTATTTAATGGAGAATTATTACCAATTATTGTTAAAAATCCTGGACAAGAAGATTTAACACAATTAATTGTACCAATTAGAACATTTTAGATGAAAAAAGAAGAAAAAATTCATTTTTTCTCTTTTTTTTTCAAATTTTTTATTATTTTCGACAAATTTCAACATCTTTCGACAAAGTAGGGTGTTAATATATGCCTCATCATGTTTATCATGAAATCTGAAAAGGAGGGGGATTATGTTAGATTCATATGAAATTAATTCATCAACACTTGCGATAATAGCTGTAAGTGAAACATTGTCAAGAATTATTGAAAAAGAAAGAGAATTTTATGTTTCAATGTCATCACTTGAAATCGTCGAAAATAGTTGTAAATATTATGGTTCAACTTATGAAGGAAGATGTGAAGCAACAAGATCTATGCTAGGATGCTCTTATAAATTACCAATTATTGTTGAAGAATCAAAACCAATAATATTATTTCCAATTTCATCACCGAAATTTACAAAATGTTCTTGGTTTTCAATAACGAATGTTGATAAGGTTGTTAAACACGAATTAGGCGCGAAAATATTATTTAAAACAGGATACGAATTAATACTTGAAAGTTCATTTGATAGTATTGAAAACCAAATGCTCAGAGCTACAAGGTTAAGTTGTATATTATACGATCGACAAAAGCAATAAAAATGAGGAAATACCTCATTTTTGACTTTTATTTAGTCTTTTTTTGTGATATAATGTTATTGAGGTATGGGTATACTTGAAAATCCCAAAAGGCCTTAAAATCGTAAAATAAGGAAAAAGGCAAAATTATGGTATTAAAAAATTTAGAAATTGTTAATTTGCGCAATTATGAGTATGTAAGATTAGATTTTAGTAATAAAATTAACATATTTTATGGGAAAAATGCTCAAGGAAAAACTAATTTGCTTGAAGCTATTTATTTTTTAGGTATTACCAAGTCTCATCGTACTTCATTTGATGTTGAATTATTAATGGAAAATAAAGATTTTTTTAGAGTTAATGGTTTAATTGAAAATGAGTATAATTATAATTTGCAAATAGATTATGTTAAAAATCGTAAAAAATGTTTTATTGATGGAAAAAAAGCACTAAAAATGGATGATTTTATTGGAAAAATGAAAGTTATTTTATTTTGTCCAGAAGATTTGAATATTATTAAGGGTTTACCGCAAGAAAGAAGAGAATATTTAGATGTTCAAATTGAACAATTTTCGCTTATTGGCAGTAAATATTATAGCGTTTTGAATGAATTTAATAATATTTTGAAAAAAAGAAATAATATTTTAAAAAATTCCCTTAGTGGATTTCCTGTTGATAGGGCATATTTAGATATTCTTACGAAGTTTTTAATTAACAAAATTGTTTATATCTATAAAAGCCGCAAAAAGTATGTTGAAAGATTAAATGATTTTATTGAAGATATTTATTTTAAACTTACAGGATATAAAGGACTTAAACTTAATTATAAAACGGATGTTATTATTGATGATAATTTAGAAGATACCCTTAATAATAGATTTGAATCAAATATTGATAAAGAATTAATTGTTGGTTCAACATTAATTGGTCCACAAAAAGATGATCTTGAGTTCTTTCTTGATAATAAAGAAATGAAAAAGTTTTGTTCACAAGGTCAACAAAGAATGGCTGTAATTGCTTTAAAAATGGCTTCAATAGAGATTTTGCGCAAATATGATAGGGTTGTTCCTATTTTGTTATTGGATGATGTATTTAGTGAATTAGATTTTGAAAAAAGAACTAATTTATTTGAATATATATATGAAAATGTTCAAACTTTTATAACTACGACTGATTTAAGTAATTTAAATGAAGAATTAGTTAAAAAAGCTAAAATATTTAAAGTAGAAAATGGAAATGTAGTTGTTTCAGGAGAGGTGAAGTGAAAATGAAAAATGAGCAACATTATGATGCTGCTGATATTCAAGTCCTTGAGGGATTGGAAGCAGTAAGAAAAAGACCCGGTATGTATATCGGTACAACAGATGTAAAAGGCTTACATCACTTAGTTTGGGAAATTGTTGATAATTCAATTGATGAAGCTTTGGCTGGTTATTGTAAACATATAGAAGTAATTATAAATAAAGATAATTCTGTTACAGTAAAAGATGATGGAAGAGGTATACCAGTTGATATTCATCCCAAAACGGGTATTTCAACAGTAGAAACTGTTTACACAGTATTACACGCTGGAGGAAAATTCGGAGGTGGAGGCTATAAGGTATCTGGTGGTCTTCATGGCGTTGGCGCTAGTGTTGTTAATGCATTAAGTAAATGGGTAGAAGTAAAAGTATATAAAAATGGTAAAATTTATTTTGTTCGATTTGAAAATGGTGGTCATATAGTCGCACCACTTAAAGTAATTGGTGATTGTGAAGAAAATAGAACAGGCACAACAGTTACATTTAAACCAGATCCAGAGATATTTGATACTGATATATACGATTATGATACTTTAAAGGTTAGAATTCGTGAATTAGCATTTTTAAATAGAGGTTTAAAAATTACTTTGCGTGATGATCGTGATATGGAAGATACTACAGGTGAAACCTTTGTGTATGAAGGTGGTATATCTGAGTATGTTAAATTTATTAACCAAAATAAAACTCCTATTCACGAAGATATTATTCATTTAGAAGGATCTGAAGATGGGGTATTCTTTGAAGTTGCAATGCAATATAATACTAGTTATAACGCTAATATTTATTCATTTGTTAATAACATTAATACACATGATGGTGGTACTCATGAAGAAGGTGTTCGTAGAGCACTTACAAGAGTTATTAATAATTATGCTAGAAAAGTAGGATTATTAAAAGAGAAGGATGAAGCTTTAATTGGTGATGATGTTAAAGAAGGTCTTACAATGATTATTTCTTGTAAACATCCAAATCCACAATTTGAGGGTCAAACAAAAGGAAGACTTGGTAATTCAGAGGTAAGGAAACTTGCTGATAATGTTTTTTCAGCTGGATTTGAAAGATTTTTACTAGAAAACCCAGCGCAAGCTAAAGTAATTGTTGAAAAATGTATTATTGCGTGTAGAGGCAGAAATGCTGCTAAAAGGGCCAGAGAAGTTGCTAGAAAAAGTGATTTAGCAATTAGTAATTTTTATGGAAAACTTGTTGATTGTAAAAGTAAAGATCATTCAGTTTCGGAAATATTTATAGTCGAAGGAGATTCTGCTGGCGGAAGCGCTAAAAAGTGCCGTGATGCAATGACTCAAGCTATTCTTCCGCTTAGAGGTAAAATTCTTAATGTTGAAAAGGCTCGCCTTGATAAGGCCTTACAAAATGAAGAAATTAGAACAATAATAACAGCTTTTGGAACTGGTATTGGTGAAGAATTTGATATAACTAAATTAAGATATAATAAGATTATTATTATGACCGATGCCGATGTTGATGGTGCTCATATTAGAGTATTGCTTTTAACGCTTTTCTATAGGTTTTTTAAACCAATTGTTGAAGCTGGACATGTATATGCTGCGCAACCACCATTATTTAGAGTAATGCACGGTAAAACACGTAAATATGTACTAGATGAAATTGAACTTAAAGAATATTTGAATTCATTAGATGAAAAGGTTAGAGCAAGAGCTAGTATTGCACGTATGAAAGGTTTAGGAGAAATGGATGCAGCTGAATTGAATGAAACTACAATGGATATTGAAAAGAGAACTTTGCGTAGAATTACTGTTAGTGATTGTATTGCTGCAGATGCTGCATTTGAAAAATTAATGGGAGAAGATGTTGGACCTAGAAGACAGTTTATCGAAGAAAAGGCTGGATATGTTCAAAATCTAGATATATAGGGGGTATTTATGGATAATAATGAATTAGAAAATATAAATGAACAAGATATTAATGATGAAGTTATTGATAATGATACTGAAAAAAGTGAAGATGAAAACAACTATGGTGGTACTTTTCACGAAAGAGATAGTTTATCAGAAAATAATATTGTTAATGAAATTGAAAAATCGTTTTTAGACTACTCTATGAGCGTTATTGCATCGCGTGCTTTACCAGACCTTAGGGATGGTTTAAAACCCGTTCACAGGCGTATTTTGTGGTCAATGCTAGAGTGTGGCTATACTCCTGATAAACCTCATAGAAAATCTGCTACAACGGTTGGTTATGTTATGGGACACTATCATCCACATGGAGATTCTTCAATTTATGAAGCAATGGTAAGAATGGCTCAAGACTTTTCTTATCGTGCTCCACTTGTCGATGGACATGGTAACTTTGGTAATATTGATGGCGATGGTGCTGCGGCAATGCGTTATACAGAAGCACGTCTTTCTAAGATTTCTCTTGAATTACTTAGAGATATTTATAAGGATACAGTTAATATGGTTCCTAATTTTGATGAGGAAAGCAAGGAACCACAGGTTTTACCTTCAAGGTTTCCTAATATTTTAGTAAATGGAACAATGGGTATTGCTGTTGGTATGGCTACAAATATTCCTCCTCATAATTTAGGGGAGGTAATAGATGGTTGTGTTGCATATATTGATAATCCTGACATTGATACCTTGGGCTTAATGCAATACATTAAAGGACCTGACTTTCCAACGGGTGCAGTTATCCTTGGTAATTCTGGTATAAAGAAGGCTTATGATACAGGTAAGGGAACAATTACGATTAGAAGTAAGGCTTCAATTGAAGAAGTAGATGGTCATAATGAAATAATTGTTACTGAAGTTCCTTATGGTGTTAATACTTTAGATTTAAAGACTAAACTTGCTGAGCTTGTTCATAACAAGACAATTGAAGGAATTGCTGATTATCATATTGATTTAAAAGATGGTGTTAAAATAATCATCACGCTTAAAAGAGAGGCTAATCCACAAGTTGTTTTAAATAATTTATATAAACATACTGATTTTCAGGTTACTTATGGTATTACATTATTAATGCTAGATGGTTTAACTCCTAGAACACTAGGGTTAAAAGATATTATTTCTAAATATATTGATTTCCAAAAGGAAGTTATTATTAGAAGAACAAGATTTGATTTGAATAAAGCTGAAGAGCGTGTTCATATCTTAGAAGGCTTAAAGATAGCACTTGATAATATAGATGAAGTGATTAAGATAATTAGAGGCTCTAAAACTGATGTAATTGCTAAAGAAAAATTACATAATCAATTTAGTTTGGATGATATTCAGTCTAATGCTATTCTTGAAATGAAGTTAAGAAAATTAACAGGCATGGAAATTGATAAGGTTTTGGAAGAATTGAATGAACTTCTTGAAATAATTGGAAAATATAAAGAAATTCTTGGATCTGAACAAATGGTTTTAGATATTATTAAGAAAGAAATGCTTGAAATTAAAGAAAAATATGCTGATGAACGTAGAACTCATATTGATATGACAGCAATTGATTATATAGAGGATGAATCTTTGATTCCTGTTGAAGATATTATTGTTACATTAACTAACAAAGGCTATATTAAGCGAGTTACATCAGATACTTATAAATCGCAAAATCGTGGTGGTGTAGGTATAAAGGGTATGACTACTAATGAAGAAGATTTCGCTGAACATATGATTAATATGACGACTCATGATTACTTGATGTTCTTTAGTAATAAGGGTCGTGTATATCGTATGAAAGGATATGAAGTTCCTTTATATAGTAGACAATCTAAGGGATTACCTATTATTAATTTACTTCCTTTAGCGAAGGATGAGAAAATTAAAGCAATGACAATGGTTTCTGCCGATGAAAAGAATGAATATTTAGTATTCTGTACACAAAATGGTATTGTTAAGAGAACTCCTTTAGAAGAGTTTGAAAATATTAGAACTAGTGGTAAGATTGCGATTTCATTACGCGAAGATGATGAACTTATTTCTGTTAATAAAACAAATGGTTCGAATGAGGTTATGTTAGCAACTAGTGATGGCCGTATGATTCGATTTGTTGAAAACGAGATTCGTGTTATGGGTCGTACAGCTTCTGGTGTAAAGGGTATAAATGTTGATAACTCTAAATGTATCGGAATGGAAATATTTGATGCTGACCAATTAGTGTTGATAATTACTGAAAATGGTTATGGTAAAAAGACTAATGTTTCTGAATATCGTATGACTCATAGAGGTAGTAAAGGTGTTAAAGCTTTAAATATTACTGAAAAGAATGGAAATATTGTTGCTTTTAAAGCAATAAAAGATGATTGTGATTTAATGATTATTACTAATAGTGGTACAATTATTAGATTGCCTTTGAATCAGGTTTCTAAAACAGGTAGAGTAGCACAAGGTGTTAAATTAATTAATTTGCGTGAGGACCAAAAGGTTGGTTCTGCAGAAATTGTTGCTAGTGAAGCAATTGAAGAGGAATAATTCCTCTTTTTTTATGATTTTTAGTCATTTTGTTGATAACTTCTTTTAGAATAAGCAGTTAATTCATACCTTGAATGGGCATTATCAAGGTATGAATTAACATATGTTAATAACTTTCTTCGTTTAAAATGAGAATATTTAATAATTATTGTAAAATGTTTATATTTATATGCTTATGTTTTATATGTAATATAGAAATAATAGTAAATAATGTTCCACGTGAAACATAAGAATGATAATAAAACAATGTTCCACGTGAAACATAAGAATGATAATATAATAATGTTCCACGTGAAACATAAGAATAATAATAAAACAATGTTCCACGTGAAACATAAAAATAATAATAAAACAATGTTCCACGTGAAACATAGGAATAATAATAAAATGATGTTCCACGTAAAATATAAGAATGATAATAAAACAATGTTCCACGTGAAACATAAGAATGATGATAAAACAATGTTCCACGTGAAACATAGGAATAATAATAAAATAATGTTCCACGTGAAACAAAAAAATATAATCTGTTAAATAAATGTTGATTAATTTTTATAATTATTGTATTATTATTTTGGTGCAACACTTATGTTTGAATCAGGTCAGAATTGGAAGATAGCAGCCTTAAGGACCTATGAGTGTGTGCACTATTTTTTTGTTGTGGTGGTATTATGGATGAAAAATATATGTTAGAAGCTTTGAAAGAAGCTAAAAAAAGTTATAATAAGGGTGATGTTCCCGTTGGCGCAATTATAGTTTGCAATAATAAAATAATTGCACGTGCACATAATTTAAAAGAAAAAAGCAAAGATGCTACTAAACACGCGGAAATATTAGCAATTAATATAGCGTGTAAAAAATTAAAAAGATGGCGCCTTAATGATTGTGAATTATATGTTACAATGGAACCTTGTATGATGTGTACCGGTGCAATTATACAATCTAGAATAAAAAAAGTTTGTTATGCTATAAGGAATTATGATTTTGGTACCTTGTTAAATGTTGCAAATAATAAAAAATATGACATTTCAGTAGCTGAAGGAGCAATGGCAAATGAATCACTTAAATTATTGCAAGATTTTTTTAAACAAAAAAGAAATACAGAATAACTGTTTTTTTTGAATTTACATAATTACTTTTATACCTTGGAAAAATATTTCCCAGCTGGAAACAAGAGAATTGTTGATAATCAAGGTGTGAACCTAATAAAAAAATATAGCAATTCATACCTTGGAAAAATATTTCCCAGCTGAAAATAAAGAAATTGTTGATAATCAAGGTGTGAACCAAATAAAAAAATATAGTAATTCATACCTTGGAAAAATATTTCCCAACTGAAAATAAAGAAATTGTTGATAATCAAGGTATGAACCAAATAAAAAAATATAGTAATACATACCTTGAAAAAATATTTCCCAGCTGGAAACAAGAGAATTGTCGATAATCAAGGTATGAATTGAAATAATTTAAAATATTTCCCGGGAAATAATTTTTAAAAACTTGTTTGTTTTAAATATAATATGATAGACTTTTTATTCTAATTTTGATAAAATTATTTTAGTTATTGAATTGGAGAGTTGAATATGTATCAAGCTTTATATAGAAAATATCGACCAAGTAATTTTGATGAAGTTGTTGGCCAAAAGGTAATTGTTAAAACTTTAAAAAATGCTATAAAATATGATAGGCTTTCACACGCTTATTTATTTTGTGGACCAAGGGGTACTGGCAAAACAAGTATTGCTAAAATATTGGCAAAGACTATAAATTGTACGAATTTGCAGGATTATTTACCTTGTAATGAATGCGAAAATTGCTTACAATATAATAATAAACAAAGTGTTGATATTATAGAAATTGATGCTGCATCAAATAATGGTGTTGATGAAATAAGAGAATTAAGAGATAAAGTTGGTTTGGTTCCATCTTTTGGTAAATATAAAATATATATAATTGATGAAGTTCATATGCTAACTACTAGTGCTTTTAATGCTTTATTAAAAACCTTGGAAGAACCGCCAAAACATGTTATTTTTATTTTGGCTACAACTGAACCATTTAAGATACCGATTACTATTTTATCTCGTTGTCAGCGATTTGATTTTAAGAAGATATCTGTTGATGATATTGTTTCTAGATTGCGTGCTATTGCTGATGCAGAAAATATCAAAATAAAAGATGAAATATTAAAAGAAATTGCAATTTTATCAGATGGTGGAATGCGTGATTCAATTAATCTTCTTGATCAGGTAAACGCTTATGTTGGTGGTGAAAAAGAGGTTACCTACGAAGACGTTCATGATGTAAATGGTACTTTAAAACCAGAAGAACTGTATGATTTTATTTGCAAAATTAAGAATAATGACTTGAAAGATGCTCTTTTACTATCTGATTCTTATAATGATATCGGCAAAAATATGACAAAAGTATTAGAAGAATTAATTTCTTTCTTTAGAAATATTTTAATTGCTAAAGTTGTTCCAGATTATTTAAATGATAATATTTATTTTGATTTTTATAAGAAAATTGCTTCTTCTTATACCGTTGAACAAATTAATGATATTATGAAATTAATGAATAATTCATTATATGATATGAGACTTAGTAATAATCCTAAGGTATTATTTGATTTGCTCGTTTTAAATATTGCTGAAATTTCAAAAGAAAAAACAGTTCCTATTGAACAAGAAAAAGTAGAGCAAAAAATAAATTATAATAATGAAAATGTTGAACAAAAAATAAATTATAATTATAATAAAGAAGAAAATGCTAAAGAAAATTCAATTTCAAATGTTCAAAATAGGGAGCAAAAGAAAATTGTTGTTAAAATAAATGATGAAAACACAAAAAAATGGGAAGAAAAAAAGAATATTCGTATAGGAAATACTCTTGCTTGTTATAATCGTTTATTACTAACAGAAGTAAGGGAAAAATTACCTGAAGTTAGAAATTATATATTAGATATTAATTATAATTTTGTTGCAAGCCTTGTTGTTGATGGTACATTAAAAGCAGCCGGTGGGGATTATTTAGTTTTTGTTTATAATAATGTTCACGATGCCAATTTGTTTAATGATAATATAGATAAGATTGAATTATTGTTTGAAATATTGTATAATAAAAAATATAAAGTTATTGCTACTTCTATTGATGAATGGGAAAAAATTAGAGATGATTTTAATCATAAAAGAAAGGTATTTACCTTCACTCCTGAAAAAGAAGAAAATACCAATTTAGAAACTAATAATTTGACTAATCAAATAGAAGAAGATTTTGGAAGTTTAATAACTGTTGAATAGAAATGAGGAAAAAATATGAATATGCAAGCTATGCTTAGACAAGCACAAAAATTACAAAGTGAAATGATGAAAGAAAAGAAAGCTATTGATGAAACATTATTTGAAGGTGTTTCTGCTTTAGTAACTGTTAAAGCATATGGTAACAGAAAAATTGAAAGTGTTGAAATAAAAGATGAAGCAATGGAAGATAAAGAAATGCTTCAAGATATGTTATTGATTGCTTTTAATGATTTAATTGAAAAAATCGATAAAAAGACAGAAGAAAAAATGGGTAAATATACTAATGGTATGAGTGGATTATTTTAATGAATTACATTAATTATTCAAAACCTATTCAAGATTTAATTGAGTGTTTTAAAAAAATTCCTGGTGTAGGTGAAAAGAGTGCTGAAAGAATGGCTTTATGGGCTATTGATTGTGATGAAGACTTTATAAATACATTTGCTGATGCTTTGATACACGGAAAAACTGATATAAAAAGATGCTCAATTTGTAATAATTTTTCTACCAATGATATTTGCGATATTTGCCAAGATAAAGATCGCGATGAAAGTGTTATTTGTGTTGTTGAAAAACCTAAAAATGTCATTTTGTTTGAAAAAACAGGCTCATTTAATGGAAAATATCATGTTCTAGATGGTCTTATTAGTAATGGTAATTATAATAATATAAATATAGAAAAGTTACTTAAAAGGTTAGATGATGGGAATATTAAAGAAATTATACTTGCACTTGAACCTAATATTGATGGTGAAGTTACTTCTCTTTATATTTCTAAGTTGTTAGAATCAAAAAACGTTAAGATATCTAAACTTGCTCATGGTGTACCACTTGGTGCTGATATGGACTATTTAGACTTGCTTACTTTGGAAACTGCACTTAATGATAGAAAACAAATTAATAGTAAATAATTTGTTTTTTGCTCATATATATTAATGGGTGGACAAAATGTTAATAAAAAAAATATTTAAAATTATACAAAGATTAGTTTTAAGTTTCTTGCTTTTATATGCATATAATGTATTTGCGGTTTCTTATAATATGACTATACCAATTAATTATTATACTCTTGGAATGCTTCTTTTATTTGATATTCCAGGATTACTTTCTTTGATATTCATTTTCTTTATTGCTTAATTTAAGGAGTTTTATATGTTTGATGTTTTAAAAAGTGAACAAGAAAAAGCGGTTGATTTTATTGAAAAAAATTATGAAAATAATTCTTTTTCACATGCTTATATAGTTGAAGTTAAAAATTATAATAATTTAGAACTTTTTTTGAATTATTTTGTTTCTAAACTTTTAGATGAGGATAATATAGATATTAATAATAACGGGGATATATATATAATTAAACCTGATAATGGTACTATTAAAAAAAATCAAATAGATGAACTTCAAAAGAATTTTTTTACAAAATCAGTTATTTCTAAAAGAAAAGTTTATATTATGTATGGTGCGGATAAGATGAATGATATTAGCGCTAATTCGCTTCTTAAGTTTATAGAAGAACCAGAAAATAATATTTTTGCTATTTTAATTACTGAAAATAGATTTGCTCTATTAAAAACAATTTTATCAAGATGTCAGGTATTAAGATTAAAATCTAATAATCTTGATAGAAATAATGATGATGTTTTAAATATTATCTATTATGCTTCTAATAGTGCTAGACCTTTAGATGAATCATCATATGATTATGTTAAATCTATTATGGAAAAGGTTTTGAGTTTTGTTGATTGCTATGAAAAAACAGGAATGAATGCTTTAACACAAACAAATATTTTCTTTGGTAAAATGGTAAAGAATGATATTGATTTATTTTTAGATATTTTAATTTTCTTTTATTATGATATAATAAGAATATATTCTGGTTTTGAACCAAATACTTTTAATATAAGTCCTTTGGTTGAATATGTTAAGGATAATAATACCACTTCCAGTATTAGTTCAAAGATTAGAAGTTCTGTTTTGATGAAAAATAAATTGAAATATAATATTAATGGTAATTTATTAATAGAAAGGCTTATTTTGCTTTTTGAAGGGAGATGTTAAAGATGGAAGTAATTGGTGTTCGTTTTTCGTTTTCAAATAGAATAATTTATTATTCATTTGAAGGATTAGAATGTAGTAAGGGTAGTAGTGTTGTTTGCGCAACTGAATATGGTAATCAATTAGGTAGTGTTGTTACGAATGCTATTGATATTGATCCTAGTAAAATAAATTATCCTATTAATTCTATATCTAGAATTGCTAATGAAAATGATATAAAAAACAATGAAAAAAATATAAATGATGCTTTACTTGCACTTGAAAAGAGTAAAAAACTTGCTATAAAACATAAGCTTGATATGCACATTATAAATGCTCTTTATACCTTAGAACGTGATCAATTATTGTTTTTCTTTGTTGCTGATTCAAGGGTTGATTTTCGTGAACTTGCTCGTGAACTTGCAGCAATTTATAAAACTCGTATTGAATTAAGACAAATTGGAGTTCGTGATAAGGCTGGATTAGTAGGAGGAATTGGTATTTGTGGTGGACAACTTTGTTGCGCACGTTTCCTAAAGGAATTTGATTCAGTTTCTATTAATATGGCTAAGAACCAAAATATTGCTTTAAATCCAAGTAAAATTAATGGTGTTTGTGGAAGATTATTGTGCTGTTTAAAATATGAAGATGATGTTTATACTAATAAAAGAAAAGGATTACCTTGTGTAGGCAAAAATTATGATACGGGAAAAGGCATTGGTAAGGTTGTTAGTGTAGATGTTTTATCTAGAACAATTAAAGTTGATGTTAATTCAAATGTTATTGAGGTTAAAATAAATGAAAGTAATCAATAATGTTTTGGGGTTTGATGGCATAAAAATTGTTCAAGATAGTGAAGGTTTTAAGTTTTCTTTAGATTCTGTTTTACTTGCTAATTTTGTTACCTTAAATAAAAGTACAAAAAAAATAATGGATATTGGTTCTGGTAATGGAATTATTCCAATTTTACTTTCTTTAAAAACAGATGCCCATATTGATGGTGTAGAAATTCAAAGGGAATGTTATTTGAATTCTTTAGAGAGTATAAAACTAAATAAAATGGATAATATTTCAATTTTTAATGATGACATTAAAGATTTTTATAAAACTTTAGAAAGTGATACATACGATGTTGTTGTATCAAATCCTCCTTATTTTATGGGTAATATCCATAATATAAATGAGATGAAAAAAATCGCACGACATTCATTTTCTTTAGATTATAAAGATGTAATAGTTATATCTAAAAAAATACTAAAAAATAATGGTCTTTTATCAATTGTTCATAGACCTGAAAATTTAATGGATATACTTATGTTTATGCGATCAAATAATATTGAACCTAAAAAAATTAGGTTTGTTTATCCGTATAAAGGAAAAAATGCTAATATTTTATTAGTTGAAGGTGCGAAAAATGGAAAACCTGGTTTAAAGGTAATGGATCCTTTGTATGTGTATGAAAATGGTAATTATACTGAAGAAATTAAAAAATATTTTGAATAAGGGAGATAGTTATGGCTACTTTATATTTAATTCCTGTTCCTATTGGTAATTTTGATGATATTACTTTTAGGGCATTAGATACTTTAAAAAATGTTGATGTTTTGTTTTGTGAGGATACTAGGGAAACAGGTATTCTTCTTTCGCATTTTAATATTTCTAAAAAGATGATATCAAATAATGAACAGAGTGAGAAAAAAAATATTGATAAAGTAATGGAATATTTGAATAATGGTATGGATGTTGGTATTGTAAGTGATCAAGGATGTCCAATTATTAGCGATCCTGGTTATATTATTGTTAGAGAAGCTGCAAATAATGGTTTTAACGTAGTTGCACTTCCTGGCGCGAATGCTTTACTTCCAGCTTTAATTGCATCGGGTATTCCACCTTTACCATTTTCATTTTATGGTTTTTTGAATGCTAAACATAGTAAAAGAATAGATGAACTTAATGAGTTAAAAAGTATTAAACATACTTTGATTTTTTATGAGGCTCCGCATAGATTGATAGAAATGTTAGAAGATTTAAAAATTGTATTTGGTGATCGTTATATTTCGGTTTCAAGAGAAATATCAAAAAAGTATGAAGAAGTTTATCGTGGAAGTGTTAGCTCAATTATTCCTTCAATTGTTTTAAAGGGGCAATTTGTTATAGTAGTAAGTGGTAATACTTATGAATATACTTCCTCTGATTATTTGAGTGAAGTTAATGAATTAGTTAAAAATGGTTATAAGAGCAATGATGCTATTAAGATTGTTGCGCATAAGTATGGTATAAAAAAAGATGATGTTTATAGATTGTTTCATGGAATAGGTGATAATAAATGAAGATGATTGTTGGACTTGGTAATCCAGGTAAAGAATATGAGAATACTAGACATAATGTTGGTTTTATGGTTTTAGATAATTGGATGAATAAGCATAATTTTACTTTTGATAAAAATAAATTAAATGGTTTATATTCAATTATTAAATATAATAATGAAGATGTTTTGGTTTTAAAACCTTTAAGTTTTATGAATTTATCTGGTACCGTAATTAGAGCTTTTATGAATTATTATAAAATTGATGTAAATGATTTGTTAGTTATATATGATGACAAAGATATAGCACTTGGTTCTGTAAAGCTTAAAAAAAATGGTTCTTCTGCTGGTCATAATGGTATAAAAAATATTATTGAGAATTTGAAAACAGAAGATTTTAAAAGATTAAAAGTCGGATTATCGAAAAATAACGTTGATATGGTTTCTTTTGTTTTGGGTAAGTTTAATAATGATGAAATGTGTAAATTAAATGTTGTTTTAAATGAAACAAATGATATATTGGATGATTATTTTGTTATGACATTTGATAATTTAATGAATAAATATAATAAAAAAGGATGATTGTATGTTAAAGTTATTTGATATAAAAAGGTTTCCATCTAAAATATGTGGACTTAATGATGAATTAAAAGTTAATTATATAGTTTCTCTTTATAAGAAGTTTGGTTCAGTTTTAGTTGTAACTGATACTTTATATGAAGCAAACAATTATATGCAAGGTATTTCAAAACATAATGAATGCCTTCTTTTTCCAATGGATGATTTTTTGACAAGTGAAGCTATCGCTGTTAGTCCAGAACTTAAGGTTACAAGATTAGAAACATTAAATGAACTTGTTAAAGATAATAATCGAATTGTTGTAACAAATATGATGGGCTATTTAAGATATCTTCCGAAAATGGAACTTTATAAAAAATCGAAAGTTACTATTAAATTAGGTGATAATATAGATATTCACAAACTTGTTAATAAACTATATGATTTAGGTTATACAAGAGAGAGTGTTGTTAATAAAACTGGTGAAATTGCTGTAAGAGGTTTTGTTGTTGATATTTTTCCGATTAATTATGATAGACCAATTCGTATTGAGTTTTGGGGTGATACTGTTGATTCTATTAGGTATTTTAATGTTGATTCGCAAATGTCAGCTGAAAATGTAAAAGAGATTTTGATTTTTTCGTATACGGAGTTTTTATCAGAAAAACAAGCTCCTTTTGAATATAGACTTCAAAAAAACTTAAAAGACTATACTTCAGTTGTTGGTATTGTTGATTATTTAAAAGAAAAAAATGTTGTTTTTGATGATTATGATAGATTTAATACTTCATACTATAATTTAGTTAATGAAATGATGGAATATAGTATTTCTAATGATATTTCTGCTTCTTTTAAATATATGAATGATCTTGATTCTTATAAATTAGATAAAATTCTTGATATTAATTCACCATATGGAACTAAATATGCATCTTCTAATGTTGTTCCTTTTAATGGTCTTGATGATATAAATAAAAGATTAAATGAATATCTTAAACAAAATAAATTGGTAATTGTTTATATTAATTCAGTTTCGAAAATTAATAAATTAATGGATGATTTAGAAAACGAATGTTCAATTTTAACTGATGAAGATCATTTACAAAATGGTAAAATTAATTTTATTAATGGTTCTATAAAAAGTGGGTTTATATATAAGGAATATGTTGTTATATCAGAATCGGAAATATTTAATATTAAAAATGGTTATCAATATAAGACTAATTTTAAGATGGGATCTAAAATAAAAGATATTGATAAGTTAAATGTTGGTGATTATGTTGTTCATTCATCTTATGGCGTTGGTACATATATGGGTATAAAAACTATTTTAAAAAATGGTATAAAGAAAGATTATATTCAAATTAATTATCAAGATGATGATAAATTATATGTTCCTGCTTCTAAAATGGAATTTATTACAAAGTATTCATCTGGTGATGGTATTAAGCCTAAAATTAACAAACTTGGTTCAAATGAGTGGAATAAAGCAAAAGCTAAGGCGCGTAAACATATTGAAGAGATGACAAAAGAACTTTTGGAATTGTATGCTAAAAGAGAAAATTCTGTTGGTTTTAGTTTTTTAGATAATAAAGAATTACAGGAAGAATTTGATAGTGATTTTGCTTATACAGAAACAAGTGATCAGGAAAAAGTAGAAAAAGAAATATCTGCTGATATGGAGAATAAACATCCAATGGATAGATTGCTTTGTGGTGATGTTGGTTATGGTAAAACAGAAGTTGCTTTTAGAGCAATGTTTAAAGCAGTTTGTTCCTCTAAGCAGGTTGCGCTTTTATGTCCAACAACTATTTTATCGAGTCAACATTATAAGAATGCCGTTGAAAGATTTAAAAATTTTGATGTTAAAATTTGTTTAATTAATAGATTTGTTTCAAAGAATATAATGAATGCTAATATTGAAAAAATAAGAAAAGGTGAAATTGATATTGTTATTGGAACACATCGTATATTGTCTGATGATATTGTTTTTAAGGATTTGGGATTATTAGTTATAGATGAGGAACAAAGATTTGGTGTAAGACATAAAGAAAAGATTAAATCGTATAAAAATAATATTGATGTTTTAACATTATCAGCAACACCGATTCCACGAACGCTTCAAATGTCAATGACAGGACTTAGAAGTTTGTCATTGATAGAAACACCACCTGTTAATAGATATCCTGTGCAAACATATGTTTTAAAAGAAAATAAAGCAATTATTAAGGATGCTATATATAAGGAATTATCTAGGGGTGGTCAAATATTTATTTTGTATAACTATGTAGATAGTATAGAAGAAAAAATGAATGAAATTAAAAAGATGATACCTGATTTAAAGATTGTTTTCGCACATGGTCAAATGTCAAAAATTGAACTTGAAGATGTCATGCAAAAGTTTATAAATAAGGAATATGATTGTTTGATTTGTACAACAATAATTGAAACAGGTATTGATATACCAAATGTTAATACTTTAATAATTATGGATTCTGATAGATTTGGTTTATCGCAGTTATATCAAATTAGAGGGCGTGTTGGTAGAAGTAATAAGGTTGCTTATTGTTATTTGATGTATAAACCAGAAAAAAATCTTAATGAAACAGCTGTTAAGAGATTAAAGGCTATTAAAGAGTTTACAGAACTTGGTAGTGGTTTTTCGATCGCGATGCGAGATTTATCTTTAAGAGGCGCTGGATCTATTTTGGGTAGTGAACAAGCGGGATTTGTTGATGATGTTGGTATTGAATTATTTATGAAAATGCTTAATGAAGAAATTGATAGATTAAATGGTAAAGAAAAGCCTGAGGTTAAAGAAATGCCTCTTGTTGATGCACCTTCTAGTATTGGTGATGATCTAGCAATTGAACCTGATTTAAAATTACTTATTCATAAGAAGATTAATTCAATTGATTCAATTGATAGTTTGGAAAATGTTAAAAAAGAATTAACTGATAGATTTGGTAAACTTGATGATGATGTAATTATCTATATGTATAGTGAGTTATTTGAAAAGATGGCTGATGATATTGTTAATCGAATTAAAGTTAATAAAAATAGTGTTGATGTTATATTTGATAAGAGTATTACTGATAAAATTGATGGAAAAGAATTATTTATGGAAGTTAATAAATTATCGCGTATGTTTAGATTTAGTATGAAGGATAATGCTCTTATTATTACGCTTGATACTGTTAAATTAGATAAGCATTATATTTATTATTTAATTGATTTGGTAAATCTTGTTAAAAAAAGTATAAAATAAAATAAATGTTTCACAATATATTTAGAAAGTGAGGCATTTAATGAAATCGACAGGTGTTGTTAGAAGAATAGATGAACTTGGTAGAATTGTTTTACCTAAAGAGATAAGAAAAGTTTTAAAAATAAAAGCAGGAGATAATTTGGAAATTTTTATGAATGATAAAGATATTGTTTTGAGTAAATATAATATTTTTGATGATAAAAAGGATTTATTTGATATGCTTGCTAATTCTGTTTTGGGTTATACAAAGAAGAGTTTTATTATTACAGATACCAGTAGAATTGTTGCTGGTTCAAAGTATTTGATTGATAAAGAAGTTAGTGATGATTTAGATACTTTAATGTTTTCAAGAAATAGTAAAATAGGAAATAAAGAAATATGTATTTGTTCTAATGTTCTATCAAGTCATTATTGCTATTCTTCAATTGTAAGTAATAGTGATGTATGTGGTATTGTTGTTATATTTGATGATACAATTACACCTTCTGATTTCGAACTTTGTAAGTTTATATCAAGGTTTATTTCGAAATATTTAGAGGAGTGAATGTTATGAGATGTTTTGAAAAAGTTAGTTTAGAAGAGTTTAAAAAGTACTATGATATGGAATTGTATGATTTTAATTTGCCTTCAAGAAGTACTGGAAAAAGTGCTGGTTATGATTTTTATGCTGTTGATGATTGTACTATAAAAAGAGGAGAGAGCAAAAAGATTATTTCTGGTGTTAAGGCTAATATGGAAAATAATGATGTTTTATATTTGTTTATTAGAAGTAGTTTAGCGATTAAATATAATTTGATTTTAAAAAATAGTGTTGGTGTTATTGATGCTGATTATTACAATAATTGTGATAATGAAGGTAATATTATTTTTGTTATTGAAAATATTGGTGATAGTGATTTTGAAATTAAAAAAGGTATGAGATTATGTCAGGGTGTTTTTATGAATTATTTACTTACTGATGATGATAAAAGTAATAATTCTAGAAATGGTGGTATTGGAAGTACTCTCTTATAGTGTAAAATGTCGTAAAATGGTGTATATATTGTATTGCTTACTATACTTATTTATGATAAACTTAAGTAGGTGAGTGATTAAGGTATGTACAAAAATGCTAAATTAATGTTGTATGTATATGGCTGTTTAGTAGTTTTGTTTTTATTATCCTTAGTTTGCGATTTTAGAACTGTGGGATTGATATTTAGTCTATGTATTAATGCTGTAACGGGCAAATACATAGTTATAAGAAACTTTAACGTTTGTTAAGAGCCTAATCGGCTCTTTTTTAATGGAGTTTATATTAATTTATTTGTTTTTGCTATATAAAAACATCTCTTTGAAAGTGAGATGTTTATTTTCTACCACATAACCAGTCCATTGATACGTTGTAGTTTTTACAGATTTGATATGCAAATGTAGTTATTATAGTTGTTTTGCCAGATTCATATGCGCTAATTGTTGAATGTGTTGTATTTAACTCTTTTGCTAATTTTTCTTGAGTTAAGTTATTTTTTTTTCTAACTTCTTTTAGTCTTTTTCCTATTAATGTTGAATCGAGTGTCATTTGGCAATTGCTATATTTTTTATTTTTTTCTAGATAAACAATATAGTCCATTGATACTTTGAAATAATTGCAATAATCATTTAATTTTTTTAGTGGAATTATTTCTTTTGTTGTTTCCCAATGTGAGATTGCAACTCTACTAACATTTAATAGTTTGGCAATATCTTTTTGTGTTAATTCCTTTTCTTCACGTAAGTAAAGTAGTCTTTCAAGATTCATGGTATCACCTACCAATTAATTTTCCTATTAATTTTAAAAATATTATATAAATGTAAGAAAATACGACAAAAATATTGATTTTATTTTTATGACCTTGTATAATTGTATTGGAGGTTAAGGTTATGAGATTTATGAGATGTATGGAGTGCAACAAGAAAATATCTGAAAAGGCAAGTGTTTGTCCAAATTGTGGTTGTGATATTGATTATACTTATCAGGAATATTTAAAGTATAGAAAGGGATTAAACAATAAATTAATACATATAGTTGTTGATGTTGTGAGATATATTGTTGCCCTTGGATGTTTTGTGATTGTTTTATTTTCTCCTTTTAATTTTTTTTCAGTTTTATTATTAATATCGTGTTTTTGTATTATGCCTATATCATATGCTTTATTTAAACGAATAATAAGTATAAAATATTTTGTTCAAAATATTATTGGTTTTGGAATGGTTATTACTACTTTTGTTGCTGGCTATATTTATTATAATAATACTTATAACAAGCATAAGGTGGATTCATATTACACTTATGCTTCGCTATTTTATAATGATGTTTTTTCTAGTGGAATTTATATGGAGGATATTGCGCAAGATATAAGAGATTCGTGGTATGATTATATTTATAATAATAAATATGATAGTCCTAATGATGCTTTAGCAGCAGCTTTGAAAAAAAGTTCATCGAATGTGTCTTTTGTTGAGATTATGGAACCTTCTGTAACTATGCATTATGAAAAATTATTGATTGTTCCAGAAAAATGTAAACATTGTAACGAAGTAAAAAATAGTGCTAAGGAAGTATACTATGTTTATAAAAATTTTTATAATTTGGTTATTCACACAACAGGTACTTATTCTAGTTTTACCAAAAAGTATAGTGAATATGATTCTGATTTAGCAAATCAACTGAAAGAGTTTTCAGTAATTATAAAAACGTATAATAATTAATCAGAATCTATAAAATGCACTTTTGTGCATTTTTTTTGGACTTTTTTAATAATATTTGATACAATGTTATTTGGGAGGATGAAGTATATGTTTGATACTCACGCTCATTTATTCAAAGAATATTATACAGATGAAGAAATAAATAAAATTGCTTCTTCTTTTAAGGGAAATATTATAGTTAGTGGTACTGATAATAATAGCAATAAAGAAATACTTGAATTAAATTATGATAATATTTATATAACTTTAGGAATTCATCCGGAAGATGTTTTAAATTATAAAGAAAGTGATATTGATTTTATTGTTGATAATTTAAATAATCCTAAAGTAGTAGGTATTGGTGAAATTGGTTTAGATTATCATTATGGTAAAGAAGATAGAGATAAACAAATTGATCTTTTTATTAAACAATTAGATATTGCTAGAAAGTATAATTTACCTGTTATTATTCATAGTAGGGATGCTATTAATGATACTATTAATATACTTAAAAATTATAAAGATTTAAAAAAGGTTTTGCATTGTTATAGTGGTAGTATAGAAAGTGCAAGAGAACTTATAAAGTTAGATACATATTTTGGTGTTGGCGGTGTTTTGACTTTTAAAAACAGTACTAATTTAGTTCAAACTATAAAAAAAATTCCACTAGATAGAATTGTTATTGAAACTGATAGTCCTTATTTAAGTCCTTTTAGGGGTAATAAGAATATTCCAAATAATGTAGAAGAAGTTTTAAAGAAACTTGCTTTAATTAAAGAAATTTCATATGATGATACGTTAAAGATTACTAATAGTAATGCTAGATATTTATTTAATATAAAGGAGAAATAAAGTGAAAAAAAGATTTATAGATGTATGTTTTATTTTTCTTTCTTGTGCTTTAATATATGGTATGAATAAATATAATAAGAGAGATATAATAAAAACAGAAATAATTAAGTATGATGTTGTTACAACTTATGATAAATCAATTCCTATGGATGTTAAAAAAGTTAATAAAGAAGGAAAAGATGGTAAAATTGTTACTAATTTAACAACTGGTGAAGTTACAGTATTTGAAAGTGTTACGGAAGAAGTTACAATTGGGACTGGCCCTAAAGCTGAATATGCAGGTATGCTTACAGGTTATGGCCCTGATTGTGTTGGTTGTACAGGACTTTTATATTGTCCTGATAGTGATGGTAAATATCATTATTTAACAAATGATATTGAAAGTACTTACTTTTATGATAAAGAATATGGAAAGGTAAGAATACTTGCAAGTGATCCGATACTTTTTCCTTGTGGAACAATAATTCATATTGTTAATAATGAACTTGATATATATGGTGTTTGTCTAGATACAGGGATTGCTATGAGAAATGCTTGGAGAAATTATGGAAGTGTTTTAATTGATTTAGCATTTACAAGTGAAAGTGTTACAAATGTTGTAACTAATAGAAATACAAATTTTACAGTTTTAAGGTGGGGATGGTAGTGGATTTTAATTTTAAAAAAAAATATGGGCAAAATTTTTTGAAAGATAAAAGGATTATTGATAGTATAATTTATAAAGCTGATGTTGATAAAGATACTTTAGTTATCGAAGTTGGTCCAGGAGCTGGTGCTTTAACAGTTCCACTTGCTTTAAAGGCAGGACGAGTTATTTCTTTTGAAATAGATGAATCATTAAAAGATATTCTTTCTTCTAAATTAAATGAATATAATAATGTAGAAGTAATATATGGTGATTTTTTAAAGAGTGATGTAAATAATGTTTTAAAAAAATATGATTTTCCTAAAAAAATAATGGTTTCTAATTTACCTTATTATATTACAACTCCTATTATAATGAAGTTTATTGATGATAATATAGATGTTAGTAAACTTGTTATAATGGTTCAAAAAGAGGTTGCTTTAAGGTTTAGTGCTAGTGTTAATAGTCATGAATATAATTCACTTACGGTATTTTTAAATTATTATTATGATATAAAAAAATTAGTTAATGTTCCAAGAAATGTATTTGTTCCTGTTCCTAATGTTGATAGTGTTGTAATTGAACTAAAGAAAAAAGAAAATAGATTATATGTTAAAAATGAAGAAGTATTTTTTAAGTTAGTAAGAGATAGTTTTAAGTTTAAACGAAAGACTTTAAAGAATAATTTAAGAGATTATGATTTAGACAAAATAGAAAAAATATTAATGGAAAGTGGTTTATCTTTACAAGTTAGAGCGGAAGCTTTAAGTTTGGAAATGTTTGTTAAGATAGCGAATGGATTATAAATATGATTGATACTATAAATAATTATTTGTGGACGTTTGTTGTTATTATAATGATTTTATCTTCTTTGTATTTTACTTTTAAATTAAAAGGTGCTCAGTTTAATTTTAAAGAAATGTTTAAAGATATTTTGAAAAATAATTCTGATTCACAGGTTTCACCTTTAGGTGCCTTGATGCTATCACTTGCTGGTAGAATTGGTGTTGGTAGCATTAGTGGCGTAGCGCTTGCTATATATATAGGTGGTAGTGGTACTATATTTTGGTTATGGATAATGGCTTTTATTGGTTCAATTTTAACCTTTTGTGAAACGGTTTTAGCTTCTAAATATCATAAAAAGTCTGGTAATAATTATATAGGTGGTCCTTCTTATTATATTGAAAAAGGGCTTAAAAAGAAATGGCTTGGTATTTTATATTCTTTGACAATTATAATTGCTTATGTTTGTTTCTTTATTGCAATTCAATCTAATACTATTACTAAATCATTAAATAGTTTTGAGGCATTATCAAAGGTTAATTATTTACCTTATATAAGTGGTATTATACTTGCTATAATGATAGCTTTAATAATTTATGGCGGTATTGATAGAATTACAAAGATTACTAATAAGCTTGTACCTGTTATGGGAATTTTCTATTTATTTTTAGCTTGTTTTGTTATTTTTAAAAATATAAGTGATGTTCCAAGTGTCTTTGAAGGAATATTTAAAAATGCTTTTAGTTTAAAAGCAGGACTTGGCACTTTAATTGGTGGTGTTATTTTAGTTGGTGTTAAGAGAAGCATTTTTTCTAGTGAAGCTGGTATTGGAACGGGAGCAATTGCATCTAGTGTGAGTTCAACAAAATATTCGGCTGTGCAGGGTTATGTGCAAATGCTTGGTATTTATATTACTACTTTAGTTATTTGTACATCAACTGCTTTAATTGTTTTACTTGGACCAAATCTTACACCGATAGCGGATGCTAATGGTATTGAATTCGCGCAAAATGCTTTTAGTTATCATTTTGGTTCATTTGGTACAATATCTTTATTTTTATGTGTATTTATGTTTAGTTTTTCAACTATTTTAACAGGTTATTATTATGGTGAATGTTGTTTTAAACATATATTTAAAAATGAAAGTAATGTTATTATTAAATTTGGTACTATTATTATAGTTTTTGTTGGTTCAATTGCTTCAAGTAATATTTTATGGAGTTTAGTTGATTTATTTATTGCTTTTCTAGCGATTATCAATATATATGCTATGGTTAAGTTAAGAGATGATGTTTATGATGAATATAAGAAGTATGGTGATAGGTAATGTTTGGAAATGATTGGGATAGTGTTTTAAGTGATGTTGTAAGTGAAAAATGGTTTATTGATATGATAGATAGTGTTAGAAAAGAATATAATTCTAAAACTATTTTTCCTTTAGAACAAAATATTTTTAATGCGTTTAGATGTACGCCTTTTAGTAATGTTAAAGTAGTTATTTTAGGACAAGATCCTTATCATGGTACTGGTGAAGCACATGGTTTATCTTTTTCGGTTAGAGAAGGTGTTCCGATGCCTCCTTCGCTTGCAAATATTTTTAAAGAATTATATGATGATACAGGAATTAAGAGAACAAAGACTGATTTAACTGATTGGGCTTATCAGGGTGTTTTGCTTTTGAATTCAATTTTAACAGTTGAGAAGGATAAACCTTTGTCGCATTCTTATTTGAATTGGGAAAAATTTACGGATGTTGTTATTGAAAAATTATCTAGTAGAGGAAATGTTATATTTGTTTTATGGGGTAGTTTTGCTAGGAGCAAAAAAGTATTGATTAATACTCAAAAAAACTATATAATAGAAAGCGTACATCCATCTCCTTTATCTTGTTATAGAGGATTCTTTGGAAGTAAACCTTTTTCAAAAGTTAATGCAATTTTAAAGAAAAATGGTTCGGAAGAAATAAAGTGGTGAAATATGGATAAAACTTTAAACTTTTTGAAAAATAATCTTGATGGTGATGTCGTTATTGCTTGTTCTGGAGGGCCAGATTCAATGGCTCTTTTTGATATTTTACTTAAGATTAGATCTTTTAAAAATATTAACATTGTATGTGCTCATGTTAATCATAAGGTTAGAGTTGAAAGTGATATGGAAGAAGAAATGGTTAGAAATTATTGTTTAAATAATAATGTTCCGTTTGAACTTTTAACAATTAATAATTATACGGGATCTAATTTTGAGGCTGAAGCAAGAAGTAAAAGATATGAGTTTTTTGAAGGAGTTCTTAAAAAATATGGCTATAAGTATCTTTTAACTGCACATCACGGTGATGATTTAATGGAAACTATTCTATATAGATTAGTTCGTGGATCTAATTTAGAGGGATATGCTGGGTTTAAATATATTTCTAAAAGATCTAATTATACTATTTTAAGACCTTTAATTTGGTATACTAAAGATTCTATTATGGAATATTGTAATAATAATAAGATTCCATATGCTATTGATAGTAGTAATAATAATACGATTTATTTGAGAAATAAGTTTAGGCATAAAGTTCTTCCTATATATAAGGAAATAAATAAAGATGCTCATTTAAAGTTCTTACAGTATTCGCTTCTTTTAAATAAATATGATGATTTTGTTAATAAATATGTTAATAATATTTATAATAATATTGTTAGTGATTATTTAAATATTCCATTACTTTTAAAGGAAGATGATTTAATTGTTGATAATATTATTTATAAGTATTTGAGCTTATTTAGTGATCAAATAACAAGTAAACACATAGAACTTGTTAAAAAGGTTATTTCTTCTGATAAAAAGAATTGTTTAATTAATTTACCGGGTTTTATTTTAGAAAGAAAATATGATAGACTTGAATTATATAAGGAAGAATCTTCTTATAATTATATAATAAATGATTATGTTAAATTAGATAATGGTTATGTTATTAAGAAAATTGATGAAACAAATGATAATTCTAACTATGTTTGTAAATTAAGTTTGAAGGAAATTAAATTGCCAATTTATGTAAGAAATTATAGAACTGGTGATAGAATGGATGTAAAAAATGGTTATAATAAGAAAGTTAGTTCTATTTTTATTGATAGTAAGATAAGTAATCGATCTAGTTTTCCGGTTGTAACTGATAGCTTGGGTAATATATTATGGTTACCTGGTTTAAAAAAATCGAAATTTTGTAAAACAAAAGATGAAAAATATGATATAATACTTTTATATTGTATGGAGGAATAGTATGAAAAATAATATTAAAAAAGGATTAATACCTTATTTAGCGTTCTTTCTTGTAGTTATGTTTGTACTTTTGTATATGACTGGTACGGGATATAAGATTCACGATATTAGTTATGAACAATTTTTAACATATGTTCAAAGTGAAAAGAAGGAAGAACAAATTAAGTATATAGATATAACTTCAAATAGTTCTGCTGGTTTATATACAATTACTGGTAAACTTAATGGTTATGGAGAAAAAGAAAAGTTTACTTTTACGGTCGCTAATTCTGATGTTGTTATTGGAAAAATGTATGATTTAGCAAATGAGTATAATTTTACAATAAAGGCTTCAAGAGATCCTGGTTCAAGTACACTTTTGTATTTTGTTTTAAATATTTTGCCATTTCTAGTATTTGGTGTTGTAATATTTGTTTTCTTATCTAAACAAATGGGTAGTGCGAATAAATCAATGGATTTTGGTCGTAGTAGAGCTCGTTTGGATGATGGTAATAAGACAGTTACATTTAAAGATGTTGCGGGATTAGATGAGGAAAAAGAAGAAGTTCAAGAGTTAATTGATTTCTTAAAAGAACCAAAAAAGTTCCAAAAGATGGGTGCTAGAATACCTAAGGGTGTTTTACTTGTTGGTCCTCCTGGTACTGGTAAGACTTTACTTGCTCGTGCTGTTGCTGGGGAAGCAAATGTTCCATTTTATTTTATAAGTGGTTCAGATTTCGTTGAATTATTCGTTGGTATTGGTGCTTCACGTGTTCGTGATATGTTTAGACAAGCAAAACATAATGCTCCTTGCTTAATCTTTATTGATGAAATTGATGCTGTTGGTCGTCAAAGAGGCGCTGGCCTTGGTGGTGGCCACGATGAAAGAGAACAAACTTTAAATCAGTTATTAACAGAAATGGATGGATTTGGTGCTAATGAAGGAATTATTATTCTTGCGGCAACAAATAGGCCTGATGTTCTTGATCCAGCTTTATTAAGACCTGGTAGATTTGATAGACAGATAACTGTTAATTTACCTGATGTTAAGGGCCGTGAAGAGATTCTTGCTGTACACGCTAAGGGTAAGTATTTTACTAGAGGTGTTAATTTAAGTAATCTTGCTAAGAGAACTGCTGGATTTAGTGGTGCTGATCTTGAAAATTTACTTAATGAGGCTGCTTTACTTGCTGTTAGAAGAAACAAAGATAAGATTTCAATGGCTGAAATTGATGAGGCTCAGGATAGAGTTTTAATGGGTCCTGCTAAGGTTACTCATAAGTATACTGAACACGAAAAAGAGGTTGTTGCTTATCACGAGGCTGGACATGCTGTTGTTGGTATTAAGTTAGATGGTGCACATGATGTTCAAAAGATTACGATAATTCCGAGAGGTCAAGCTGGTGGATATAATTTGATGCTTCCTAAAGAAGAAACATATTTATCTACCAAAAAAGAATTATTAGAAACTATTAGTGGTTTACTTGGTGGTCGTGTTGCTGAGGTTCTTAAGTTTGGTGAAATGACTACTGGTGCTCATAATGATTTTGAAAAGGCAACTAAAATAGCGCGTGCCATGGTTACTGAATATGGTATGAGTAGTTTAGGTCCTGTTCAATTCGAACAACAAAGTGAGGGTAGTGTTTTCTTAGGTAGAGATTATAATAAGAGTCGCAACTTTAGTGGTCAAATTGCTTTCCAAATCGATGAAGAAATGAGAAAGATTATTAATGATCAATATAAGGTTACAGAGAAGATTATTAAAGAAAATATGGATTTACTTGAGTTAATTGCTAAGACTTTGATTGAAAAAGAAACTTTAACAAAAGAGGAAATTGATAGTTTAGTTAAGAATGGTTCTTTACCTAATGATGATGTATCTTTTGAAGATATGACTATTGCTGAGTTAAAAAAATATGCAGAAGATAATAATATTTCACTTAATTCTACTAAGAAGGAAGATATTATCAAGGAATTAAAGGATGCTAATAAATAGCATTCTTTTTTTGAAAAAATGTCAATCTTTGTAAGTTTTTATGGTTTAAACATAAAAATTATGCTTTTAAAATTATTATATAAATTTGTTTAATGTTTATTTTTATAGAATAATTTGATACAATATTTAAAAGGAGAACAATATGATAAAATTAAAAAAACAGGGATTATTAATTGTTGTTTCTGGACCATCTGGTGCTGGTAAAGATAGTGTTTGCAATCTTGTTGCATCTTATAATCCTAATTTGTGGATTTCAGTATCTTGTACTTCTAGAGACATTAGAAAAGGTGAAGTAGAAGGTGTAAATTATTTCTATTTAACAAAGGATGAATTTGAAGAAAAAATTAAAAATAATGACTTTTTAGAATATGCTACATATAATAATTCTTATTATGGAACACCACTTTATAAGATTAAAGAGAAATTGAATGAAGGCAAGGATGTTGTTTTAGTAATTGAAGTACAAGGAGCATTAAAGGTTAAAAAGTTATATCCTAATGCTATATTTATTTTTATATTACCACCTAGTATGGAAGAATTAAAAAATAGACTTATTAAAAGAGGAACAGAAAATTATGAAAAGATTATTGATAGATTTAGAATGGCATATAAGGAAATAAACGAAATATCAAAATATAATTATGTTATCGTAAATGATGTTTTAGAAGATGCTGCTTTAAAAATGCAATCAATAATTGTATCAGAAAGATGTAGAGTTGATAGAATTGAAGAAACAAATGTAAGTAATATCGAAGAGGTTTTACACGAAGGTATTGTTGGAAAAAATGAAAATATATAATTATGATAAGTTATTAGAAGAAATAAAAAATGTTACCTTAAAAGATGGCTTTAAAAAGGGCGAAGTTATAGTAACTGATTCTTTAATTGAAATACCATATTATACATATGGAAATGGAAATAATCATATTGTACTTGTTGGTGGTACTCACGGAAGTGAAATTATTTCCGTAAATTTAGTTTTAGATATTATGAAACATATTAATTTAATTGATAAGAATGATTTTACGATTCATTTTATTCCGGTTTTTAATCCTGAGGGATATATTATTTCAACTTCTACTGTTTTAAGTAAAATAGATGGTAATAATTCTAAAGATATAGAAAAGTTTAGTTATGAATATTATTTAAATTATAAATATGATTGTACACATAATAAAAGTGTAAAAAAACATCAATTAATGTTTAGTGATATTAATTATAATTGTATTACTTATGAAGTATTAAAAAATAAAGTAAAAAGTATTTATGATAAATATTCGTTTCCAGATGGAAGTATGGTTATATGGCGGAGTAATGGAAGTGGCATAGATTTAAATAGAGAACATCCATTAATGGAGTTATCTTTCAATAATATTACTTATGGTAGTGATAATTTAAGGTATAACAATATTAGATTTAATACTCCTGGTCCACTTGGAATATATAAAAATAAAGTAGAAAGTGTAGAAAATAGGTTTCTATTTGATTTGATGTGTAAACTTTACAATGAAAATAAATATGCTGGAACGATGATTTATCATAGCACAGGTGGTTCTATATATTATGAACCAAATATAAAGTGTGAACATTATGAAGAATATAAAAAAATAAATTATGAACTTGCTAAAAAATATTCTTTGAAGACAAAATATAAATGCCAAAATGGTTTGATAAAAGATGGATATAAACTAGAAAATAATAAAGACGTTAATTCAAATGATGAGTATTTGAGAATTATGTATCCTGCTGTTTTGTTAATTGAATTATCTTATATGGGAGGAAATCCACTTGGTCCATTTGGTGATGAAGTCAATAATTATAAGCCAACAATTAAATATAATAGACTAGCATTTATAGATTTTATAAAAGAATGTAAAAAAATTAAAGATAGCACTCGTAAAAATTAAAAAAATATGTTATTATATATATAGCATAAATAGAAATGGTGATGTAAATGGGAAAAGTAATTGCATTAGTTAATCAAAAAGGAGGAGTAGGTAAAACTACTACTAGTATAAATCTAGCAGCTTCACTAGGATATTTGAAGAAAAAAGTATTATTAGTAGATCTTGATCCACAAGGTAATTCATCTACAGGACTTGGAATTCATAAGTCTAATTTTGAAAATAGTATTTATGAATTATTAACAGATAGGTGTGAACTTAAAGATGTTATTATTAAAACTAAGTTTCAGAATCTATATATAATACCATCTTATATAAACTTAGCAGGTGTTAATTTTGAATTAATGGAAAGAGGTAGACTTGATCCAAACTTTGTAAAAAATGCTCAATTAAAAAAATATTTAGATGTCGCAAAAGAAAGTTTTGATTATATTATAATTGATTGTCCACCATCCCTTGAACTTTTAACACTAAATGCTCTTATGGCTGCTGATTCAGTAATTATACCTGTCCAGTGTGAATTCTTTGCACTTGAAGGAATAATGCAACTTTTAAATACAATTGTACTCGCTCAAAGAGATATTAACCCTAAACTTGAAATAGAAGGTGTTTTACTTACTATGCTTGATAGTAGAACTAATTTAGGTTTAGAAGTTGTAGAAGAAGTTAAGAGTTATTTTAAAGAAAAGGTTTATGAAACAATAATTCCTAGACTTGTAAGATTGTCTGAAGCTCCGAGTCACGGAAAACCGATACTTGCGTATGATTTTCAAAGTCGTGGTACAGAGGCTTATATAAATTTAGCTAAGGAAGTGATTAGTAAAAATGGAAACTAAAAAGAAAGCTTTAGGAATGGGATTAGAGCAATTATTTAATGGAGATAATATTGATATTGCTTCTTTTGAGAAAAAAATATATGAAAATACTCCAAGTGAAGAAATTGTTGAACTTAATTTGGATGAATTAAGACCTAATCCATATCAACCAAGAATTAATTTTAATGAAGATGCTTTAAAAGATTTAGCTGATTCAATAAAAGAAAATGGTGTTTTTCAACCTATTATTGTTAAAAAAAGTATAAAAGGTTATGAGATTGTAGCTGGGGAAAGAAGAGTTCGTGCTAGTCGTATGGCTGGTTTAAAAACTATTCCTGCTATAATTAGAGGTTTTTCTGATGATCAAATGATGAGTATTGCTTTGCTTGAAAATTTGCAAAGAGAGAATTTAAATATTATTGAAGAAGCAAAGGCTTATAAATTAATGCTTGAGAGAATGGGATTAACACAAGAAGAACTTGCTGTTAAGGTTGGTAAAAGTAGAAGTCATATTACAAATATTTTAGGTATATTAAGATTACCTGATGAAGTTCAATCATTGCTTAAATATGGTAAATTATCAATGGGACACGCTAGGGTTTTAAGTAAACTTGAAGATAATAGTAAGATTGCTATGCTTGCTAATAAGGTTGTTGATGAAGATCTTAGTGTTCGTGATTTAGAGAGAATGATTGATAGTTCTTTTGAGAGAAAAGTTAAGATTGAAAGACACGAAAAAGTTGTTGATCCTAATATTAGAGATATTGAAAATAATTTAAGGGAAAAGTTTGATACTAAAGTTAAGATTCGTGATAATAAGATTGAAATTAAGTTTAATAATGTTGCGGATTTAAATAGAATTTTAGATATTATCAAATATAATGAGTGATTTATGAAAGAATATAAATTAGGTAGTGTCGTTATTATGAAGAAGAATCATCCTTGTGGTTCTAATAGGTTTGAAGTTGTTAGAATGGGCGCTGATATAAAGATAAAGTGTTTAGAGTGTAATCATATTGTTATGCTTTCAAGGATTGATTTTAATAAAAGAATAAAGAAAATAGAGTCTTATTAGGAGGCGGTTATGTTTAAAAAAAATTCAAAGGGGATTGGACCAGTTGTTGTTATTTTGATTTTAACAATTCTTGTTATTGTCCTTAGTTCTATATGTTCTATTCTAGAGTTTCAGGGAGAAAAAACAGAGATAATTAATGGTGTTTTGACAACATCTCTTGTTTCTGTTCAAAATATTTTTACTCCTTCTGGTTTTAAATATATTTTAACTAGTGCGACTAATAATTTTAAGATGTTTAATCCATTATTTTTGTTAATTACTTCTTTAATTGGTATAGGGATAGGTGAGAGATCGGGTTTATTTAAAGCTTTATTTACACCACTTAGAAAATTAAAGTCATCAGTTTTAACTTTTCTTGTTTTCTTTATTGGTGTTATTTCATCGGTAATTGGTGAATATAGTTTTGTTATATTAATTCCTCTTGCTGGTATTATGTATAAATATACTAATAAGAATTCAATGGTTGGTGTTATTACTGCGTTTTTAGGTATTAGTTTAGGTTATGGTACGGGTGTTTTATTAAATGCTTATGATTATGATCTTAGTTTGATTACATTTGATGCTGTTAATGCTTCATTTCAAATGTCTTCTAAGTATAATATGTGGTCTAATCTTTATATAATGCTTGTTAGTTCTTTAATAATTAGTTTTGTTGGAACTGTTGTTATAGAAAAGTATGTTGCGATTAATTTTAAGAAAAATGTTTATGAAGATGATGAGTTAATTATTGATAGGCGAGCTAATGGTGTTACTTTAATTACTTTTATTGCTTTAATATTGGTAGTTATATTAGGGATTATTCCTGTTAAACCTTTAGGTTTTTTACTTGATAATAGTGGTGCGACATATATGGGAAAACTTTTTAGTGAGTCTTCACCTTTCTATGCTGGTTTCTTATATATATTTATACTTATTATGTTAATTTGTGGATATGTATATGGTGATATTTCTAAGAATGTAAAAAATACGACAGAGTATAGTGTTGGTATTTCATCTTCATTTGAAAAGTTAGGTTATGTATTTATTCTTATGTTCTTTACAGCAGAACTTATTGGTATTCTTGAATGGACTAATTTAGATGTTGTTATTGCAACTAATCTGGTTAATTTTTTAGGTTTAGCTTCATTTTCTGGTGTTCCACTTATTGTTACTTTCTTTTTGTTAGTTGTTGTTATGACTCTTGTTATGCCTAGTGCTATTAGCAAGTGGTCTATATGTGCGCCTACAATTGTTCCTTTGTTTATGAAGAGTAATATAACTCCTTCATTTACGCAGTTTATTTTTACTGCTGCTGATGGTGTTGGTAAGGCAATAACGCCTATATTTGGTTATTTTATTGTCTTTATTGGTTATTTGGAAAAATATAATGAGAATAAGAAGATTACAATATTTGGTACGATTAGAAGTATTATTGTTCCTGTTTTATTGATTGCTATAACGTGGATTTTAATTTTAGTTGGTTGGTATGTTATTGGTATACCTTTAGGAATTGGAACTAGTTTAACAATGTAGAATCAAGTTAGAAATAACTTGATTTTTTTTCTGTTATGTGCCAAAAAGTGTAAAAAACAAATTAAAAATTACACTTTTTGGCATATAAAATATTACAATTTTTACATTTATTGGCACATAAAATATTACTTTTTATTTATTATTTAGAAATTAATTTTTTTTTTGATTATTTTATTTTGAATAAATGGTATAAAAATTCTTTCTTATTTTATAAATATAGTGTATAATATCTATTAGTTTGAGAGGTGTTTATATGGGTTTAACTGTTGGAATTGTTGGTTTACCTAATGTTGGGAAATCGACATTATTTAATGCTTTAACAAGTAATAATATACTTGCTGCTAATTATCCTTTTGCGACTATCGAACCTAATGTTGGTATGGTTGCTGTTCCGGATAAGAGATTAGATTTTTTGAATGAGATGTATAATCCTAAATCTTTAGTACCAACTTCATTAGAGTTTACTGATATTGCTGGTCTTGTTAAGGGTGCTTCTACTGGTGAAGGACTTGGTAATAAGTTTTTGTCGTATATTAGAGAAGTAGATGCTATATGTGAGGTTGTTAGGTGTTTTGATGATGATAATATTATTCATGTTAGTGGTAATGTTGATCCTATTCGTGATATTGAAACTATTAGTATTGAATTAATGTTATCGGATTTGGAAATTGTTTCTTCTAGATTGCTTAGAATTGAAAAAAAGGCTGTTATGTCTAAAGATAAAGAGGCTTTGAAAGAGGTTGAACTTTTGAAAAAAATTAGAAATGGTCTAGAGGAAAATATTCCTGTTAGACATATGGATTTGTCTGATGAAGAGTTATTTATGATTAAATCTTTTTCACTTCTTTCTTCAAAACCTATAATATATATGGCTAATATTGAAGAAAAAGATATATTAAACAATAATAAGTATGTTGATATGGTTAGAGAATATGCTTTAAAGGATCAAGCAGATGTTATTGTTGTATGTGCGAAGATTGAAGAAGAATTATCTAGTTTGTCTTTAGAAGATAGAGAAATATTTTTAGATGATTTAGGTATTAGTGAAAGTGGTCTTGATAAGTTAATAAAGGCTTTATATGGTTTACTTGGTTTAAAGACTTTCTTTACTTCTGGTACTGATGAAGTAAGAGCTTGGACTTTTAAAAGTGGTATGAAGGCTCCAGAATGTGCTGGTATAATTCATAGTGATTTCGAAAGAGGGTTTATTAAAGCTGAGGTTATGAGCTTTGGTGATTTAAAGGAATTAGGTAGCGAAAAGGCTGTTAAAGAGGCTGGAAAACTTCGTCTTGAGGGTAAAGAGTATGAAATGCAAGATGGAGATATTTGTTATTTTAGATTTAATGTTTAGAGTTAGTGATAACTCTTTTTTGCTATATGGGTATTTGTTTAATTTTTATTTTTTAATGTTTTATTGGGTATTGCAAAGACTTTTGATTTGTGGTATCATTGATATAGTAGAAGATAGATGTTAACAAAAATGTTAATAAATAA
>ERZ824488.309-NODE-309-length-66346-cov-17.812177_pt1 | contig 66346 bp, 48 predicted proteins | sample MGYA00519936_ERZ824488 | MGnify/ENA primary metagenome ERZ824488 (study PRJEB31778, sample SAMEA3449153) | human gut metagenome | biome: human gut; feature: human-associated habitat; material: faeces | place: United Kingdom | collected 2010/2012 ... | reverse complement strand
GGATGCCAGCCCGAAACCAAATTTTGTCGAAGCGTTATATGGCGGGCTGCAACAGTTTTTCAGATTCATTATGCGTTAATTGCTGAAATGAACGCGAGAAGGACTTGCCAACCCGCATCTTTTGCTGTAATTTGGAACTGTCGATGAACCCAATAAGCGTCTCTATTAAAGAAAGAAAAAATGTATTCAGGGGGTGAATCAAGCACAAAAATCAAGCCAATCCGAGGAACTGTAAACAAAGCGATTGCCTACATCATCGATTCCAAGAAAACTGATGATGAACTACTGGTTTCCTCGTTCGCTTGTGCAGCCAGTGATGCTGCCGCAAAGGAATTTGAGTGGACACGAAATCTTGCCGCCCAACAGGGTGCGCAAATTCCAACTGTACTTGCAAGACACTTAATTCAGGCTTTCGATGTTGGTGAAGTCTCGCCGGAAGTGGCACATGAGATCGGCAAGCAGTTTGCCGACGGATGGCTAAAAGGCAAATATGAGTATGTGATCGCTACCCACATTGACCAGGGGCATTGCCATAATCACATTGTCTTTTGCGCCACTACACTGGATTGCTCACGCAAATTCAGAGACATTCTACGTTCAGGCAAGACGCTGGCTGAGCTGAGCGATCAGATCTGCGAAGAACACAAGCTCTCCGTCATCCGGGAACCAGAATACCAAACGGTCACTTATGACAAGTGGCTCGGCGAGAACGCCAAAGCATCCCAGCGTGACATGCTGCGGATGATGATTGACGCTGCGCTTCGGATGTAGCCGGAGGGCTTCGATACGCTGATGCAGCTGCTGGAGGAAGCAGGCTGCAGGATTAAGCGCGGCGCGCAGATCAGCATCAAGCCGCCCAGCGCAAAGCGCTTTATCCGGCTGGATACGGTTGGCGCAGAGCACACGGAAGAAGCATTGCGCATGTTGCTTGCCGGAAAGCATGTGCATATCCCCAAACGCTCCAGAGGCCGGATGACGAAAAGCCAGGTCGAGCGCCTGATTGACATTGAAGTAAAGCTGCGATCCGGCAAGGGCAAAGGCTATGAACGCTGGGCGGAAAGACGCAACACCTGTGCGCTGGCAAGCTCGATGATCTACCTGAAAGAGAATCATGTTGGCTCCTATGCCGAGCTTGAGAGCAGAATTCAGGCTGCGCTCGGTGAGAGAGGCGTGCTGAAAAGCAGAATCCGGGCAGCACAAGCGCGGATGGAGGAGATCAGCGGGCAGAAGAAAGCCATTCTGGTTTACAGAAGAACGAAGGAGGTCTATGCGAAGTACCGTGAGTCGGGATGGTCGCCGACGTTCTATCGGGAGCATAAGGCGGACATTGAAGCCCACAAGGAGGCGCAGGCGGTGTACAGTGCTGCCGGTGGAAAGCTCCCTACGCTCGCTGAGCTGTCAGAGGAATACGATCTCCTGCTCAGCCAAAAGAGAGAAACTGGTGAAGAAATGTCTCGGCTGAACGAAGAACTGAAGAACCTCCGGCATATCAAGTCGAACATGGATACGCTCCTTGACGATGAGCGATATGAAACGAATCGGCACGACCATAATGAGCTCGATATACCTGAACGTGATCATCACGCTGACTCCAAAGACAGATAAACAATGCCCTATGCCTATCCATACTGAAGAAGCACGATAGGCATAGGGCGTCTTTTCATTTTTGGACGCAAGCCCAACCGAAGAATGGCGCAAACATTCTTCACAACCGCAGAGCTTGCTCTGCATTACAAGGGATTGGGGGCCGGGCCACCAACAAGCAGCGTGCAAAATGTAAAACATTTGCCCAGCTTGCCAGATTATCTCAACTTTGGCATCCTTGCATTTCTCGTGGGATTTGGTCACAATAGAAGCAGACAATTTGAGCAGGAGGAATTCTCATGACGATAGAAAAAGTGGTGAACGAATTCAGCGGATATTTGATGCAGGATACTGCCGTTGAGGTGGTGGAAACGACCAGAGGCCATGTTGTAATGATCTGGGACAGCCGGATGAAGGATTGGAGCGATGTCTATCATTGCCCTACCGCCGAAACGCTGATGAACGCGTTGCTCAACTGCAAGGAAATTTTCGACGAGGAATGCTTTACGCACGGCGGGCGCGATCTGACGGACGATGAACGGGTACAGGTTGCGCAAATGCGGCAGGAGATGCAGCGCCTATGCGAGAGAGATGATTGAACGAATCTAGCAATGCTTTCGGATGAATGCGTATGAACGATCCATCGGACGGCCTGATGACTTGATATGCGTAATCGGTGATGTTATCATAGAGACAGAGATGCTCAAATCGCATTTCTATATACAGTCTTTACAGAAAGGAATCGGATATGGACATTTCAAAAGCGGACTGGTCGCTATTCAAGGCCAAGATTCCTCAGTGGCAGGAAGCCTATATGAACAGGCTCAATCAGGAATACCTGGCCATACTATCCTCGGATAAATCCCCTTCTGATAAGTTTTGGGCGCTTGAGCAGCGCATCAGGCGGGACAAAAGAAGTCCTGGCGTACAGATTCAACTGCGCAGATCGGAGATGCACTGGAATTTGTTTGAGCTGATTCAGGACGGTGCGATAACCAGAGAGGATCTATGCGATTTCAGCAGGAAACTGCAGGATCAGATGGATTTTATTCTTTCAAAATGCCCGAAGATGCCTCGCGAAGAAGATGATGAGTAAACCCGTCCTTCTTCTTAATACCTGCGCCCACGCGCCAGAATCCAATCGTCAAAGTCAAGCCCCCATTTACCGAGATTCATTTGCATTTGTCCTCTCCATTCAGTCGAAAACTCTGACCCCGAATGCTGTCCGATGAAAGCACCATTGGGAATGCGGGAAAGAAAACCAATCATTGCTCTAAGGCTGTTTCTTCGCCCCATCTAAATACGGCACCACAACCTTCGCATGGAACACATCCCCTTCGACGCCGAACTCCGCTCTCCCCTCCGCGCGCTGGGCGATGGCCTCAATGCTGTGCAGCCCGATGCCATGCAGTCCCGGCTCGTCCTTCTTCTTGGAGGAGACAAAGCGGCCCTTGCTGGCGATGATGGAGGCCGGATCGCAGGGATTCTCGCAGTAGATGTAAAACATGTTCCACGAGCGGGAGAAGGTCAGGTGGATGGTCGGATTGCGCGGGCGGTCTGGCATGCGCTGAACGCCCTCGATGGCATTGTCGAGCAGGTTGCCGACGATGGAACAGAAGTCGGCTGTAGGGAGGGGCAGCTCCGCCAGCGGATACGGGGAATACTGAAACGCGATCTCCTTCTCTCTCATGAGCCGGCGCTTGGCGGCCAGCAGCGCGTCCACGCCCGGATTGCCGGTGACGATCATATCCTCGGCGTCGGTATCCTTCAGCACCGTTTCCAGGTAGGCTTTGGCGGTGGATTCGCCGCTGCCGGTGACCAGCTCCTGCAGGGTTTGGAGATGGTGCCTGTAATCGTGCTGGCGCTGTGTCAAATCCTCGTACATCTGCGAAAGCTCCTGCTGATGCTGCCGGGTCAGGCTGAGCATGGCGATTTCGGTCTGATAGCGGTTCTTCTTGTCGGCATCCATGGAGACCATGCGGAACAGGAGGACGGTCATCATCGTAAAGACAATCAAGCCGATGTAGGCCCAGAAGAACGGGACGATGGTTTCGTCGCTCACGTTCAAAAAGAGCGAATACAGGGATTCTTCCACGAGGAAGGCTGCCGACAGGGTGATCATGAACGCCGCATAGGAGGATGTTCCGGGCACGGAGCATCCTTTTTTGATTTGGATCAGCAGCTTTAGCACGGCAAACAGGGCGATATTGGTCACGATGATGCTGACAAACCGCTTTACTTGCACCGACGGAAACGGCATATGTGTGATCTGCGGCAGCAGCTCAAAGATGGGATAGGTCACCACCGAAATCATGTTGAAGAGCAGCGTCATGACGATCAGCCAGTATACAATGGATGTCTTGCGCTCGGAGGACAGCGTGAGCGCGTAGATGGCTGGGAAAACATAGAGGATCTGATCGACAAATAGCATGTGACGGGAAAGCAGGAAGGTGAGCAGACCCGCGCACGAGAGCACCAGCGCAGCGTCCGCGACGGGATGCTGCTTTTCATAGGCAAAGCATTGCTTCACAAACATGAGGATGAGCAGGCCCTGCACGCAGTTGATGGCAATTTCAAATGCTGTCCAGACCATTTTTCAGTCCCCCTCCCTGATGATAGCGGTCAAATGCCTGGTTGATGTCGCTGACATACGTTCTGGAAATCGGTACGGATTCACCGTTTGACAGCAGGCACTCCGTCCTCGTCAGCATCCGTATATGGGCAATGTTGACGATATAGCTGCGATGGCAGAGGATAAAAAGGTTTTCTGGCAGGCTGCTCTCGATATCCGCCAGCCTGACGTTGATGCGAATCGGCTCGTCGCTGAGCGTTGTATAGAAAAGCAGATTGCGCAGGCGCGCCTCAATGCAGCGGATTTCAATATGGCGCAGAACGTATCGCTTTCCGCCGGAAAAGAGGGTCAGCGCGTGATCGTTCCGAATGGCAAGCCGGTTATAGACATAGCTGCAGCAGTAATTGATATCCTCCTGCGAGACGGGCTTCTTGAGGTATCGGAGCGCATTGACGGTGTATCCGTCAAAGACGTACTCGTTGTAGTTCGTGCAGAACACAATCGTCATGTCCAGGCAGGCTTCACGGATTCTGCGCGCCAGGTCAATGCCGCTCATCTCACCGGGAATCTGAATATCGACAAAGAGCAGATCGATTTCCGCCTCGTGCTCGATGGCCTCCAATACGTCCTCGGAGGATGAAAAGACGGAGAGCTCGACATCCGTATGCCCGCTGGCGCTCTGCCAGCGCTCAATCGCTTCCGCAATCGCCGTCTGATAGAACGGCTCATCCTCGCAAACCACGATTCGCAACGCGCTTCCCTCCTCTTCTGATTTTAGCTGATATGCTGCCGGCGGCATCAAAGGCCGCTGCTTTGCGGCAGAATGCATGCAACAACATACTATCAGGGGTCTATTCCCTTGTCAATGATGACGTTCAGAGGCTCTGTTTTTTATCCCCTTTTTGATCGAAAATGTGCTGGAACGGGGAAAAAGCTGCATTTCATGACAAAAAAGTTGCGTTTCATGCTTTTGGCCGCTTTTGGGTGCCAATTGACGTTAGAATAGGGATACACAACCGTCAGGATTTCGGCTTATTTGAATATATGGAAAAGAGATCAAAGTTCTTTGAAAAAGTTTGCGTTTATTCGCAGGCTCGACGTCTAAATATATGAGGAGGTGAGAAGCAGATGAGTGTTGTCACGGGCCCGGACAACCAGCGCGAGGAAAAAATCAGTTCGCTTGTTCGCCTGTACGAGAAGGATCTGCTTCGGACGTGCTGCGTGTACCTGCGGGACAGGGACATGGCGCAGGACGCCGTTCAGGAGACGTTTTTGAAGGCGTACAAGGCGCTTGATAGCTTCCGAAGCGAAAGCACGGAAAAGACCTGGCTGTACAGCATTGCGCTCAATGTCTGCCGCGACATGCGCCGCAGCGCATGGTTCCGCTATGTGGACAGGCGGGTGACGCTCGACCACCTGCCCGACCCGGTTGAGCCGGTGCCAGATGCGAGTATCGCGCTCATGCAGGAGATCATGCGGCTGCCGCGCAAGCTGATGGAAGCTGTCTGGCTGTACTACTATGAGGATATGAACATGAAGGATATTGGCGACATGCTGGGCGTGGCGGCGACGACGGTCGGCTACCGGCTTGACAAGGCCAGAACGCTGCTGCGCTGCAGACTGGGAGGAGGCCATCCAGATGAGAAATGACGAGGAGCTTCGCAGGCTTATTCATGAAGCAGCCGATGCGTGTCTGTCCGGCGCGGATGCGATGCCATCGCGCCACGACGCCATCATGCACTGCATCAAAAAAGAAAAAAAGGTTGAAAAAAAGAAGGTTTCATTTGCGCTGGTGTGCGCGATTGTGCTGACACTGGTGCTGGCAGGCGCAGCGGTGGCTGCTGGTCTGGTGCGCATGAGTCACTTCAGCGATGTGCTGAAAGAGGATCAGCCGTGGGATGCCGAGCGGCTGTCCCGCGTCGATCAACTGACGGTCGATCTGGGTCAGACCATCCATCTGACGACGCCCGAGGTCGAGGGCGATGACACCGTGCGCGGCCGGATGCTTGCCGCGATGGGCGGACGCGCATTCGAGCTGACGATCGACGAGGTGTACTGCAACGGCAACAAGCTCTACTACACCTATTCGTTCACCCACGACGACAACCTCGTCTTTACCGGCGAGGGCAAGCCCAGCGGGTTTGACGCATGGGACGTCGATTGGCCTGGAAAGAAGTGGGAAGACATCGCCTCTCTGGGCAACGATCAGTATTGGGCTGACGAGGATGCATGGTTTGCGGCACACCCGCAGGACAGCTGGTTTGGCTCGCTGACGGCGGACGTCGGCGACGGCGCAGACCTTGCTGACGGTACGCGGCTGCGCATCTGGGACAGCTGGCTGGAGCGTGTTGACGCGCATACGACGCGCGCATTCTATGAGGTCGAGCTGCCCGAGGGCTACGAGGCGGGCGAGAGCGTCGATATCGTGATGACGGTGATGTACGGCGGCGTGCTGAACTACGTGAACGCAGCTGGCGTGCATTGGGCGCACATGGTTCCGGCGGACAACCGCGGCATCCTTCGTGTGCCGGTGACGGTGCCCGTGACCGGCGGCGTGACGCAGCTGATGAGCGACATGGAGCCGAAGGAGTACGGCGCGCACGCGCGGCTGCTGGTTTCCGATTTCGACGTGACCGGCACGGTGACCGTCGAGGCCGCAGAGGGCTGGAACAGCGATCTGGACGAGGAAAGCGGCGACTACGTATGCAGCTACAAGCTCATCGCGGACGGCGAGGAAAAGGAGAACATCAACGGCAGCGTGAGCCCGATTGCTGAAAATGGCACCTATGAAATCGGGATGCGCTTCAACCTGCCCGCTTCGACGGAGCACATCACCCTGCGTCCGGTGCGCAGAATCAGCGGTGTGGTTGTGGACGGAAGCGAGGATATCGTGCTGAGATAAACCGACGGGCGGCGTGAGCCGGGCGGGGCGCGCCGCCCCATTTCAAAGGAGGAAACGACATGAAAAATTTGATTTGTATGGGCATCTGCCTGCTGGCGCTGCTGCTTCCGCTCTGCGCGGCTGCGCAAGAATACGTTTCGATTGCCGAGATTTACAAGCAGGCTCAGGCGATGGATGGTGTCTGGCAGGAGACGTTTGACACGCCCAATGGCGAAATGACGGTGGATGTACCGATCATTGTGCCGGATGTGGAGACGATGCCGGTGGTGACGGTGGAGAAGGCGAAGATCAGCGAAGCACTGTTCAATCAGATTGCAAGCGGAAAAAAGTATGGGACGAAAAGAGAATTGAGTTACGAGACTGAACTGAATGGAGAGCGCCTCGGATTCTATCTGGGTCTCGAGAACAACGATGCCTTCGGCGAGGAATCGGGCAATACGGGCTATGACGCATTTCAATTGACGTTTGTCTTTCATGGCATGTTCATGAACAGCCGGGACAACGGGAAGTGGAAGGGGACGATGCCCAGAGTGGGCTACTATGCATGGGAGCTTGATCTGGACGCCGCTTGCGTGCGAAACAGCGACATTACGCTCAACGAGGCCATGCGGCTTTGGCATGAGGATATAGCGCTGTGCTATCCGGACGAGACGTTCGAGATTCGTCCGACGAAGATTGCGCTGCGCGGCTGTACGCTGAAGCCTGAGTTGAAGTCGAAGGACAAACGGGATGGCTTGATTGTGGTCGAAGCGGCAGAGCAGCTGATCGGCGGTATCCCGCTGATGGGCGCGATTTCGTTAGGCGCCTGCAATATCGCCGTCAGAACGCCGAAGGATGTGAGTGAAAGAAAAGAGGATGATCGGAAATACAAGGAGATGAATCCGTACCGAAGGGGCTGTTATGGTGTGCTTGGGACGGGTAACGGCTTCTATGGCACCTTCAAGGACGAAAACAACTATCGGACGAGCAGCCAGTTGGCGCGCGTGCGCACAACAGAGTATGAGGATGTGCCGCTAGCGTCGCTCGACAGTGTGCTTGAAAGTATACGGGAAAAGATTGAATCGGGCAATATCATTGGTCTGGATTCCATCAGGCTGGGCTATCTGCTTTATTCCAATCCGGATATGACGGACTACGCATGGGCGATCCCGCGCTGGGTTGTCGATGCGAGATATGTGACGAATGAAAACAGAGATGAGTATATGCTCAAGGATCTGCTTGATCCCGAGGAAGGATTGGCGAAGTGGGAAAACCATTATCAAGCCAGTATACCTGTCGATGTGCAGACGGGCGAGCTGATCATCTTTACGTATGGCGATGCGGAGACGTTCAGTGTGCCGGAAATGATGACGTGGGACAAGGTACAGTAAGGAGGCATACGCATGAAAACGAAAACCACGATGCTGCTTGCGATGCTGCTCGCACTCGTCTGCACCGCAGCATACGCGCAGGAATACTACACGCTGCCGGAGATTCGGGAGCAGGCGGCGCAGGGCTGGCATGAGACGTACACGGATAAATATGGTCGAGTTAGACAAGTAGATATTGATGTCGAAGTATTTGGAGAAGAAAGCGCACCAGTATTAGTGGTGGGCTGGCCAGATGATGGTCTACAGCTTTTCTATATTGGTGATACTTCACCAAGTGATGCGATCCTAGCAGCAGAAAAGGGAAACGGAGTAACGGTCTATCCTTTTGACTTTCCTACGGGGATGAAGATAGACCTCGATAAGCAATATCTTGAAGAATACGAAAATAATCTGACGCTTAGAGAGATGTATGATTTTGTTAAAGAACACTTACAAGCACAAGGTGTCGATCAGGAATATGTATGGGAGCAACCAAGAGTATTTAATATAGTGTATAGCCAAAATAAGAAAACAGAGAGCGTACTTGTTCCTGGATACTATTCTATGTGGTTTTGGCCCAAGTATTTTGATTTGCCTATTTTGTCGAATATAGCAAATTCTTTTGTGAGAAGCCTTGATGGCCCAGTCACGTCTGCAAAACTGTATTTTGATATGAGTAACTATACTGAGTATTATGGTGGCGGAACAAATTGGGATGTAAAAGAAGTGATAGCGGAAGATATTCCGCTATGTTCTGTAGATAAAGTAATAGAGGGCGCACGAAAAATGATTGAGGAGGGTTATATCCATCAGGTGATTTCGCTGCGGTTCGGATATGTTGTGTATAGTGATCCAAATGATGAGTGGGGTAAACAACGATCTTTGTATGACATGGATACAATATGGTATCTGGTGCCTTCGTGGGTGATGGAGTGCTATATTTTGGAGAATCCGAAGGTGGATAAACTAGGAAAGCATCCTAATATTTGGGAGATGACGATTAATGCGCAAACAGGTGAAATGATAAATCACTTTGACAAGAGTCTATATGGCCGCGGAGACGGACGGTACAAGGGTTTTATTTCGTGGGATAAGGTGAAATAAGGAGGCACACGCATGAAAACGAAAATCACGATGCTGCTTGCGCTGCTGCTCGCACTTGTCTGCACCGCAGCATACGCGCAGGAATACTACACGCTGCCGGAGATTCGTGAGCAGGCGGCAGCTGGATGGCATGAGACGTATACCGATAAATATGGACGGCAGACGGCGGTTGATATCGATATACAGGTCTTTGGCGATGAAAAAGCGCCAGTATTGAAGATTGGATTGCCAGATTATCAGGAATACACGAAGGTCGAAAATAATCCATATCTTTCAGTAACGAATGTCAAAAAACGTGGAGGACAAAGGACAATTGTTTACGAGGCATATGGTGAAAAAATCGACTTTGATCATGTATATGGTAATGAATATGGGAATAATTCGACACCCGGAGAAGCATACAGTTTCTTGAAAAAGCATCTGGAAGAACAGGGAATTTCCAGCGAAGGCTTTGTATGGGAAACGCCCAAATCCTTTCAGGTATTATGTTGTACCAGTCAGGCCACGGGAGAGGCAATTTCAGCACCATTTTACTTTATTCGCCTTTGGCCTGAACTTCAAAATATGCCTCTTTTGACACATGTTATGGCAAGCTTCAAAAAGGATGGATGGCCAAATTATACTCCTGAACTGACTTATATGTTTAGGGGTGAAGACGAATATGCGATAGGCGTTTCTACGTTTGAAGAAAGGGAAATGCTAGAAGAAGATATTCCTCTTTGTTCGCTTGAGAAGATCATTCAGAGTGCAAAAGAGCAAATTGAAGCAGGATATATCCAAAAGGTTATTTCTCTGTGCTTTGGCTATGTGGTATATAACGATCCAAGTATTCAAAGCAAGAAACCCGTATCTATTTATGATGTGGATTATTGCTATGCTGTGCCCGGATGGGTACTTGAATGCCAATGGGTAGATACGCCCCAAAAGGATTATAGTGATACGAGCTCAGTAACGTGTATGGCTTTCAATGCACAGAATGGTAAAATGATGAACCGCTTTGATAAGAGTAAGTTTGGATTTGCAAACGGTGATTATCAAGGATGTATTTCATGGGACGATGTACGCTAAACCGATCTGAAAGGTGAACAGCATGTTGGAAGAACTCAAGAAAGCCTTCCGCGCCCGGCAATTCTGGGTGTCGTTTGGCACATTCTTTGTCGTCATGCTCGGCTATTCGCTGGCAAGCTGGCTTGGCAGCATCAGCGCCGGCGAATATATCGAATACCGTGAAAGCGCGCTCCACATGGCGCTGGGCGGCGTGTATTTTGGCGGGTTTATGCTGATGTTCCCGTTCTGCGTCGCATTCTGCTACGCAACCGGGCAGGTGGATGAAATGCGCTCCGGCATGATGCAGTGGCGGGCCTTCCGCAGCTCAATTTGGGCGTATGTGAAGCTGAAAATCGGCGCAGGCATGATCGTAGCGGCGTGCGCGACGTGTACGGCGTTTGTGCTTCACGCCATCCTGTGGTACAACATCGCGCTGCCGATTGAGCCGGAGGTCTACCCGAACCATGCGATCTATTTTAGTGAGCAGTTCATTTATTACGACGTCTATGCCCTGTGGCACGGTCTGCCGCTGTATGTGGGCACGACCATCGGCATGGCGTTCACGGCGGCAATCTGGTCGGTGATCGCGCTGGCGGTCTCCATCTGGATTCCCGATAAGCTGCTAGTCGTGGCGATTCCCGCGGCGATCTTCTACATCTGGAACGCGGACATTTCCTTCTATGTCTTTGGTGTGCCGCTGCCGTCCCCGGCCAGCCTGTTCAACGATGGCCTGTCGGTTCAGAAGGCGGTGATCACATTGCTCATGTATGCGGTCGCCTTTGCGGTCAGCGCGGGCGGATTCTACATGGGATGCAGAAGGAGGTGCCAGCATGTCTGAGAATCAAAGACCGATGCACTGGATGTGCGCCGCGCTCTATGGGCATTTCGGCCTCTGGGCGCATTCGCTGCGCACCGTCCTGATGCTCATCTTCGCGCTCATGATGAACTACATGCTCGTAAGAAGCGAGGGTGCGCGCGTGATGAACGCCGGGTATCAGGTTCACATGGGCGAAATGCTCTTCTCCTATCTGCATCAGGGCTTCAATATGATCATGGCGAGCCTGGCGTTCTTCGTGATGATGTCGGAAATTCCCAAGCAGGTGCCGTATCAGAAGTATTCGACGCTGCGCATGACCAGACGCCGGTGGCTGGCGTCGCTGATACTGTTCTGCATGATGATCGTCCTGCTGTATCTCGCGCTCATGATCGTCTCCTCCGTTCTCTTTTCGCTGCCGTATGTGACGCCGGGCGGCGGCTGGAGCGATCTGGAGCGGCTTGCGGCTGATCCGGACTTGATCTATGAGTCCCCGTACATTCCGGCGTATGTCACCTCAAGCCTGTCGCCGCTTGCGGCGGGCGTGATCGCGGGCGCGGTGCTGTTCCTGTTCTGGACGGCGATGGCGTTCATCATTCTGCTATGCTCACTCTATCGCGCGCCGAATGTGGGCATCGTCATCTGCGTGGCGTTCATCACCGGCAGCATCGTGATTCTCGTAGAGAGCATCCCCGGCCTGATTCTGCCGGATCAGTTTTCCACGATGGACAGAATCGCTGCGCGGTTTGAGGAACACAAGCTGACGGCGGTGATGCTGTCCATGGGCGGCTGGCTGCTGCTGAACGGGCTGCTCGCGGCGCTGATGGACAGACGCGTGCAGCGGATGGACATCGAGTTTTCCGGGAAGGAGTAACGGCGAATGATTATGGTGGAAAATGTGAGCAAGCAATACGGCAGCAACAGCGTGCTGCGGGGGATCTCCGTGCAGCTGCACGAGGGGGCAATCTACGGCCTCGTCGGCGCGAACGGCTGCGGCAAGACGACGCTCATGCGCTGCATCTGCGGCTTCTCCCAGCCGACGTCCGGGTATGTCGTCGTCAACGGCTGCCTGATCGGCGGCAAGTCCGCGCTCAGGCGAAATCCTGAGCTGGCCAAGGCCGACCCGGACATCATCGGCCGGGTATCCGACTTTGCGCCGAATACCGGCGTGATCATCGAGACACCGGGCTTCCTGCCGCATGAAACGGGCCTGCAGAACCTCATGCTCCTTGCGGCGATGTCCGGCAGGGCGGACAGGCTCCGGACCCGGCGTGCCATGATCGAGCTGGGGCTTGACCCGGACGAGAAGAAGCCCGTCTGGAAGTATTCGCTCGGCCAGCGTCAGCGGCTGGGCTTCGCGCAGGCGTTCATGGAAGATCCGGACGTGCTGATTCTGGATGAGCCGTTCAACGCGATGGACAAGGCATCCATGGAGGAGGTGCATGACCTGCTCCAGCACTTCAAGGCGCAGAACAAGACCGTCCTGCTGGCCAGCCACAGCACGGAGGACATCGCGAGGGCCTGCGATGTGATCTATGAGATGGAGGATGGCGGGCTGCATCTTGTGAAGCAGTGAGCGCGCATGTCCTGAAACGACGGCACGGTGAGGCAATATATCAGGACACTGTGCTGGTGAAATTCCCGCTGTTTTGTTCCACATGCAAGAAAGAAATCCGAATCAATGTGGTACAGATGAAGATGGTTGTAAGCGACGAGCCAGACGCCTAGAACACAGGGTCTGCTTCCCCGATACGTGAGGTTGCAGGCCCTGTTTGTGTAATGGGCGATATGCGCCGTTTCAAGGCTCGGCGTTCTTCGTGCGGAGCGTTTTGAGGATAATCTCGACAACCGGAATCAGCGCGGCGGCCTCCTGCTCGGTGCAGCTCTCCATTTGAACGCGCAGCGCTCGCTTGGTGGAGCTTTCATGGCTCAACTCAGGTGTGAAAACGTCCCGCGCGTCGATCTTGAGCAGACGGATCAGGGGAAAAGCGTCCCCATCTTCGGATTCCCCCTATAGTTTTCGATGTTCATGATCGTCCGGGGATCGGTATTGGTCTGACTGGCAACCTGCTCCTGTGTGAGCTTCAGATCATTTCGGGCTACCTTCACGGCATCGCCCAAGGGTCTGGCATAATCTTGCATTGTATTTCACCTCGGGTGAATTCTACAATACCCTGTGTTTCGTTTGAATTCATTGCAGTTCTGCTAATTGAACGTATATATGTATTGTAATGAATGGAGACGGAATTGTGATACGAGCCTCTCTGAACGAAATCCATAATGCGCATGTGAATTTCAATGCGGCGTAAGGGAAAAGCATACCCTGGAGGGTGAACTGCAGTTCACCTTCCTTTTCTTTGGCTTATTTTTCCTCCATTGCCGTTCACCTCCCTCTGTTCGATTCGCAGTTTACCAACGAATCGAATGGAGGAAGAACGCATGAAAACGATCAACCTTCGGGAGCTGTATCCCGATGCCTATATGTCGGATTATTTTGTTGAGGTGCCGGATGAAGTTGCAGAGGTTTTTATCACCTTTGAGCGCATGGAGAACGCCTATAAGCAGCGCACCTATTACCACAGGGCATTTTACACGCTCGACTGCTCCGATGGCATTGAGCAGAGCGTCGTGTTCCGTTCGCTTACGCCGGAGAAAATCTACGAGCGGAAGCTGACGCGGGAGCAGCTGCATGCGGCGATTTCGTCACTCCCGGACAAGCAGGCCAAGCGTATCTACGCACACTACATCCTTGGCATCAGCAGAGCTGAAATTGCAAAGGCAGAAGGGGTCAGCAAGGTTGCTGTTACATACTCCATTCAACGGGGGATGCGAGTGCTTTCCCGCAAAATAAGGGGATTCTGAACAATTTGATGAGAGCCTTTGGCGGCGTCCACAGCTTCGGCTGACGTGTCAGGCTCCTTCTCTGCATGGAAAGAGATGACGATTTGCCGCAAGGCAATAAACGCTAAACGGCAGATACGCTGTCCGATCCTCTGATCGGCTCGTACCTGCCGTTTTTGCTATTTCATTCGGGTTGATCTGGAATTCCTCAGTCCTTGCGAAGCGCTTGCGCATCCTCAGGCTGTCGTCTGTGCGCTAAAGCGTGGTCAGATAAGGATGCCCTCGCAGTGGTCGATCTCGTGCTGTATGATCTGTGCCGTAAAGCCGGAGAAGGTCCTGATGCGGCTCTGGAACTTCTCGTTCTGCCACTGCACCTTGATGGTCCGGAATCGCTTCGTCTTGCGGATACCGGCGAGAGACAGGCAGCCCTCCTCCGCCTCGTAGGGCCCGGACTGCCTGACAATGACAGGGTTGAACATGACCATGTATGCGCCGTCACTCTCAAAGGCGATGATCCGCTTGCCGACGCCGATCATATTGGCTGCCATCCCCACGCAGCCCTCTCTGTGGGCCGCCAGCGTATCCAGCAGATCCTGCGCAACGCCGAGATCGTCCGCCGTGGCGGGCTCGGATTTGCGTACAAGAAAGAATGGATCTCTGCATATCTCACGAATCATGTTGTTCCTTCCTCTCTGCTGCTTTGCTCGTAGTATTTGTCGATGCCCCCCCAAAGCCAGGAATCCGCCGGTTCTGCCTTGTCTTTTCGAGAAAGCTTTTCATGCGCTTTTCAAACTCTTCCGGGCGTTTTCTTGCGGCATCGATATAGGCAACCCGTATTCTGCGGTAGGCATCGGGAAAGGCGTTGTAGTTTTCCCACGCGACGGGGTCTGCCCTGAGCCTGCTCAGGATGTCCTCGGGAAACACATAGGGCGCGGTGATCAGCGGGAGCACGTTTTCCCGGACGGCGGGATGAAGCAGACCGCGGTCATTGAGCCAGCTCAGCCGCTCGATATTTGGGCGTGAATAGACGCTCGACGGATTTCTCGGCGTGAATCGCTGCGCCCTGTGAAGCGGATCGATGTGCTTGATGGTGCTGTCAATCCAGCCAAAGCACAGGGCTTCCTCTACGGTGTCGTTGTACACGCATTAATAGGGCGATCAATTCTCTACCGATCCTCATCTGGACAAGCAGACAGCTTTGGAGGGTTTGTTTGGTTGATGGGGACAAACAAATGAGTGTTCCATTCAATAGTTTTGAATCTCTCTATCGATTCATTTATATTGAATAGTAGTTTCTTGGCCGACCAATAATCTGTTCTCGATATGAGACCACCCAACAACAGGTTAGGTATGGATTCCTTGATCTGTTCGACAGATGTGGTCATGTTTTGAATAAAGCCATTAATTGCAGTAACCATCCCGATAATGTTATCCGGTATTCCAGTTGAAGATATTTCATCCTCCGAATGCGTACACACTCTATTTAGGGAGAGTTTGATGTAATGCGAATCAGCAATCAAATCCAATGCATCTGATAGAACTGCGGGCATTGCAGAGAAATCATGGTGTTCTGTATCTTTTGTCGGATTAGGAATTAGTTCTGATATTTCTGCAACATGGCTTGAGGTATTGTTGAAGTGCTGGCAAAGAAGTTGGAGATAAGCAACTTCTTGTTCGCCGTTATACTCAAAGTCTGTTTCGGTAAGCTGATACCGATTAAGCTGATAACTGTCTGTACTAATTTGCAGCTGATAGCAAGGGATTCCCCTTTCTTTGCATACATCCCAAAGAAGCTGTTTGCATATACTTTCGATCCCCAAACCCAAAGTTATTGACTTTATATGTGGTAGATCAATGAACATCGGTTTTTCCTCTTCGCCGATGTTGATAATGCGCCATTCATCCTCATATGACCAACAATTATTCTTAACTAACATATACGACAAAATGGCGCGAATATCTATGTCTCGGTGATCGACTCTGACTTGGCCATCCCTATTTATTAAGTCTATTCCTAAATCACGCATTTTGAGTGTGGGGCGATGACTACTGTACTCCACCGGATAGATGAAGCCTTTAAAACCTTGAATTTTGGAAAAATCATATTCAATGCATATTCCGGAATAGGAGTTTGCATAGTGAGACCACATCAGTTGATTATCCCATCCACTTGCACTAAAGCAAGAAACTGTTAATTGTGATAATACCTTGCGGATATTTGGAATATATTTAGTGTCACGGAGTTCGATAGTCTGTTTATAGAGTTGCTCAAGTGCCGAATCCAGACTATACATATTTGAGAGGTTTTTAGCAGTGATCGGAACCCGATCCATCCTACTAACGATTTGGGCATAGATGTAGAATTCCTGAATTGAAAACTGCTTCTTTATATCCTTGGGGCATTTTGAGTACAATGTCGATAGATGCCGATTGATGAATTCTTCCGAAGAGAGATGTGTAAGATACATCGCTTTTTTTCTGGTAAACAAGTAGTTCGCAATATTATCCAGAAACTGTATTGTTTCGGCCATTTTCCCTAATGCTTTGTATCGTAAAAGCATTGTAATGACAGCTCTTTGTACAGGATCAGTCAGATTAATTGCATTTACAAGTTGATCGATACAGTCCTCATAGAATTCTTCGGCAGAGAAACCGATCATGGAGTCAAAGGGATCGTTCATGTTCAGTGGAGTCTGAGCATAAACAACACCATGGCGGATGTTTTCTATATCATATATGGTTTCTGCATTTCTTCTGCAAGGCCTGTATTGATAAAACACACCCCCCGCTTTGCAGATTCCATCTTGCATATCGGACAAAAGCGATGCTTCAAATGTTGTCATACAGCCTCCTCCTTTTAATTGTTATTAATCGTCCAGTTGACGGACTTTCGAACAGTGTTTATTCTCGCGCCGTTTGATTCCAGCGTTATCTATGACAACGTTGCTATATCAAGCCTTCTCTTGCTGTATCCGATAGAATGCTTCTTTGGGAATGATAATCAGATAAGCATTGACAATAGCATACTCAGGATGTTCACATTTGTTAATGATTTGCATAGCCTAAGGCGTTCTGATGCTGTAGGGGTTAAGACAATGACAGAACGAGTATACTTTTCATTGCTGAGCATCGCATCAATGATGGCCTTGAGCCAAGAACTCTTTCCGGTCGGATATGGAATGCCCTGGGATTCAGCTTTGCAATGATACCGATAACACTCTCACCTCCGAGAAACAAACGGGAAATCAGCTTAACGTTCCTTGCTTGTTCATCGTCAACAATCAGTTGCCATTTATATCTTTCTTATGGTCATAGTACGGGCGAGTATAGCTGCCTGACGAGCCATTTTTCAGTTCGCGCTGTATACCCAAATTGATATTCTGACGCCGGTTCTGATTGTCTTCCTCTGCGACGGAACTGGCAAGAGAGATTGAGATTCATGATTAGGATTGTTGCTGTCGAGATTCTCCAATTCGCAGATCACCTCAACACTATACAGATAGCAGTAAGTGGATCTGTATTTTGACCCTAAAGACTATCAACTTTTACAGATAATTATGTCATACCTCCTGTTGCAATCATACTCAACCAGACACTGAAACTCTGCTCTTCCGACATTGTCCGAATCGCCTCGAAATCGATATATGCATCATCCAGATGCCAATCAAATCTGTTTACTACGAATCGCATCAGGTGAGATATCTGGGTAGAAACGCTGTGTAACAGCATTTTGTGTGCGTACCGTCACAGCAATATATAACTACACGCTTTTGCTTGGAAACTAGATGTGTAGGGGGAAAACGTAACGGATTTGCAATCGAACATGGTCTCACCTTCTCGAGAATAGCTTGCTGAAATCCATAGAATCGGAAGGTCAGTATATTATTATAGCTGAAAATTCTAGTAATCACAACATAAATTGGCTTAAGGAAAGAAGACCTGGTCCTGAAGGCTTTCCTTCAAACCATAACTGCTTGACGTCCTCGTGGATTTACAGTATAAGTATATCATCGCGATAGTAGTAAGGGAAACCTTCTTTTATAAAATGACTAACTACTAGGATGCAAGGTATTCTACAATTGAAAAGGGATGATTTTGCAAAGCAAGATTTTAGGTGAAAACCAATACGAACCGTTTCCTGTGATCCAACGGAAACCATTCAACAAAGGCTGGAGTGTCATGACGACGCCTCGGTCTTTTTTCATTGCTATCACATGTTCCCAGCAACGAGGGATGCGTGGATGATCCCGAAACATAAAATCTTCCGAAAAACTTCAAAACCCCATTAACTTTTGGCCCCAAAACCTAACGGTTAGTGAAGGGACTTATTTCTCTGACGCACCTTGACAACCACATACAGACGCTACGGGTACAGCTTCCCGTGCGGCGGAGCGACGAATGGAGCGGCGCGGTGATGGCACAGGCCGGAGCGATTCACGCATTCCATTGACCCTGCTGCGGCAGGCAGGGCGCGACGAGGCTGCACAGGCACAATGAGACTTCCTCACGGCCCCTTATAGACTGGAGGGGAGCCCTGCGGTGCGCGCATGTCCGAGGGACGGCGGCACAGGCGGAGCTATGATGCGGATGAGCCGTTCGCAGCCCGAGGCGTTTCCGCTTTGTTTTCACGCATGCCGGGAGGTATGACCAACTGGCAAAAACATCACTTTCGGAAAAGCAGGCGGCGTGTATCCCATTTTGGGAGATTCGAAGCGTCTGCTTTTCCGTATCCTTGTGTTTCCTTGTGCATCTGGATTACAATGCCTGTGCAAGATATCCGATGCACCATGACAGATTTACTCTGAGTGTCCTTCTGCAAAGCAGCGGGACTTACAGCACTTGGTCGGAAATGCAGCCGGCATCATGCCGGTTCAGAAAGGAGGCAATCATGAGGTATCCTTCGACAAGCTCCTGCACGAGCACGCCGCCCTCCTCCATGACCTATCGCGTGGAGGACATTGCGCGGATTCTGGATATTGGCCGCTCGTCCGCCTACAATCTCGTTCGCCAGGGGCATTTCAAGACGGTCAGAATCGGCTCGGCAATTCGCATTTCACGGAAGTCCTTCGATGAGTGGTTGGAATCGCAGAACATGTGACCACACAGGAGGCTTTGCAATGGCATCTATCGTAAAACGTGGAAAACGGTACAACGTCGTTTACAACTATACGGACGAACGGGGTGAAACCAAACAGAAGTGGGAATCCTGCAAAACCTATAAGGAGGCGCAGGCCCGCAAGGTAACCGTCGAATCGGAAATGCTCAAGGGCACGTTCATCGAGCCGCGCAAGCAGACGGTCGAGGAGTTCCTGTGGGACTTCGTGAAGCTCTACGGAGAAAAGAAGTGGGGCGTGTCCATGTACAACGCCAGCTGCGCGCTGATCGTCAACTACATCATTCCCCTGATCGGGCAGAAGCAGATGCAGGAGATCAACCCGCGCGCGGTTGACGAGTTCATTCAGAAGCTGCGCACCACGCCGTCCGTGACCACCCGGACGCACAAGGCGACCAGCAAGTACCTGACTGACAGCAACATCGAGAAAATTTTCAAGCTGATGCGCTGCGCGTTCAAGCAGGCGGTGCGCTGGGAGATCATCGGGAGAAATCCCTTCGACAACGCGATCCTGCCCCGGACGCACTACAAGAAGCGGGAAATCTGGAACGCAGACACCATTCGTCAGGCGCTGGACGCCTGCACGGAAAGCAAGCTGTACATCGCCATGAACCTGTCGTTTGCCTGCTCGCTCCGTCTCGGAGAAATCCTCGGCCTGACCTGGGACAATGTTCACATCAGCGACGCCGACATTGCCACCGACGATGCGTGGATCTATATCGACAAGGAGCTGACCCGCGCGACGCAGCGCGCCATCGACATGCTCGGTGAAAAGGATGTCTTCTATATCTTTGAGCCGATCATGAAAAACACGGCGACGCGCCTGATTCTCAAGCGCCCCAAGACGGAGAGCAGCGTTCGCAAGGTCTGGCTGCCCAAGACGGTCGCCTACATCCTGCGGGAATGGCAGAAGGCGCAGACGGAGATGAAGGAATTTCTCGGCGGCGAATACGAGGATTTCAACCTGGTCATCTCCTACAAAAATGGGCGTCCCTGCGATGCCCGGATGATTGAAAAGGCGTTCAGCGACCTGAAGCGGGAGGCTGGGCTGCCCAACGTGGTCTTCCACTCGCTGCGCCACTCCAGCACCACCTACAAGCTGAAGCTGAATCACGGCGATCTGAAGGCCACGCAGGGCGATACGGGCCATACGGAGACAGACATGATCACGAAAATCTACGCGCATATCCTCGACGAGGATCGCAAGATCAACGCGCAGAAATTTGAGGCCTCGTTCTATGCCAACCCGGATTTGCGATCGGTGAGAGCGCCGCAGGAGCAGAACAATTTTTCACAGCCCTAGCCGGCGCAGGACGTCAGCGACTTCGCCACCCTGCTGCTTCAGCTCTAGAAAAAGCCGGAGCTCGTCAGCTCCCTGGCGGTGCTGATTCGCGGCTAGGCGTGCCGATTAGCAGTTTTTTAGCAGATGGCCCGCAGTGCCTGCAAACGGTTCGTTTCCATTTAGCAGATCATCCGGCAGGGCGCTGCGCCGGAAGAAGGGAGGAATGTGATCAAAAGCGCAACAAAAAACACCGCAAACCCTTGAGTTTACGATGTTTTTGGCGCATCCGGCGGGATTTGAACCCACGGCCCCTCGCTTAGGAGGACGAAAAACTGTTCGCCTTTGCGTGCCTTCGAGTGCCCTGGAATTCCTTATTTTACTGGATTTCTAACGAATGTGGGTGTTCGCATTTCCCTTGAATATACCCCGCAAATCCCGGGGTGCCGTTAGCAGAATGTTAGCAGTGCTAAAAAATGTGGCGGGACAAAAAACCAGCCGCCACCAAAATTAGCAGGAAAAATGGCGCAATATTTTGCGATAAAAACATAATTGTTTGCCGTGTTGGCGCATGCAACAATTTACATAAAATGGGGGCCAATGAATAAACTACATCCTACTGTGGGCCCTGTTTATTTTGTACCGAGAAAGAGAATCACTTGCTATCAAGCCGATAATGCGATAAAATGAAAGTGGAGAGTTATAAGCATATGGCTTTGAGAATCAATGCGCCGCGGGAAAAGGAGGTCGCATATGGATAAAAAGATGTTGCCGGTCGGTCTGGATAGCTTTGAGAAGATTCGTCGACTCGGATACTATTATATGGATAAGACGCTACTCATCCAAGATGTACTGACCAACCGAGGCGACGTGAACCTGTTCACCCGTCCCCGCCGGTTTGGCAAGACGCTGAATATGAGCATGCTTTGGAGCTTCTTTGAGATCGGCTCGGACAAGTCACTTTTCAATGGACTTGCGATTAGCGAGGAGAAGCAGCTTTGCGAGGAATATCAGGCGAGGCATCCCGTCGTTTTCCTTTCGCTCAAGGGCGTGGAAGGGTTGACGTATGAGGAAGCCATTGCGCGATTGGTCACGCTGATCTCCACTGAATGCAAGCGACTGGATTATCTTGAGAAAGCACCTGATGTCAAAGAAGATGATCGGAAGATCTTCCGTAACCTTATGGCTCGGCAACCCGAGGAAGATGAACTGCAAGATGCCCTCGTAACCTTAATGCGGATGCTCCACGCGCACTACGGCGAGCAGGTGATTTTGCTGATCGATGAATACGACGTTCCGCTGGACAAGGCTCACATCAATGGGTACTACGACCAGATGGTAGCCTTCCTGCGGGGCTTCTTCGGCGAAGCGTTCAAAACCAACCCGGATTTGTTCTTCGCGGTGGTGACAGGCTGCCTGCGCATCTCGAAGGAGAGCATCTTCACGGGGATCAACAACCTCAAGGTGGATACCATCACGGATACGCGCTATGACGAATATTTCGGCTTTACGGAAGCGGATGTAAAGAAGCTGCTGGCCGACTATGGCATGGAGTATGCCTTGGAGGACATGCGGGCGTGGTACGACGGCTATCACTTCGGCAATGCGGACGTCTATTGCCCGTGGGATGTAGTCAATCACTGCGACAAGCTGCTGGATAATCCAAAGGCCAGACCAAAGCCCTACTGGAATAACACATCCTCCAACGCACTGGTGAAGCAGTTCATCGACATGGCGGACGCGACGACGCGTGGCGAGATCGAGCAGCTTGTGGCGGGAAAGACGATTCGCAAAAAGATCGTGGAGACGCTGACCTATGGTGAATTGACAGAGAGCATCGACAATCTATGGAGTGTGCTGTTCCTGACGGGATACCTGACGGTGGACAAGAACGCGCCCGAGGATGAGGATGACTACACCAGCCTCGTCATCCCCAACCGCGAAGTGAGGGAAATCTTTATCGAGAAGATCCAGAAGTGGTTCGCGGAGAAAGTTGTCACACAGAAGAACAGTATGGAAAAGCTGTGTCGCGCACTGGAGAGTGGGGACGCGGAACAGGTGGAAACGATGCTGAATGAGCAGCTTCGTGGGACGATCAGCTATTATGATAGCTATGAGGGCTTCTATCACGGCTTTCTGCTGGGACTATTGAAGGGAAAAAGCGACTGGACGATCCTCTCCAACCGTGAGGCGGGCATGGGAAGAAGTGACATCCAGATCGAGAATGCCACTGGAGAGCTTGGGATGATCATTGAAACCAAACGAGCCAAGAGCAGGAACGACATGGAGGCGCAATGTGATGCGGCGTTGAAGCAAATTCTCGAACGGGAATATGCTGAACCGCTGATTGATGATGGAGCGAATGAAGTATGGTCTTACGGAATTGCTTTTTTTAAGAAGAAATGTTCCGTAAAATCCGTGAAGATTCATGGCTGATAAGCTGTTGCCCTCCGCGGAAATTGTCTGCTATCGAACCTGGAGCTAATGGGCTAAAATAGTAGTGTGAAGTGATAAGCGTATGGCTTTGAGAAAAGAGGCGTTAACAATCAAAAGGATCATTCAAACGGAGGGGAGTAAAGCATTTGAATCAGAAATAATGCAAAGAGAAAAGGAATCAGCCGAGCTTTGCAGGCAATTCTTCCGTATTTCAAAAAGATAAGGCAACTCGGTGGAGTCTCTACGGAGACGCCACCTTTTTGTGTTTAACTCATCAATACTATGATGCATTTGCTTACTGTTTGGAAGATGAATAAATGGAAGCAAATATGGCTAAAAAGATATGGACCGTAACGCTCGCCGATGATCTGATAAATTCCTTGCGTTTTGACAGTGCGAACGTCTTGAGGCGGATCATCATAGGAAAAGGGTTGAACGAAGCTCAATCCCGGCAGCGGTGGCAAGCGGCGGTTCGACCAAGAAATTTCCTTCGCGGTGATGAAAATCGAAAATGGAGGCTGGAACGTCGAGAAGGTTGTGCTTCCAAACGGATAGATGGCAGCTTCTGCTTCCATAAAACCACTTCATTTCGGACAAGCTAATTCCGAAATGAGGTGTTTTTTATGCCCGCAGCAGCGAGAAAAGCGGCCATCAGCTTTGGAATGGTGCATATTCCGGTGTCCCTCTACACCGCCGTTCAGGAAAAGGGTGTCGGCTTCAACCAACTCACTCGGGACGGCGTGCGCGTCCGTCAGAAGAAGGTGCGTGAGGACACCGGCGCGGAGGTGCAGGCCGACCAGATCGTCAAGGGCTACGAGTATGCCAAAGGCCAATATGTCATACTCACGGACGACGAGCTGGAGCGAATCAAGACCGAACGCGACAGGACCATCCGCATCCTGCACTTTGCCCCGCCCGAATCCATTCCATCCGTCTACTTCGACAAGTCCTATCTCTGCGCGCCGGATGGCAGCGACAAGGCTTACGAACTGCTGCGCCGGTCGATGCTGGATGAGGGCGTAATCGGCATCGGCCAATGCGTGCTCTGGAGCAAGCAGACCATGCTGGCGCTGATTCCGGAGCCGGAGGGCATCCGCATGCAGACGCCGTTCTATCGGGATCAGATCAAGCGCCTGCCCGTGCAGCCCCGACAGGGCGAGGTCTCAGACGCAGAAATGCGGATGGGGCGCATGCTCGTCCACGCCATGATTCAGCCCTACGCGCCGGAGAAGTACCGCGACGAGTACGAAGAGAAGCTCGTCTCCGCCATCCAGCGCAAGATCGAGGGCCAGGAGATCATCGCCGCCGCCGAGCCGCAGGGCAATGTGATCAACCTCATGGAGGCACTGGAGCGGAGCCTCGCCCAGCAGCAGCCTCAGCTGGCGGGTGTGCATTGATGGAGCTCTTTGAAGACCGGAGCGTCCGCCCCATGCTGCTGACCGAGCGCCATGAACCCATTGAATCGGACGAATGGCTGAATGAACTGAAGCTGGACGGCATCCGCTGCGTCGCCTACCTGCGCCCCGGCGAAACTGACCTGCGCAACAAGCGGAACCTGCGGCTGCTGTCCAGTTTTCCAGAGCTTGCGGGCTTGCATGAGGCAGTCGCTGGAACGTGCATCCTGGATGGCGAACTCATCATCGCGGACACGAACGGCAAGCCGGATTTTGAAGCTCTGCAGGCGCGCAGTATGATGACCGGCACTGTGCGCATCCGCTTGAAATCGGCGCAGACGCCCGCTAACTTTGTCGCCTTTGACATCCTGTATCGTGACGGCGAGGATTTGACGAACCGGCCATTGATCGACCGCAAGGCTATCCTGCGGGAGACGGCTTTTGATCGCGGGCGGCTGGCGGTATCCAGAACCATCGCAGGCAACGCAAAGGCCCTGTTTGATCAAACGACCGAGCAGGGCCTTGAGGGAATCGTACAAAAGAAAAAGGACAGCCCCTATCGCATGGGCAAGCGCTCCCGCGACTGGGTGAAGGTGAAGAACCTTGTGGACGAAGACTTTCTGGCCTGCGGGTACATCGCCAAGGGCGAACAGATCACCAGTCTGGTGCTCGGCTCCATGGATGCTCCTTTGCGCTATATGGGGCACGTCACGCTGGGCGTATCGAGGAATGTGGCATGCCGCTTTCCAACAACACCAAGCTGCCCTTTCGACATGCTACCTTCGGGAAATGAAGGCGCCGTTTGGTATAAAAATCCGCCCATCTGTATCATCACCTATATGGAACGAACCAGCGCGGGCGGCATGCGGCAACCAAGATTCAATGGCTTCCGAGAGGATTAAGGTTCTCTTGCGGAGTCTATTTTTATCGCTTATTCCGATTGTTGATGACACCATTACCGCACCTCTTGTTCTAAATCGTAAAACAATTCGAGCAAAATTCCTGAAGTCTTGCGTATTGCTCTGCGAAAAGCATATAGCCGCCCCGTTTGCCCACGCGGCACGGAAATTAATTTCAAATTTCCATTGACAAGTTAATACAAATTGAATATAGTATAAATAGGAATTATTTCATGCTTTATTTGTGCTCTTTATCGCTTATTTGATTGGGTAGTTATCCCTTTATTTTGTCTCTTTATTTTAATGTTTATCAATACTGACAGATTTCAGGAGGAGTACAGCATGAACCTGAAGCGTATCGTTTCCCTGATCCTCGCGCTTATGCTGGCGGTGAACACCCCCGCCGCACTTGCCGCGGACGCGCATGCCGGCGCTGCAGATGGTCTGCGCAGGCACACGGTCACGCTGACCGCGGATACGCTTACAGGGAAACTGCTGCCATTGGAGAGCGCGCCCTCTTCCATGAAAGATCAAGGGGATTATCTGCGCAATGCCGAAGGCGTTGTAGACGCCCAGATTCAGGGCACATATTATGCCAATCAAAAGCTGGCCTCTGTATCTTTAGCAGGGACCAGCTTTTCGTTTGCGCCGCTGATGCTGGACGACTATTATCCGCAGCCCAGCGAATCGCCCGAACCATCGGAATCGCCCGAACCCAGCGAATCGCCCGTGCCCTCCGAATCTCCGCTACTAAGTGAATCGCCGTTGCCCAGCGAATCTCCAGCCCTGACGGATTCTCCTGATCCCAGCGGCTCGCCCGAGCTGTCCGAAACACCGGCTGTCGAAGCAACTCCGGAGATCCGCCTGACCGTCGGCTATGCCAAAACAATGGCCCGAGCTGACGTATATGCTTCCGCTACAAGCGGCGATGCGTTGGGGAACTTGAATCGAGGCGCTGTGGTATACGTTTGCTCTGTGCCCAGTGAGCGCCGCGCGAAAATCGTATTTGACACGCCGCTTGGCCTTGTTGACGGCTTTGTTTCGATTAGGCATCTGGAAAACCTGAGCGAGCAGGAGCGCCTGCAAGCCGTCCGGGACGCTGAATCCCAGGACGAGGTTCGTTCTTATGAAGGAAATGTTCTTCCCCGGACAGATGGATATACGCCTGTAGAACGGCCCACAGATACGCCTGCGCCCACTCCAAGTCTTGAACCTACCGCATCCTCCGACCCCAACGCAACGCCCACGCCGGAGGAAACGACTCAGCCGACAGTGGAGCCGACTGCCGAGCCAACGACTGAGCCAACAACCAAACCGACAACAGAGGTAACAACTGAGCCAACGGCTGGGCCGACCATCGAACCGACAGCTGAGCCAACAGCCGAACCAACAACCGAGCCAACGGCTGAACCTACGGCTGCGCCGACCGCCGAGCCAACGGCCGCTCCAACCGCCGAGCCAACAGCCAACCCCACCGAGGCGCCCACCGCGCCTCCCACGCAGGAACCTGAACCCGATCCGGAACCCGTTCAAGAACCGGAGCCTGTGCCCGAACCGGAAGCATCGGATGACGCGGAAGAACTGGGTATAAGCGTCGCTCTGCTGCGCCTGCTTTTCTCATCCGCATACGCCGAGGACAGCCGTCCTTCCAGCATCACCGGCCAGCGCATCGGCGGAAGGGCGCGTTCCGCGTCAGGCGGCGTCAGCGCCGTTGTGTATCCCGGCCTGTTTGACGCGGTGACGGATGTACGTCTATCCGCCCTGACCACCGGCGTGAAGGAGGACGTCATCGTCCGCCAGTACACCGGCAACCATGTGTACGCCTATCGTCTGTCCACCCAGGGATTGACCGCGCGCCAGTCCGGCCAGGAAATCCTTCTCTACAACGAGGATGGTCAGGCGCTGGCCAAGCTCGAAGCGCCGCATATGACCGACGCGGCGGGGAATTACAGCACGGATATTTCCGTGTCTCTGGAAGGCGGCGGCGGAAGCTATACCGTAACCTATTCGCCCAACGACGCCTGGATGCAGACTGCCTCGTATCCCGTGACCATCGACCCAACCGGCAGCTACTTCAATGACTTGGCCACCGGTATCGGCGACGTGTATGTGTCCAGCGCCAACCCGGGCAAGCATTATGATCATACGGTAGATCGGGGAAGCCCCCAGCGAAACCACAATCTGGAGGGCACTAACCTCTATGCCGGCAACAACGGCAGCGACAACATCGCCTTAATCATTCCGTCGCTTACCGGCTTTGCGGGCAGCGATGGGAACGTCTCCGAATTCCCCACGGGAACGGATCTGCTCATTGAAAGCACCATGTGGAACGTCTATGTTCATGAGGTAGGCGGCAATGGACAATTCAAAATTTCTCTGGTAACGGGCAGCTGGAATACATCCACCGTGACCTATAACAGCCGCCCCTCGCTCTCCAGTGAAATCAGCATAGACGTTTCCCTTCACACCGGCTGGAACAGCGTGGATGTGACCAGGCTCTTTTCTGCGTGGTTTAACGCGGCGGATCAAAAACAAAACTATGGCATTGCCGTAACATCTGGCAGCGCATGGGCGCGCATCTGTTCTTCGGATGTGCTGCCCCGCAACGAACGCATGAATTTCTCTGCCACCTATGTGACCGGCATTGGCACACCCACCCTGACAGCCACACCCCATGGCTATGGAACCAACAGCGAAAGCGGCTGGGTAGACCTGAGCTGGAACAAGGTGAGCGGGGCAAGCGGGTATACCATCGGCATCTACAACGGACAAAAGTATGAATATCAGTTTGTGGGCAATACCACCAGCTTCACCACCAAAGGGAAAAATCTCTGGCCCACCGACGAGGAGATCGCCGCGGGCAAGTATGCCCTGCATTGGGACGGCGCCGGTCAGGAGCTGCCCAATATTCCGCGGCTCGGTCAGAGCGACCTGAATTATTATTTCAGGGTCATGCCCACCAACGCGTATGGCCAGACGGCCGGCAGCGCTACCGCCGCCACGGTATCGGCTCTCCTGCCGGATACCACGCCGCCCAGCCAGCCCGCCACGGTCAGCGTCAGCCCTGCTGACTGGTCGAGTACCGGGACGCATACCATCACCTGGGCGGGTATCACGGATCAGCCGGGAAACGCCTCCACACTGGGCACGGGCCATGTGCAATACGTTGTCAATCCAGCCGGAACGGACGCGGCGGCCTGGGCGTGGCAAAACACCGCCTACAATACCGCCAACGGCTCCTTCACGCTGGACACCTCCGCTTTCGCGGACGGCTCCCATGCCGTGTATGTGCGCGGCACGGACAGCGCGGGCAACTACGGCGCGCCCAAGGGCGTACAGCTGTATGTGGACAAAACGCCGCCCACCGCGCCCGACGTGTCCATTTTGCCGGACGAATGGACAAAGGACGACAGCGCCAGCCTCACATGGACAGGCATTTCGGATATCAACGATCTGCTGCGGGTGGAATATGCCATAGACGGCGGGGCGTATCTCACGACGAATCTCGCGGATAAGACCTGCGCGGGCTTTCCGCTGGACATTTCCGCTCTTACAGACGGCGAGCATACCTACGCCGTGCGCGGCGTGGACGTCGCGGGCAATGAAGGCGCGGCAGGAACCGCCACCGTGAGGATCGACCGCGGCGCGCCCACGCTTCTTGCTTCCTCGATTGACCCCGTGGGCTGGGCGGACACGGAAAGCGTAACCCTCAGTTGGGAGGGCGCGGCGGATGCTTATAGCGGCCTCGCGCAGATGGACTATGCCATCGACGGCGGTGAATTCGTGCCCCTTGAGGTCGCGGAAACCGGCAGCAAGGAGATCGACATCACCGCGCTGGCGGACGGCGAGCACACGATCACCCTGCATCTGACGGACGCGTTGGGCAACAGCGCCTCCTGGGAGCACAAGTTCTATGTGGACGTCACCCCGCCCCAGGTGGAGCTGCTCACCCCGCCGGACGGTACGGTGGTCACGGGCGTGCTGGATATCTGGGGCAATGTTACAGACATTTCCCTGCTGGATTGGACGCTGACCGCCACCGGCTCCTCCGGCAAGGTCATAACGGTCTGGACGGATACCGCGGAGAAGACCGCCGAGCAGCTGGGCGTGCTGGATACCGGCGAGTTTGCGGACGGGGAAACCATCGAAATCGCGCTCGTCGCTCACGATCAGGCAGGCCATGAGAGCACCGCCCGCGGCGTGTTCATCAAGGCGGATCATTCCGCGCAGCCCGTGGTCGCGGACGTGACCGTCACCGCGCCCGCTCAGGGCGAGATCATCACCACGGCCCACACGCAGGCCGCGTACACCCGCGAGTATGCCGGCAGCGAGTCGGACAGCCGCGTGATCTTTGACGGGCAGTCCGCCGGCAGCGCTTCCAGCCAGAAGTTTGATCTGTATCCCATTCTTTATCCCGAGGGCTCGACCCATTCCCTCTCCGTCATTTCCAGGGACGGCGGCGATGTGCTGCACTATGCCAGGGGCATGGCGTCGCTGCTGATCCTCAGCGATATCTGGAAGGACGAAAGCAAGGTCGCCGGTTACAGCGGCGTGGAGCTTACGCCCATGGGCGCGGTATATCGCGGGCGATTCCGGCCAGCTAACCTCCGTGGCGTTCTCTGCCGCGCAGAGCGTGCAGGCCATTCGCCTCCATACCCTGGCGCAGGGCTCCGTAACCTATGAATACAGCATCGACGGCGGCGCGTCCTGGCATGCGATCCGGGACGGTCGCGACGCCTGGTTTGACGTGCCCCAGCGCAGCGTTCAGATTCGCGCAAACCTCTCCGGCGCGGGAACCATCCTTCAGGGCCTGGACGTAACCGGCGTCTATGAGATGAACCCCGTGCGCTTCAAGGTGCAGCTGCTGCGCCCAGTTACCTCCTTCCATCTCACCGGCGGCAGTGAGTTCACCGAGGCGATGCCTGCCATCGAGACGGATTGTCCGGCGGAGCTGACCACCCGCAGGCTGTACATGGACGGCGCGTGGAACAGCAATACCTTTACCGCGAACCTCCTGCCCTGCGAGGACGGAAGCGTGCATACCGTCACGGCGCTGGGGCTGGATGCCTCTGGACGTCTGTACGGCAGCGGCGCGAAGACCTCCCTGCTTCTGCGCACAGCGCCGGGAGCAAAGGGCGTCTACGAGAGCGGCAGGCTGACCCTGAATGGGGACGCCTACGCCATCCGTCTGGAAACCCTCTGTCAGGATGATTCCGGTAAGGTCGTCACCTCCGGCCTGTACGCCTATTCGTATGACGGAAAGACATGGACGGACTTTGAACTGAATGATTATGCTTTCCTTCCGCAAGCAGCGCGCACGCTCTATGTGCGCGCCATGCTGCCCGAGGGCGTAACGCTTCGCGCCTTGCATCTGGAAGGCGTGACGGCTGCCGGCAAGGCGATCTCCACCAGCCTGATCAAAGCGCCCGCCAACGTGCAGGCGGCAGATTACGGCGACTATTATGAAAACGAGAAGCTCCGCCGTTACGTGATTACCTGGTCGGACGCCAATCGGGACGACCTGTCGCTGGCCAACGAAATCTACTTTGATATTTATCGCGACGGAAAGCGAATCGCCACCACGCGGAGCACGCGCTATGAGGACTACGATTACGTCAGCGGCGCGGTGTATCATGTGGCCGCTCGCCGGGTATACGATGATCCGCAGGATGGGCTTGCCTCCGAGCTGACCCGCACAAGCGCCCGCGTGAAGGCCAAGTCCGTTTACATTCCCAGGGAAGAGCGCGTCGAGGGCGTAGCGCACAATGTGGAGGATTTCACCCAATCCGAATACCTCAACGACCTCTACGGCGGGAATTATACCTTCTCCGCCGAGCCGAACCCGCCCAGTCACGAGTTCGCGCTGGATCAGAGCCTGCTGGGGCCGCACCGCTTCTGCTCGCTGGGCTTTGAGCCGCTGAACTTCAACACGGGCAACTTCTTCCTGCAAACGCAGGATCTGCGCCTGGCCGACCTGGGCGGAAGCGCGCTGGAGATCATCCGCACCTACAACAGCCAGAGCGCGGAAACGGACGGCCCCTTCGGCGCGAAGTGGGCGACGGAATACGGCCAGCATCTGCGTCTGTTTAACGACGGGAGCGTAGGCTACCGCCGCGCGGACGGCAGCGAGATCATCTTCTACATCCAGCCGGACGGAACGTTTACCAGCAACTCCACGGAATACGAAAGCCTGGCCTATGACGACGCGCGCACGGAATACCGCATTGCGCTGACGGACGGCACGGTGTACGCCTTCGCCTCCGGCGGCCTGCTCTCCCGCATCGAGGAGGACGGCGGCCAGCACGTCACCCGTATCGTGCGCGAGGAGGACGGCCTCATCACGAAAATCATCGCGCCCAGCCAGGAAGAACTGCGGGTGGAGATGGACGAGAATGGCCACATTGTCAAACTCACCACGCCGGGCGGCGCGGAGCTGACCTATGGGTACAAGGGCAGGAACCTGGTTTCCTTCACGGATGCCAACGGCGCGACGACCAAATACCAGTACGACGGCCAGGGCCGCATGACCGCGTGGTACGACGCCAATGGCAAGCGCCAGGTGCAGAACCAGTACGATCAGCAGTCCCGCGTGACGGCGCAGACGAACGCGAACGGCGGACAGTATAAGATTCAGTATGAGGACGGCTATACCGTCGCCACCGACGCGGAAGGCAACGTCGTTACCTATTCTTACGACGAGCGGAAGCGCACAACCAAGATCGTGGACGCCCTGGGCGGCGAAACCCTGTACACCTACGGCCAGCAGGGCGAAATCGTGTCCATGACCGACCCGCTGGGGAACGTCACGACGTATGCATACAACGAAAACGGCAACAAGCTTGCCGAGGTCGATCCCCGCGGCGCGTCGGTGACCATGACGTGGGACGACAGCCATCACCTGCTCAGCCTGACGGACCAGAACGGCCATGTCACGCGCTACACCTACGATGCAAACGGCAATCTGCTGACGGAGACCGCGCCGGACGGCGGCGTAACGGCCTACGCCTATGACAATAGGGGACGCATGGTGGAAAAGGCCGACGCGCTGGGCGGCAGGACGGCCTATGAATACGTGAACGGGCTGCTGGCCAAGGTCACCGACCCCGAAGGAAACGAGACCGCCTATACCTACGACGCAAACGGAAATCTCGCCTCCATGACGGACGCCCTGGGCAACGTGACGCGGTATGAGTACGACGGCAGTGGCAATCTCCTCTCCCTCACCTTCGCGGACGGAACGCAGGTGACGTATACCTATGACGCGCTGGGCCGCCAGACCTCCATGACCGACCCCAGGGGCAATGTGACGAAGTATGCCTATGACGGGCTTGGCAATCTGACAAAGACCACGCTTCCGGACGGCACGACGCAGACCGCCGCTTACACCAGGAACGGCCAGAGGAAGAGCGTCACCGACGCGCTGGAAAACAAGACCGCCTATACCTACGACGGAAACGGCAACCAGCTGACGGTTACGGACCCCATGGGGAACAAAACCGTCAGCGAGTACGACGCGGCGGGGCGCCTCCTGCGGGAGACCAACGCGCTGGGCGGCGTGACCGAATATACCTATGACCAGGTGGGCCTGCCCCTCACCGTGACGGACGCCACGGGCGCGACGCAGGTCATGACCTACGACCTGGCGGGCAACCTGCTCACCCGCACGCTGCCAAGCGGCGCATCCATCTCTGTGGCATACGACAGCATGAACCGGCCCGTGCGTCAGGTAAACGCCCTGGGCGGCGTGACGGAAATCGAATACGATCTGCTGGGCAGGATCACCCGCGTGACCGATCCGCTGGGCGCGGAAACGACGTACGCCTATGACAAGAACGGCAATCTGCTCACCGTTACCGACGCCCTGGGCGGCGTTATCTCTTACGCCTACGACGCACTCAGCCGCGTGATCTCCGAAACCGCGCCGGATGGCGGCGTAACCCGCTATGCCTACGACAGCGTGGGCAATCTGGTTTCCGTCACCGACGCGCTGGGCAGTGTGACCCGCTATCAGTACGACGAGAACGGAAACCTTGCCGCGATGACGGACGCCCTGGGGCAGACCGTCTCGCTGGAATACAACAAGAACGGCAGCGCCACCACAGCCATCCAGAAGAACGGCGGCGTGCTGGCGACCGGCTACGACAAGGCGGGACGCGTGGTTTTCGAAACCGACGCGAACGGCCACGCCACAAAGTATGGCTACAACAGGAACGGCCTGATCACGAAAGTCACGGATGCGCTGGGCCAGCAGGCCACGTTCGCCTATGACGCGCTGGGGAACATCGTCAAGATTACAGCGCTCGGCAACAGCATCACGATGTACGAGTATGACAGCGCAGGCCGCGCCCTGACTATGACCGATCCCGAGGGCTGCGTCACGGAATACGGCTACAATGAAAACAGTCAGATCGCAAGCCTGACGGTGAACGGCAACGCCACGCTGTACGAATACGACGCGGCGGGCAACATTGCCGCCGTGACGGACGCGGAAGGCCGCAGGGTTACATTCGCCTATGACCTGAACGGGAACCTGACCGAGGTCGTCTACCCCGATGGAACGAAGGATACGACCGAATACGACGCCCTTGGCCGCGTGCTGAAAAACACCCCGCGCACAGGACTGGCGACTGCATACGAATATGACGAGGTCGGAAATATCGTTTCTGTCACGCAGGGCGAGCAGGTCACGCGCTACGCGTATGACATCCTTGGCCGCATGGTTGCCGTTACCGCGCCGGACGGCACGGAGACTGCCTATACCTACGACGCGCTGGGCAACCTCACCAGCGAAACCGACCCGCTGGGCAACACTACAGCCTTCGCCTACACCGCCGAAAGCCTGCTGGAGAAGGTGACCTATGCCAACGGCTCGACGCAGAGCCTCACGTACGACCTGGCGGGCAATGTGACCGCCGAGACAGACGCGGAAGGGAACACTAAGCAATACCAGTACGACAAGGTGAACCGGCTGATCGCCGTAATCGACGAGCTGGGCGGCAAGACCAGCTACAAATATGACGCGCTGGACAACATCGCGCAGGTAACGGACGCATTGCAGCACGTCGCCAGGTATACCTACGACAAGAACGGCAATCTGCTCACCGAAACCGACGCGCTGGGCAACAAGGTACAGTACGCCTACACGCCGGAGGGCTGGCTGGAAAGCATCACCAGGGCGGACGGAACCGTTCTCACCTTTACCTACGACAAAACCGGCAGCCTGCTCGCCCAGAACGTGGGCGACGGGCAGACCATCCAAAGCAGCTACAACGAAATCGGCATGGTGACGGAGGTTTCTAGCGCCGAGGGAACGATTGTTTACCAGTATGACGAGCAGGGATATCTGGTCTCCGTGACGAATGTGAACGGCGACGTGGTTTCCTATACCTACGATGCGTACGGCAACAAGACCTCCATGACCTACCCCGACGGCCGCACGGTGAGCTACACCTACGACCGCATGAACCGGATGACCAGCATCACGGGGCTGGATGGGGACGTGACCCGCTACGCCTACGACGCGGCGGGACGCAGAGTCGAAACCGCGAGCAGCACCTTGACAACCGCATACAGCTATGACAGCGTTGGCAATCTGCTCACGCAGGCCACCAGCGGCGCAAGTGAGATCGCGTTTAGCTACAGCTACAACAAGAACGGCTACATCACGGGCGAAGTGCGCAAGGAGAACGGCACAACCACCACCACCACCAGCACCTATGCCTATGACGCGCTGGGGCAGCTGACCAGCTTCCTGCAAAGCACCGGTTACGGGGAGCAGTACGCCTACGACAAGGCCGGAAACATGACCGAAAAGGTGCTGACCGGCACGGACGGCATAGAAACTGCCTTGAAGATGAGCTACAACAAGGCCAACCAGCTGACCGGCATGGCGAACGGGAAGGACAAGATCACCTACAAGTACGACAAGAACGGAAGCATGGTTGAAAAGGCGCTGTCCAGCAAGACCTACGGCAAGCTGACGGACAGCTATGCTTATAACGCCCTTGATCAGCTTACGGAATATGTAGGTTACGATGGATATCAGCAAGCCTTCGTTTACGACGCCAACGGCATGCGGCTCAGCAAGAGCGAGGCCGGTAACGGGAACCGTTCTACTCTGGAAGAGCTGCTGCGCGGGAACATTGCGGGGCTGCCGGAGATTGTGGAACCTGCGCAGGGGCAGACCAATGCGGACGAGGCGGATATGCCTACCGAGCTGGAGTGGGCCACGACGGAATACCTGTATGATCTCACGCAGGAATACTACCAGGTGATTTCTGAGACCAGCACAAGCAAGAACGGCAGCACGACCACCGCCTACGCCTATGGCTTGGAACGCATAGCGGCCTACACGGCGAGCAGCAAAACCAGCTACGTCTATGACGGACGAGGGTCGGTGGCGCAGGCCGTGACCGCACCCATTGCGGGTGAGGCGGTCTCCTCTGCACTGCCGGATATCGGTGTGCAGGTACAGTCCTTCTCCTATACCGCGTTTGGCGAGCAGATGGGCACGCGGAAGGTCAGCGGCTACGCCTACAACGCCGAAGCCTATGACGCCGCCACCGGCATGCTGAATCTGCGGGCGAGGCTGTATGAGCCTGCTATGAACAGGTTTAGTCAGAAGGATATCATTCGCGGACAAGCAACTTCTCCGCTGTCTCTGAATCGATATGCTTACTGTGTCAACAACCCCGTCATGCACACCGACCCCAGCGGTGAATCCGTGCTGGATTCCATTGGCACTTGGTGGAACAAGGCGAAGCAGACGGCATTGGGCCAATTTGTGGATACATTTGTAGTTCAGCCTATTGTAAAAATGGCGCAGAAAATTGCAAACGTAGTTGCAACGGTTGCCAAAACGGCCATAAAGAGCGCTGCAGAGAAAGCCGCTAAAGAATATAATACGGAAGCATTCCAGCTGTTTTCTTCGATTTTGCAAAAGATAGATGGCGATGGTGTGTATTACTCCGAAAAATTTAAAGCTGTTGTAGACAATATGCAGAGCGAATTGAGATCACTTGATCCATCCGATGTGAACTATAAGAAAAAGGCACAAGAGATTGTGGCGAAATACTGCGATTACTTTAACAATTACGAGGCTCAGAAAAACAACGCTTTGGATGCTTACGATTCACTTACCGCATGGATGAAGGACACACAAAAGAATAAAGCCACTTGGCTTGGAAATGGAAGGGATTTACTGAAGGAAATGAGCGCAGCAAAAGAGGAATATCCTCCTCAGATCAGGGCGCTGATTGAACAGTATTCATCTGAAGTGATCATTGGGAAGGAAACTACGCTCACCAACGTCAAATTAAGTAATAAACGAGAGAATGAATTGGCCATAGTGGAAGCGAAGCTTAAAGAGTTTTATAACAAACTGAATGGCCTGCTTTATCCATCTGGGAACCAAGAAGCGGATGTGCCTCCTGAAACAGAAATGCATGAATACAGCAACCCCAACTTTCAAGATTTAATTGATGGTAAAATAACAAAATTCAATGATGCTCTTGGCGACAAGGATACAATGACAAATGAAGATTGGCAAGAGTATGCAAAACTATTAATCTATTTGGAAAAGAATGGGCGACTCCAGTATAGTACAGAAACATCCGGTAGAATAGACAAAGGAGTTTTGAAGACAGATTGTTGGGGTATCCTAAAAATCGGCTCGCTGTTGACGCTTAATCGAGAGGGAATGAAAGGTCAATCTTTTACGAAAATTGAATATATGGCAAACAATTTTAGAAGTGGAGATTCCCTAACGGAAATACCAAAAGGAGGACCGTTGGACATTGAGCAATTAACTTATCATCCAAATACATTTGTTTTCATTGATAACGATGGGGATAAATTCAGTTACGATCACGTGTATATCGTTGTAGAGAATCTGGAAGATAAGGACACAGGAGAAATATATCCCATTGGGCTGCTTGGTATAGGCGGCTCCAATATCGGTCTGCAAACCTACGACGCATATGAATGGTATCAAAAAAATTCAGACAAGTTGATTGCATATGGGACACAACCCCAAAAAGAAAACTAAAGGAGGCTCTACCATGAAACACCGTATACAGAATATGCTTATGATGTTCCTATTGCTGGTTTTCACCTTTAGCGGCTCTGTGCTGGCAGAAGAACACCAAGCCTACGCTTCGCAGGGGAATGTCGCTTTCTTCAAAGAGAATGACAAAATTGGACTGCAATCAACAGATGGGACTGTTTTGCATGCCGCTGAGTTTGATGGCACAGGCTACTTTGACGCGACGGGGCAGGCCAACATCTATGTGGACGATAAGATTGGGCGGATTGACCGTACTGGCAAAATCATTGTCGAGCCGTTTGCATGCGATGAGATTGAGGCCATTCCAACGAATTGCACCTCGGAAGCCGTGCCGCCATATGTCCTGCTGGTATCCTGGTACGGCGCTGACGGGGAAAAGGTCATGCAGCTGATGAATACGGAGGGTGAATGGCTCTCAGACACAAAGTTCGATCTGATGTTGTATGAATTTGAAAATGGAAAACTCTTCATCAGATACGAGGATCAATACAATCAAATCGACACAAACGGTCAATTAACCTCAGAGGTGTGGTGGGAATATATCTTTTTTGCGCCATTGGATGAAATTAGAGTAGATGAGTCCTTTGACCGGGGCCGTCTATTCTTCGACAAGCATGTAGACTTGTGGCAGCATATTGTTTACCAGCCGAATGGAAAGAAAGAAATATATCTGGTTCAGGGAGAACAGCATCATCTCGCGCCTGAAACGTGGACGAAATTTGAATGGCTCAGCGATCAGCTCGTCGCCTATTGTGAAAATGACCTGTGGGGCATTGCTGATTATGAATGCAATGTCATTATGCCCGCGCAGTGGCCCTCAGCACCTCTTGTAGGTAGCCTTGAAGAAGATATTTGGCGCGTAACCGATCCTGGCACAAACAAGTGGAAATGGGTTCATTCAGATGGGGAGACTGTTTTGAGTTTGGAGCCTGGTGAAACCTTGTTCTATGAAGCTGATAATCGATATACGCTCAACGACGATAAATCGACAAAACTCATTGACAATACAGGAAAACTGATCGCCGAGATCGACAGTAACTATTCTATCACATGGTTTGAGGAGAACCAATATTTCCGATTTGTAAACTATGGCGACGGCACGTGGGGATATTTGAGCATGGACGGCGAAACACTGTCCACGTTCCCAGAGACTATTTATCCCTATCACGATGGTTATAACGAGCTCACAAACGGCTGGATTCGCGTAATTGACGAAGAACGGATCGTAGGGCCGCTTGATGATCCTGTAGGTCAATGCGGCTTTGCGAGTGTAAACGGGGACATCGTACTCTCCTCCGAATGGGATGCGGCATACGACTTTACCGCCAATATGCTCGCGCGCGTCGAGGTTGATGGGCAATACGGATTTGTGGACACGACAGGAGCCTATGTTATTGAGCCACAATGGGAATATGCAGATGACTTTGTTGACGCGGGCGGTCAATGGGTTGCAGCTGTTTATAAGTACTCCGAATCTGAAGTGATCTGGAAAGGATTTATCAATGAAGCCAATGAGCTGATTGGAGAGATTTCATACTGATTTGGCATTGTTATGTCAAATTTGAGATAATCGGTGCAAGCAGGGCGAACGTTATACTTTTCGCACTTTGCTTGTTGGTGGCACCTGCCCCCAATCCCCTTTAAGCAGAGCATGCTCTGCGGTTATGAAGAATGCTTGCGCATTCTCCGTTTGGGCTTACGCCCACTCCAAAAGAAAAAAGCCCTATGCCTAATCGCTTTTAACGCAGAAAGGCATAGGGCTTTCGTCTATCGCTCCACAGATTCACAGCTGCGGTGCTGATCGGGTTCGGAAGGTATAGCGTGGTTGTGTAGATCGGCCTCATAATCCTCATCGGATAAGAGGGTATCGAGGTTGGTTTTGATATGACGAAGATCGCGAAGTTCCGTGTTATGCTGAGAGAGAACTTCTCTGTCTTCACGTTTCTGATTAAGCAGTCGGTCAAATTCCTCCGAAAGCTCGGCCAATGTCGGCAGCTTTCCATCAGCGGCACTGTAGATGGCCTGTGCCTTTTTGTGTGCTTCGATCTCTGCTTTGTGCTCCCGATAGAACGCTGGCGACCAGCCCGATTCCCGATATTGTGTATAGATGTCTTTGGTTTTGCGGTAACTAAGAATCGCATTCCGCTGGTTGCGAATCTCAGTCATCTGTGATTGAGCGGTTCGGATTCTATCCTTGAGCGCATTTCGGCTGGCAAGTGCGGAGCGCAATTTCTCCTCAAGCTCGTCATAGGAAGAAATATGGTGCTCCTTTAGATAGATCATCGACTTGGCAACGGCGTCTGTGTTGTGCCTTTCTGCCCAACGCTGATAACCTTTTCCTTTGCCTGCACGGAGCTTTGCTTCAATGTCAATTAGCAGTTCCACCTGACTGGGCGTGAACTGACTTCTTGGTACCTTGGGAATATGAACATGATGACCGGTAAGCGCAGAACGCAGGGCAGCTTCTGTATACTCCGCTCCCAACGTATCCAGACGAACATAACGCTTTCCATTGGGAGGTTTGATGCTGATTTGAGCGCCTCGCTTAAACCAGCATCCGGCGTCTTCAAGCAATTGCATTAGCGCATCAAAACCATCTGGCTGCATTCGCAGTGCAGCGTCAATCGTCATTCGCAGCCAATCGCGGCCGCTGGTTTTTGCGTTGTTCCCCAGCCACTTATCATAGGAAACGGTTTTGTCCTGCGGGTTCTTGATTACGGATAGGCGATGCTCCTCGCAGATCTTGTCGCTAAGCTCGGCCACCAGTTTTCCTGAACGGATAACATCTCTGAATTTGTGCGTGCATTCCAGCGAAACCGAGCAAAACGCAATATGATTATGAATGTGTTTGCGGTCTGTATGGGTGGCTACGATAAACGCATAGTCGCCCTTCAGCAATTCGGAGGCCAGCTCGTATCCGATTTGATTCGCTTCCTCCGGCGTAACCTCGCCAGGCTTGAAGGACTGGCGGAGCTGATAAGCGATCACTTCATTATGAATCTGTCTGCCGGTATTGGCAAGATACGCATTGCGCGCAAGCAGAAATTCGTGGTCAGCGGTTTCGGGAGAACAGGCGTAGGATGAGATGAGTTCGCCGCCCTCCGTCTTATCCGGATTCTTGATATATTCAACTCGCTCCTTCAAGCATTGCGAGATCGTCTTTCCTTTGTTGATGTGCATCGACATAATGCGGGTTGTTGCCATGAACTCCTCCTCAGTATAAATGAAAAGCGGCGATCTGTGATGAACACAAATCGCCGCGTGATGTGCTTTTAGCAAAGAAGACCTTCCAGGAAACCGATCATGTGATCCAGCCTGTTCAGCAGCAGGTTGGCGATAGCAGGCAGTCCAATGGGACTGACCAGAAGCGCAAGCACTAGGAACGCAATACCGTTTTGCCAGTATCCAATGAAGAACTCAACCAAGGACAAGAGGGCAAACAGGGATACGGCCAAACCGAGGATCGAGGAAGCGATGGACGTAATGAAGGCGGTCAGTCCGAGCAGCAATCTGACGATCAGGATGGCGGGGGTCAGCGCGATTCGCAGTGTAGTCTTGATCATGGGATGTTCCTCCTCGTTATGCTGTTCGCTCCAAGACGGTCAGCAGCCGGTTTATCATCTGCCATAGCTCATCCTGCTTCTGAATGATCTCGTCGATTTCGGTTTCGTAGATTTGCCCATGAGCGTTCATACGCTTTGCAATCTGGTTGAGATTGTTGGTCATGTTGCTCAGCAGGCGTATCATTTCGCGGATTTGCGGAAGATCCAGCTTTAGAATGTAGCCATTGAGCACCATCGACCGAAGGAAGGCGGACGTGTTCGTGATACCAAGGGACTTCATCTTCTTCTTGATGATCTCCGCTTCAGTTTCGGTGGTCTTGAAGTTGTGCTGAATCAGCCGTTTTTCCTTTTCCACCATGATTATCTCTCCATACTGCCTTTTCTGCAAGGCTGTCGTCGTGAAGATTCATCAGTTTCTCGAATGCGACCGAGCAGTATCTCTTTTGGGAAATCACACACCAAGACCTTTACATGCTGCGTATCGGTGAGCAATATCGCAAATCGCTTTTCACCCATTTGAGTTCATCACCTATCTCTCCATGTCGTGGGATTTGTGCTTGGGTGTTTTGGTTTCAGGCATGGTCGCCGGACTGCTCTTTTCTTCGCTAAGAGATCGCCTTCGCTCCTTGATCTCTTTGCGGGCAAGCCGGATGAAACCATCCAGAACGGTGGAATGAGAAGCCACGGTGTAATCATCCCGGCGATCAAGGCCGTTCGCTGCTTGCGCTTCCGGCAAAGTGACTGAACAGGCCCAATCCTTGTTGGAAGAAGAAAAGCGGCCATCCCAGCCTCTGATCTGAACAGTCGCCGCAAGCACAACGGAGACGCGCTCCTCTCCGTATTGGTCGAGGACTTCTGTGACCGCTTCATTGTCCAGATGCATGCCGTCAAAATGGCGGGCAATCGCATCCTCTATGTTCCTTTTACAGGCGATGTTCTCTTGATGTGAAAGTCGAAACAGATCGAGTTCGCCATGTTCGCGCGCATGGGCAGCGGTTTCATAATATACGGGGATAGGATCGAAGTCTTTTCTCATAGTCGTTACCTCCTGGGGTTTTGTTTGGTTCTGCATGTATTCCTGAACGGCTTCCTGCCTTTCCTGATCTGTTCCATATTGCAGCACATCGAGCTGATACTCTACATCATCCAGATGATGTAGTGCTTCCAGAAATCGGGGATGAAGGTCGTCGTCTGGAGATTGCGGAGCATACTGCTCCTGCCATTGCACCAACTGATTTCTGTAAGCTGCCAGTTCACTGAAGCAGTAGGACGCCTGATGCTGGAACCTTTCTTCTTTGCTGATTTCAGGATGCTTTCTGACAATATACAAAGGCAGGTGCTCGTCATAAGCAATGCCAAAATCCGAAGCCAGTTTCAGCGCAGCGTCTTTGGGAGAAAGATCGAAAAGGCGGCTGGTGAAGCTGATGACATCACCATCCGCCTGACATCCAAAGCAATGAAAGCGTTCGTCCGCCTTCATACTGGGTGTCCTGTCATTGTGAAATGGGCATCGGCACATGCCGCTCCTGCCAACATGAATGCCGTAGTGCTCGGCAGCTTCTCGCGTGGTTATGCTGCTTTTTACGGATTCAAACAGATTCATAGATCACCTCGATTCGCAAAGAAAATGACGTTTCCGCTCATCGTTCCTCGCCCCGACGAGGCTTCTCCTGCTGCTTTGTTGCAGTTGTTTTGTCAATATCCAGTGCTGCATTCAGCTCTGCCAGGCGTGCGCTCTTGGTTTTTAGTTCATCCTCTTGAGGAAACGGCTTGCCGGCTTCCTCTTTAGCGTCGGCAACCTGCTGGCGCACGGCGGCAAGACGCGCAGCCGTTTCTTCCATACGCTTTGAAATTTGTGCGATGGTGTTGTCAAGACGGGTGATGTTGCCTCTTGCATCATTGCCAACATCCATGCGGTGGGAGACGGAACCATGAAGGATGAGCTGAAATTTGTTAATGAAGGAATCATAAGAGATGCTCATCGTCAATCCTCGATAGGAGCCAAACTCGGCGTCCATACCCTTAGCGGCTTCCTTGCATGCCGCAAGAATGGCTTTGCCAGCTTCCTCCTTGTCCAGAATCAGTTTGCCGCCCACCATCATGCCCACAAAATCCTCCTGCGGAAGCGGATGCGCCTCAATCGTGGCAATATCCTTTTCAAAGCCGGCAATCAGCTGGGTATCGCGTTCGATTTCCTGCGGGAAATCCTTGAGCAGCTGATCCTCAAGCCGATACTGTTTACTCAGATGATCGGCCTTCATCAGCTTCAGCCTCGCAACATCCACATCCAAATCCATCTTTTCTTTTATACGGGGATCGCCGGCACACAGCGCCTTGATTTCAGCATACGAAAGCGCGGTTTCGTCCATGTCATCACAGGAACGAACAGGGCTTTTGCTGGTCATGATCTGCGAGATAAATTTTTGTTTGTTTTCGACCGTCTGCCAGAGGTAGGCGTCAAAGGTGGCCTCTGTCACATACCGATAGATGAACACTTTTTCATTGCGGTTGCCCTGACGGACGATACGACCCGCACGCTGCTCCAGATCACCAGGACGCCAGGGACAATCCAGATCATGCTGGGCGATGAGCCTGTCCTGAACATTGGTGCCCGCGCCCATTTTAGCGGTACTGCCCATGAGCACGCGCACCTGACCAGAACGAACCTTAGCGAACAGTTCCTTCTTTTTTACCTCCGTATCCGCATCATGGATGAATGCGATTTCTTCCTTTGGGACGCCCTGCGCGATCAGCTTGGCCCGGATGTCGTCATAGACGTTGAATTCCGGCATCTGGTCGTCTGAAACGGGCTTGGGCGTTGAAATATCGCAAAAGACCAACTGTGTCAGCCTCTGCCCTTTGCTCTCATCCCAAATTCGGAAGATATTGCGCACGCAGGCGTTGACCTTGCTGTCCGGGCCGTCGGGCAGTAGCGGATTGATGAGCCGCTGATCGAGGCCCAGCTTGCGCCCGTCGCCCGTGATCTTGAGCATGTTGTCCTCGGAGGGGTCAACGAGTTTCTGATGAACCGCCGCGGCGCGTTCGGATAGGGCCTGCACCAGCTCCTGCTGCTGCGGGCTGGGCTTGACGGCGATGGTCTCGTAATGGGCTTCAGGTGTAGGCAAATGAAGCTGATCCGCCGTTTTGATATCAGCGACTTCCTTGAATACGTTCATGAGTTCAGGGAGATTGAAAAATTTACTGAACCTTGTTCTGGCCCGATAACCAGTGCCCTCAGGGGCCAATTCGATTGCCGTCGCCGTCTCGCCAAAGGTGGATGCCCAGGCGTCAAAATGGGTCATGCCGCTACGTTGCAACGCGGCATATTGCAGATACCGCTGCATCGTATACAATTCCGTCATGCTGTTGGAGACAGGCGTGCCTGTCGCGAAGATTACGCCTCGCCCGCCGGTTAATTGATCCATGTACCGGCACTTCATGAACATATCAGAGGATTTCTGTGCTTCCGTAGCGGAGATGCCGGCAACATTGCGCATCTTGGTGTACAGAAAGAGGTTTTTGTAGGAGTGTGCCTCGTCCACGTAGAGCCGATCTACACCGAGCTGTTCAAAGGTTACAACATCGTCCTTCCTCTCCTCCGCTTTCAGCTTCTGGAGCTTGATTTCCAGCTGCTTTTTGGACTTCTCCAATTGCTTGATTGAAAAACGCTCTCCGTTGCTCTCCTTGAGTTCCGTGATGCCCATCATGATTTCGTCAATCTGATCCTGAAGCAGCTGTTCCTGACGTTCATGGGAGACGGGGATTTTTTCAAACTGGGAGTGGCCGATGATGACCGCGTCATAGTCCCCGGTAGCGATACGCGCACAGAATTTCTTGCGGTTGCTCGTTTCAAAATCTTTTTTTGTTGTGACCAGAATCCTTGCGGAAGGATAGAGACGCAGGAATTCAGAAGCCCACTGCTCCGTCAAGTGATTCGGCACGACGAACATGCTCTTTTGGCAGAGGCCCAGTCTCTTGCCTTCCATTGCCGCGGCGACCATCTCGAACGTCTTCCCTGCCCCTACCTGGTGTGCAAGCAATGTATTGCCGCCATACAGGATGTGAGCGACGGCACTCCGCTGATGCTCGCGGAGCGTGATTTCCGGGTTCATGCCGGAAAATACGATATGCTGTCCGTCATACGCACGGGGCCTGATCGAGTTGAATCGTTCGTTGTACTCCTTCACAAGCGTTTCTCTCCGGGTTGGCTGTTTCCATATCCACTCACGGAAAGCGTCTTTAATGGCCTGTTGCTTTTGTTGGGCAAGGGTAGTGGCTTTCTGGTTCAGTACGCGCTGCTCCTTGCCATCCGCATTCTGAATGGTGTCAAAGATGCGCGTATCTCGCAGATTCAGCGCATCTTCTAAGAGCTTATACGCATTCGCCCGGTCTGTGCCGTAGGAAGCATACGCGGCGACGTTGCTGCGCGAAACAACCGTTTTGCCGTTGATGCGCCACTCGGCGGTATGGGGCGAAAAATGCACGTCAATCGCACGGCGCTGGTAGTATGGCGTATTGAGCAACTCATACATGAAATCCTGAATATAGTCCGGCGAAATCCACGTCGCGCCGAGCCTGACGTCGATCTCCGATGCCTCCAGGTCTTTGGGCTGGGCGGCAGTGAGCGCCGTCACGTTGGTCTGGAAGGAAGCGTCAGACTGCGCTGCCAGCTTTGCTTCGCGCAGCTTTTGACGTACATTGCCCGAAAGGTATTCATCTGCCGTGACATATTGCGCATCCGTACCGGGGATGCGGTAGATCACGCCGGTGAGCTCTTCGGCAAGCTGTTTTTCGTCCTTGCCTGTCAGCCGCGACATAAAGGGGAGATCGACCTTTGCCCGCTCCCCGATGGACACAGCCAGCGCGTCGGAAGCTGTGTCCGCATGGTCGATACTGTGTCTCTGCCTGATCGTCCGCTTGGTAAACATGTCCGCCTTGCCTTTGAGGCGATGCTCCTCATCCAGAATCTCAAGCGAACAGAGCAGATAATACGAGGAATCGTCCGAAAAGGCCAGGCGGTTGGCGCGGTCGTTGATGAGGCCATATTTTGCTGAATACGCATCATACGTCCGGTTCAGCTCCTGCTGCATGACGGCGATCTCTTCATCGCTGTGTTCGTCGAGCTGTGCGTCAATCAGCCGATGCACCTGATCGCGCAGTTCAACCATGCCTTTCACGCGCTCCTGGGCAGTCTGGTTCAGGCTTGGCCTGACCATTCGGCTGTTTTCCCGGTAGTAGACCTGGCCATCCACGACGGCATACGAGAAATTGCGTACATTGGGATCGGCGGGAATGGACTCGTCGATTGCTTCGTTTTCACCGAGGTCGGGCAGTGCCGCTTCCTGGTAGTTGCCATGGATATGCTGGATGGCCTCATGCAGCTGATCCGCGAGACTTGCTCCTTCAACGGGAAGAACCGTGAAATCCTGACGGCCATACTGCGTGTTTTCCCTGCTCTGAATGCCCAGAATCATCTCCGGATGATCGACAAAGTAACTGTTGATGGAAAAACCATCCTCGTTCTGGCCGAGATGCACCCAATCAGGTTCGATGTCAATCGGATGATCCCGTTTTTGGAGGAAGATGATGTCCGAGACGACATCCGTTCCGGCATTGGCGCGGAAAGCGTTGTTCGGCAGGCGAATCGCGCCCAGCAGCTCCGCGCGCTGGGCGATGTACTTGCGAACCTCCGGGGACTGTTGATCGAGGGTATAGCGGGAAGTGACAAAGGCAATCACGCCGCCGGGACGCACCTGGTCAATGGCCTTGGCGAAAAAGTAGTTGTGAATAGAAAAACCGAGCTTGTTATAAGCCCGGTCGTTGACCTTGTAGTTGCCGAATGGCACGTTGCCGATGGCGATGTCAAAGAAGTCCCGTCTGTCCGTGGTTTCAAAGCCCGCGACCGTGATATTCGCCTTGGGATAGAGCTGCTGGGCGATGCGTCCGGTGATGCCGTCCAGCTCTACGCCGTACAGGCGGCTGCTTTGCATAGCTTCCGGGAGCATTCCGAAGAAGTTGCCCACGCCCATAGACGGCTCCAGAATATTTCCAGAAGTAAACCCCATATTGCCCACCGCATCATAGATAGCCTGAATCACGGTGGGACTGGTATAGTGACTGTTGAGTGTGGAGGCGCGGGCCGCTTCGTATTCTTGCGGGGTCAGGATTGCGGCGAGCTGCCGGTATTCGTCTGTCCACGCGGGCTTGCTCGCGTCAAAGGCATCCGCCAGACCACCCCAGCCCACATATCGAGACAGCACCTCTTGCTCATCTGGCGTCGCTGTTCGCCCTTCGGCCTCGATTTGCTTGAGCGTGCGAATAGCCGCGATATTGTAGCCAAACTTGGTTTTCGCGCCGCCCTCGCCCAAGTGGTTGTCGGTGATACGAAAGTTCTGCGTGGTGGACTGCTCAGGGCGTTCCTTCTGGGGTGCTGTGTGCATCCGCTCAATGACGATATCATAGGGCAGACCGTTCTGTTTGGCGGGGTAAACAGCGACCGTTTCGGAGGTGATTTCCGGCTGCTTCTGAGGCTGCGGATATCGCTCCATGAGCCGGGCAAAGCTCTCCTGACTTTCTGCCCGGAGAATGGGATAAGTCAGCGACGGGTCGCGCAGCTCGATGCCCAACGGGCTGATTCGCTCGATGATAAAAGGTTTCCCATCTTCCAGATAGACCGTATCGCCCACCTGATAGGCGGGTGCCTGGACGGTAGGTTGTTCAGTCAAATCCGGCAAAGGCTGAGACAATTCAGGGTAGGTGGCTTGTATAATGTCGCTATGCAGTCTGTTGTGAAAGTTGTCCAGTCCATAGTACAGATCAATAAAGCGGGCATCCTGAATCGTGGCCACGACTCGCTTAATAGCAGCTTCTCCTTCCAGATAAGCGTTCTCCCTGTCCGAATTTTTGCAGGCATTTTGATAAGCCTCATCTTCCAATACAAGGCTCTTAACAATAGGTAGAAACTGCTCGTAAACTTCCCGTACCGTGGGCGAAGTGCCTTGCGATTGTTCCGATTCTTCTGGTTCGGCTTCCTCCTGAATAATCTGGGCAACAGTCTGCTCAACCTGCCGGATGAACGGATTTTGGGCAAACTTCTCCTGGTCAACGACTTTTCCGCCTTCAATGCCGGATTCGGCCAGCCGTTCTCGGATATAAACGGGGTCAATGTCCTCCAGAGCGTCCTGTTCTTCTACAGTAAAAAAACGATCTTCTTCAATCAAATTAAGCACACGGTCGCGGATTTCCTCCCAGGGAATGTCCCCCGCACCACTTACGCCATTGACCGGGAACGATGGAAGATCATCGCCGTACTCCTCCCGGAGCACATGGAGCATATCTGCGCGGGAAGCCCCTTCCCGCAGTCGGCGCACAACGGCGCGCTTGCTTGATGTATCGCCGTTCCATTCCTGGATGGCCGCGTCAATGTCTGCCTGGGTGATCTCAGTACGAGACGGCGTGGATGTATCTTCCGACCTTATTGTGCTGCTCCCAAAGACCCGTGTGCCGTCTGCCCCGAATTCGGCTTCGTAGGCGTCAATGTCTCGTTCCGCCTCATGGTCAATCGATGGACGGGATGACACACGGCGCTCCTGGCTGTCCCAGTCAACAGCGGAGATCGTCACATCATATTTGTCCCGGAGCTGCTCTACATACTGCTCCAGTTGGTGGGCGGGAATACCGCACATATCCACTCGCCCCGCTCCGGGAACAAGGCGGGAGGTCAGCGTCAGCCCCAGCATAGAGGCGGCAGTCCGAGCATCCTCGCCGTATAATTCATAGAATTCACCCACCTGAAACAGCACCATATCGTCGGGGTGGCTTTCCTTGACCACCTTGTAGGTGTCAAAGAGGGAATTGCGCTGGGCACTTTGCTGAAACTGAGCTTTTTCTTCTGGCGTCAGATACCGATGCAGACTGACGAGCCTATCAATTCGCTTGGCTGCCTCGTTCCAGTTCAGATGAACCTCGGGACAGCCTTTTTTCGTGAGCTTAATGCCCTTGCTGTCGTGGCTCTCCGAACTGCCATCGCTCCTCGAAAGTGCGTGTGAACGCCCGCCAATGCCGTATTCACACTTGAGGAAATCCGCTTTTTCCTTCGTGGAATGGGCGGGAATATCCGTAAAGTAACGGTAAATCCGATCCTTTCCACCCTCCATGCTGCTCCCAGACGAAAGAAAAGCGCCAAGCTCATCCTCTGTAATGAAACCATCGGGACGCGAGACCTCCGTCAGCAGGGAATCGTACTCCCTACGAGGGAGCGTCAGCTCCTTCAATGCCTGTAAGACCTGTTCGGGGCGATGGTAGTGGAACCGCATCAGATCGTGATTATCTTCGTATGCCCCTGCAAAGCGCTCTACATCAGCAGTGAGGGTAGATAGAAATTGCGGGTCTGCAAGCCGATCAGCCAAACGGCTGGTTTCTTCAGGAAAGCCGCCGCCGTGAATCGCTTCAATGGAAGGGAAAAAGCCTTGAGCTTCCGGTGCCGTCTCGCTGTACATATACCACAAGCTCTGGGATAGTGCAGCGCGCTCATGCGCAGGGGCAGCAGCAAGCTCCATCATGCTCATGTATTGTCCTGATTCCATGAGTTCTCCGACCCGTTTGGCGGCATCCTCCCACGATAGGGTCTGCGCCATGGTTACGTATCGGGCAGATTTTCCCAGCGAAAAGTGAATACCATCCTCATCGTACCAGGCGCTGTACTGCCTGCCATCTACCTTCAGGCCGTTTCCACCATGAAAGCTCCGGTGCAGGTAGTCCGCGATGGATTCGGTGGAAAGCTGCTTCATAATGGCCGTGCCGATGGCCAGCCTGAGATCGTCCGTATTGCCTCCGACACGCAGGAATTCATCCACGACTTCCTGGGAAATCAAAGAAGCGAAGGGCATCATTCCGATGCTCTCCGCTTCCATGCTGTCAATGATCTGAATTTGTTCCGATTCCGTTGGAAGGATGAAGCTCAGTTGCTCTTGCTGCGGCTCATAGCCCGTCAGGCGTAAATCAGCTCCGACAGGATCATCTCTTCCGCTTGCGCCTTGCAGTTGTTCATCAGGCCCACCCACGCCATCTGATTCTGGGCTTTGAGTTCCTCCGTCACGCCCGCTTCCTTCGTCAGATGGTTCATCAGGTTGTCCAGACGGTTCTGGGCCGTCTCCTCGATCTCCTGAAGGTGCGTCATCAGGTTGCCGCTGAGGAGCAGCCTCGTATACAGGCCCGGACGGCTCTCCTCCAGGTAGCGCTGCCGCATCCTCCCGTACTTGCCCAGCGGCTTGCGTTCCGCTTCGGTCAGACCCAGGTCGGGCAGCAGATAGTCCCCGTTCTTCCTGTAAATCAGTTCGCTCATGCTCCATACTCCTTTCCACTTGTCGGATGGTCTTTTCGATTTGGCGCAGCACCTGGCCTGAAATCTCGCTAACTGCTTTGCCAAGCTCCGCCACAGTTGCGGGTGTGTTCCAGTCAAGCACCTCGGTGAAATCCTCCCGGAAAAGCTCCGGCTCCAGTCCGCAGCGCGCCTGGAGGCTGTAGGAGATGCTGGCAGCGGCGGCTTTCCGGAAGGAAGCCCCGATGTTGAATTCATCGTACTCCGAAAGATACGAACCGTCAACGCTGTCGATGATGTCCCGCCTATGCTCGCGCCAATAGGCTAACGCCTGCTGCGTTGCGATCTGGCCGATCTGGCCGGATAAGGGCATGGAGGCGTCAGCGTAGTACGCGTTTTCCAGCATCTGCTTGACAGGCTCCATATTGCCTTCTGCCAGCACCCAGGGTTCAACCCTTCGGGAGCCGCGGCGTTCGCCGGTATCCGATACGTCAAAGACATACCGGACAGACATGCCACCAGGCCCGGGAGAGAGCAGCGCGATGCCCTTGGAGCCACGCCGGATATAACGTCGCATCGTATCATTCCAAATATCGTACTCGGCACAGGCCGTCGCATCCGGGCGCTGGGCATAGATCAGCAGTTGATCGTGAAAAGGGTACTTGTACAATCTGGATGATGTATCCAGAAATGCCGCCCAATCGAGGTAATCGCCGGTGATCTTTCGGGCGGTATCATCAGCCAGCGTTGCGTAAACCTGTGCTTTCGTTGCCATAGGGAGTCCTCCTGTCCATTAGTCGTGTTCCGTCAATCCAAGTCGAAAAAATCCGATGTGTTTTCGCGGATCAGCTCATCGAATTCAGCATCCGTCATGTTTTTCAGCTTCGAGATTGCGCCTTCCGTCAGGGAACGAAGCTCGTCTTCGTCATACATGAGATAGCGCTTCATGTTGCGCAGCGACCGGATGGTTTTGCGCCGATCACCGGCATCATAGATGCAAAGCAGATTGATTTCCTCAGTCGAGAAATAAAGATTCATGAATCCTCTAACCTCCAACGTTTGATTTCAAAAGGAAAAACGAGCAAGGACGACCAATGGGTCGTCCTGCTCGAAAATAGGCGTTTTTGGTTTTTCAAAAGCGTTGCGCTGCAAGGCTTTTTCAGCTCCAAACAGGGCTCCAAATCAAACATTTCGCCGCTGAAGATACATCCGTTCCCTCGTTTGGTCACGATTCACTTTGGCGGCACACCCCTTACAATACTTTTGTCGGGCGTTGGCAGGCACAAAGAGGGCTTTGCATACCTCGCAGCGCTTCATGTTGGATGGCAGGTCATCGTCCTCCGCCTCGTCATACCACAGCGCATAGGAGACAAGATCGCTCAATTCCCAGTTGGCGGGCAGAACGCACTCCAGAAAATAGTCACAGTCGATCATGCCATCCCGGATGGAATCATATTTCGGGTTGATCAGATGGCAGCGCCGGTCGGTTTCGGCACAGAAGCCGCCGTGATAGTTCGCGCATTCACCGGCAGCCAGCGCCTTGATGCTTTTGAGTATCTGTTTTTCAGTCATAGTACCTCGATTCTCCGGCCGGACAATCACGTCCGAGCCGGAGGAGCATCACGCCATTTGGCGAATGTCGTCCTCCGTCATGTAGATATTGAAGCGCGTAAGCTCGGGAATCGCATTGTTCTCGGCATAGCAGCGGGCTTCCTCAAAGGCGCAGGCGTCGTCGTTTTCTTCCAGCGTCCGCAGAGCATACACCGCCCTGTCCAGACGCGCATTCCGGCAGGCGTCAAACTTGGAATCTGGCTTGACACCGTTTCTCCTGCACAGATAGTCCGTCAGGCCGAGCAGGAACAGCGCTGCCCGATACAGCCCGCCATCCCAAAACTGTTCAATCCATTCGTTTGCACGAATGTGTCTAATAACGGCCAGATCACCCTCCTTGTGCAGCTTGCTCAGGGTGGCGTCAACCAGCAGATAGAAGGGCATGAGGGTGCCCTCCTCATGGACGGCGAAGGTATCAGGCGCGTTGGCTTCCTCAATCTCATCCCAATAGCTGAGCAGGATGTCTTCGATGGAAACATCCAGCGCCTCCGCGATGCTGTACAGCGTCGCCGCCTCACAGCGGTCAAGCTGTGCCTTGCCGGTCAGAATGTCGCGCAGCGTGGATTCGGGCACGCCGCTCAGGTCGCTCAGATCGGTACGGGACATATGCCGGGCATTCATCAGTTCAATCAAGTACATCATTTTATCGCTCCTTTTCATTGGTCTTGCATTTGGGTTTGGTATGCGCAGGTGGCTGCTGCACCGCAGCTTGTTTGGGGGCAAGCACCCGCTGGGCGCTTTTGTCGTAGCAGTAGAGGTAGAAGTTGTAATCTCCACGGCGCGGCGTACAGCGCAGACAGTATTCGTAATGCTGGGACTCGGCATGAAAGCCATAGCTGGTATCGCAGGGAAGACCGTTCCGGCACAGCTTGCTCATGCTGGAAAAGCTCTGCAAGAGTCCGCCTTCCTCGTGAAGACCATTGACCACCGCTTACAGCTCATCCCGGAATGATACAGTTTTCAAACCTATCTGGTGATCAAACCAGCTTGTCCAGAATTCATTGTCATCGCGGCCAAAATCTCCGCGCAGGTGGCCGATACAGCTGCGTTCCGCGTCCTGCTTATCACGCGCAGAATAGAGCCAGTCCCGCTTGTCCGATTCGATGGGCTTCCATGTGAGCTGTGTATCCATGCCGCGCTCTACATCCTTCAGAATAGCCTCGAAGGCATAGAGTGCGGTGCGGGTGAAATCATCCCATTGAGCCGCCCTGTCACCAGGCGCTTGTGGAATCCCCTGCTGCTCGAAGAAAGACGAGGTGTCCTGCGCGTCCAGATAGGAGGATATGTCGGCGCGAAGGTCGGAGGCCAGTTCCGGCAAGGATTCGCCGTTGTCACTGCCAAGCAGCATTTCCTCAACACCGGTGTCCGGGTCTTCCGAGGTGAAGGACAGACGCAGCTCGGCGTGTTCGCCGTCTCTGACGTATTCCAGCTTGGTATCATCGGGATAGTCGTGGGAATAGGCATAGGTCGCGTGTTCATCAGGCGTTGTGCTGTCCGGTTCGGGCAGGTCGTACTGACGGTCGCGCCAGTTTTCGTAGTCTTGGATGGATTGAATCATAGGCACCTCCCGGTTTATCGTTCAGGGAAATCCCTGTGTTTTCTGTGCTTGAGCCTGCGCTCGTCATCAGTCTTCTTGGCCCTGCCGGGTGTGAGAGTTTCATGTTCGGCTGGTTTCAAGCCGTTGTTGAGGATGCCGTCGATCATGTTGTAATCGTCTTCCATGAGCATCTCTGTGTTGCGCAGAGAATTCTCCGGAGAGAGGAACGACGGCAGCTTGATAAAGCTAATGCTGTTCGTATAGTAACAGCTGGTTTGTCCATTGACTGTCAGAGCTACCACGTCACTCACACTCATGCTGCGCCCATGAAAGTCTTTGGGATGACAGCTATTGAAGCGAAAAAACAGGTCTTCAAGGAGCGCATCAGGTTCTTCAAGTGAAACACAATCATCCGGCAAGTCACCGGTATACACCAGATGATAGCGTTTCTCCGTCACAGTCTGAATAGACGGAACCTGTTCACAGCTTTCAATCCAGCATCCGCCATCCCCACAGGCCAAATGGATGGTCGCGGACTGAAAGGCCTCATTTTCCACATGGATGGATGTCGGGTCGGCGCAAGGAACCGTGTTTAGACCCTGGCTTTCCAGGTATGTCTCCACGGCAGCCTTGCTCGGAAACAGCAGGTCCTCTGAGGCTTGGACGATGTGCCGGACATCGCTGAACATGTGATCTGCGGCACTTTGAAGCTCGGACAGGCTGGAATAGCGCAGTTCATGGTATTGGGGATCGGGCTTTAACTGATAAAGGGCATATGTGTTGCGACGGGTCTTGGCAGACGCATCGCTTTTTCCCGTATGCTCCTGCGTGTCGGAGTGGAGATTTACGGGCATAAGATCACCTCCTGAGAGAGAAGGAGCGCCGCATCACTGCCGGCGCTCGGGGTAAAGGAATTATTCACACATCACCATGTCGCTGGTCTTTGCGCCGTCGGAAATAATCAGCGAATACTGCGCTTTGCTGCCTTCCGTCGCCTGACGGCAAATGCGCAGTCCGTACTGCTCAACGGAATTTCCGCGCGCCAGCGTCAGTTCAAATTCGGATTCATTCCAGTAGCGATCACGCTTTGTGTCGTAGAAGTCGATAGACCAGGTGCCAGACCATTCCAGCTCACGCCCGCTTTCAAGCTGCGTTCTGCCGGTCATGGTGCCATCCTCCCGGAAAGTGATGCGGCTCGCGTTGATCGAGCTTCCGGCATAGAGCTTCCAACTGCCGACGATGGCGCGATTGACTTCGCTCATATCGGTCACGGTTGCATACAGACAGGCAGTGGGGACAAAGCCTCGGAAACGAACGCCGTTTTCCTCGGCCTCGATGTAAGTCCATTCGCCCATACTCCCCAGGCAGATTACCTTGGTGTTCTCCGGCAGCTTTGACAGGGCTGTGCGGCTTACGAGCGGATCATCCGTTACCTCCACATCGTAATGCACGATCGCAGGCACGTTTGTCAGATTCAGCTCGGGGACGGTCACATCAGCAGGCAGAGCGTTCTTATAGATGTATCCGATTCGATTGTGCGTGTCGGTAATATCGTACTGTACAAGAATCCAATCGCCCTCGCTGCCAAACACCTGAATCCAGCCATTGGTGCTGACGCGGGCACGGTTTTTCGCGCCCCGGCTGCTCTTGCTGTCCGGCGCAGAGTATACCGCATAGGTCTGGTTGGAGGTGAAGGATACAAGGGAGGCAGAGAGCGTTCCGACGGGAATCGACGGGGCGTTGGTGGCGTCAATCATAGCGGGTTCATCCGCCAGGGCGGCACTGAGCATCATCATCAGCGCAAACAGGGAAGCTAGAAACTTCTTCATTGTAAATACTCCTTTCATCAGTCAAAGGTCGGGCGCAGCCGGGGCCTTCCGTCTTCCCCATAGTCCAAATGCAGCGTGGCGTCGTATTTGGTGTTGGTCTTGGCAGAGAGAAGGCCGGTCTTTTTGACTGCGCCCTTTTCAAGCAATTCACGGATATCGCTGGAGGTCAGAGGCTTTTCAGCATTTTTCAAAATGCCACCATCCTTCCAGAGCGCAAAGTCACAGGTGCGGTTTTCGCACATAAATCCCTGGGGACGTTCGGTAATGGCAGCGCCGCATTTCGGGCAGCTTCCGATTCTTTCACGGAGCGGAGGAAAGAGCTGATCCGCGTCTTCGGCACGGCGGGTATCACGGGTCAGGTCAATGACCATCTGACGAATATCGCGCATGAAGTCCTCGGGCTGCTCAAGCCCCTGTTCAATGCGCTTCAGCCGCTGTTCCCACTCGGCGGTCAGCTGTGCGGAGCGGAGCTTTTCAGGCAGCACGGCGATGAGCGCTTTGCCCTTGTCTGTCGGCAGAAGAACCCTTTTGCGCCTATCGCCAACGCGCTCTACCAGCTTGGTGTCGATCAGCTTTTCCAGGATAGCGGCGCGTGTGGCTGGCGTGCCGATGCCCCTGCGTTCGGCGTCCTCCGGCATGTCCTTCGCGCCCGCGGTTTCCATAGCATGAAGAATGGAGGCTTCCGTGTGATGGCCAGGGGGTGTGGTCTTTCCTTCGGCAACCGCTGCCTGCGGGAAGGGAAATTCAAAGCCCTCGGTCATTTCCTCCGGAATAGAGGGTTCGCTGCTTGCATCCTCGTCCGCCAGCCGCCCGCCGAGACTGCCTCGGAACGCATACCAGATGCGTTTCCAGCCCATTTGCAGAACCTTCCTGCCCTTGAGCGTGAAATCGTGACCCGCGCACTCGATGTGCAGGATGGTCTCGTCGTAAAGGAAGGGGTCATCCAGCGCGCAGAGCATGCGGGTACACACCAGATGCAGCAGATCGCGTTCGCCGGTTGTGAGTGCGTTAATGGCCGAAGTCTGCCCGGGCATGGTCACAGTGGGAATCAGCGCGTGATGGTCTGTCACCTTGCTGTCATCAATCACCTGCTCGGGATGCACAGTCGGCTCGAGGCTATCGGCAAACGGCAATGCGCCGCAAACCCTTGCCGCCAGCTCGCGGAGGCTAGGCTCCATGTCGTGCGTCAGGTGGCGGCTGTCGGAGCGAGGATAGGTCAGCAGCTTCTTTTCATACAACCCCTGCGCATACTCCATCGTCTGCTGGGCCGTATATCCAAAGAGCTTGTTGGCGTCGCGCTGAAGTGCCGTCAGGTCATACAGCGCGGGAGCGTTTTCGCTTCGCTGCTTATGCTCGACGCGGGTGACAACCGCCGGATTGTGGTTGCAGGAATCCGCCAGCCGACGCGCGTCGTTCAGATCAGCATAGCGTTCCGACTGTGCGACCACGTCGCGTCCGGTATCCAGCTTGACCGTATAGAAGCTCTCCGGCTTGAAATCGCTGATCGCCGCTTCGCGCGCGGAGAGCATAGCCAGCGTAGGAGTCATCACGCGCCCAACATGCAGCGTGGGGCCGTACAACAGAGAGTACAGGCGCGTCGCATTCATGCCGATGAGCCAGTCGGCCTGCGACCGGCAGAGCGCCGCCCGATACAGATTGTCGTAGTCAGACATAGACTTCATGCTGCGAAGGCCGTCCCTGATTGCGCTTTCTTCCATCGAAGAAATCCACAACCGGCGCACAGGCTTTTGGCAGCCTGCCTTTTCATAGACGAGGCGGAAAATCAGCTCGCCCTCGCGTCCTGCATCGGTGGCGCAGATGATTCCGGTCACGCGCTCATCGTTCATGAGCGACTTGAGGACGCCGAACTGCTTCTTCGTTGCTTCGGATACGTTGTACTGCCACTGTGCCGGGAGAATCGGCAAATCCTTGTAGCGCCAGCGCACATACTTGGGGTCATAGGCTTCGGGCAGCGCCAGCTCAACCAGGTGTCCGATGCACCAGCTGATGAGCGTGTCCCTGCCGCGCAGATACCCGTCTGCACGTTCAGTTACGTTCAGGACGGAGGCAATCGTCCGCGCGACGCTTGCCTTTTCGGTAATGATCAATTCCATATGGTTTCCTCCATGTATAAACCCTGCGGAGTTTGAGGACTCCGCAGGGCTGTCTTACGCTTCGTTTTCCTGTTCGTCTTCGTCCTCATCATCGCCCATGTCGAAGTCGTTGTCAGGGCGGTGAGCAGCGAAACGCTTTTTACTACTGAAAAAGACGGCAGCGCCAACGCCGCCGATGGCTACGATAGCCACTAACGCGATGAGTACTGTCATCCGATCAGGAGCGGTTTGCGGCGTATCGGCCTGTGCTGGCGGCGCGGTAGCGATGGGAACCGCTGTGGGTTCAGGCGTCACATAGATGATCTCCGGCGTGGGAGTGGGTACGGCCTCTTTTTCTTCGTCCGATATGAGCGCCAGCAGATCGCGCTCATCCACCAGATTGAGAAAGTAGGTTTCATATAGCTCTGCTTCCTCGTCAATCGGCTTGTCGTAATCAATCACCAGATAGAACGTGTTGCCGCTCTTGGTCTGGAGCGTGATAAACTGTTTATTTGTCGCAGCCGAGTACAATACATCCAGCGTATGCGCGTTACCGTCCGCCTGATAGGGCATCCCCGGGCCGATGGTGATATACTCGGTCTTGATGATCGGCTCCGGCGTAGGCGCGGCGGTTGGTTCGGGCGTTGGATCAGGCTCATCCTGGACATAAATCAGGGAGCTGCCCAGCCCCTGGTGGCAGTTTTGCGTGGGAGATGGCGTAACAGCATGGGCAGCGCTGGGCGTGCTTACTGCTTCGTTGTCGGCGCTGGCGGGCTTCTTCGTGGGCTTTGCTGTGGCTGTAGGCATAGGTGTCGGCTCAGGCGGCTTGACATAGTGCGGATTGTCCAGCGAAACCGGCTCGGAGAAATTGCCCGCGTAGTCAAACGCGCGAACGGCCAGCTTCTCGAACTGATTCATGTTCTGATCCAGTTCCACGTTCAGCGCGCCATTGGTCAGCGCGGTAAACAGCATACTGTTGACCTGCACCCCGGCGACACCGGACAGATCGTCCTTCGCATCGACCTGGAGCATCGTGCCGTTGATGGACGCGGAGATGACCGGCGCGGTCAGGTCAATGCACTTTACCTCGGTGCTTTCCTCAAACTGATGGCCGTGAGGATCGGTCATGCGGAGCGTAAAAACACCATTCGCCTGAAGGCTCAATTCGGCATAGCCGCCCATGAACTCATTTTCACAGTCAATCCAGCCGCCGTCATTCATGCGGTATTCGATTTTGTGCCAGCCAAGACTGTTTTTGTCCGTCACGGACACCTTCATGACAGCTTGCTGATTGCTGCACCAGCCGCCAGGTGCCGTGAGGACAATCCGGTACGGCGAAACCGCCTCCTGCGGGATCGCCGTGGGTTCGGGCGTGGGTTCGTCCTCTGCGACGGCCCGAATCGAGCCGAGCGCCGTTGCCATCGCCAGAAGCAGGAGCAGCAGGGCCAGAAGCTGGGGCAGTACGCGCTTATACATCATTATCATCAGGATTCGTCCTCCTCTCCATGAGGAATGTCAGGCTCGCCAGAAGCAACCGTCAAATCCTTGGGCAGCTCAGGAAGCGGCTTTTCTCCAAAGATGGATTTCATGATTTCCGCTAGCTGCTCAGGCGTGACGTTGTACATGTCTGCCGTCGCGTGAATCGCAGTGTGGTCAGCCTGCTTCACCAGACGGCGCAGTTCCTCGACTTCCTCTTGCAGCTCGATCAGGTCTTGCTCCTTTTTCTCAAGGAGCGCGTGAAGCTTCAGCCGGTCAGTGGGGTATCGTTTCTTTTTCTTATCGTTCAAGTTATTCACCTCAATCAATCGGCAGGCGACCGAATCCATAAAGCCGCTTCGACCATTTGCTGCTCTTGAGGTCAGCAAAGCCTACCGGGTCGCCTGCGTGGATCATCATATCGCTGCCTACATAGATGCCTACATGGGTGATGCCCTTGACCTCGGCTCCCATGGTCTTTTCAAAGAACACGAGATCACCGGGACGCGCATCGTCCTTGCTGACATCACTGCACAGGGAGTAAAGCCCATTGGCACCCAACCGGCCAATATCGCCCAGACCGGAGTGATTGAATACCCAGCAGACGAAGCCAGAGCAATCAAAGCCGATGTCGGGGTTGCTGGCACCGTACACATAGGGGTAGCCGATATACTTCTCGGCCTCAATCATCAGCGCAAGGAAGTTAGGATCGGCCTCCAGAAGCTGTTCCGGAATGGTGTAGCTGACCAGCTTGTGTTTCGACTTGACCCCGCCAATCTTCACGTTGGACTTGCCAGCCGAGGTAATCACGGGAATGGCTTCATCCGGCTCTTCCTCGATATCCAGAAAATACTGCGGATCTTCCAGAATCACATCCTCGCCGTTCCACCCATCCATATTGAAAGTGGATGCGAAGTCGGCTTCTCTTTCAGTTGCCTCTGCGTGGGCGCTCAAAACGGGAAGAAACACCGACATCAGGATAAACGCCAGGATGGCGGCGATGATCTGCTTTGAAGTGGAAATGGTCTGGTTGGTGCTGTTTCGATTCATCATCATGGGGATACTCCTTTCAGTGATAGGCATGAAAAAGGAGCCCTGCGACTTGCAAGGCCCCTGTGGTTGGTGGTCAGTTCGGAACCCGCCCGAACGAATGGAAGTGCGTTTGCCAGTAGGAATCAGTGAGATCGGCATAACCGATGGGACTTCCGCAGTGCAGCATTTTGTGATTGCCCACATAAATGCCGCAGTGGGTAATGCCTGCGACATCCTCGCCCATCGTGCCGTCAAAGAACACGATGTCTCCCGGCTTTGCCTGTTCCTCTGGCACATCGCGGCACAGGCTGCGCAGCCCCTTGGCTCCAAGGCGTCCGGTATTGTAGACACCGCTGTTGGAAAACACATAGCTGACAAAACCAGAGCAGTCGAAGGACGTTTCCGGGGAGGCTCCGCCCCAGACATAGGGGTAGCCAATGTACTTGGTCGCTTCTTCTATGAGCGCGGCAAAGCTGGGATCGGCATCCAGGGTCTCCTGCGGGATGTCGTAGAGCATGGGGTTTTTGAGGGGAACAGCGTGCGGGTTGCCGGAGAATATACCCTCCATATTGCCGTGAGAGGCCATGTACAGCGCATACATGCCCATCGTATGATGGCTCATGCTGACCACAGGCAAATGGGAGAGATTCTTGTTTTCCAGCTTAACGTTGCAGATGCTGTAAGTATACGGTACCTGCACGCCATAGGTATACGGCTCAGTGTGCTGCTCACCCGTTACCGGGTCGGTCACGATCTGCGTGCCGATTGTCGGTTCCGTGCGGTATCTGGTTTCCGTCGTAATGGTCTGTGTGACGACATATTGCAGATTGAAGTATTTCTCGATCACAGGATAAGCGGATTCCAAAGTCCATTCCTGACCGTCAAAGTACGCGGAAATGATGGCGATGAGCACATAGGGGTCATGCCAGATTTCCGCGGCCTCGACATGGTACTCGTCATAGCCGGGATGATATTGCTCATAGCGCTCCATCTCGTCCTGAAGCTCTCGCTCTTTTGCCGCGTAAGCACGCTCGGCGGCAAGCACGTCGTCATCCTCGGCAGGATAGGTGCCGATCACGATGGATTCCAGCACGGACTGGACGAGCGGCGAACAGGATTGCAGGCTGCTCATGACAACCAGAAGCATGGCACCGAGCAGAATGACCATCAGCGCCGTAGGGTGCTTTCCGAAATAGTCGGCTATCTTTTTTGTCGCAGTCTCCGTGCCGTGAGCGGCCTTTTGCGCTGCCTTTGCGGTGTATTCCTTCCCGCCCATGGAAGACCTTCCGTCCTTTGCCGCCATGTATTCTCTGCGAATCGCCCGTTTCTGCTGCCAGCGTGACAGTGGACTGCTGCTAAAGCGCGGGGATTCGTCTCGCTGCTTTGCTTGCAGATACCGAATATTAGCCTGATCGAGTGCCTTCTCCGCCTGTTCAGCTTTTCTGTAGGGGCGGAGCTTATGCGCATAATAGGCATGCTCGCCCATTTGCAGGGCAGATTCGCTCAACTGATCGCCTTGGAGAACAGCGTCCATCGCGGAATTGTCATCCTCATTGGCCTCTGAAAGCTGCCGGTGAAGCTGGTCATGGACTTTGCCAACTGTGCGCTCCGTTGGATGAATCATCCGAGAGGGCTTCTTTACCTGTTCTTCTTCAAAGCGCAACCGAACGGCTTTCTTCCGGGCGCGCTGCGTCACCGCGTCCTTCGACTTTGTTTTAGCCGTCGAAGTCTGTGGGTTCGGGACGAGACTTCCGGTGTTTTTAGCGGCATTAGGAACCTTTTGGGATTCCGGCGAGCGTATGAGCGAACTTTGCCCTGTTGCCTTGGAAGCTGCGGCCGGAGATTGGGGCATGGCAGGTTCAGCATCTGCCGTTTCCACCGCCGCCTGTCCGGTTTCGATTTCTTCCCGGGTGAGCCTCAGCCGGTGTCGGGTAGGCAGCTTCTTTTGTGCGGCTTCATACTTGTCAGCCGCCTTGGCTGCCTTTTTTGCAAGCCGGGACAGAGCAGGATTATCTAGCTCTTCTTTGGAGAAAAGCAGCCGGGGAGAGCCGCGGTTTCGGTTCTGTTCCATCTGGTATACTCCTCCGATCTTGATTGTGTTACGAGGCGTGAACCTCAGTGGGTTTGTTATGCAAAGCTTTACATAAAAGGTGTAATGAAAAGTTTTTATAAATGGAAAGAATAATTGTAATCAGCTGCCTATAAACCATTTTTACAGAAAAAACTTTCGATAATAATTGCATGGATGTCTCCTTTCAACGACAATAGACACACCACCTTGAAAGGAGCGTGTGTCTATGATTACAAACAATTTCAACAAAGAGCTTCGGGGCATTTCAGATGCATTGCGTGATCTGGGGTATCCTGACTGCAATCGCTATGACGACGAAACAAAAATTTTTATCGAAAGACATTTGGGCAAGAACGGCTGAAACTCAGCCGTTCTTCGCATTTCTTTCCATTATTCAGGACTTTTCATTAGGCTTGGTGGTCATGATGCTATAGAGCTTGGTGTTCTTGGGGAAGCGATCCTGGAAGGGCAAAATGACGCTGCCATAGAACAGCAGACCTTCGCCCTCGCCGCTCTGCGTGACATAGGAGAGCTGGTGCGGGGAGATGCCCAGCTTTTTAGCCAGAATCTCACGGTCTCCGGCAGCCTGGTTGAGCATGTAGATGTAGTCGCTGTTCTCGAAAATGTTCTCGATTTCCTGGGAAGCCAGCAGGTCTTTGACGTTCTGCGTGATTCCGGTTGGAATGCCGCCCCATTTTCTAAAGCGCTTCCAAATCTCCACGCTGTAGGCGGCGGTTTGCTCTTCCTTGAGCAGCATGTGGAATTCGTCCACATAGTATCGGGTCGATTTGCCTTCGGCCCGGTTAGCGGTCACGCGGCCCCAGACCTGATCCTGCACGATGAGCATGCCCAGCTTCTTGAGCTGTTTGCCCAGCTCCTTGATGTCATAGCAGACAAGCCGGTTATTCACATCCACGTTGGTACGATGATTGAACACGTTGAGGGAGCCGGACACATAGATTTCCAGCGCCGTGGCCAGCTTTTGCGCTTCCTTTTCCTCCTGCTGCCGGAGGGCGTTGTACAGGTCTTCAAGGATCGGCACATTCTCCGGCCTGGGATCGTTGAGGTAGGGTTGGTAGATGATGTGAACCGCACGGTCGATAATCGTCTTTTCAATAGGCTGCAATCCATCCCGCCCGCCAACGATCAGCTCACAGAGCGACAGGATAAAGTCCGATTTGAGCGACAGCGGGTTATCATCGTCGCTGTAATCCAGATTGATGTCCATCGGGTTGATATAGTTGCTGCTTGTGGGCGAGATGCGGATAACCTGTCCGTGAAAGGTGTTGACCAGCGGATAATATTCGCCCTCGGGATCGCAGATGATGATGTCATCGTCGGTCACGAGGAGGACGTTGCTGATTTCACGCTTGGCCGCAAACGATTTGCCCGAGCCGGGCGTACCGAGAATCAATCCGTTTGGATTCTTGAGCTTTTTCCTGTCAACCATAATCAGGTTGTTGGAAAGAGCGTTCAGCCCGCAGTACAATGCCTCCCCGGTGGACTGGAACAGCTCCTGCGATGTGAAGGGGATGAAGATCGCGGTGGATGAGGTTGTCAGACCGCGCTGGATTTTGACCGCGTTGTATCCCAGAGGCAGGCAGGAGAGCATACCGCCTTCCTGCTGGAAGTCCAGCGGGATTAGCCGGCAGTTGTGCTGCTGAGCAATGCTCTGCGCCTGCTTGACATTCAGATTAAGCTGCTTTTTGTTGTCGGCGGTGTTCATGACCAGGAAGGTGATGAGGAACATGCGCTCGTTGCGGCTTTGCAGGTCTTCAAGCAGCTTCTTGGCCTCGCCGCCATAGGTGGCCAGATCGCTGGGAATGATGTCCATGTCGTAGCCTGCTCGGACGGCCTTCTTCTGCTCTTCGATCTTCATTTTGTCCAGATCGGTGATCTTGCGCTTCACGTCACGAATGGCCGTAACCTGATCAATGGCCTGAATATGGACGGACACGATGAGGCTGGATTCCATGGCGAGGAAATCGGCCAGGCAGCGGTCGTTCAGGTCAGACGCAAGGATGGAGAAGAAGCTGACCTCGCCCTGCCTATTGCCCATCCCGAAGGTGTGCTTGTCACGGAAGTCAAAGCTGGATGGAACGATGAAGTCCTTGGTCGAAAGTCCGGAGGGCGAGAGCCATTTCCAGTCGAAGAGGAAGGGCTGTGTGTCCATGTGGAACATATCGTGCATGAGCTTTAACCGCTCTCGGCCATCCAATGGAGACGCGGACACGCCGAGACGCTTGAAGTTATTCAGCAGATCAATTTCAATGCGTTCCAGCCGCGGCTTCGCGGCCTTGAAGTTCTCCGCTTCGATGCCGAAGGTGATGAACTTGGTTTTCGTCAGGCCGTTATTGCCCTTGACCAGCTGGTTTTGCAGCATCTGGGCATATTCGTGCCGCACATCGTTGAAACCGTCACCTTTATCGGGAATCAGGATGCTCTGTTCAAAGGCTTCCGCTCCCGCAGTCAGGTTCAGAAACGAAAGCTGCAAATGAATGCTGCTGTCAAAGTAGTTCAGGAAATCGCACCAGCCCTCAAAAATGGAGGTCTTGTCGTCGTTCTGAGCCAATTGATAATTGATGTCCTGAAACTGAATGGTCTTGGTGTAATAGTGATCCGTCACGCGGCAGACGCCATCCTGCCACATTCGCTGATATGGGATAGTGTCCTGAACGGTATGCGGCCCTTTCCTGCTTTTTTGCTGATTTCGGGCCATCAGTTCCTGTAGTTGTCGCTTTTCCGCGCGTGTGAGCTTGATTTTCTCTTTACGCTTTGCCATGAAGGATTTTCTTCACCTCCCGTCTGTTGCGGATGTTTTGGTCGATGGTGGCGTAGAAGTTTTCTGTCTGATAGACACGCTTTCGGGGACGGATGTAGCGTGCTTGAATGTAGTGACTTATGAGTACTTCGAGTGGCATCCCATGTCGTTCATACATGGCGAACATGAAAAACGGCAGCATGACGGCGATCATGACGAGCGCCGCCATACTCGGGCCGATGGTGTCCTTTGTCAAAAAGAACATAGGCACACCCACGAGCGCGCCCAGGCCGAAACAAACGATCTGGCGCTTTGTAAGGTTGAAAATGAATTTGGACTTGACGCGCGTCAAGTCCTTGGGAACAGGAACGTATGCCATGAATTAACCTCCCATTCTGCGGCGCTGACACTTACGCCATGCAAGCTGATACGCCTTCTGATTTTGAGAAATGCGAACAGGCAACTTTTTGCCGGCCTGATGCCTGCTGCCCTGACGCTTGGGCTTGCGCTTGCGAAGGTGACGCCGCCATTCGCGTTTGCTTGTGTAATGCATTGTGTCCTCCTTCATGGCGATCAGTGAGCATTGAAAACGGATTTGGCCACGCTGCTGCTCTTGAAAAGCGTGAAACAGAGCAGAACGGTATATCCGATACATGTCCAAAGCGCCGCGCCAACGTCGCTCTCGACGCTGATGTTCTGCACAAGAACGGCATAGATACCAACGCACACCATGATCAGAAACGCCTGAAAACTGAGGGCAAACAGGGAGCGGAGATAGTTTTGCCCCATCTGACCCCACTCGCGATTGACCATAGTAGCCATGGGAATCGGCGCGACGGAGGTAATCATGTAGATCTCGATCATACGCCCATAGGTAATGATAAAGATGCAGATACTCAGTGCCCAAGCAATGATGCCGATCAGAGAAGATTGGAACCACAGCCCAAACAGCGGGCCAATCTCCATTTCCATGAGCCGCGCCTCAATGTCGCCCATCAATGTGCTGATATCCATAGCCGTGTCGCCGATGATCACGCCGGCGGCTTGATTGACCACATGCTGGGCTACATCAAACACACCCATGACGATGTTCCAGGTGTTCGTTACGATCAGAACCGCGCAGAAGGTCTTGAATACCCATTTGAAGAACATCCAGGTATCCACGTCGTGCATATTGTTGCGGTCAATCAGCATCTGGATCAGATCGAGGCACATAACGAAGGTTATGATGATCCCTGCAATGGGAACCATGACGTTCTCAGACAGACTGCGGATCATGTTGAATATGCTGCTGTTCCATGTCTGCGGCGAGGCACCGACTGTACCAGCAACATCGGCAACTTTGCTGTTAATGCTGTCGAACAGCCCGGACAGATTGCTTACAACGCCGCTGACCAGCAGTTCTTTAAGCCACTCTGTAATTTTGTCCCATATGAAGTTCAAGAGGGCATCCCTCCTTTAAGCCCTCTCCCGATGGGATGGGAGAGGGCGAGAGAATGGATGAGGTGCATCAACTAAAAAGACCGGAGAGCAGCGGAACCAGCGTGGTGCCGATCAGGGCAACGCCGCCGCCCGCCATGAGCTGCTTGATGCCCTGAGACTTTGCTTATGTGTGATAAAGAAGTAATAGAAGTGTAAAAAATTTTGCCTTTCCTA
>ERZ824488.308-NODE-308-length-66717-cov-15.498635_pt1 | contig 66717 bp, 61 predicted proteins | sample MGYA00519936_ERZ824488 | MGnify/ENA primary metagenome ERZ824488 (study PRJEB31778, sample SAMEA3449153) | human gut metagenome | biome: human gut; feature: human-associated habitat; material: faeces | place: United Kingdom | collected 2010/2012 ... | reverse complement strand
CTTCACCACCGGTGCGGGCTCTCCGGCCGCACAACGGGGCTTGTGGGCGTCTTCCGGTGCTAAGATGATATACTCTCCCTTCCGAAGCAACATCTGACCAGGCAGATCCGGATCTTCATAAAAAGTCACGTCATTATCAGCATCATAAGGTGTTTTGACCTTCAAACCATCTCTGCTCGCCACACCCATATACTCCTGTCCTTCCACCACGTATTGCACATCATAAAAGCGCTCATGGGTCTCAAAGGACAGTTCTTCCGCCGGACTGGTCACATACCGTTGCACGCTGGCCCGCACACCCTCGCCCAGGTCGTACCAGCCAGAAGAAAGAACATTTAGGTCCTTGCGCTTAAGAAACTCGAAGGCCAGCGTGAATTTCTTACTATTTCGGTCTATTAGTCGTACTTTATGTACCCTATTCATCCACATTTGATTTTTCTCCTTATGTATCTGTTCTTTTGTCTTTCTCCTTCAGTCCCCAGACCAAAAGAATTCCTGCTACAATAGAAAACACTCCAATTCCAAGATAAAAGTGCATTATTCTCCCCTCTAAGCCAAGCAAAGCACATGCGGCACTGAGCAAGTAGGCAGAGGAAAAGCCTCCTAGATTATTTGCAATACTCATGTAGGATACCATAGTAGATCGCTGAGCTGCTTCCACGCTGGTACCCCCGTAATACATTGCGGCAGGTACAAAGATTCCAAACCCACCTCCAAATAATATAGATGCCCCATACAAAACCCATAGTTCCTTGGCTAATATTACGCAGCCGAACCCCATTCCACATAAAAGTAACGCCGTCAGAAACACATAGGGCCCAAGCTTAAAAAGGTGCTTTCTATATAAAGCCCCTCCACATAGTCCACCTATGTTAAAAACCGACAGTACCCAAGCTACATCTGCGCTTGCCCCATAGCCATTGCTGACAATGACCCAAGACATGTTGTTTACAAACACATAAAAGGCGATAAAAAAGCTTATATATATCCCACACCAAAGAGCAACTTTCTTCAAGTTCATTTTTTTTGATTGCTCCGATTGCTGTGCTTTATTATCTTCCACCTTTCCATAAGAGGGCTTTATGATTGTATATACGATACCAATAGGAAGCAACACAATCAAATAGCAAAGAAAGGTATATCTCCAACCAAGCAGGCATAAATACCCTCCCGTTAATTGAAAAAGTATGCTTCCGAAATTTGCGGCCACAGTATTCAGTGCTAACTGCTTATTTGCTTGCTCATCAGGAAAAATGCAAAGTGTAAAGGCACTTACCATAGGCGCAATTATGCCTAACCCTATGCCAAATACAGCCCGACAAAGCAATACTGCTTCTATACTTTGGCAAAAAAAAGCAACTAATCCGCCTATTAGCAAAAACCCTAACCCTGTCAACATCAAAGTGCGAAATGAAAACTTTTTACCGGCTAACCTTCCAGCAACAAAAGTGCTTGGAATACTTGTAAGCACTGGCATTGTATTGAGCAAGGCCAAGGTGGTATCTGTTGCGTTAGGGAATGATTGTCCGATTGCTTCCAGTGCGGGTGTGACACCTCCATGAGACATTTGCATTAATGCCGCCGCTGCTATAGCTATGGAAACAGATCTCTCCATTGCTATATTTTTATTCTTATCTGTCTCCATTAAATGAATGCTCTCCATTTTTAAAATCAACTCTGCCCATTAAGGACAGAGTTGTTTAATCATACTCAGCATCTTTTACTTATTATCCTTTAGCACCTCCATAACAAAATGCTTCATTTTTAAAGTCTTGCGTTTTTCGGGGTCATCCTGGAATTTAGCTTCGATTTCAGGCCACTTGTCATCTTCAAGGCCAAAAAATTGTGCAGCGGCGTTAAACTTATAGCCAGGCTCATTATGCTTATTGAAGTAAACATTGCTACGATCCCGATAGATATGATGACCGTAATCAAGCATGCCTTCCATTGCAGCGAACATAAGGTAATGAATGCCTACCAATTTAAACCCGTATTTAGCAATCTCATCTACATCCACATCCGGTTTTCCGTCAACAGCCCCCAGATCAGGATACATTTTCCACCCCTTAACTTCAGCACCAACTCGTTTAACAACAGTCTCACGTACTTTCTCATCAGTAATATGATTAATGCCAACGATTAACGTCAAATCAGCGCCTGCATCTACATACCTATTGCATCGATCAATTGCTTCCTCTAAGTTGGTTTCTGGATCCACATCACATCTTGCAATAAGAAGGCAATCTGTGTTTTCCATAGCAGTTTTTGCAGCTTTAAACTTTGCCACTGCTGTTTCTACTGGCAGGATTCCCCCATTATCAAGATCTGCATCCACAATCAGTATTCCCTGAGCACCAGCTTGTGCCATGCGCTGGCACGCATTGTATACGCGCAGTGGAGACCCGAAGCAGTCATCGGCATCAATAATCAAAGGCAACGGAGTGGCACGAGAAATATAGTAGCTTGCCTTTACGAAATCATCCAACGTCAAAAAGCCCAAGTCCGGATTCCCCTGTAAAGAGCACGCAAACTCAGCACTACTTAATAAAACGGTCTCAAAATGGCATAGTTCCACCGCTTTTGCAGATACGCAATCGTAAATTTCCGGGCAAATGGTAATCGGGTTTTTTTCAAGGATTTCTCTGAGTTTCATACTTTTTTCCTTTCTTTTACATGTTGATATTATGACAGGCAACACGATGATTTGCTTCCACTTGTATTAAAGCAGGCATCTGTTGTCTGCATGCATCCGTAGCATACGGACATCGAGGGTGGAATGGACATCCTGAGGGTGCATGAATGGGGCTGGGCACATCTCCCTCCAATACAATCCGTTTACGTTGCTTTTCCACATAGTAATCTGTTATAGGAATAGCCGATAGCAACGCTTGCGTATAGGGATGTAGTGGTCGTTTGTATAAAAGATCTGCCTCTGTAATTTCAACCACATGTCCGAGGTACATTACTGCAATTTTTTGACTAATATGTCGCACCACAGCCAAATCATGTGCCACAAACAGATACGAAAGTCCCATCTTCTGCTGCAATTCTTCAAAAAGGTTTATAATTTGGGCTTGAATAGACACATCCAATGCAGAAACAGGTTCATCACACACAATCAGCCTTGGAGCACAAGCCAGCGCCCTCGCAATGCCAAGCCGTTGGCGTTGTCCACCACTCATTTCATGCGGATATCGGTCGCCTAAGGATGTATCCAAACCAACTGTATTCAGAAGATCACTGATACGCTCCTCCAGTTCCCCTTTTGTCCACTGTTTTTCATTACCTGCCGTCAAAGCTTCTTTGACAATAGATTTCACAGATTGCCTTGGATCCAACGAGCCATATGGATCTTGAAAAATCATCTGTATCTCGCGTCTATATTGGCGCATTTGTGCAGGAGTTGCATGTGTAATATTTTTTTGATTATACTCAATGCTTCCGCCCGTTGGCTCCAATATGCGCAGTACGCACTTTCCTGTTGTAGTTTTTCCACAACCCGATTCACCAACTAACCCAAAGGTCTCTCCTTCTGGAATATAAAAAGAAACTCCATCCACAGCCTTAACTTCACCTATTTTTCTACGCAGAAGCCCTTGGTAGACGGGAAAATACATTTTCAGATCGTTGATCTTTAAAATTGCTTTTTTACTCATCGGCCTTTTCCTCCGCTTATAGTAAATGACATGCCGCCTGATGATTTTCCTCATTGGTAAAAGAAAGAGTCGGGATTTCCCTGCATCTGCATATATCAGTAGCATACGGACATCTTGGCAAAAAGGCACATCTTCCATCCAACTTTGCCAGATTCGGTGGGGCACCCTCAATAGGTACTAATTTCTCTTTCCGATCCCCATCTAATTTGGGAACAGATTGAAGCAATCCTTTTGTGTAAGGATGCTGCGGATTCGTTAATAACTGTTCGGTAGTGCCTGCTTCTACAATTCTACCGGCATACATTACGTAAATTCGTTCTGCGTAACGAGTAACCAACCCTAAATTATGGGTAATGATCAACAAGGAAGTATTTTGAGATTGCACCACAGAAAGCAGTAAATCCATAACCTGTGCTTGAGTTGTTACATCCAAGGCCGTAGTGGGCTCGTCTGCAATGATCATTTTAGATCGACATGCCACGGCAATAGCTATAAGCACACGCTGACGCATACCACCACTCATTTCGAATGGATAGTTTTTCATGCGTCGCTCTGGATCTGGAATACCTACTGCTTCTAACGCTTTAACTGCTAGATCATGTGCCACCTTTTGTCCCACATTTTTATGTGCGCGAATGACTTCGGTCACCTGTGCCCCTATTGTATACACTGGATTTAAGCTGGTCATTGGTTCCTGAAAGATCATGGAAATCTGTGCACCCCGGATAGCCCTCATCTCTGGAGAGTTTTTCCATATTTCAGGAGATTCTTCCCCTCAAACAGTATTTCCCCGCCAATAATCCTTCCCGGCGGATCCTGGACAAGTTGCATGATCGACATCTGAGTCACTGATTTTCCGCAGCCTGACTCACCTACAATGGCGATTACTTCCCCTTTGTTCAGATGAAAAGACACATCGTTAACAGCCTTGACCTCCCCACTTTGTGTAAAAAAGGAAGTTTGTAAATGGCGAACATCTAAAAGGATTCTATTGTCTTCCATCAAACTTTACCTCTCAATCTAGGATCCAAAGCATCTCTCAGGCCATCCCCCAGCACATTAAATGCAATAATAACTAGAATAATGCATATACCTGGTGCAATTGCTAACAGAGGAACACGCGTAAGATAAGAATACCCGTCCGAGACCATGCCTCCCCAAGTAGGAGTCGGAGGAATCACTCCGATGCCTAAATAGCTCAGTGTCGCCTCCAACATAATTCCTTGCCCCAAATTCATGGTGAAAAGAACTATTAATGAAGGAAAGCAATTAGGAAACAAATGCTTAACTAATATTTTCCACTGACTCTGGCCAATTAAATTCGCAGCCACCACGTAATCATTTTCTTTTATGGACATTACCAATCCATTCATCATCCGCACATAAGTCGGAATCATTCCTAACCCAATAGCAATGACCAGACTTAATATTCCGCTTCCCATAACTGAAGCAATAACCAATGTAAAAATAATGCCAGGGATGGAAAGCTGTGCGTCACTAAGCCTCATAATTATGGTGGAGACAAATCCTCCATAATAGCCAGCTAACAGTCCCAGCACTATACCAACAAAAGCGCCAAATAGTCCGGCAAACACACTGGAATATAGAGAAATTTTTGCACCATAGATAATCCTGCTCAGCACATCCCTTCCTAAGCTGTCTGTCCCAAGAAGATGTTTAGCACTGGGCCCTGCTAATTTATTTCTCAGGTCTTGTTCTAGAGGATCAGCTGGAGCAATCACATTTGCAAGTAATGCTACAATAATAAACAGAACAACAACAACGAAAGATGCTTTGGCGATAAATCCGCGTCCAAATAGCACCCGAAACATGCGCCGAACATCACTTGTGCTCTTTGAACTTCCTGCGTTCTTTTTCATGCATGCCGTCTCCCGTTATTCCCAGTTCTTCCTAATCTGAGGATCAATAATGCCATAAGCCAGGTCTACGATAAAGTTTGAAGCCACTGTTACCAAAGAAATGACCATAACACACGCCTGTACAATCAAATAGTCCCGGTTTGAAATTGCTCTCATCAGCAACTGCCCAATCCCAGGTATGTTAAAAATTCGTTCGATGACTACCGACCCGCCAACAATAACGCGTACCTGCAAGCCAATTATTGTAACAACAGGAATAAGCGCATTTTTTAAAGCATGCCTATAGATGACCCTTTTTTCTTTAAGGCCATTGGCGCGAGCGGTCCTCACATAATCTTGATTGATTACTTCTAACATATTGGATCGAGTTTGCCTTGTTATTGTAGCAATAAATCCCAGTGATCCAAACACAATAGGCATCAGTCCTTTATGAAGGTAGTCAATAAAGTCAACCCCGGGAGCTGTATACCCCTGAATGGGAAGAATCTTTAAAGCCTTTCCGAAGACGAGAATACCCATAATCGCAATCCAGAATTGTGGGGTTGCTATACCTAAGTTTGCAATAAAAGTTACAACTTGATCTATCCAAGATCCTCGTTTAACTGCGGAAAGAATACCAAAGAACAGTCCAAAGATAACCGAAAGAATAACTGTTGGAATGCCAATAGATAATGTCACAGGAAGTTTTTCTCGCATTAGTGATCCTACATTTTCTTCATACATTATGGATGTACCATAATCCCCATGCAGAAGTATATTTCTAATCCAGATGAAGTACTGTTCGATTATAGGCCGATCCAGATAAAGCTTGGCACGATATTCATCAATCATTTCCTGTGTGGCTCCCTCACCCAGGGCAATTTTGACAGGATCGCCCGGAAGAATATGCATAATTGAAAAGGCAAACACAGAAATTATAAATACCGTAAGCAAAGATATGCATATTCTTCGAATGATATATGACGTCATAAGCCACCCTTTTTCTTTTTCGGGTAGCCGCATTAGCGGCCACCCGAAATGCTGTTCAGTGTTTAATGCTTAGTGCTTGCTATTCACTTGTCCAACCATGCAAGATGTAGATCAGCCTGCATGTAAGTAATTTCCCCCCAATGATGATCATGCAACGTAGGGGATACAACTATGGTATAAACACCAACACCAATAGGTTTAAAAAGACAATATTCGTCAATCATTAGCCGCTGTGCTTCTTTCATATACTTACGGGCATCTTCCTCAGAATAAGCGGTAGCCGCTTTATCCAATGCTTTATCCAAATCGTCCGGCCGAAGAATGGATGTCAAACCCAGTACTACACCAGACAATCCCTGCCTAAACATGGAATTTGCCTGATTAATTATTGCAGTGGGCAAGCCTGTAGCATGAAGGAACAATCCCTCGTCCCAACCACACAGCGCGGTTCCATAATCACCAGCTTCAATAATATCAATAGTGGCGTCAACACCCACCGCAGCAAGCATCTGCTGAATGGCAGCCAAGTTTTCTACGATAACCGGTTCATTCTTCCCGTGCAAAACGGTTTTGAACCCATTGGGATACCCTGCTTCAGCTAACAGTTCCTTAGCTTTTTCTACGTTGTAATCATATCCAACCACTTCGTCGTTATAATATACAGAGCTCTTGGGGGCAAACTGATTAGTCGTCTCCATATACCCATAGTACAGCGTTTCATCAATCAAAGCGGTATCGATTGCATAACTCAAGGCCCGACGTACTCTTACGTCAAATAACGGATCATTTTCGTTAACCGAGTTAAAGCAAAGCATCGGCATAGAAATCGGAAGACCCCTTGAAACATAATAGCCAGATTCTTCAAAGGTTTTGGACATAGAATAATCCATGCTATAGTACGCTTGAATGTCGCCGGTATCCAAAGCTGCCTGTGCCACCATGCTATCTGCGTATATGTGAATTTCCACGCCATCCAGCAAAGGTTCGCCTCTCCAATACTCATCAAACTTCACGAAAGTCTTGACAGAATCTCTTTCCCAGTTTGTCATGATGAAGGGACCTGTGCCAATGGGATGCTCCTTCATATAATCTTCTCCGTATTTTTCGTATGCCTCTTTCGAAGTTTGGAATCCGCAGTCTCTTGCCAGAGAGCGAGGAATAGTGGAATCCCATTGGGACAGATGAATGGTGACTTCATAATCACCAGTCTTCTCGATTGATTCTATATTGCCAAAGAAGGACTGGCTTTTGCGCCCCTTGTCTTTATAGAGTTGAAGACTGAAAGCACAAGAATCAGCGTTAAAGTCACTCCCATCCTGAAGCTTAATGCCCTGTTTTAAGGTAAGAGTATAGGTAAGTGCATCAGGATCAGATTCCAGTTTTTCCAGCAAATAAGGCTGAATTTCTCCATTGGCATCTTCTCTCATGAGTGACTCATACAAAAACATGACATGAATGGAATCTTCAGGAGATACCAGACCAGTATAAAGTCCAGTAGTTAAGTCTGTCTGAAGCCCTACTTTTAATATACCTCCTTTTTTAGGTGTTTCATCTTCGCTTTGACCATCTTTCGAATCCTCAGAACCTTGTTCTGTCTGTCTTTGAGTCTCAGTGTTTCCTTGCTCCGTAGCCTTTTCGACATTTGGGGTACATCCAGCCAGAATGCCAAAGACCAGAGCCAGCGTAAGCAGAGCGCAAATCAGTTTCTTCATTTTTTCCTCCTTTTATTTGCAAAATCCTTCGATCTTGGATTTTACAGGTCCTTATTTTGTGTCTGGATCATACACATCATCTAACCGACAGAAATATGCCTTTGTTCTGGGGGAATTGGCTTCTTCAGGGGTCTCCACATATTTCAGCTCTGTATTAACCCACTTATTGTCATTCAGAAATAATGCCATAGAAGAGAAGAACTTATAACCCGTAAAGTCATATGCCTTTGTTACATATACGTTATCTCTGTCTTTGCGCACATGTCGACCGCAATCCAGCATAGCCAGCATAGAAGCATGCAGCGAATAATGAATGCCCGTCATTTTATATCCAAAGTCATAAAGATCTTTAAGAGAGATTTCCGGATTTCCTTCCTCATCTGCCGTCAAATCCGGCCACCAAAGCCAACCTTTTACAGCTTTTCCCATGTCTCTGGCCAACTTTGTCTTATCACCCTTATACGTATGAACACCAAAAGGTGCCGGGCAAATCATGTTAGCACCCGCTTCTAAATATGAGTTAGACCGTTCAACAAACTCCTCAAAATCTGTTGCAGGATTCACGTCACAACGAGCAATAATCAACGCATCTTCATCTGCAAAGCCATCCCGTGCCGCCCGCATTCTGGTCTCTACTAGTTTTTTCGAAGCTATGCCCGGGAGATTATTTTCACGAGCATCCGTAATCAAAACACCCGCGGCACCAACCTTAGCCATGCGTTTGCATGCATAAAAGCAGGAGAGTGGTCTGCCAAAGCCGTCGTCTGCATCTAAAATCAAAGGCAAATCCGTCATGTTAGCAATTCTCTCTGTAACCATAACGTATTCATCTATGCTCAAAAGGCGCAAATCTGGAATACCTGTAAGGCTGCAAGCCAAATCTGCACTGCTGACCATAATGGATTCGAACCCATTCAGCTCTGCCGCTTTCGCAGAAGTACAGTCGAAAATTTCAGGTACCAACAATAATTCTTTAGAACCACGTATTAGGTTTCCAATCTTTGACATGTTCTTGTCTCCTTTTCTTAAAAATATGTTTTTACAGTCCGCTCAACCCCTCAATAGCATAGACCCGAACGGGACAGGAATCGATGCCCTTAATAGGCAGGGGAGCAAAAGAGATAAAGAAGGTCTGCTGCTTCAATTGATCCAGATTTTTGAGCACTTCTAGAAATGTTATGTTTTTGGCCATACAGATGTCGTGGAAGGGCTTCACGTCCTCGTTGCAATTCTCAATGGATACACCATCCCCGAATCCTACGCACTTGACCTCATGATCTACCATCCATTGAGCCGTCTCTCCGTTGACAAAAAGCCGTTTGTCTGCATCCGTGTTAGTCAGTGCAGTAAAAGGAGGAATCCTGTAGGGTGAATCCAAGATTACAACATCTCCAGGCTTCACTATCCCGCTCCAATATTTATCCAACATTGCTGCTGTAATATGCCGGTTGGGCTCTATGCCTTCCATATTTACATAGACGCCTCTCCCCATGAATGATGTAAGCGGCAGTGACGATACGTCCGGCCAATTGTCATTGTGGTGATACGGGCACTCACAGTGGGTCCCCAAGTGACTCGTTATATCGATGATAGTGTGGTAATCGGGTATGGGCCCTCCAGTGTTAAAACGGTAGGCATGACAGCGTCGAGTTTCGTTAGCGGGGTCTAATGGTTTGGTCAGATCGATGACTCGAAACATTCCCAATTCGTATACAGTTTCCATGACTTCTTTCCTCTTTCTTTCGTTCTTTAATTTACCTGGCACTGTGAATTCTATTAATCCACTTTTTTGCTGCTTCCGAATCATACTGTCGTAGCACACGACCGAAGGTGATCCAATCTGCCCCTTCCAAGACGGTGTCCTCTGCTTCCTTCAAATCATCGCTGGTAATTCCGATGTGGCAAGAACAACTTTCCTTCAGTATTCTGAGGACGTCTATTTGATTCTTTTGTTTCGCAGAATCTCTCTTTTCCGCGTATCGATGTGCAAACAGGTATTTTACTCCAATTGCTTCTAGATTTCTTGCCATTTCCGCAATATCCTTTGGGTTTACAGATAGGTGAATGATGGGTTCTATGCCGCTTTCCCGGCAAAATTCTATATTATCCCGCTGGATATCTTCATTGTATATAGCAGCAAGAAGAACGTAATCTGCCCCCTCCTGAGCTGCCTGCGAAGCGCAGAGCCTCGCTATGGGGCACTTGTAATCCGCTACCAGCACGGCATTTTGCCCTACGGCCTGACGGATAATGCCGATGGCTGAAAATCCATACCTGTATAGCAGAGGTGTCCCCACCTCCAACCATTCGGCTCCATTATCAAGAGCTAAGAAAGCCACGCGCTTAGCTAATTCTATATCCTCCATGTCCAAGGCAGCCTGTACCCACACTTGATCTTTCTCAATTTTTCCTTGCTTTCTCATTAGTCACGGGCTCTCTTTCTTTTCTGTTCTTGTGTAAAAATTTCTATTGTTCAATATTGTTTCTTCTTATTTTCCATGGCGTGGATAAGGGCAATGATAGTCTCGTGACAAGGCACTGGGATTCCATATTCTTTGGCCTTTTCCACAACAGAACCAGAAATAGTGTCTACCTCTGTCCTGTTTCCATTCTTAATATCGGCATAGATAGAAGTGTATCCGCCCCTTCCGTTAGCCAACACTGTCTTGATTCCGACGATGACCTTCTCTTCATCAAAGCCTAGTCCTTCAGCATTGGCTACGGACACCGCTTCTTTTACCATGCGTTCCATGAGAGAACAGGCAAATGGATTGTCTAATATAAACCCCAATGGTACCTGCAGCACTGCCGTTAGGGAGCTGGCTGCGGTATTGGTGAAAAGCTTTGTCCAGATCTGCCGCTTTATCTCCATGCTTATGCAGCAATCCAACCCACAGGCAGTAAAATTCTCTGCAATGGGCTGTATCTCGTTGCTATGTCCGTTCAGCAAGCCGATGGAGGTTTGCCCGCTGCCTCCATGGTTCACATGTCCGTTGGCAATCACTGAGCTGTTGTGTTGGGTAGAACCAATGATCACGTGCCCCTCATCGGCAAACTGCAGCAGTTTTGCTTCGTGGCCGGCGCCGTTCTGCAAGGTCATAAGATAGGTATCCGGGCCGATAAGGCTGCGGTTGTTCTCCAATGCGGACACCGTAAACATGGACTTAACAAAAACGAGGACGAGATCCATAGTGCCCAGACCCGCAGCACTCGCCGCAGCCAGGGGACGATAGATCCGATCCTCGCCATTCTTCTCGCAGACGACCACGCCATCAGCGTTGATCTTTTCTATTCTTTTTTCATCGATATCGATCAGCCACACCTGATTATGTTGGGACAGATAGCTCCCGAATAACATTCCCATGGCACCAGCACCGAGTATTGCAATCTTCATTCCGTCTTTTCCTTCTTCCGGTTTTATCATATAGCGTCATCATTTTTCGATGCCGCAGAAACAGTGCGTCTTCTTTTGCTGCCCTACTTTTTGCGCCGTTTTGCAATCGCTTGCAATTATCTTAGCATATCATTTTACGTAACGCAATATCTTTTTTACGAAAAAATGCTCATTTTGTTTTCAATTCTTAATTTTCTTCGGAAATTCTCCTTATTTTATCTGTTTTTCACATCATTTTATCTTTTTTGCTTATGCTTTTATTTTTCATGTGATTTGGCATCGATATCTTTTTATCGAAAGATTTCATGATGCATTTTGCATTTTTATTTTTTCATTTTAGAATACATCTTTTTCCAGTGCAACGTCGATCGCATCTTTCCCGCTTCGACGTATCTCGTTTTCTTCGTTTTTCCAATAAACAGGCGCATTTCTCATTTCCCGGCAGATACGATAGAGTTTGTCCAATTCTGCTTTTCTGTTCTTCTCATTTCCAAGCAGGGCTTTTAGATCCGCAAGGAAAAGTTTTTATTGACATTTTTCTGTGCAGGAAGTACAATGTACGCACAGTTTTGATATCGATTGCAAAAGAGGTGTGCTATGATTCGTAAAGGTTCTGATCGAAAGATCGAGGTGGCGGAGCACAAATTCGGCGCGGATGGCTTCATTACCGTCCGGAATCTGATCAATGGCAATGAGGAGCTTAACGGGAAAGGACGGGTGTTTGCCCATACCACCGTTTTGCCCGGCAGCGGCATTGGGTTTCATCTTCACCACGGGGATACGGAGATCTATTATGTATACAGCGGCACCGCCGAGTACAACGACAATGGCACCATTGTGCAGATTTCTGCCGGTGATGTGACCTTCACTCCCGATGGTACCGGGCATGGTGTCTATAATAACGGAACAGAGCCTTTGGAGCTTATTGCCCTGATCATATACAGCTAACCCGACAGCCTCTGGTATATATGCTGCGCAAAGAGGGACTACATATAGTCCCTCTTTGCATTTTCTCCTTTGGGGAAAGCTGAAGTGCAAGGCGATTCCGGATGTTTACAGGAGTTTGCGTTAATCCTCGTTTCTCACCCCCCACTTATTCCTTCCATAGGCAGAAAAAGCCGCCCCAAAGGGCGGCTTTTGTGCTTACAGAGTCAGATGGCCTTAGTCCAGGCTGTCCAGCTTCTTGTAGTAATCGATCTTCTCCATGGCTTCCTTCTCTGCCCTGGCAAAGAGCTGAGTAGCCACTTCGGGGAACTGCTTCTTGAGAGCGGAATACCGGCCTTCGCCCAGAATGAAGTCCTGGAAGGAAGACTTGGGATCCTTGGAATCCAGAGAGAAGGGATTCTTGCCCTCGGCAGCCAGATCGGGGTTATACCTGTACAGGGGCCAATACCCGGCTTCTACGGCCTTCTTGGCCTCCAGCTGAGAATGGTTCATGTTGATGGTATGGTTGATGCAGGGTGCGTAAGCAATAATGAGGGAGGGGCCATGATATGCCTCGGCCTCGTTAACCGCCTTGAGCAGCTGTGCAGGATCGGCGCCCATGCAGACCTTGGCCACATACACATAGCCATAGCTCATGGCCATGAGACCCAGATCCTTCTTCTTGGTGCGCTTGCCGGCAGCAGCAAACTTGGCGATGGGGCCGGTAGGTGTGGACTTGGAGGCCTGTCCGCCGGTGTTGGAGTAAACTTCGGTATCCACAACCAGCACGTTGACATCTTCGTCCATTGCCAGCACATGATCCAACCCGCCATAACCGATGTCGTAGGCCCAGCCGTCGCCGCCGAATACCCACACGGAAGGCTTCACCAGCTGATCCTTCTGCTCCAGCACCTCACGGGCCAGCTTGCAGGCATCGCAGCTGCAGATCTTGCCGTTCTTGATCCACTCGGCCTCATAAGGCGTGCCGGTAAGATCGATACCCTCTTCGCAGGCCTTGACCAGCTTGTCTCCTGCCACGCGGGAGCCTTCGCCGTCATTCATGTTGTCCAGCCATTCCTGACTGGCGGCCTTGATATCTGCAGAGCACCACTCCACAGCGATGAGCTTTTCAACGGTATCCTTGAGCATCTCACGGCGATGCTTGCTGCCCAGGTTGATGCCGAAGCCGAACTCTGCATTGTCCTCAAACAGGGAGTTGGCCCAGGCAGGACCCTGTCCCTTGCTGTTGGTGCAGTAGGGCGTGGTGGGGCAGGCGGCGCCATAGATGGAAGAGCAGCCCGTAGCGTTGGCGATGAGCATACGGTCGCCAAAGAGCTGGGTAAGGAGCTTGATGTAAGGAGTCTCGCCGCAGCCGGCGCATGCACCGGAGAACTCGAACAGAGGCCGCAGATACTGAGAACCCTTGACGGTCTTGCGATTTACCTTCACATCCTTTTCGGTGAGGGCAACAGCATACTCCCAGTTGGCCTCATCGGCCTTTGCTTCGTGCATGGGCACCATCTTCAGGGCCTTGTCCTTAGCCAGGCACACGTCTACGCAGTTGCCGCAGCCGGCGCAATCCAGGGGGCTGACCTGCATACGATAGGTGAGGCCCTCAAAGCCCTTGCCGGCGGGTTTGGTCACAAAGCCCTCGGGCTTGTTGGCCTCTTCTTCGGCATTGAGCAGGAAGGGACGAATGGCGGCATGGGGGCAGACCAGTGCGCACTGGTTGCACATGATGCACTTTGCGGCATCCCATACGGGCACTTCCACGGCGATACCGCGCTTCTCGTATTTGGTGGTTCCGGTGGGCACGGTGCCGTCGGGAGTCATCCGGGATACGGGGAGGCTGTCGCCCTGCTGCGCCTGAATGGGCTTGATATATTCATGGAAGTAAGGATCATCGGTCACGGGAACGACCACAGCGCCTTCGGTGGTGGTGGCCCAACTCTCGGGATACTTGATCTCTACAACCGCATTGATGCCTGCATCGATGGCGTCGTAGTTCTTCTGCACCACGGCGTCACCCTTCTTGGCATAGGACTTCTTGGCAGCAGCCTTCATGAAGGCAACGGCATCCGCTTCGGGGATCACGTTGGCCAGCTTGAAGAAAGCAGCCTGCATGATGGTGTTGATACGGCCGCCCATGCCCACATCGTGTGCCAGCTTGATTGCATCGATATTATAGAACTTCACATGGTTCTTGGCGATGGCATTCTTCATGGAGGCGGGGAGTTCTTTCTCCATATCCTCCAGAGTCCACTCGCTGTTGAGCAGGAAGGTGCCGCCCTCCTTGATACCCTCGGCTACGGGGTAACGGGTGACATATACGGGGTTATGGCAGGCCACGAAGTCGGCGCTGTCGATGAGGTAAGGGCTCTGAATGGGGGTCTTGCCGAAGCGCAGATGGCTTACGGTCAGGCCGCCGGACTTCTTGGAGTCATAGGAGAAATAGCCCTGGGCATACATATCGGTATGGTCGCCGATGATCTTGATGCTGTTCTTGTTGGCGCCAACGGTACCGTCGGAACCGAGGCCATAGAACTTGCAGCTGATGGTGCCGGCGGGCGCGGCATTCACCAGGGGACCCATGGGCAGGCTGGTGAAGGTCACATCGTCTACGATACCCACGGTGAAGTGGTTCTTGGGCTGAGCCTGATCCAGATTGTCGTATACGGACTTGACCATGGTGGGATTGAATTCCTTGCTGCCCAGGCCATAACGTCCGCCCACGACCTCGATATCACTGCGGCCGGCTTCCTTCAAAGCGGTGACAACATCCTCATACAGGGGCTCACCCAGACAACCGGGCTCCTTGGTGCGGTCCAGAACGGCCAGACGCTTGCAGGAGGCGGGGATAGCGGCTACAAACTTGTCGGTTACGAAAGGACGATAGAGGCGAACCTTGATAAGGCCCAGCTTTTCGCCGTGTGCATTGAGGTAATTGATGGTCTCTTCGGTGACGTCTGCGCCGCTGCCCATGACTACGATGACCTTTTCGGCATCGGGAGCGCCCACATAGTCAAAGAGATGGTAGTGACGGCCGGTAAGCTCGCCTACCTTCTCCATATATTCTTCCACAATGGCGGGAACGGCGTCATAATACTTGTTGGCCGCTTCACGATTCTGGAAGTAGATATCGGGGTTCTGGTTGGTGCCGCCTACATGAGGATGATCGGGGTTCATGGCACGGGCGCGGAACTTCTTCACGGCCTCGTAGTCCAGGAGCTTGCCCATATCTTCATAGTCGATGGCTTCGATCTTCTGTACCTCATGGGAGGTACGGAACCCGTCAAAGAAGTGCACAAAGGGCACGGAGGACTTGATGGCGGACAGATGGGTCACCAGGGCCAGATCCATGACTTCCTGTACGGAAGCGGAGGCCAGCATGGCAAAACCGGTCTGACGGCAGGCCATAACGTCGCTGTGATCGCCGAAAATGGACAGTGCATGGGCCGCCAGTGCACGGGCGGATACATGGAACACACCGGGCAGCAGCTCGCCGCTGATCTTGTACATATTGGGGATCATCAGAAGAAGTCCCTGAGAAGCCGTAAAGGTAGTGGTCAGAGCGCCCGCCTTCAGAGAACCGTGCACTGCACCGGCAGCGCCGCCCTCGCTCTGCATCTCAGCGATGCGCACTTTCTGTCCGAACAGATTTACTCTGCCGTTTGCAGCCCATTCATCTGCCACTTCCGCCATGGGAGATGACGGGGTGATGGGATAGATGGCAGCAACATCTGAAAAAGCATATGCCACATGGCTTGCCGCAGTATTGCCGTCAATCGTCATGGTCTTTGCCATACCATATCCTCCTACAAAAAATAATTCAAGGCATAGTGTCTCTCCCTGCTATACCGAATTAGATTATATTGTTTTTGTCCCCTTTTGTCAAGAAATCCGGGCTTTCTTTTCCGGCAGCCCCTCGGGATTCACAGGGTTTTCACAAGGCCCGTGCAAAAGAAATCCCCGGAGATTTTCCCCGGGGAACAGCTCAATAGGCGTTTTCCAGCACAAAAGTCATTTCATCGTCAGACACCTTCTCATAGGTGTCCAGATCATATACCGGTGAATAAGTGTGCACATGCAGGGAGCGATCCTCCGGCTCAAACCGCAGCAGCCGGATGTATCCCAGCCCCGCCTCCTGATCGTCCTGAAAGTTGCACATCATGGTAGCGACGGTACGATCCGGTTCTCCGTCCCCGTCATCATCATAGCCGTCCACCCTGTGTATGGCGCCCCGGTTGTGGCCGCAGACCACCAGCCGCACATTGGGGCACTGGGAAACCACATCCCATATAAGCCGGTTGCCGTCGGCAGAGAAAGTGCCGTCTTTTTCCAATGCGCTGTGGATACCGATAATGGCCACTCGATCCGCATTCTCATCCAGAGCCGCCTTTACCCATCGACGGGCACCGGGCGTGTTGTTGAATCCCAGGGTCACCAGAATAAAGTCCGTCCCTCCGGCGGTAAACAGCCGGCAGGTTGCCTCACCCCGTTGATATACCTCTGCCCCTTCCCAGGATCTTTGAATCACTTCCCGTTTGGCGAACAGATCATACTGTTTGTTTCCTTTTCTTTCCCGAGCCAGATCATGGTTTCCTGCCAGAATGGACAAAGGGATATGCTCCATAATAGTCAGCAGGGGCGGAGAAACATTTTCCCATTGCCAAAGGGTGCCGCAGCTGTCTACCACGTCTCCCGTATGCACTGCCGCCACGATATTCTGCTCCTGCTGCTGGCCGACGAGATACTCCGCCATCTGCTGCAGTTCCTCCGGATAATGCCGGGCCATGGCCTGGGTATCCGATATCCAGGCCAGTGTGAAGGGCGTAGGTTTCGGTTCCGGCGAAGGAGTCGGCTCCGGTGTGGGGGTAGGCGTAGGAACAGGCGTGTCCGTAGGTTCCGGGGTGGGGGTAAACGTCGGCGCCGGAGTGGAAACGGCCCAGGCCGCCTCTTCCACCGCCGGAGCAGAAGCCGGCTCCATCGCCGTTCCCGCTGCAGAGAGTGCTTCCTGTACGCCTTTGTCCGGCGCAGCAACGCAGCCGCTTAACAACAGACAGGCCAGTATGGCGGCCATTACTTTCAATTTTACAGGCATATTCGCTCCACGAGAGAAAAAAGCACCGAGGGACTCTCGGTGCTTTTGCTGTTCAGGCAGTTACTCCTCTACCTTGAAGCCGGCAAACAGGTCGGCCAGAGAGGTGGTGGTGCTGCTCACAGGAGGCAGTTCGTAATCGCCATCCTCGCTGTTGCGGCGGCGGCGGTCAGGCCGGGACTCGCGGCGGGGCTCCTCGTTGGAGGAAGCACGGCGCTCTCCAGCGGGGCGTTCGCTGCGCTGGCGGCGCTGCTCACCGTTATTGCTCTGCTCGCTGCGGGCTTCACGCTGTGCTTTGCGCTCCTGATAGACGCGCTCACGTTCGGCCTTCTCGGCAGCCAGTTGCTCGGCGATCTCGGGATTCTCCTCGAGAATGGCCTCTTTGCGGCTCAGAGAGATACGCTTGGCTTCGGGATTGACTTCCAGAACCTTGCAGCGGACGATGTCGCCGACCTTCAGCTCATCCTCTACCTTCTCGATGCGGCGCACGGCCACCTGAGAAATATGGATAAGGCCATCGATGGTGGGCTCCAGAGCCACAAAGGCACCGAAGGGAACAATGCGCACAACCTTGCCCTCTACGATGGAGCCAACGGGGTACTTCTCGCCCGCCATGGTCCAGGGCTTGGGCTGCAGCTGCTTGTAGCCCAGAGAGATGCGCTTCTTGTCTTTATCTACGCCCAGGATAAGAACGTCGATCTCCTGATTGATGGAGAACACGTCGGAGGGGTGCTTGACCCGGCCCCAGGCTGCATCGGTAACATGGACGAGGCCGTCCAAACCGCCGATGTCTACGAAAGCGCCGAAGTCGGTGATCCGGCGAACGATGCCGTGCACCTTGCTGCCCACTACCAGAGCATCCCACTTGGCCTGCTCCTGCTTGGCGGCTTCTTCCACCAGCACCTGCTTGATGGAAGCAACGATACGCTTGCGCTGTTTGTCTACTTCGAGGACCTTGACCTGCACGTTCTTGCCAACGTACTCACCCAGGTTCTCCACATATTTGACGGAAACGTGAGAAGCGGGGATAAAGGCGCGTACGCCACCCTCGATCTCAGCAATGAGGCCGCCCTTGACGACTTCCTTGACCACTGCGTCAAAGGTCTTGCCCTCGTTCTCCTCGGAAAGAAGAGAATCCCAGATCTTGCGGCTCTGGATGTTCTTCCGGGACAGCAGGACGTTTCCTTCGCCGTCGTTGACCTTGACTACTTCCACGTCGATGGTATCCCCTTCCTTTACGAGATCCTCGATCTTGGTTTCATCATTGGTTTCAAACTCCCCACGGGGAATATATCCGTCAGACTTGTAGCCAACGTTTACCAGGACTTCGTTATCGGTGATGCCGATGACGGTGCCCTTGACTACCTGGCCGGGACGGATGCGCCGGATGGAATTGTCGATGGCAGTTTCAAAATCCTCGGCAATGTCCTTGGGCTCTGCGGCGGGGGCAGCTTCCTCTGCGGGTACTTCCACAGCTGCGGTCTCAACGACAGCCTCTACGGGCTGCTCAGCGGTTTCGGCGACAACCTCGGCGGGAGCTTCCGCTTCAATGGTTTCAATCGTCGTCTGTTCGAGTTCGCTCATTCCTTGTATAACCTCCCTAATCATGGGGTCTGGCGTCGATGCGCCTGCGACCAACCCTATTATATCATTTGAATGAAATAATTCAAGAGAAATTTTGCCGATATTTTCTATTGTTTTGGTGCTCGGGCAGTTCTTTTGGCACAATTTGGCCAGCTCCATGGTGTTGGCGCTGTTCGCAGAGCCCAGCACCAGCATCTTATTGCACCGGCGGGAGAGAGCCTCCGCCTCCTGTTGACGCAGGCGGGTAGTGTCACAAATAGTGGGGCAAATGGTCAGATCCCGTATTTTTTCTTTCAGGATCTCACCGATTTGCCGGTAGGTCTCCCGGCTAAAGGTGGTCTGGGCCACCAGACAACCTTTTTCTCCGGGGGGCAGTGCTTCCGCTTCCTCCGCCGTGCCCAGGATTACGGCCCCCCGCCCGGCCCAGCCCGCTATACCGATGACCTCCGGATGGTGTTTTTTTCCCGCAATGTATACGGGGATCCCCGCCTCTCTGGCCCGGCTGACCAGATGATGGATCCGTTTTACAAAGGGGCAGGTGGCGTCCACCGTCTCTATGTCCCTTTCCCGGCAAAGGCCGAAAAGCTCCGGCACGGCTCCGTGCGCCCGAATGATGAGCGTAGCCCCGGCAGGCACCTGCTCCAGACTTTCTACCGGATGCACGCCCTCCCTTTCCAGTTCCTCTACCACCAGCTCATTGTGAATGATCTTTCCCCAGGAATAAACGCAGTCTTTAAGGGCGGCTTCCCGGTGGCATATATCCACCGCCCGGCGTACACCAAAGCAGAATCCGCTGTTTTTGGCTACCAGCAGCTTCATTTTTGCAGCTCCCACTTGAAAATGATGGATTCCGTCTCCTCCCGCAATGCCTGCAGAGAAGAGGTGATAGCCCGTGTCATAGCCTCCACCGGCTTAATGCCCTTTGCTTCCCGAAAGGTATCCGGGCAAATGGGTTCCCCTACGGCCCCCCGCACCCGGAAGCGCCGCCAGCTCATGGGGTCGATATATACCGGGATCACCGAAGCACCGCTGCGCAGAGCGATAAAAGCGGCCCCCCGCTCCATTTCGTCCATCTCCAGAATGCCGGCGGAGCGGTGTCCCTCCGGAAAGATGCCAAAAGCCTTTTCCCGCTTGAGCAGAGACAGAGCCCGTTTCACCGGTCCCAACCGGGAGCCTCCCTCTTCCCCTGCGGGAAAAACAAATATGCTCCAAAAGAAAAAACGGGCGATCGGGGATGAAAACAGCCCCTCCCGGGCCATGAAATGGATGGTTCTGGGGCATAGGGCCGCCAGAGCCACAGGATCTGCCAGAGAAAAGTGATTGCACACATAGATGACTTTCCCTTTGCTCCTGAACCGCCGTGAGTGGAGCATCCGGGGCCGGAAAAGCAGATAAAAAAACGGGGCAATAAATATCTTGCCGAACCAGTAAAGCATTTATGCCTCCTTTGCCAGCACGGCAGATGTTATTTGTTCCGCAGCCTCCTCCGCCGTCAGATGCGTGGTATCGATGAGCACGGCGTCTTCTGCCTGCTTCAGAGGCGCATACGCCCGGTGGGAATCCTGATAATCCCGGGCTTCTATATCTCGAAGTATAGTGTCGAAATCACCCGTCTCTCCTTTTGCTTCCAGCTGCAAAAGCCGGCGGCGGGCCCGTTCCCGTGGATCGGCAGTAATGAAAAATTTATGCGGTGTCTCCGGAATGACAAAGGTGCCGATCTCCCTCCCATCCAGCACGGCTCCTGTCTCATGGGCAATATCCCGCTGAAGCCCCGCCAGCCTGTCCCGCACGCAGGGCAGTTTGCTGACCAGAGAAGCGCCCTTACCCATTTCCTCCGTGCGCAGGTTCCCTGTCACATCGTTCCCGTTCACCCACACATGCTGACCGTCGGAAAGGTAGTTCACCCGAATATCCAGCTCTTTCAGCAGGGCGGCTACGGCAGGCTCGTCCTCTATATCCGTATGGGTCTGTTTGCAGGCATAGGCCATGGCCCGGTACATGGCTCCGGTGTCTACATAGGGCCTTTTCAACCGCTGCGCCACCATTTTGGCCAAAGTGCTTTTGCCTGCCCCTGCGGGACCGTCCAGCGCAATGCCGTTCCTGTTCATACTGTTTCCTTCCTTTATAAAAGTTCTGCCGGGCAGAGAGCCTCCGCCCGCCACGCTGTGTCTTACACGCTTTGCCCCGCCAGTGCCCCTGTAGACCAGGCGATCTGCAGGTTGAATCCCCCGGTAAATCCGTCTACATCCAGCATTTCCCCTGCAAAAAACAGCCCGCGGATCCGTTTGGACTCCATGGTGGAGGGACTGACCTCCCGGACGGAGATCCCTCCCCGGGTGACCACTGCCTCGTTAAACCCTCTGGCCCGTTTCACCGTCAGGGGCATGGCTTTGAGCAGACTTCCCAGCTTTTGCCGCTGAGCCCTGGTCAGGTTGGAGGCAGTCATCTGCCCCTCCAGTCCGGCCGCCTTAAGCACCGCTTCCAGCAGCCGGCCGGGCAGCAGCCCTGTAAGAGCGCCTTCCAGCGTTTTACGAGGGTTCTCTCCCAGATCCCGCACCAGACGCTTATCCAGCTGTTCCGCCGTAAGCCCTGGCTTAAAGTCGATATACAGTCTGGCACCTTCGGCTCTCCCCGCCAGGTAGGCGGAGGCCGTGAGCACCAGCGGGCCGGAGACCCCAAAGTGGGTCAGCAGCATTTCGCCCAATTCCCGGCAAAGGACTTTTCCTTCCTTTTCTACGGTAAGAGATACGTTTTTCAGTGTCAGACCGGACAGGGCAAAGGGCCAGCTTTCTACCGTTTCCAGGGGCACCAGAGAAGGGTATAGTTTGGTAACGGTATGCCCTGTCTCCTGCGCCATAAGCAGTCCCTCCCCGGTAGACCCGGTGGAAGGATAGCTGACGCCCCCCGTAGCCAGAATGACCTTATCAAAAAAGAGATGTTCCCCCTCCCGGGTCACAAGGCCCACGGCCTCTCCGTTTTCCGTAAGAACAGATTTGATCTGGGTATACAGGCGCACCTGCACGCCGGCTTCCCTGCCTGCCCGCTCCAGCGCGGCCAGCACATCGCTGGACTTATCGGACACAGGGAACACCCGCTGCCCCCGCTCCACCTTCAGCGGGGTCCCCGCCTGCTCTATCAGTTCCATAACGGCTCTCTGATCAAAGGCGGTATACGCGCTGTAAAGAAACCGGGGATTTTCTATGATGTTTTCAAAAAAGTCTTCCCGGCTGCAGTCATTGGTCACATTGCAGCGGCCCTTGCCGGTGATATAAAGCTTTTTCCCCAGTTTTTCGTTTTTCTCAAACAAAGTGACTGCCAGCCCCCGGCGGGCCGCCATAATGGCCGCCATCTGCCCGGCTGCTCCGCCGCCTACCACAGCGATCTTTTCCCGCACGGCCATGGTTACAGTCCCTCGGTCTGATCCGTCAGGTAGACCTTGTCCCGGCCCCAAACGCCTTCCAGTTCCTCCAGATGCGCCTGCACTTCCGTGCCGCCCCTGACACCTGCAGCGGCAATAAGCGCATTGATGACCGACAGGGGCGCCGTAAGAGAATCGGCAAAGGAAGCCATATCGGATTTGGCCAGCAGCACCACATGCCCCAGCTGGCCGATGGGCGAATCCATCTTATCCGTCAGAGCTATGATAAAAGTGCCCTTTTCCCGGGCAAAGCGAATGGCTTCCGCCGTACGGGTGGAGTATCGTGGAAAGCTGATGCAAAAGAGCACATCGTGCTGATCCATGCGTACCATAGCCTCCTGCAGATCCTCCTGCCGGCCGGAAAGGTTTACCACGTTCCCACAGATATAATCCAGATAATAGGACAAAAACTCCGCCAGAGGCATGGCCGAGCGAAGACCCAGTACATACACGCGTCTGGCCTCCAGCAAAGCGGTAACAGCCCGGTCAAACTGCCCCTCATCCACCATCTCCATGGTGGCCCGGATGGAGTTGATATCCGTGGTCAGTACCCGCTTGAATACATCCTCCTGAGGGATGCCCGAAGCCAGCTGAGCCCGCTGTACACTGGTAAGCTTCCCCAGCACCAGTTCCTGCATACGGTCCTGAAGCTCCGGATACCCGGTAAGCCCCAGTGCATAGGCAAAGCGCACCACGGTGCTTTCGGATACATGGGCGGCTTCCCCCAGCTTGGCGGCGGTCATAAAGGCCGCCTGCTCATAATGATCCGTAATAAAGGCCGCAATACGCAGCTGCCCTTTGGACATCTGCCTCCGGCGGGCCTGGATCTCTTTCATCAGACTGTTCATGGCTTCCCTCTCCTCCCGGCTGCTCCGGGCTTATATTCTGTCGGCAAAAAATTCTTTCTCAGCGATGGGTTCGCCAGAATAAACCCCGCAGTCATATCCCAGCACAGTCAGGGTCACATACCCTTCCTTGATCCATCTGTCATCCGTATCCCGTTCCTGCTCTCCGGGCAAAGGACCGCCCTTCACCATGGTAAACGCCCGTCGGCCTTCCTCCTCCGACAGCTCGTCATATCCTTTGGGATACAGCACCAGCCCCAGGGGGCAGTGCTTAAATCCCAGAATCTCTTCAAAAGGAAGATTAGGCACGTTGACGTTGTAAAACAAACCGAAAGGCAGCGGATGCGCAGCGGCATAAGCCAGTGCATACCGACCCACCCGGGCAGCGGTCTCAAAATGGCGGGTCGTTTTTTTATCCCACTGCAGGGACAGTGCCAAAGCGTTCATCCCCTGCAGCGCTCCCTCCTGCGCGGCGCCGCAGGTACCGGAATACAGCACGTCCGTGCCCAGATTCCCCCCATCGTTGATACCGGAAAGGAGAATGTCTATATCCCGAAAAAGATTGGATTCCCCCAGCCGTGCGCTGTCTGCCGGGGTGCCGGAAACGGCATAGGCTTCCACCTCCGGAGCAAAGTCATAGATATGGGGTTGGGCATACAGGGTCCCGTAGCAGGTCAGGCAGCGGCTGGTAGCGCTACGCTGCCTGTCCGGCGCAGAAACCAGCAGGGTATGATCCTTGTGAAGCTCCTGCACCAACGCCTCCATACCGGGGGCACAGATGCCATCGTCATTGGTAAGCATGATGCGCATACAATACGTTTTCCTTCCTGTTTGTCTACTATAGTACCCTACAGGAGAAAAAAATGCAAGAAGGACTGCACGAGAATGCAGGTCTTCTCTGCCCGCAGAGGGACCGGCAGGTTTCCGGATGCAGCGGTTATAAACGAGTGAAAGCTCTTTTCAGTTCCTTTGCCCTGCATCTTTTTTTGCAGAAGCATTCTTCCATACGTTGTTCATTTCATCCTGCGTTTTCTGCAGTTTAAGATCCGGCTTTTCGAAGGTGGAGCATATATGAGGGCAGGGGGGCGCACTGCGTGCCTGCAGCACGCCTGCGGGGCATCTGCCCCGCAGAGTTCCGGCGGTTTTGCCGCCGGAACGTGCGCCCCCTTACTCCGGAAAGCTATACCATGAGTCTTACAGGATCCACCGGATCCCCAGTGTCAGCAACGCCGTAATTCCATAGGCGAAGAGGGTCTGCCACAAGAACCTCCCCAATAGCCTTTTGCCGGTTTCGCCCCGAATGACCAGCTGCGCACTGATGCAGGGCGGCAGCAGCAATGCCAGCATCCCCAATGAAAAGGCTTCCAGCGGCAAAAGACCCCTGGTCCCGGGGCCATACAGCAGCCCCAGCGCAGCGGCCATGGTCTCCTTGGCCCCTATGCCGGAAAGAAGCACCACCGCCCCCCGCCAGTCTTTCAGTCCCAAAGGATACAGCAGGGGCGCCAGTGCCCTTCCCAAAGGCGCCAGCAGACTTGCCTCCAGACTCTCCGTATAGCCAAAGGCCGATGTCAAGTGCATGAGCAGCCACAGACCCCCGGCAGAAAGCAGCAGTATCGGCCCTGCCCTGAGCACAAATCCCCGGGCCTTTGCCCCGGTTTCCCGAAGAACACTGGGCATATGGGGCCGCCGGTAGGGCGGCAGCTCCAGAGTCATGGAACCGGGAGCCCTGAAATGAGAGGGGCCCAGGCATCCCCATATCACCCCCGTCAGCAAGCTCAGCCCATAGAACAGCCCTACCCCCGCCCATGGCTTTCCCGGAAACAGGAGGGATGCCAGCACCCCCGTCAAAGGAAGCTTGGCCGTACAGGGCACAAAGGGCAGCAGGCGCAGAATCCGCTCCCTGTCCTCTTTCCGTTCCAGAGAACGGGCAGCCAGGGCCGCCGGCACCGTGCATCCAAAGCCCAATAACAGCATAATGGCGCCCCGGCCGTCCAGTCCCAACCGCCCCATAGCCCGATCCAGCAAAAAGGCGGCCCGTGGCAGGTAGCCGCAATCCTCCAACACCCCCAGCAAGAAATACAGCACCGCCACCTGCGGCAAAAAAGCCAGCACTGTGCCCACGCTCTGCCACAGCCCTTCTCCCAGCATGCCCCGAAGCAGAGGGGGCAGCGTCCGGGGCAGTATTCCGCGCAGCAGAGTCCCCAGAGCCAGCAATCCCTCCTCCAGCGGCCGGGAAACAATGGGCCCCACCCAAACAAAAGCCGCAAAAAACACTGCCGCCATAATGCACAAAAAACAGATCACGCCCCAGAAAGGCCCACACAGTATTCGGTCTATGCCCACTGGCCGGCGGCGGCCGGGTACCCGCAAGCAGGCTTCTGCTATGCGCCCGGCACTTTTATGACGGGTTTCCGTGCCGCTCCATGCCGGGTCCCACCGGGGTATCCGGGCTGCACACAAAAGCCCTCGCACTTTCTCCAGGCATCCAGGATCTCTGGCACACAGAGGCAGGCAGGGAACCCCCAGCATTCGCTCCAGTTCCGGAACATCCAGCTGCAGTCCCAACCGCTCCCCCTCATCGGCCATGTTCAGCAGCACCGCCATGGGCTTTTGATACCGGCACAAGGCCAGCGTAAGGGGCAGGCTCCTTTCCAGTGCGGTCATATCCAGCACATTCAGGATCAAATCCGGAGCATACGCTTCCAGTTGCTGCCGGGCCAGCGCCTCGTCCGGACCTCCCCCGGACAGAGCATACAAGCCGGGGAGATCTAGAAGCATATCCTCTGTTCCCCGGATGATCCCCCGAACCGCCTCCACCGTTACCCCGGGCCGGTTTCCTGTAGGGGCTCTGCGTCCCGTAAGTGCATTGAATAAAGTGGTTTTACCGCAGTTAGGCTGACCCGCCAGTAATATGCGCATGAAATTGCCTCCCCATATACATATATGGAAGCATATGTGTCGGAAGGTCATACCATGCCGCCCCTGATTTATACCTGCATGGAACCGGATCATACGTCTCTTTGTATCTGCACTTTTTGTCTGCTCCTGGCGGCGGACAGGTATATGTACATAATAAAAAACCCTCGGCCTTTAAGCCGAGGGAAAGGAAAAAGGAGAATCCCGGAATAAGAGGAGGGCTCTTCTTCCGGGTCAGGAAGAATGCTTTTTTAATATGTTAAAATAATAGCATGGTTTTTCCCACTATGCAAGAGGATAATGTAAATGAATCGTGAAGAAATTTCACTTTTTTCGTTTTTTCAGAAAATGCGGCGTTCAAAGGCTCTCTGTTTTCCATAAGTTTATAATAAAATCATATAGGTGCTGGACTTGCCCCACCCCAAAAGAGGCTCTCATAATGGTGGGGGCGCCATACAACAGTTGACAGGCATAGCCGCTGCGGCTGTTCTTGTGTTCTCCCCGGCCATGTGGTAACATGAGATCAAACAAACTTGCAAATCGATTTTTACAGAGGAGAGATCAGGTATGCAAATCAGTCAGTTTTTTCTGAACGGAGACATAAAAGGCGCCATTGCATACATGCGCGATCACGAGGAATTCAAAGATATCCTTCCTGCATATGTCGCGATTTTTGAAAATTGCGAATACCGCACGTATGAAATACCGGACCGGCTCAACGATATCCTGCGTTTGTATCAAATCTATTTCCGCGACGCTTTTTATTGCGGCTTGCCGGAGGCGGAAGCCGCAGAAAAACTGCTGGCGCAACTGAAGGTGCTCCTGGATATGCCGGATGCAACGGAAGCGCTTCTGGCCGAGCAGCTTCAATCGGTGTTTGAAGCAAATGGCTATCATGCACTTTTCGGAAAAACTCAGGGATATTACGGCCCATATATCTGGCGGGATACGGTTCCAACCGTCTACCGTGTCGAGCTGCCCGACGGAACGGCAGAGTATACGGTCAATATTCTCAAGGGCTTCGTGTTTCGGAGCTGGATGGATTATCTGACCTTCGGCAGATTCGGTACGGGTGGCTGGGCTTCGCCCGATGGCACGATCAACTGTATTGAGCAGGGATATGATTTTGAAAGCGAACGGTTTCTTGTTTCTCTTCTGAAACACGAAGCACAGCATACTGTGGATATGAATCAATTCCCGGGAATCACCCCCGCGGAGCTGGAATACCGGGCAAAACTGGTGGAGCTCCATTACTCCAGCGATTTGGGGTTGCTGCAAGAGTTCTTATCGGTAGCGGATGAACGCAGAACCGGGGACAGTCATGCGGCAGCTTCTGCAAAGATCAAGCTGGAGTTTGCAGATACGGATCAACAGTCGCTCTCCTGCATCCAGGCGCGGGCGCTGGAACTGCTTCATGCGCATACGAAAGAAATGGAAGAAAAATATGGACGGCAGAAACCGGTGCCCAATGATTGATCGCCGTAATTCCAGTTTGCCTAACAGATAAGGCCGCACCTCTATATGGGCTGTGAGCCAAAGTTCCCCGAGTACAGAAATATCCAGAATGGGTTACACCGCCTTGCCCCGGATTGCAGAAACAGCGTGACCGCAAGAGTCACGCTGTTTTTTCTTGTCTTACAACTATAGGCTTAAGGCCCATTCCCGGTTCTTCAGCTCAGACGGATGAAGAAGATCTTCTGATCCCCCCGGCAGCCCACTACCATGTAGTTGCCATACAGTGCAGGAGAAGCCTCAAAGTTACTTTCCGTGGGCTGGATGGTATCCAGCACTGTGCCTGTACGGCCGTCGATAAGATAGATATGGCCGCCGCTGTCTGCCTGGATGATATAGCCGTTTCCGTTGGTATTGTACACCACTGCCGGAGAGCTCCAGCTGTAGTGATCCAGAGGCATCGACCATGCCTCGGTCATGGTATCCTTATGAAGCGCCACCAGCACGCCCTTGTCCTTGCCGCCGCCGCAGCGGGCAAAGTTTACGAACACCAGATCGGAAAGGGTATTCTTGCCGACCACCGCCGTATCCTGAATACCGCCGGAAACACCGGAAACCGTCTCTACGGTCTTCCCGTACTGCCCCACGATCTCGCCCGTCATGGCGTTGATCTTAAAGAAGGGCGTCACACCGGTGGCTCTGCTGTCCTGGGTAAAGTGCAGGGAAGTGCCCACATACAGATAAGCCTCCGTATCGGAGATCACATCCAGCACAGGGGAAGCGTTGGTGTCGTCCAGCGTATCGGCTACCCACTTAATCTGCATGGTGTTCAGATCGATGCACTGGAAAAGCCCATCGTTGGAGGAAAGATAGATAAACCCGTTCCACACGGCGGCGCTGCCCTCATACCCCAGCCACTTATGGGTGGAATCCGCTTTGTCCAATGCCGTATAGGAAATGTTGCTGTCATAGCGGAACTTGACCATATTACCCGGATTCACGGAGATAATACCGTTCTGCCGATCAAAGTTGGTGTTCAGCTTAACAGTGTACAGAATGCCGTTCTCACCGGGCCAGATGAGGGTATCGGTCTTTTCATCGATCAGGGGCGCGCTGTCATAAGCGTACCAATGGCGCTTGGCAAAGGAATCGGAATCCTGAAGACCCAGTTCATAAATCTTCTGCCCGGTGAGCAGGTTGATGACCATAGCCCTGGCCTTGGATTCCGGCTCGTCATATTCGTCTCCCGAGCCTACATACAGCAGAGGGTACCCCCGGGGATCCACTGTACCGGTGCCCTTAAAGGGCATTTTCATGACCAGCTTATCTCTGGTCTCCTTGCCGGATTCCAGATCAAAGAAGTAAATATTCCCGTCTTCGGTGGGATAGATGACCTCCACCAGATCCTCTTTGGCCTTGGCCCAATCGTAGAGGTTCATCATCTGGCGCACATCGCTTTCCCACTTTACGATGAGGGGCTGCCCCGTCCAGCCGCAGCCGGACCAGTAGCCCTTGGTAAAGCCCCGGCCTTTTTTGATCTTATCGACCTTGACTTCCTGATACACGGTCATCTTGTTCTCGGAAAGATTGACCGCTCCATAGCCCGAAAGATCCCGGTAATTATTCCCCCGGAAGCACAACACACCGGGAACCCGGGAATAGGAATCCCCGCTGCCGAAGCGGATCTTTTCCGTGCGCTCATAGGTGCTCACTTCCGTGCCGTCTACCTCGATATGCCCCACATAGCCGTATTTCTCCGGATTGCTCTCCGCTACACAATAAGGGGTGGGTTCCGGCGTAGGGCTGGGAGTAGGCACCGGGGTAGGCGTAGGCTCCGGTGTGGGGGTGGGAGAAGCGGTGCTGAACAGCTGCTTGATCCAGCTGCCCTGTTCCGTCTGCTCCGGCTGCCCGCCCTGAACCTGCTGCTCATTGCGGCTGCCGCCCATAAGCAGCGTGGCGATCAGCAGAAAAAGCAGCCCCAAAGCCACTACAAAAACGGCCAGAACGGCATAAAACCGGGGCTTGAAAACCAGCTTTCTGCGCCTGGACTTTTTCTTTTTCTTCTTTACTTGAGACATAGATTCCTCCGTATGGATCTCCGGCGGTATATTTAGCTATTTTCCGCTCCCCGGCACGCTCCGCATGCAACAGACCGGCCCGCCGAAGGGTCTTTGTTTGGCTGCAAAAATTTCTTCCTGCAACCGCCGCTTTTCCCTCGAAAAAGAGGATGCGTCCTCCCCATTTTGACGGAAAACCACGTTGAAAAACTATATGTTGCGAATGGAAAAGCTTCCTGCCGAATGAATATACTTCCCCAACATGATTACATTTTCACATTATAACAGCCATTTTTGAACAGTTCTTTGTGCATTTGTGAACTGTTATAAGATAAAATGTGTATAAAGTAAATACGGATACTCATGCATTTAGGCGTATTTTTATAAATCAGCCAGACAATGAAACTTCTCCGTGTTGTGCGGTAGGCCTCTGCGCCGCCCCTTTCAGGCGCATATGCGCATTCTTCCCGTTCTGTACTGCCTCTGTACTGCCCCGTATTTCACCTTCCTTCTGCAGCAAAAAAGCAGCTTCCCGGAGGAAGCTGCTTTATATCCGTATTCTGTTGCCTTACACGTTGAAACGGAAGACCACTACGTCTCCGTCCCGCATGACATAGTCCTTGCCTTCGCTGCGGATAAGGCCCTTTTCCTTGCAGGCATTCATGGAACCCTGCTCCACCAGATCCTGAAAGCTGACCACTTCCGCCCGAATAAAGCCCCGCTCAAAGTCCGTGTGGATCTTTCCCGCCGCCTGAGGCGCCTTGGTGCCCTTTTCAATAGTCCAGGCCCGGACTTCTTTTGGCCCGGCAGTCAAAAAGCTCATCAGGCCCAGCAGATCATAGCAGGTTTTCACCAGCTTATCCAGACCGCTTTCTTCAATGCCCAGTTCCGTCAGATACTCCGTCTTCTCCTGAGGGGAAAGCTCGCTGATCTCTTCCTCAATGCGGGCGCAGATGGTCAGGCATCCGGCATTCTCCCCGGCGGCCAGCGCATACAGCCGTTTGACCAGAGGGTTTTCTTCGTTGCCTATATCATCCTCGGCAATATTGGCCACATAGATCACCGGCTTGTCCGTAAGCAGAAACCAGCTTTTTATCTGCGCCTTTTCTTCTTCGTCCGCTTCAAAGGTACGCACCGGCTTTCCGCTTTCCAGATGGGCGTATACCCGCTTCATGAGCGCCAGCTCTCCCGCCAGCTTTTTATCGCTTTTGGCCAGACGAGCGCTTTTATCCATGCGTTTTTCCAGAGTTTCCATATCTGCAAAGATCAGCTCCAGATTGATGGTCTCCGCATCCCGCACGGGATCCACGCTGCCGTCTACATGAATGACATTTTCATCCTCAAAGCAGCGCACCACATGGACCACTGCGTCCACCTCCCGGATATGGGAGAGAAACTTGTTTCCCAGGCCTTCGCCCTTGCTGGCGCCCCGAACAAGACCCGCAATATCCACAAACTCAATGGTGGTGGGGGTATACTTCTCCGGATGGTACATTTCTGCCAGTACATCCAGCCGCTTATCCGGCACGCTGACCACCCCTACGTTTGGCTCAATGGTGCAGAAAGGATAGTTTGCCGCCTGGGCACCCGCCTGCGTAATGGCGTTGAACAGAGTGCTCTTGCCCACGTTGGGCAGACCAATGACGCCCAGTTTCATTGCAGCTTCTCCCTTCCCAGCTTCAGGCGGCGGAGCGCTTCCTCTTTGCCCAGCAGCGCAGCGATCTCCATGGCGCCGCCGGGAGTCACCTGCTTGCCGGCCAGAGCGATACGCACGGGCCAGAGCATGGTGCCGTTTTTAAGTCCCTTCTCCGCTGCCAGTCCCAGCAAGGTATCATGCAGGGTCTGCACGTTCCAGTCAGACAAGGCTTCCAGCGCAGGGATGGCCATGTCCAGCACCTCTCTGGCTACTTCCGGATTGGTCTTGGATTTCTTGTTGGTAAACAGCTCGCAGTCATACTCCGGCAAAGCGGTCAAGAAGTCTACCATACCGGGAATCTCCCCGAAATACTGCACTCTGGCCTGCAGGATGGCAAAAAGCACGGAAGTATCCATATGCCCGATGCCCGCTTCCTCATAGAAAGGCATGGCATGAGCGGTAAACTCCGCCTCAGACAATTTGCGGACATACTCCCCGTTCATCCACTGAAGCTTTTCGTTATCGAAGATGGCCGGGGATTTGGACAATCCCTTCAAAGAAAATGCCTCTACCAGTTCCGGCAGGGTAAAGAACTCCCGCTCGTCTCCGGGGTTCCATCCCAGAAGAGCCACATAGTTGAGAATGGCCTCTTTCAAGTATCCTTTGGCAATAAAGTCCTCATAGAAAGCGTCCCCATACCGTTTGCTCAGCTTCCGGTGGGCGTCCTTCATGATGGGGGACAGGTGGATATACACAGGCTTTTCCCAGCCGAAAGCCTCATACAGCAGGTTGTACTTGGGTGTGCTGGAAAGATACTCGTTTCCCCGCATGACATGAGTGATATGCTGGCTGTGGTCATCGATAACGTTGGCAAAATTGTAGGTGGGCATGCCGTCCGCCTTGATGAGGATCATATCCTCCAGATCGGCACAGTCCACTTCAATATGGCCGTACAGCACATCGTCAAAAGAAGCGCTGCCAGTCTCGGGCACGTTCTGCCGGATCACATAAGGTTCTCCGGCCTCCACACGCTTAATGGCCTCCTCATAGGGGATGTCTGCACAGTGTTTATCATATTTCCACACCTTGCCTTCGGCCTCCGCCTGAGCCTTGCGCTCTTCCAGCTCTTCTTTGGTGCAGAAGCAGTAATAGGCCTTCCCCTTCTTTACCAGCTCCTGGGCATAAGGCAGGTACATGTCCTTCCGCTCGGACTGCACATAGGGGCCGTAAGCGCCGCCGATATCCGGACCCTCATCCCAGTCAAGCCCGATATCCTTCATGGTGCGGTAGATCACATCCACTGCACCTTCTACATACCGGTTCTGATCCGTATCCTCAATGCGCAGAATGAATACGCCGTTGTTCTTTTTTGCCATGAGATAGGCATACAAGGCCGTGCGCAGCCCCCCCAAATGCAGATACCCGGTGGGGCTGGGGGCAAATCTGGTTCTGACGGTTTCCATTTCTTTCTCCTTTTATCTGTCTGTAAAGGCTGTTTTTAAAACTTACTTGACCTTGAAGGAATCTTTCAGCCCCACGGTGCGGTTGAACACCGGCTTGCAGGGAGCCGTATCCGTATCTGCGCAGTAATAACCCATGCGCAAAAACTGATACTTGGTGCCCGCAGGCGCCTGCGCTGCCGCCTTCTCCACATAACCGTGAAGGATGTGCAGGCTGTCAGCGTTGATGGTCTTGAGGAACTCCCGGTCCTTGGCGCCGCCCACATATTCTTCTTCCCCCTCGGCCTCGGGTTCTTCAACGGGGGTCTCCGCTTCTGCGGAGAGCAGGGGCTCATAGTGCCGGAACTCCGCTTCTGCGGCATCCTCCCGGGAAAGCCAATGGATGGTGCCCTTCACCTTCCGCTGGCATTCTCCGGAACGGGTCTCCGGGTCATACGTACAGTGGATCAACGCCACTTCCCCGTTTTCGTCCGTTTCATATCCCTCACATTTGACGATGTAGGCCCCTTTGAGCCGCACCTCTCCCTCAGGCTTGAGACGGAAGAATTTTTTGGGAGGATCAGCCATGAAGTCGCTCTTTTCGATGAACAGTTCCTTTCCGAAATGCAGGGTGCGGTTGCCGGCTTCCTCGCTGCCGGGAAGATTTTCCAGCTCCACTTCCTCTGTTTTTCCTTCCGGCCAGTTATCGATGACCAAACGGACAGGCTCCGTCACCGCCATCATCCGGTGAGCAGAGGTATTCAGGCTGTCCCGAACGCAGGCTTCCAGCAACGCCGTTTCCACCACGGAATCTGCCTTGGCCACGCCGATGCGGGAAAGGAAATCCCGTATGGCTTCGGCAGGATATCCCCGGCGGCGCATGGCGCACAGAGTAGGCATACGGGGATCGTCCCACCCGGAGACGATGCCTTCCTCCACCAGCATCCGGAGTTTGCGCTTGCTCATGACGGTATTGGTCAAATTCAGCCGGGCAAACTCGATCTGCCGGGGTTTATGGGCAAACTCGCACTGCTCCACTACCCAATTGTACAGGGGCCGGTGGATCTCGTACTCCAGGCTGCACAGACTGTGGGTCACGCCCTCCAGCGCATCCTGAATGGGATGGGCAAAATCATACATGGGGTAGATGCACCACTTATCCCCGGTCTGATGATGGCGCACATGGAGAATACGATACAGCGCCGGATCCCGCAGATTGATGTTGGGCGAAGCCATGTCTATCTTGGCCCGAAGGGTATGGGATCCATCGGGAAATTCTCCGTTCTTCATCCGGGCAAAGAGCTCCAGATTCTCCTCTACGGAGCGATCCCGCCAGGGGCTGTTCTTTCCGGGCTGTGTCAGGGTGCCCCGATAGGCTTTCATTTCTTCTTTTGAGAGGTCATCCACATAAGCCACGCCCTTTTTAATGAGCTTGACCGCCAGTTCATAACACTGATCGAAATAGCTGGAACCGAAATTCAGCTGATCCCACTGGAAGCCAAGCCAGCGAATGTCTTCTTCTATGGCATCTACAAACTCCGTATCCTCCTTGGTGGGGTTTGTATCGTCATACCGGAGGTTGCAGCTGCCGCCGTACTCCTGTGCCATGGTAAAGTCAATGGTCAGGGCCTTGGCGTGGCCGATGTGCAGATAGCCATTGGGTTCCGGAGGAAAACGGGTCTTGACCACGGGCTCCGTCTGCGGATCCTCCCGGCGCATGCGGGCCAGATCCTCTTCAATAGCTTCCTCAATAAAATTTCTGGTGCGTACCTCTTCCATATACAGCAGCTCCTTTATTTGCATCTGAATAAATCAGTATATACTACTTTTTCTTCTCTTGGCAATACTTTGCCTTGTTTTACAGTATCCAATACAGGATCAGGGGCATAAAAACCGCCGGTACATACTCCATGACCCTGAATTTGCCCAGTCCCATCATGTTAAAGGCAATAGGCACCAGCAGCAGGGAACCCACGGCCCCCATGGCTCCTGCCGCCTGCGCAAAGAAAGCGGAGAAGAATACACCCAGCAGGGTGAACAGCCCCTGATACGCCAGCAGCGCCCCTGCCGAAAGAAGCACCCCCGCTCCCATGGCAGAAGCCAGAAAGCAGGCGGAGATCCCATCCAGAAACGCCTTGGTGAACAGTATGCTGTGATCTCCCGTCAATCCGTCTGTCAGAGCGCCGGTAATACCCATGGCGCCCACACAGAACAGCAGGGTGGCCGTTACCATACCGTCCTTCCATTCCCCCTTGCCCGGTCTGCCCGTCAGCTTTTGAGCCAGAGCGCCCACCCTGTCATCCAGTTTCAGCGCCGTACCCACGGCAGTGCCTATGGTCAGAGAGGCAATAGTCACCAGGGGCTTTTCCATGTCCCAGGCTCCGGAAAGCCCAAGATACAGCACCGCCAGCCCCAGCGCCTTCATCACCGCATCGGAGACCCGCTGGGGGATGCCCTTTTTCAGCAGCAGCCCCAGCCCTCCTCCCAGCAACACGGCCCCGGCGTTTACCAGCGTACCAAGGCCCCGCATATTATCTCTTTTCCACGGAAAGCGTTACCGTCTCTCCGTTGATGTTCCATTCCTTCTCATAGCCGGAAAGGCCCTCTTCCACCGCATCCGCCAGGGTATCCGCCCCAATGGCCGCGCTGTTGGCCGCCAGAATGGCTGCCAGCTTCCCGCCGCCGGCATAGCCTATGCGGATATGGTCGGCCACTTCAAAGCCTGCTTCCTTACGCATGGTCTGCAGTTTGCTGGTGAGCTCTCTTACCACCCCTTCTTCGATAAGCGCAGGGGTCAGATTGGTATCCAGCACCACGGTAAGGCCGTTGTCTGCAGCAGAGACCAGCCCGGCCTTCTGCACGGAGGAAACCAGCACGTCCTCCTCCGTCAGCTCTACGGTGCTTCCCTGGGCTTCAAAGGCATACCGCCCTTCCGCCTTCAGGGCGCTGACGATCCGGTCTCCGGCTCCCTCTTCGTTCATATGGCTGCGGATAGCGCCCAGAAGCTTGCCATACTTGGGGCCCAAAGTCCGGAGCTGAGGCTTGACGCTGTAGCTGATAAAGCCGGAAGCGTCCTCCACAAAGCGTACCTCCTTCACATTAAGCTCTTCGGCAATAATGGCTTTGTAGCCCTCAGGCAGGGGAGCTCCCTGCACATACATGGCGGCCAGAGGCTGACGGATCTTCATGGCCGCCTCGTTCCTGGCACTGCGGCCCAGAGTAACGATGGCCAACGCCTTTTCCATATCCTCTTCCAGTTCCTTATCCACAAAGGAGTCATCGGCTACGGGGAAGCTGCAAAGATGGACGCTTTCGGGCGCATCCTTTTCCACCCGGCGGACGATATTCTGGTAGATCTCCTCGCTCATAAAGGGCACAAAGGGAGCAGACAGCAGCGCCAGATTCTTCAGCACCGTATACAGGGTCATGTAGGCCGCTTCCTTATCGTCAGTCATTTCACTGCCCCAGTACCGATCCCTGCACCGGCGTACATACCAGTTGGAAAGCTCCTCGACAAAGGCCTGCAGTTCCCGCCCGGCTTCGGTGATCTTCAAAGCGTCCAGATCCTCATCCACCGTATGGATCAGCGTCATGAGCCGGGAGAGCACCCAGCGGTCCATAAAGGAGAGATTCTCTTTCTTCAGGCTGTGTGCGGAAGGATCAAACCCGTCGATATCCGCATACAGCACATAAAAGGCGTATGTATTCCACAGAGTGCCCATGAACTTCCGCTGAAGTTCGGAGACCGCATCCCCGGAGAAACGGCTGGGCAGCCAGGGCATGGAAGCTGTATAGAAGTACCAGCGCACGGCATCGGCCCCCTGATGAGTAAGCACTTCGGCAGGGCTGACCACATTGCCCAGATGCTTGCTCATCTTTTTGCCGTTCTTATCGCATACCAGCCCCAGCACCAGACAGTTCTTAAAGGGCGCCCGGTCAAAGAGTAGGGTGGAAATGGCCAGCAGGGTGTAGAACCAGCCTCGTGTCTGATCCACAGCCTCGCTGATGAAGTCTGCGGGGTACCGGCGCTCAAAGAGCTCCTTGTTTTCAAAGGGATAGTGCCATTGGGCAAAGGGCATGGAGCCGGAATCGAACCAGCAGTCCATGACCACGCTCTCCCGCTTCATCTGTCCGCCGCACTGAGGGCAGACAACATGAATATTGTCGATATAGGGCTTATGAAGTTCCAGATCCTCCGGACAATCCGGAGACATGGACTTCAGCTCTGCCCGGCTGCCCATTACATGGACATGACCGCAGTCCTGACAGATCCACACGGGGAAGGGCGTACCCCAGTAGCGTTCCCGGGTAACAGCCCAGTCGATAACATTCTCCAGGAAGTTGCCCATACGGCCGGTGCCGATGGTCTCCGGGATCCAGCGGACGCTGCGGTTAAAGGCCAAAAGCTTGTCTTTAACAGCAGTCATCTTGATAAACCATTCCTCCCGGGCATAATAGATCAAAGGCGTATCACAGCGCCAGCAGAAGGGATAGCTGTGTTCAAAAGCCGGGGCGGAAAAGAGCTTGTTCTGTTCCTGAAGGGATTTCAATACGGGCTTATCGGCTTCCTTGACGAACAGACCGTCAAAGGGAGTGCCGCCGCACAGATGCCCGCTGGTGTTTACCAGCTGCAGGAAGGGGAGTTCCCATTCCCGGCCTACCCGGTTGTCGTCTTCGCCGAAAGCCGGGGCAATATGCACCACGCCGGTGCCCTCGCCCAAAGTAACGTAGTCATCGGCTACCACCCGGTACCCCTGCTTCTTGCCGAACTGGGCGGACATATCGAACAGAGGCTCATATTCCATACCCACCAGCTTCTCTCCGGGGAAGCTTTCCAAAATCTCCGCGTCCTCACCCAATACGCTCTGTACCAGTGCCTGCGCCAGGATATAGACCTGCTCCTCCTTCCTGGCACGCACATAGGTCTCATGGGCGTTGACACACAAAGCCACGTTGCTGGGCAAGGTCCAGGGAGTGGTGGTCCAGGCCAGGATGCACTCCCCGCTGCCGTCCTTCAAAAAGAACTTCGCAATGGCAGAGGTCTCCTTTACGTCCTTATAACCCTGAGCCACCTCATGGCTGGAAAGAGCGGTGCCGCAGCGGGGGCAGTAGGGAACGATCTTGTAGCCCTTATACAGCAGGCCTTTATCGTAAATGGTCTTCAGTGCCCACCATTCGGATTCGATATAATCATCGTGATAGGTGACGTAGGGATGCTCCATGTCTACCCAGTAGCCCACCTCATCGCTCATTTCCCGCCACTGGTTCTCATACTTCCAGACGGATTTTTTGCACTCTTTGATAAAGGGCTCCACGCCGTAATGCTCGATCTGTTCCTTGCCGTCCAGACCCAGAGATTTTTCCACCTCCAGCTCCACAGGCAGGCCGTGGGTATCCCAACCGGCCTTACGCAGCACATCGTATCCTTTCATGGTGCGGTACCGGGGGATGATATCCTTGATGCTCCGGGTGAGCACATGGCCGATATGAGGCTTGCCGTTAGCCGTGGGGGGACCGTCAAAAAAAGTATAGGCGGGGGCGCCTTTGCGCAGCTCCACGCTCTTTTCAAAGATGCGGTTCTCCTTCCAGAAGGCCAGCACCTTCTGTTCCCGTTCCACAAATTTCAGATCCGTTGAAACTTTGTCGTACATTGTTTTCCTCCGTATGCATGCATAAATGAAAATAAAAAGCCTTCCGCCCCTTCTACGGGACGAAAGGCAGACTTCCGCGGTACCACCCGAATTGCCGGGGTATCCCGGCCTCTCCTGTGCGAACCTGTAACGGGGCTCAAACGGGCAGGCTTACCCGGGTAAATACCTTTGGGCCCGCCGCTCACGGGGGATACGGGGCGCTCTTCCCTGCCTCCTTTCACCGGCCGGAGGCTCTCTGCCAGGGAGATAAGCGTACCGCCTGTCCCGCTCCACGTTTGGCCATAGTATATCCGAAAAAATGCGTTTTGTAAATGGTTTTATTTACTTTCTCACGGCTCATGCATGACCGCCGGCGGCCCGGTCCGTATACCGGAATGTTTCTTTTGGGGAAGATGCCTTTCCGGTATACAAAAAAGGCTCCCCGCGGAGGGAGAGCCCTGTAAATTCTGTTTCCGCTGCGCTTTGCGCCCGGGGAACGCCCTGTATCCTCCCGATTCCGGGGCATTTGTTCCCTTTCGCCGGGATTCGCCGGATTTTAACCCTGTACAGGAATGTCCCAATACGTCAAAATACCGTTGTAGATCCCCTCCATCATCTTCTGCTGGAAGGCCGGATCCTGGAAGTTCGCCTGATCCGTCTCGTTGTTCCAGTTGCCCAGCACCAGCACGGCCACGGGGCAGTTGCTCTTTTTGCATACGTCGTCCGACTTGTTTTCGTAGCCGTTCTTCTTGTCGTTCCCCGTCTGGCGGCTCATGCCCGTGGCATTGAGATATCCTTCCAGAATGGTCCGGCAGAAATCTTCGTTCTTTCGGGTGCCGTATACGAAGCTGGCGGAAGTTTTGGCCGTGATATGATTGGCCATGAAGCGGATGACTACCTGACTGCCCCCTTCATTCAAGGTTCTGGCCCGGTCCACCAGTTCATAGGTGGCGGAGGAATCCGTCCGTGTCAGCACCACGGTAGCGCCCCGCTGCTCCAGATAGTCCTTGAGCTTATAGGCAAACTCCAGGTTATAGGCCGCCTCCTCCAGATATTTGGAAGAACCGTCCCGGCCGGGATCCAGACCGATGACCCGCCCGTACAGAGGAGCGCCGGGATCCTGCTCCGCCGCTGCCGTTACCAGCGCGGTAGGTTCGGCGGAAGGCGTTTCCGGAGCAGTATCCGGGGTGCCTGGCTGGGGGGTATCCACTGCCGGTGCGGCGGAGGGGCTGTATTCTTCTATGGCCGGCAGGAAGGAGGCTTCCGCACTGCCAGTGGGGGCCGCATCGCTCTGCACGGCGTTCTTGACGGCCTGCGCTACGGTAGAGCCATGGCGCACCAGCCAGGCAATGCCCACATACAGCAAAGCCAGCACCGCCAGGCAGCCCAGGCAAAACAGAGAGAACCCCACCGGGTTCCCGATGCGGAGTTTTCTTCTTCTGTGTTTGATCTGTTTCATACAATCTCCTAAAGCCCGAAAGGGGTATTTTCTGTTGAGTACGCTTATTTTAGCATGGGAGTCTCCCCCTGTGGAGAATTTCAAAAAAGGTTAACAAAAAATATAAAATAATGACGAAAAAACCTTGCCAAACTCTGGTACAGTAAATATACAGCCATTACAGGAAGCCACGTTTTTGCTTCTTTGATGATAAGGAGAACCGCTTATGCCTTACATTCTGGCACACACCTTTTTCGGTTATGAAGCGCTGGAAGCGCTCGGAAAGGATCCGGAATCCTTCTCTCCCGCTTTTTATCTGGGCTGCTGCGGCCCGGATCCCTACTTTTTCTATCACCCCCTGCACAGCCTGCTGCACAAGGGCAGCCCGGATCTGGGTCACTTTATACACGGCCTTCCCGGGGATAAGCTTTTTGCCGCCATGCTGCCTGCCATAGATAAAACGGAACAGGAATTTCTTTGGGGCATGGTGTGCCATCTGTGCCTGGATGCCGCGGCTCACCCCTACATCACCTCCCGCACCCGGGGCATGGATCACAGCCGCATGGAGGTAGAGATAGACATGCAGCTTTACGCCACCGCAGGCAGCTGCACTCTGGCCCCCACCCTTCGGCAGAAGGGAGCGGATCTGGACCGGCTGGATCTGTATATGGCCCGCACGGTAGAAAAGCTCACCGGCCGGCAGACCCTGGGCAAATACCGTTCTGCTGCCAGAACATATCTGACCCTGCAGCGCATGAGCTATGACCCTCACGGCAGCAAGCGGCGGATCGTTTCTCTGCTGGAGGCCCCCTTTACCCGGTGCGGGAATCTTTCCGGCTTTATGATGACCCCCGGCATTGAAGATACCCGGGATGCCATGAACCGCAGCCACACCCCCTGGCGATCCCCCCGGCAGCCGGAGCTGCTGCGGCGGGAAAGCTTTACGGAACTGTTTGACCAGGGCCTTATGGAAGCCGCGCGCTGCCTGCGGGCTTTGGAGCGTGGGGATACGACCGGCTTTTTGGCCATGGTCTCCCGGTTCTGCATGGAATACGGACCGGTGGCGCCCCAGGCGGCTTTGGACAAGGAGGCTTTATGAGCCTCCGCACCGTATGTTTTACCGGCCATCGGGATATGCCCCCTGCCACTTCACCGAAATACCGGCAGATCGTCCGGGATACCCAATACGCCATCACACAGGTCATCGGGCAGGGAGCCACCGTTTTTTATACCGGCGGTGCTCCGGGCTATGATCTGCTGTGCGGGGAGATGATCCTGCTTATGCAGCAGCGGCTGCCCACCCTGGAGCTGCACATTCTTCTGCCTTACGGCGGCTTTGCCCGGGGACCCCGTTACCGGCCCCTGCTGGAAAAAGCACAGGAAGTGCTCATCCTCTCCTCCCATTATTATCAGGGCTGCATGCAGTTCCGGAATCAGCGGCTGGTGGAGGAAGCGGATGCCTGCATTGCCTATCTGCGCCGTGCCCCCAGCGGCACCGCCTATACCGTATCCCGTGCCCGGCAAAAGGGGATTGAAGTGTTTCTGGTTTGATTTTCATCCGTGTAAAACGGTACAGCTTCGGCTGTACCGTTTTTTGTTTCCCCGTATATTCCAAATCTCCCTCCGCCGTCAAAGCGGGCATACCCGCACACGCCATGCTGGACAACAGTGTATATTACGGAGGTGTAAAAATGAAGGTAAAGCAATACGATACCGTTTTACTGAAAGACGGAAGAAAAGCATCAATCGTTGAGGAGTTTGACGGAAAGGATTTTATCGCTGATGTGGGAAACAGTGAAAAGGACTGGAAAACGATCACTCTCACCATTGATGATATCGATAAAGTCCTGACCGATGAGCATTGACATCCAAAACAACAGCGAGGAAGTATTGGCGGCGTTCCATGAGGCTTTGCTGCGAGGGCTGGAAAAGTGCGATACGAAAGCGCCGCAAGCCCATGGCCTGCGGCGCATTTGTTTACAGCTGCAAAAATGCTTTCCATCGGTCGATATATCCCTGCGCCACGGAGGCATCCGATGCTTCGGCCGCCATACGCAGTAAAGGTTCCGTGCCGGAGAAGCGGCAGATGACCCAGCTCCCATCCTTAAAGTAGGTCTTTACTCCATCCTCCCGGCTGATATGATCGATCTCCCGGTCAAAATCGGGGCAGGCCAGTTTTTCAAAAAGAAGGGACTGCAATTCCGCCTTTCGCTGGGGTGTCATGGTAAAGTCCGCTTCCTTATAACTCAGTTCCCCATAGGTGTCCAGTATTTCCTGATACAGTTCAGAAAGTTTTTTGCCCGTTTTGGCCAGCATCTCCACCAGCAATGCGGCGGCATAGATACCATCTTTTCCGGAGATATGTCCCTTCACTGCCAGACCGCCGGAGGATTCCCCGCCGATAATGGCGCCGGTCTCCGTCATCTTAGCGGATACATACTTGAAGCCCACGGGCACTTCGTAGCACTTCTGTCCCAAGCCCTCCGCCACTTTATCCAGTAGATGGGTGGTGGAATTGTTCCGCACGCAGGGCCCCTGCCATCCCCGGTATTTGACCAGATAGTAATACAGCAGCACCAGCAGCTTATTGGGATGGACAAACCGCCCCAGGTCGTCTATGACTCCCAACCGGTCGGCGTCTCCATCGGTGGCGATACCAAGATCGCAGCGATATCGATCCAACACCACGGCGCTCAAGGGGCCCATGGTATCCTCATTGGGCGCTGGCAGTTTACCGCCGAAAAGGGTGTCATGGCGGCTGTGGATGATGGAAACATCGCACCTGCAGGTCATGAGGATAATGCTCAGGCAGGTTTCGCTGACCCCGTACATGGGATCCAGTGCCACCCGCAGCTGGGCATTTTTGATGGCTTCTACGTCTATGGAGGAAAGGATGCTGTCTATATAGGCATTGGTGGGGTTCGCTTCCTGCACCAGCCCCTGTTCCAGTGCCCGGTCATAGTCTATGCTCAGGATATCTTCCGGGCAGAGGTTTTCCATCTGCTTCTCGATGCGATTGGTAACGGTCTTGTCTGCATCCCGGCCCCCGGCGGTGAATACCTTGATACCGTTGTAAATAGCCGGGTTATGGCTGGCCGTTACGGCAATGCCATAAGGCATCTGCCGCTGCTTTATCGTGAACATGATAAGAGGCGTAGGTGAAGAGCGGTTGATCATATATACCCGGAATCCGTAGCCGCAGAATACTTCTGCCGCCCAATGGGCTGATTCTTTGGAAAGGAAACGCCTGTCGTAGCCTACGCAGATCTCCCGGCCTTTCAGCCCCTCTTCCAGCATCTGGCTGCACAACCCCGCCGTAAGCAGCCGGATGTTTGCCTTGGTGAATTCATCGGCAATGATTGCCCGCCAACCGCCTGTTCCGAATCTGACCATATATCCTCCTTATCTCCCGCAGGAGTCTTTTGTGAAGGACGCCCTTTGCGGGCGGCTTTGCATGCAGACAGTATAGCAGATTTTTCTCCCCTATACAAGGGAATACGCAAGGCACAGCAGAGCAGCAGCGCTAAAAAGAAATCCTCCGCAGCCAGGCATGGAATGCGGCAATTCGAAGCCAGGTTTGTATCCAAAGCACGGGGGCGCACGTTCCGGCGTCGAAGCCGCCGGAACCCTGCGGGGCATCCGCCCCGCAGGCGTGCCGCCAGGCACGCAGTGCGCCCCCGTCTCCCGATCCCCCGCAAGTTTGTTCCTTCGGGTACCATCCGGCAGACAGTTCCTGTCTTTTCCCAACGAAAAAGCAACCGCAGCATCCAAAGGCACGGTCTACCTGCCAAGTGCCCCCAGCGCCTCTTTCGACGACCCTTGCGGCAATACAGTCTTCTTCCATGGATGCCTGTCTATTTCCCCAGACATGACAAAAGCCGGGGAAGTGCTACTCCCCCGGCCCGTTTTTCTTCTTCTCCGGTTTAGTGTGTTTCCAGATACTCGTTCAGTGCATCGCACATGGCATCCGGATCGATGCCGTGAACGGCGCAGGCCTCTTCCAACGTTTCAAAATGGCTGAGCATGCAGCCCAGGCAGTGCATCCCGGACTCCATCAGCACATCTGCCAGCCCTTCATCAATGCGAAGGATATCCAGAAGGTTCATGTCCTTGGTGATCATGGTTAAATCTCCTTTTTATTTCTATTTGTACAGAGTATACCCTGTTTTTCAGCTCTTGGCAAGGAATTGATTCCGGCATTTGGTGCAGGTCACCCGGATGCGCCCCTTTCCCCGAGGTACCCGGAGCTTTTGCCCGCACTGCGGGCACGTCAGGTAGCGGTATTCCCGCCGCTCCCGAAGCTTCTGCTTCAGGGTTCCTCCGGCAGCGCCTCTCTTTTGACCCAGATTCCGGAAGAAATCCCGTATTTCCGTGACTATGCGCAGAAAAACCATATTTTCCTGATTCCGTTTATCCGGCCGTCGGCCAAAGATACGGTATACGGCCAGCAGCACACACAGCGCAAACAGCAATCGAAACACCAGTGTCAGCGTCTGGTTCCCGCCGGCTACAAAAGCCGCCAGCAAAAGCACTACCGCCAGCCCCAGCAAAGTCTTATTCAGTTCATCCAGTTTCTCAAACAGACGCATTTACAGGATATCCTTTCTGAAGATTTTATATGTACCGGGAGCCAGTTGTGTTTGCAGTGTATGGTACACTTTCAGGACTTCCTCCGTCCCCAGTTCCCGATACACACCGGAAAGCGGTACCGACACGTCCCCATCCGGACCTGCATACAACAGTGCCGGATAAAACAGGGCCTCCGCCGGAGCGTCGCTTCCGTTCACCAGCAGCACCATCACATTGCTCTCGTCATAGCGCACCAGGCACAGCACCTGGGGAGATAAAGCCCCCAGCCGCATATGCCCCCCATGGAGCACCCGCTCCCCGTTTCGCAAGGCGATCAAGGCTTTTACCTGTGCCCGCAGAGCTTCGTCCTCCCGTCCCCAAGGGTATGTCCGGCGGTTGAAGGGGTCGGCACAGCCCTGAAGCCCCGCCTCATCCCCATAATACACGCAGGGCACTCCGGGCAAAAGCATCTGCAAAGCCGTAGCCGCCAGAAACCGCTCTTTTGCCCGTTCCAAAGCTGCGGCAGAAGGAACAAAGGCTGCCTGCTCCTCCCGGGAAGAGTGGAACCGATCCGGGCATCCCGCCAGATACGACAACGCCCGCACCTCATCATGGGAGGAAAGCAGGTGCAAACAGGCTTCGTAAAAAGGCTTCGGATAATGGCTCAGAAGCGTCCACATGGCTTCCGCAGCATCAAAGGCATCCAGTTTTCCAGCGCAAAAATCCAAAATGGCCCGGCGCAGAGGATAATCCATAGCGGAATCCAGCTCATCTCCGTTTACATATCCCCGGCGGCCCTGAGGGCCCTGCTTATCGGAACAGTCTTCCCATACTTCTCCAAGAAGCACATTGTCCGGACTTTGGGCTTTGATGCGGCGGCGCACATCTCGGATAAAGCAATCCGGCAGCTCATCGGCCACATCCAGCCGCCAGCCGGAAGCCCCCGCCTCCAGCCAGTGCTGCAGTACTCCCCCCTCTCCGTGGATAAAGGCGCCATAGTTTGGTTCTGTTTCCTCCACGTTTGGCAGAGTAGCAAAGCCCCACCAGCTCTCATATTCCTCCGGATACCGGCTGAAGCGATACCAAGGATAATAGGGCGAGGAAGGAGAATCACAGGCACCGTTCCCATACGTTCCTTTTTTATCAAAATACCGGCTGTCGGATCCCGTATGGGAAAACACCCCGTCCAGCAGAATCCGTATCCCCCGTTGGCGGGCCTGGACACACAACCGGATAAAATCCTCCTCCGTCCCCAGCATGGGGTCTATGCGCCTGTAGTCTGCCGTGTTGTAACGGTGATTGCTGTCGGCCTCAAAGATGGGATTCAAATACAAGCAGGATATCCCCATCTCCTGCAAATAGTCCAGTTTCTCCTCTATGCCCCGAAGATCCCCGCCGAAATAGTCATTGGGACTGTAATCCTTCTCCCCGGAAGCCGGCTGATATTCCGGCTCCTCCTGCCAGTTTTCATGCAGGCGGACGGTTCTGCCCATGGAACGATGATAGGCCGCACCTTCCTTCCAGGGGCTTTGGCTGCTTCTGCAAAACCTGTCGGGAAAAATCTGGTAGCACACGCTGTTTCTAAACCAGTCCGGAGTAGAAAAATCCCGGTCATACACGGTGATCTGCCAGCTCTGCCGCCGTTCCGGGCTGAAACTTCCTTTCCCCGTCCGGCCGCCGTACCAGCGTATATTCTCTCCGTTTTTCAGCAGAAAGCTGTAAAACAGCAGTCCCGGGCCCTCCGGCGCCGTAAAAGAGACGGAGCAAAGTCCCTTCTCCGTGGTCATGGGCAGCTGCTCCTCCCGGTTGCCGGGGTACACCAGCACCAGGAAAACCTGCGTCCCTTCTTCCTGAACGAGCCTGCCCCCAATGGTGATCTTTTCTCCGGCGGGTACCGCCCCCTGGGGGCTGCGCAGGGCGATATCCAGCGAATCATGTTCAAACATGCTGGTATTATACACGATTGCCCCGGCAGATAAAAGCCATTTTCGGTCTTTATTGCCCCGCCGTCACAGATTTTCACCGTGATTTCACACTTTTCCCGTTCCTTCCGCCTTTGTTGCCTTTGACGGAACCTCCCTGTGCTGATATACTGATGCTATGAAGATAGATGCATATAGAGACAAGCTCATTCGGATCGGATACTTTTTGGGCATTGGCCTGCTGTTTTATTTTTTCTTTGCCTATGCTTTACCGCTGCTGCTGCCGTTTTTACTGGCCTTTCTTTTTGCAGTGCTGCTTAAAGCCCCGGCAGACTGGCTGGCCCAGCGGCTGAGGCTTCCCAACCGGCTGGTGCGCACCGTACTGGTGACCCTGTTTTTTGTGCTTCTGGCTGTTTTATGCCTGTTTTGCGGCAGTCAGCTTATAAGCTTTGCCCGCACAGCCGTAGCCCGGTATAATGGGCGCATCGTCCCGGCCTTACAGGATATTACCGCTGCTCTGTCCCGCTTTTTTGAGCAGATGGATCCCCAGCTGGTGTCCCTTTTACAGGATTTCTCCTCCAATCTGGTGAATACTCTCGGAGAAAAGGTGGCGCAATGGTCTACTGCTCTGGTTTCCGGGGCTATGACCGGGCTGCCCTCCATGCTGCTGGAAGTGCTTTTTATGGTCATTGCCACTTATTTCATCTCTCTGGATTTCGGCATCCTTCGCCGGGGCATCCAAAGGCGCATGGAGCAAAAGCGCTTTGATACCCTTTCCACCGGTTTTTCCTATTTTTGCCGCACCATCGGTAAATATCTGCGTTCTTATTCTTTGATCTTTCTGATCACCTTTGGAGAACTGGCTGCAGGTCTTTTTCTGGTAGGTATTGATCACTGCCTGCTCATCGCCCTGCTTATCGCCCTGTTTGATATTTTGCCTGTAGTAGGCAGTGGCATGATCATGCTGCCCTGGGCTCTCATTACTCTGATTCGCGGAAACACGCCTACAGGTATTGGCCTGCTGGCCGTCTATTTGGTAGTGGTCATTGCCCGTCAGTTCCAGGAGCCGGCCATTGTAGGCGAGCAGGTGGGGCTGCACCCGCTGGTGACCCTGATGGCCATGTTTATCGGCTACCGGCTCTTTGGCGGTCTGGGGCTTTGGGGCGTGCCCATCACCTGCGCCATGCTTCAGAGTTTGGAAAAGGATGGGATCATTCATATCTTTTCCACCCGGGAGCTGCCGGAAGAACCCGAAGAAAAACCCCGCAGAAAAAATATCCTGAAAAAATTTAAAAAGTCTGAAAATGCCGCTCAGGATGTTACAATTCGTCCACATTCGGATGATACAATATAGACAGGTTCTTTCCTTGAGAAAAGCCGAAAGGAGTTTGTATGATCCGCATCCTTATCGTAGATGATGAACTGCCCATTGCCAACCTGCTGCGCATGAACCTGACCCGGCAGGGCTATGTATGTACCTGTGCTTACAGCGGGCCGGAGGCGGCGGATCTTTTAGAAAAGAATGCGTATGACCTGGTGCTGCTGGATATCATGCTGCCGGGTTTTGACGGTTATGATCTGCTGGCCTACATCCGCCCCATGAATATTCCGGTGATCTTCCTTACAGCCAAAAGCGATCTGAATGACCGGGTCAAGGGGCTCAAGCTGGGTGCGGAGGATTACATTGTAAAGCCCTTTGAGATGGTGGAGGTTATTGCCCGCATCGAAGTAGTGCTCCGGCGCTACCACAAAAGCCAAGGCGTGCTCCATCTGCTGGATATCGATGTGGATCTGGATGCCCGTGAAGTGCTGCAAAACGGCGTTCGGGTGGATCTGACCCGAAAGGAATTTGACCTGCTGGTGATTTTTTGCCAGAATCCCAACACGGCGCTCTTTCGTGAGACCCTTTTCGAAAAGATCTGGGAGACAGATTACATTGGAGAAAGCCGCACACTGGATTCCCATGTGCAGCGGCTGCGCCGAAAACTGAATTGGGCCGATAAGATCCGCACCGTCCATAAGATCGGCTACCGTCTGGATGTGCCTGAAGATCAGCTGCCGGAGATCTTTCTGGACGACCGCGAGGACGTCCCCTCTAAATAGCATAAACGGAGCGGATCATCTTTTCCGGTTGGGCTCGTTAAGGGCTGGGAGGCTTTATGCGTTTTGCCTTGAAGATCTGCCTTTGCACCGTACTTATTGTCGCGGTGCTTTTTGGTGTGGCCGGGCAGATACTCATTGGCCAGAGCTTTAATGCCAACCTGGATTTTCAGGTAGACAAAGCCCAGTCTCAGTTTGCCGCCCTGTGTTCTGCACTGGATGCGGAGATCTACGGCATGGAGCTGTATTATGAAACGGCTACCCCCCGCATGTTTCAGGAGGTTCTTTCCCGGGCGGCGGGCAGTTTGGGGGATGAGGCTATCTGCGCCCTGTATGACAGCCAGCGCACCCTTCTGGCCGCTACGGATGAAGGCTTTGATCCCCTCTTGCAGGGTATCGCTCCGGAAAAGGGCGAGTTTATGTACTGCCTGCTGGATACGGATGAAGGTTTCATTCTGGAAAGCGCCGGGATGCTTACCATAGAAAACACGGCCTATTACCTGTATACTCACCTTTCCGCCCGCACACTGACGGACTTGTATGACCGGGAGGTTCGGGCCTTTGTGCTGCTCCATTCCCTTACGGTGGCCATCTGCATTGCCGCCATGCTGATCCTTTCCTACTTTAATACCCGCTCCATCCGCACATTGAATCGTGCCACCCACCGCATTGCCGCCGGTCAGTACCAGCAGCGGGCAGAGGTGGAATCTCTGGATGAGATAGGCGATCTGGCGCTGAGCTTCAATGCCATGGCCGGCGCCATTCAGCAGAAAGTGGGAGATCTGGAGGGCTATGCCAAGCAGCAGAAAGACTTTGTGGCCAGCTTCTCCCATGAGCTCAAAACCCCCATGACCTCCATTATCGGCTATGCGGATATGCTTCGCAGCCACGAAATGGACCCGGAGGACGCTTTTATGGCCGCCAATTTTATCTACTCCGAAGGCAAACGGCTGGAGGCCATGTCTTTGAAGCTCATGGATCTGGTGGTGCTGGATAAGAACGACTTTACCCTTGTCCGGGGGTATTCCCGCCGGATCATGGGGCACGTGGTGGCGGTAATCACCCCTATGCTGGAAAAGAACGGCCTGACCCTTTCCACGGATATCGAGCAGCAGCTGATCCTTTATGAAAAAGATCTTCTTCTGACCATGCTTACCAATCTTATTGACAATGCCCGCAAGGCCAGTGAACCCGGCAAGATCATCTTCCTTTCCGGCAAAAAGCAGCAGAACCGTTACCGTATTACCGTACGGGATCAGGGCATCGGCATTCCCGAAGAAGATCTTAAGCGCATTACCGAGGCTTTCTTTATGGTGGATAAATCCCGCGCCAGAGCTCAACACGGCGCCGGTTTGGGGCTGGCCATCAGCAACCGCATTGCCCAGCTTCACGGCAGTGAACTGCACTTCGAAAGCAAACTGGGTATGGGCACCACCGTCTGGCTGGATCTTCCCCTGTATGACGGCACCCGCCGAAAGAAGGAGGCACCGGAAGCATGAAGCAGCGCACCCGTCAGGAAAAAGTCCGTCTGGTATATGCGGGCATTGCCCTTGGCATTGCAGGCCTTGCTTTGACCTGCGTGCTCATAAGCAAACTGATTCTGGACACCCGCCGCAGCACCTTTCTCAACAACCCCGGCTATCGTCCCCTGATAGTGGAGAACAACCGGGAATTGGGCGCTCCCCTGTCTTTGCCCACGCGGCTGGATCTGCTGCGCCAGTGTGAAATCGAAGGACCGGAGCGCCTGCCCCTGCCGGAGGAACTGAACAAAAAGCAGATCCTGCTCAAAACCCGCACCCTGTGGGAACAGCTCATTCGGGAAACCGCCCCCGATGCTTCCGAAGACGATCTGACCGCCTTTTTCTCCGCCAGCAAGGTATCGGCCATCCTCCGTGACTTTTATAATGAGACCACCGGGGCCCGGCTGGCCCTGTGGTGCACCCAGGTCTGGTATGAATCCCCAGACAATACCATCTGCCTTTCTTTGCAGCTGGACAGCCGTGTGGGCGATCCGCTGACCCTGAACGCCGCATTTTATACCACGGAATCCCCCCTGTTTGGTATTCAGGCCTATGCGCAGGCTTTGGGCTATACGCTGACGGAGGAGGATCTGTCCCATGCCGTCTCTGCCCCGCAGGAGGATGGCTCCACTCTCCTCACCCTCTCTCTGGATGAAGCTCTGGTTCTGGAAAAACGCATTCAGCCCGGCGTGCAATTCACGCTTTCCGTTCGTCTGGCGGAGGCATAAGCTTTTGCATACTGTCCCGACATGATTTTCCTCGTCTGCCTGACAAGATATACCGTTCCTTGCATACATGTTGATATAATAAAAATATGCTTGCTTCCATCTTTTTTTCGTGATACAATAGCCGCAGATCAACGAAAAGAGAGTATAGTATGGCTGCAAACAACAATGTTACAAAAGTAGTCAAGCTGGGCGTGTTGGCCGCTGTGTCCATCGTTCTGGCGGCTACCGTTCACTTCCCCATTTTCCCCGCTATTTCCTTTATAGAATATGACATGGGGGATGTTCCCATCGTCATCGGCGCTTTGGCCTATGGTCCCTGGTGGGGGTTGGCTTTGACCGTAGTCACCGCCATCATTCAGGGCGTGACCGTCAGCGCTGCCAGCGGTCCCATCGGCATCCTTATGCACATCCTGTCTACGGGCAGCGGCGTGCTGGCCGCCACACTGGTCTATAACCGCCATAAAAGCAAAAAGGGAGCCGTTATCTCCCTGCTGGTCTTTGTGCCCGCCGTGACCCTGACCATGCTTATCTGCAACTACTTCCTGACCCCCCTGTATATGGTCAGCCCTGATTTCCCCTATCGGGCAGCCCAGCAGACGGTGGTATCTCTTATGGGATTTATCCTGCTTATCAACCTGATCAAGTGCACCGCCAATGCCGTGTTCATCTACTTCCTGTATAAGCCCATGAGCCGCTACTTCCTGAAGCGCGAGTTTTTCCGCCGGAAGAAAGAACAGCCCGGCGCTTAACGGATCCCTCTATACGCAAAAAGCTCCGTACACACGGAGCTTTTTTATATGCGCTCAACGAAGGGGTTCTTCCACTACGGGGCTGTCGGCATTGCGGCGGACGCTGTCGATGCCGTTCAGGCACCCGGCCCGCTGCTTATATCCCTCCCCCACCAGAATGATCTGGCCGTTCCGGGCCCGGAGCCGATAGCGATACTCCCCGGCCCTGTCCACATACAGCTCAAACTTGGGGTGCTTCTGCCTTTCATATCCCGCCGCCGTCTGATCCTCCAGCGCGGCTTCGGGTGCGTTTCTGCGCACGCTTTCCAGCCCCTTCCGGCAGGCAAGGCGATCATTATACTGCTCGCTCAGGCCGATGATCTCCCCGTTCGCCGCCCGCAGCTGAAAGCGGATCCCCTTTTCGTTTCGCTTCACCACATACTTGCCCATGACCCCTCCTCCTTCGGGATAAGTTTTAAAAAAGGGAAGCGCCTGCACGCTTCCCCGGAGTGGTTCTATAAAGTTAGTTGCCCTGTGCGCTGAAGGCGGCCCAGGCTGCATCGGCATTGCCGAAGGTAGCGGCCTGAATGGCTTCTGCGACCACGGTGATCTTGAAGTTCTTCAGGGCGTCGGCCTGCTCCAGAGTAACCCAGGTGGGGATCCTAACGGAATCGAACAGAACAGGGAGCTTCACATCGGCGATGGGAGCGACTACGGTTTCGGTGTAGTAGAAGTAATAGGTGAGGGTATCTTCCTTGGCGTCATACTCAAAGTACTTGGCATCGGCCAGCATTTCCTCGGTATCTACCATATTGTCGGGGATAATGCCATCCCACTTGGCAACATTGGCTTCCACAAAGTTAACCATGCGGATGAGAGGGAATGCATTTTCCACACCGGTGGGGCCGTCATCTGCAAATTCCGGATCGGTGCACATGGCAATAATCGCCTTGGCATTGTTAAAGGTAACCTTCAGCCGTACATAGCTTTCGGCGCTGCCCGCTTTCACGGTGACGGTGGGGTCTTTGGTATAGGTCATGCCGGGCATGAGCTTATACTGGTTCTCTTTTACGCGCTCTTCGGGCTCAGTGGGGACGCCGTTTTCATCCACTTTGGCTTCGTCCAGAGTGATGGCGACCTTGCCGTTGGTGAAGGTATTCTCTACGGTGTCCTTACCGGTGAAGTAAGCAGCGGTGCCCAGCACAGACAGGGCAGCCACCAGCACCACCAGAGCCACTACGGCCAGTTTCTTCTTCATAGCAGATTACTCCTTATCCTTCCTAATATGTGGTTTGCAATATTCTGCATGATTATTATACAGCAGCCGGGGGCAAACCGCAAGCCCTTTTTGCTCCCTGCAGGCAGCAAAAAAGGGGAGCGACTGGAGGGCACTCCCCTTTTGGGAAATGGGCGGACGTCGCCCGAGGGTTGGTTAATTAGTACTTGCTCCAAGCATCGGCAGCATCGGTAAAACCGTCGGCCTGAATGGCATAGGCGGTGACCTTTACTTCTGCATTTTCATAGTTGGAAACATCGGCCTCACCATCCAGCTTGAAGGTTCCGAATACTGGATAATCTATCGCAGCAGCAGTATTATTGGCACCAACTTGCTTGTAGTACACGCCATCCACGCCAGTCAAAGCAGCCCAGCCATTAGTGGTGATCTGATCGGCAATCGTTGTATCGGCTTCGATAGCAGCAATGCCATTCTCCACCTTTACAAAGAGCCAGCTGGCTTCGCTGCCCGCTGCAAAGTGGACGGTAGGATCCTTGGTGTACTCATGACCGGGGATGAGCTTGTACTCATTCGCTCTTACACGAGCAGCATTTTCAATGGGTGCACCATATACATCCACATCCGCTTCATCCAGCGTAATGGCAACCTTACCAACGGTAAAGGTGTTCTTCACGGTATCGGTGCTGGTCAGGTAAGCCAGCGTACCCATAACAGAAGCGGCTACCAGCAGCACAGCCATCATGACCAGTGCAATGCTCTTTTTCATATGCGTTCTCCTTTATGGTATCTTTTTAGCACAAATCCCCCTGCGGACGAGCCGCAGGGAGCGGTTTGTTAGAAGTTACTTCTGGGCATCAAAAGCAGTCCAAGCAGCAGAAGCATCGGCAAAACCGTCAGCCTGAATGGCATCAGCCTCTACCAGCACGGGGAAAATGCCATTAGCATAATGTTTACCCTCGCCAAAGAACTTAGCAAGCTCCTCATTGGTTACGTCTGCATCCATATGAACAGTGCCCCATACGTTCCAGTAGGTCAGTTCGCCAGACGCCAGAGGATCGATGCGAGTGAAGGTGTAGACGTTGTATTTAATGCCTTCACGTTCCACAGTACCGCTGTCATCGTAAGCAAGGGTGAACTCTTTGTTATTCAGAGCAGTAGACGTGTACATGCTGCTGTTCAGAATCGCAGTGTCCAGATCAGCGGGGAACATAACACGAATGCGGATATAAGCATCGTTAGCACCGGTGTTCTTCACATAGGGCATCTTGTGGTAGGACTGGCCGGGGTTGAGCTTCACTTTGTCGCACGTGTACTGCTGTGCATCAGCTTCAATCTGCGCATCGGTATAGAAGGTATCGCCAGCCTTGTACTTGCTGGTGTTGCCGGTGCCTTCCATTTTTACATCAGACCACAGCTCAGAGGTAGAGGTTTGGCCGTTAGCAACGCCTGCGTTCTCACGGTGCAGGCTGGATTCCAGCAGCTCAATCTTCACGTTGCCTACGGTGAAGGTGTTCGTTGCGGTCTTGGTATCCGTCAGGTAAGCCAGAGTGCCCAGCACGGATGCAACGGCCACCAGAACCACCAGCGCTATGATTGCAATTGTTTTCTTCATTGTTCTTTTTCCTTTCCGCTTTTTTCTTGCCAGGCCCTCCCCGGCGGGTATTTACAGGCCCTGCCCCTCTTTGCAAAGAGGCAGGACACTGTATTTCTACTTATTTATTTGGCATCAAAAGCTGCAAAAGCCGCTTCCCAGTTATCAAAGCCGTTTGCCTGTATGGCCTGAGCTTCCACTTTAACAGAATTAAAGCTTTTTGTATTTGCATTGTCGATCCCGGCAGGAACGGTAACAGTCTGGAACATGGCAGTCGTATTTTCGCTGCCCTCCAGTACACCGTCATACTTCAGGATGAACTTTGCATCGAACTGGCCAATGGTAAATACATCACCGGCCTCTACGCCCACAACGCTCCAGCCTTCGCCAAGCTTACCTACCAGCAGATTCAGAGCTGCCTTGTACCCCTCATTGGGGAAGGTTTCCTTAAAGTCAGGATAGTAGGCAGCTACCAGATTCATCCAGTTGCTTACATTAACGGTAGCACGGATATAAGCCCCATTTGCACCAACATTGTGTACGATAGGATCCTTGGTTACAACCGCACCGGGGTAAACTTCATAATCATTCTTGGTTACACGATCACCTTCGGGGTTGTTTACGTCGGTTTCATCCAATTTAATCTTTACATCACCCATGGTGAAGGTGTTCTCCACCTTAGCGGTGCTGGTCAGGTAAGCCATAGTGCCCAGCACGGATGCAACGGCCACCAGAACCACCAGCGCTATGATTGCAATTGTTTTCTTCATTGTTCTCCTTAGTTCCTTTCCCTTATTTGTTATGACCATTTACTTCAGGCCATAGGGCAGGGTTCGCACGCAAGCCCTCTCCTATGGCCTGCCCCCTCCGTGGAAGGGGCAGGCAGGTTTGCTTGATATGGGTCAGCCCTTACTGCCAGTTGGAAGCAGCGGTGCCCCAGGGATTGTAGTTGGCACCGAAAGCGGCATCCATAGCGGCGGCAGCATTGTCAAAGCCCTCGGCCTGGCAAGCAATGGCGAACACGGGGCAGGAAACGCTGTTCCAATTCCAACCGTCGTCCAGAGTGACTTCCTTGCCAAAGGCGTAGCACTTGCCGTCCTTGATGTCGAAGGTCTTATCGAGGTACACGCCCTGCACGAGCTGCTCAGTGGTGGCACCGGCATCAACGGCCTGATAGTAATCAGCGTAGTAAACGTTGTACTTGATGCCATCGCTCAGCGTGGTCTCGAAGTAGTTCCACTTGCTGCCGTGCGTCCAGATCCACTCAGCACCCTCGGTGGAGGAAATCGCACCGTTCACAACCTTGTTGCCAAAGTTGAAATGCAGGACGTTCAGGCCAGCATTGAAGGTCTCGTAGCCATCATCCAGAGCGGAGGGAATGGCAAAGTAAGCGCGGATGTAAGCCTTTTCAGAACCGGTGTTCTGGATGGTGACCATCTTGTCCACATAGTTCTTCGCGGTGGGCATACCATACTCGTCCTTAGCGCCCTGGGCAGAGCCGACGATGGGGTACAGCTTCTTGTTCTGCTCAAAAGGCACAAGGCCGTCCTCGCCGCGCTGCTGCTCGATCAACTCGATTTTTACGTTTCCGACTGCAAATGTGTTGGTGGCTTCATCGGTATCGGTGAAGTATGCCAGAGTACCGACGGCGGCGATAGCTACCAGTGCCACAACCAGGGCGATGGTGACTATTCTCTTCTTCATAGTTCTTGTTTCTCCTTTTCCTTATTTTTCAGACTTTCGTCTGTTGGAAACGAATTTTGGGGTTTGGGCTGCCGGGGGATGGGGTTGCCGTTTTCATCCAGCTGGGGCTTGCGCTTCTTTTTCTTCTTCTTTTTGCGCTTTTTCTTGCCCTTCCCGTCGTCAAACAGGTCGGGGATGAACACCAGCATCAAGATCACGGCTCCGGCCGCCAGCGAAATATACAGCCCCGGGGGATTCTGGATGTAGTTGGCCACATACCCCAGATAGGGGATGGTGAACACGGGCTCGCCCAGCACATTTTTGTAATGGACAAGGCTGCCGTCTTCGGCTTCGTTAGCGTCCCCCTTGGTGCGGAAGCGGATCACGGAAGGATCCGTTTCATCCTGCACTATGCCAACGACCCGGTGGGTGGCCACGGTGTTTTCATCCAACATGAAGGTGATGGCCTGTCCGGGCTGGATGGTGTAAGGATCCACCTTTTTTACATAGATGAGGGAACCGGTGTGATAAGTAGGCTCCATGGAGCCGGAAAGCACCGAAAACACCTGCAGACCCACCACCCGTGCGCCTACCAGCAGCAAGGCCAGCAGCACCACCAGAGCCACCAGCACGGTGGTAAGGATGTTCCAGATCTTCTTAACGGTTTTATTCATGCACACTTCCTTCTTGCCGGGGAAGGCATGGAAAAACCCGCCCTTATGGCTATTGGTATTCTATCACTGATACAAAGCATTTTCAAGACTTTTATCCTTTTTTGTAATGGATTTTACAAATATTCCGATATTTCACACAAAATACATGAATTATCGGATAATCGGTTATAGGTTTTTGCCGTCCACCAAAATGTATATTATTTTTTTAACATATATGAGCGGGCCGCAGCCGAAAAAAAGCGCCCGGCGAACCGGACGCTTTTGCCTTTAGGATGGATCAGAACTTCAGGGGGTTGAACTTGACGCCGGGGCCCATGGTGGTGGAAACTACCATGCTCTTGATGTAGGTGCCCTTTGCGGAAGCGGGCTTGGCCTTGATAACGGCATCCATGAGGGTATCCAGGTTCTCCAGCAGCTTGTCTGCGCCGAAGGAAACCTTGCCGATGGGGCAGTGAACGATGTTGGTCTTGTCCACACGATACTCCACCTTACCGGCTTTGATATCGTGGATGGCCTTGGTGACATCCATGGTAACGGTGCCGGACTTGGGGTTGGGCATGAGACCCTTGGGGCCCAGGATACGGCCGATGCGGCCCACAACGCCCATCATATCGGGAGTGGCTACGCACACGTCAAAGTCGAACCAGTTCTCGTTCTTGATCTTATTGACGGTCTCCTCGTCGCCGATGAAGTCTGCGCCGGCTTCCTGTGCTTCGCGGGCCTTTTCACCCTTGGCGAATACCAGAACGCGGACGGTCTTGCCGGTACCGTTGGGAAGAACCACGGCGCCGCGAACCTGCTGGTCAGCGTGGCGGGAGTCAACGCCCAAACGGAGGGAGATCTCTACGGTCTCATCGAACTTGGCGGTAGCGGTCTTGAGGACGGTTTCCACGCCCTCACGGGGATCGTACTGCTTCAGGTTCTCTACAAGAGCCTTGCTTGCATTATATTTCTTACCGTGCTTCATGAACCATATCCTCCTTAGTCTGCGATGGTGACACCCATGCTGCGGGCGGTGCCTTCCACCATGCGCATGGCGGATTCCACGGAAGCAGCGTTGAGGTCTGGCATTTTGAGCTCAGCGATCTCGCGGACCTGTGCCTTGGTCATGGAAGCGACCTTGGTCTTGTTGGGAACGCCGGAAGCGTGCTCCAGATTGCAGGCCTTCTTGATGAGAACGGCGGCAGGGGGGGTCTTGGTGATGAAGGTGAAGGAACGGTCGGCATACACGGTGATGACCACAGGGATGACCAGACCGACCTGGTTCTTGGTGCGCTCATTGAACTCTTTGCAGAAGCCCATGATGTTGACGCCGTGTGCACCCAGAGCGGGGCCTACGGGGGGTGCGGGGGTTGCTTTGCCGGCATTGATCTGCAGCTTTACATACCCGGTAATCTTCTTTGCCATTGCTGTTTTCTCCTATTTTGGTATAGTTTGTGGTACGGGGTGCCTCCCCTGCCACAGGTTGGATATATACGAGCCCCAAGGGCCCACGGGCGTTTGCCCGCTATATCTTATTGAATCTTCTGCACCTGGATAAAATCCAGTTCCACGGGGGTCTCCCTGCCGAACATGGATACGGTGAGCTTGACCTTCTGCCGCTCGGGATCCAGCTTTTCCACCCGGCCGACGAAGTTTTCCAGGGGGCCGGAAACCACCCGAACCTCTTCGCCCACCTCGATGTTGAGCACGATGGGGATGCGTTCCACGCCCATGGCGGTGACTTCCTCATCGCTCAGGGGCACGGGCTTGCTGCCGGGGCCCACAAAGCCGGTAACGCCCCTGGTGTTGCGGATGACGTACCAGGCCCTGGGATTCATGACCAGATCCTTGCTCACGCCGCCGCCCCGTTCTGCCGGGCGTTCCTTTTCCACCACGTCCACCAGCATCTTCACCATGACATAACCGGGGTAGACCTTGCGGGTAGTGGTTTTCCGCTTGCCGTTGGGAAGGATCTCGATGGTCTCCTCCGTGGGATACTTGACCTCCAGAATGATGTCCTGCAGGCCGGCATTCTCCAGAGACTTTTCCAAGTCTTCCTTTACCTTGTTTTCATACCCGGAGTAGGTATGAACCACATACCATCTGGCTTCCTGGCTCATGGCGGTTACTTGGCGGTGTCGGCAGCGTCGGTAGCTTCCGGAGCATCGGTGCTGCTGGGCGTATCCACAGACTCTTCCTGAGCAGCCGTGGGATGCGTCAGGGCGGTAAGGCCCTTGGTGGCGCCGCTGAAGGCCAGATCCAGCACCCAGATGACCAGGGACATGGCCAGCACGAACACAAGCACCATGGCGGTGTTCTTGATCAGGTCGTTCCTGCTCAGCCAGGTAAGCTTTTTGACCTCGCCCTTCATCTCGTTGAGATAGCGGCGAAGCTGGAACCTGGGCTCCTTCTTCTTGGCGGGCTTGCCGATATCTTTCTTTTCAGTCTGTTCGTTTGCCATTTTCGTCCTCTTTCAGTCAGAGTTACTTTGCTTCTCTGTGCAGGGTGTGCTTGCGGCAGAAGCGGCAATACTTGTTGAACTCCAAACGATCGGGGTCGTTCTTCTTGTTCTTGAAGGTGTTGTAATTTCTCTGTTTGCACTCCGTGCAGGCCAAGGTGATCTTCACGCGCATGGTCTCATCCTCCTAAAGGTTTTACATCAAAAACAAGCCCCCTACGGGGGCACCTTGCATAGAGTACCACAGAGAAAGCGGCTTTGTCAATGAAAAATCCAACATTTTCTTAAAAAATCCTGTGTCCGCAGACATGGCCTCCCGGCGGATTTATACAAAGTGCCTCTGTACACGGAGGGTGCTTTTAAGTTACAATAAGAAAAAAGCTTTTTGCAGACCAGGTGAAACCATATGGATGAGATCTTTGTAAACTATGAGCATAACGATAAGGGCGTGCTCCTCTGGGCCGCCCGTTTCCCGGGGGCCTTTGCCCGGGGAAAGGACTTTGAAGAGGCTGCCGCCAAAATGCCCGTTGTCTGCCGCCAGTACCGGCTATGGGCGGGGGCAGGCTGCCCCCAGAGCGGCGAAAAGGTAGAAGTGCTCCACGAGTTCAAAACCGCTCTGGCCGTGGAGGATGCCGACAGCGATGCCCTTTTCCCCGAAGAGCGGCTGCCCATGACCATGGCCGAGTATATCAATCTCAAGGCGCTGTGCCTTAAGTCCGCCCGGGATTTTATGCTTGAATACCAGTCCATCCCCCAGAAGGACCGGGCGCTAGTAAAGTCCCGAAAAACCTTTTACGGAAAAATACCCGCTTCCGCCCGGGAGATGCTGGAGCATACCAACAATACGCTGGCTTATTATGCCGCCGGAGTGGGCATAGAGATGGATACTCTCCCGGATTTTGTAGAAAACCGCCAGCAGCTCCTGCAAAAGCTGGAGGAGCTGCCTGCCTTTTTATCCAACCGGGTGTACACGGCCGATGATAAGGAACTGTGGACGGTAAAAAAGGTTCTGCGCCGCCTTCTGTGGCATGACAGGATCCATGCCCGCGCCATGTACCGCCGGGCAGTAAGTTTCTGGTCCAGAGAGCGGATAGAAAACCCCTTCGGCTTCAGCAAATAATGGGAATAGAGGAGTCTGTATGCGTCTGATCCAGCTTATCGTGGCCGTTGCCCCTGCCCTGTATCTGATGAAAAAGGTCTATGATCTGGATGCCATTGAGAAGGAGCCCCCCGCTCTGCTGCGGCGGCTGTTTTTAATGGGCTGCCTGTCCGTGATCCCCGCTGTGATCCTGGAAGTGCTGTTCTCCCGCTTAACAGACCCTTTGTTTGCCGGCAAAAGCGAGCTTCTCTACCTGGCCGTGGATAATCTGCTGGGCGTAGCTCTGGTGGAGGAGGGCTGCAAGTTCTTTTTCCTCTATAAAAATGCCTACCGGCACCCGGCCTTCAACTACCGGTTCGATGGGGTGGTTTATGCCGTATTTGTCTCTCTGGGGTTTGCTCTTGTGGAGAACGTGCTGTATGTAGCTCAGTTCGGCCTGCAGGTGGGGCTGGTACGGGCTTTACTTTCCGTACCTCTCCACGGCGTATGCGGAGTATACATGGGCATTGCATTCGGACGGCTTAAAGCCCGCACGCTCCACGCTCCTGCAGGACTTCTTTCTGCCGGGGGGCACTGCCTGCCCCTTCCGGTTCTGATCCACGGGTTTTACGACTTCTGTCTCAGTCGCCAGAGCCGGTACAGCCTGCTGCTGTTCATCCTTTTCGTGGCCGCCGTATTCTTCCTTTGCCTGCGACGGCTCCGAACCGCTTCCCGTCAGGATGCTCCCTTCAACGGATTTACGATCTGACGCCCCCGCCGATGTTTGACAGCGGCCTTTTTGATTCATTCCGCAGGCAGAAGCCTGCAATGTGCACACCGGAATCGCCCGGATGTGACTGCCTTTACAAAAGTCGGGGCAGAGCACGATGAGAAAACGCCGGAACAGTATCTGAAGCCATATTTCAGTACTTTCAGGTGAATTATCGCTTTTGAGCACACAAGCGGGATCAAAAACTGAAGCTGCCAGGCGGATCCGTCATTGCCCGAAAAGCAATCAGCCGGGGGCCCTGCCGAAGAATGCGAACACGGTTTTGAGCTGAACATTCTGAAATGTTGCACCCGCACATGTAAGTGTGCGCACTGTAATTTGGAATCTGTAAGGATCCACAACGCAGAAACAGCTGCCGAAGCTTTTCGGCAGCTGTTTTATATTCCAAAGAGTAGCTATGCAGGGCAGGGCGCAACGGTGGCTCTCTGTCCCAGGCGGCGAAGCTCAGTCCTCATCCTTTTCTATCACGTATTGCAGCCGTTTTCCCAGCAGCAGCAAGCCTCCGCCGCCCAGAAGCATCAGTACCAGCGCCAGTCCGTGAAACAGATCCCAGGAGCGCAGTTTCAGTTCCTGAGCCGTGCAGACGAAGATCACTGCGGTTATCAAAGCAGCACCTCCCAGCGCCAGCATTCCCAGGGAACAGCGCCACAGGCGGCGGACGGAACGCCCGTATACGTCCTTCGTCATGGGGCGGTTTTTGCGGGGAAGGGCAGCGGCCCCCAGCAGCCAATAGAACCAGGGGATCAGCCCCAGCGCCACGGGGATCAAACTGTATACCCCTCCATACACATATACCGCCAACCCGCCCAGCAAAAGCGGCGGGAGCAATCCTGCCGGAAGCAGCAGCGCCCCGGCATATGCGGTATATCGAAATGTATTGTAAACTTCGTCCGTATGACGGGGGGTATAGCAAAGCTCCTCTGCCTGTGCTTCCGCTGTGTGCTGCCTGTTTTTATTATTCATGAAGAGACTCCTCTTTCCGTTTTGAATGATTATAGCATGAGCCTTCGCCTCTCACAAGCAAAGAAAGCGGATTTGCCAAACAGGGCACACCGAACATCGCAGGGAAGCGCGCCCGCACGGAAGCTTCAAAGCAGTCCTCCCCGGCATAGGGTACAGATGCCTGAAAAAAATTTTCTACGACAGCTTGGGAAAGAATCGGCTGCGTCTGCATACAGGACTGATCTCTCTGCTCCGCTTGCACGCCGCTTTCGCAGGATCCGCCTCCTTGTCACAGGTGAAAAACCATGGTATCATAAGTGTGAAATACAAAAAAGGAGGTGCCCCATGTCCAAGGAGCTGCCTTTGACACAGATGACGGCTTCAGCCGGGTGAGCGGCCAAGCTGGGACCGGGAGTCCTCAGTGAAATACTTACGGGTCTGCCCAATATCTTTGATAAAAACCTGCTGGTTGGCTATGAAAGCAGCGATGACGCCTGTGTATACAAAGTCAATGAAGATACCGCCCTTATTCAGACGGTCGACTTTTTCACTCCTATCGTGGATGATCCCTATACCTTCGGCCAGATCGCCGCAGCCAACGCGCTCAGCGACGTATATGCCATGGGCGGCAGGCCCACTCTGGCCATGAACCTGCTGTGTGTGCCCAGCTGCCTTTCTCTCGCAACGGTACGCAAGATTCTGGAGGGGGGCCACGACAAAGCCGTGGAAGCCGGCTGTCTCATTGCCGGGGGACATACCATTCAGGATAACGAACCCAAGTACGGCCTGTGCGTAGCCGGTTTTGTTCACCCGAACAGGATTCTCAAGAACATCGGCGCTCAGCCCGGAGATGTACTGGTGCTGACCAAGCCCCTGGGCAGCGGCGTGCTGAGCACGGGAGCCAAAGCGGATCTGGTGGAAAAGAAAGACATGGAGGCTGCCTATACCCATATGTCCACCCTGAACAAGGCGGCAGCGGAAGCCATGACGGGACTGGAGCATATTCACGCCTGCACGGATATCACCGGCTTCGGGCTGTTGGGTCATGCATATGAAATGGCAGAGGGCAGCGGCGTCACTATCCGGCTGCACAGCGGCTCCCTGCCCCTTATGCGGGGCGCCAAAGCGCTGGCCCAGATGGGCATCGTTCCCTCGGGAGCCTACCGGAACATGGATTATGTGAAGCCGCACCTTTCCATTATGCCGGGCGTGCCGCAGGAGCTGGTGGATCTGTGTGCCGATCCCCAGACCAGCGGCGGTTTGCTTGTTGCCCTGCCGCCCCAAGAAGCGGCCATACTGCTGGAGCGGCTGGCTCTGTGCGCCCCCTGGAGCGCCCTGGTGGGCGAGGTGCTGCCGTTGGGACAAACCTCTCTGGTGCTGGACTAAAGCTTTGCAACAACCCGGAGGTTTCGTCATACAGATTTATACGCAAACATCCGGCTCCGGAGAAAACTCCGGGCCGGATGCTTTTTATATGGGATCGTCAGAACCGGAATTTACTTTTTGCGCTTACGGTTCATATACTCGTCCAGTTCAGTGCGCACTTTTTCGGGAATATCCCGGCCCACGGGGCACTTGACGGCATCGGCCATGGCTGCGGTAAAGGCAGCGATAAAGGCGGTATCCTCCTGCATTCTCTCCATGGAAAGCACTGCCGCCGTATCATAACGGTTGTGGATCGGTGCAATGTTCCCTCCGGCCAGCCGGGCAAAAGACAGTGCCGGTACGCCCTTATCCGCAAAGGGTGTGGAATCGCTGGAGTATACGCCCTGCCGGGCTTCCATGCCCCAGCCCCGCATCCGGGAGAAGTAGGCAATATAGTCTACCAGTCCCTGCTCCGCCGAACAGCAGGCGATAAACTTCCCCATAAGGGTGCCGATCATATCCAGGTTGATGTTCAGAGCGATCTTGCTCAGTTCCTGCTCGTGGGCCGCCACATAAGCCTTGGAGCCCAGCAGCCCGCGTTCCTCGCTGCCGCAAAACACAAACCGCAGGCCATAGCGGTGCGGCGCCTCTTTCTTCAAAGCCTCCAGAATCCCCAGCAGCCCCACACAGCCGGTCATATTATCATAGGCGCCTCTGGAAAGGGGCGTGGAATCATAATGTGCAGAAAGAACGATCCATTCATCGCTTTTCCCGGGAAGTTCCGCCACCACGTTATGACTTTCCCCCTCATATTCCCGCTGCCGGATCACTATGCGCACGCTCTGGGGCTTACTCTTTACCAGTTCTACGGCATCGCTCACATGAATGTTGACTCCGAGGATTTTTTCCCCGCCGGATACATACGCCCGGAGCTCCTTCTGGTCTATGTCCCGATCCTTGAAATTCACATTGCCGTTGTAAGTGATAAAGCCCGCGGCCCCGTTTTCCAGCAGATCATGATAGCCGAAATAACCCACGCCCGTATCCAGCAGGACGATCTTTCCCCGAATGCGGGAAAGGGAAGCTGCATCCGTGTTGGGCAGATATACAAAGGGGGCTTCGATCTCCCCGCTTCCGCAGTTGAAAAAGCCTTTGCAGGGGATCTCCCTGTTTCCCGCAAACAGATGCGCTTCCTGCATCTCCGCCATCTGGACGGGGAAAGATTCTATATGCCCCTGAGCGCCCAGCTCCCGGCACCTGGCCAGCAGATATTCAGCGCAGCGCAGTTCCTCCGGGGAACCGCCCGTACGGATGTAATCAGTCTCCCTGAAGATCTGGCGAATGGTCCTTTGCTGCATAGTTCCCTCCTGTATGTCTCATTAGAATAAAGGCGAAGCTCTTCTTCCGGATTGATTTTATCATCCCCGGCAGAAAAGGGCAAGTAGGCCTTGCGCATTGTGCGGATATATGGCTTTTCCCCGCACAAAGGCAGTTCCTTTTATGCTAACAGGCTTCCGCATCAACGCTCCGTGCAGCATATGCAAGCATTATATTCTGATACCTTTTCTGTTAGAGCAAATAAATACTGGTGACTGCGCCGTATTCAAAGTGTATAGTTCTCTTGCTACATAGCAATGCTAAATAGTAAAACTAAGATTGAGGGAAAAATGGATAACCGATATGTGCAGCAATTCAAAAAAGGTTCTTTGGAAATGATACTCCTTTGCCTGATCGGGCGCAAAGAAACCTATGGGTATGAAATCATAACAGAGTTAAACAACAGCGCTGCATCCGTTTTGGGATATGCAAGAGAAGGTACGATCTATCCCATCCTGTACCGTTTGCAGGAAGCAGACCTGATTCAATGCCGGTTAGCCCCTGCCATAACAAACGGCGGCTCTAAAAAATATCATTCCCTAACGCATAAAGGCCGTGAAGTATTAAATGAACTGATCCGGTTCTGGGCCAATTATGAGAACTGCGTCAATTGTTTCATTACAGACTATCAGCAAACGGAGGAGTTAAAGTGATGCATCCATACATAAAGCAGGTGAAAAAAAGCCTGAATATATCCCATAAAACCAAAGCGGAAATCCTGCGCGATTTGGAAGAGGCCTTTGCATCTGCAGCCGAACATGGAGAGACAGAACAGCAGGTCATGGACCGATTGGGTACACCGGAAGAATTTGCAGAAAGCATACAGGAACAACTGGGCCTTTCCTGCACAGAAAAAAGTAGCTGGAAAGGGCGGACTGGCATTGCCATAGCGGCCTTTATTTCTATTATTGCCTTTGCAGGGGCATGGGGAATTCATGCATCAAAGCCGGCCAAGAACATGATCGGACAGGCGGATGCTGCCACAACCATTCAAATTGCCGGCAGCGGCATGGATCTGTTCTTTTGGCTGCTCCTGATCGAAGGTGTCGGATGCATCACGGCAATTCGTTTTTTTACTCATTATGTTCATAAGAATAAATGAAATTCAAAAGGAAACCCGTATGCACTATAGAAAAATATTTGCCCCTGCAGTTCTATCCGCTCTGCTGGTCTGTCTGCATTTTTCAGGATGCTCGCTTCCGGAAGAGCGCAGGGATGCCCTTGATAATATCGAATGGGATGCAGCCAGTGTGGAGCCAGAGCATCTAACGGAATGGCCTGACAATGCCTTTACGGAGAAAATTTCTCAGCCGGAAAGCGGCACAATAGCGTATGTGCTTGTTTATACTGAAACCAGCCGATATGCGATCTTTATCAAGGATATTTCACCGGAAGAATCTGATAGGTATGTGAAAGCGTTAAAAGACAACGGCTACTTTGAAATACATTCCGCAGCAAACAACGTATTGCTTGGAACAATACTGAAACGGGAGGATACCTATTTAAACATTTCGCACTCCGATGGCGTGCTTGGGATAGTCATATTTTTAAAATCAATTACAAATCAAGCAGAACCTTACTTTTCAGCTTGTACGAATAATAAGCTATGAACTACGGCAAGTCAACGACGCAATGCCATATCGCCGCAATTATTATGGCATCTAAAAAACACAAAAATCACGGTGCATCAAAAATGCTCTCTGCCGAAAGAATCGTCCTCTGAACCTTTGTCCTCGCTATATTAAAATAACCGATAATGGCAGAGAAGTCTGCAGTAAAGCACCTGAATTAAAGCAGCACGAACTAAAAGGCCGCTCAGCCCCATTGGGGGAACATGAGCGGCCTTTTGTGTATACGCATTATCTTTCCTGCAAAGCGCTGCTGCCGGTGGGGAGCCGGTCCGGTTGCCGCGGCTACAACGAAAA
>ERZ824488.305-NODE-305-length-67032-cov-22.536348_pt1 | contig 67032 bp, 57 predicted proteins | sample MGYA00519936_ERZ824488 | MGnify/ENA primary metagenome ERZ824488 (study PRJEB31778, sample SAMEA3449153) | human gut metagenome | biome: human gut; feature: human-associated habitat; material: faeces | place: United Kingdom | collected 2010/2012 ... | reverse complement strand
CCCCCTCGGGTGACGGGGTGCGAGAGGGTTGCGACCCTCTCGCGCTCTCCCGGGGGCTGTTCTGGCGCAGGCTTTGGTTCCCGACGATGCGGGCTGTTCTCTTGTGGACGCTGTTTCCGACGGCGCGGGCGTGGGGCGCTCCGCTCCCCTACACCCCCTCGGGCGACGGGGTGCGAGAGGGTTGCGGCTCTCTCGCGCTCTCCCGGGGGCTGTTCTGGCGTGGATTTGGGTTCCCGACGATGCGGGCAGCCCTTATGACGGCTTTGTTTCCGATGGTGCGAGCGTGGGGCGCTCTGCTCCCCTACATCCCCTCGGGGACGGGGTGCGAGAGGGTTCACCCCCTCTCGCGCTCTCCCGGGGCTGTTCTGGTGGGAATTTTGGTTTCCGACGATGCGGGCAGCCCTTATGATGGCTTTGTTTCCGATGGTGCGAGCGTGGGGCGCGCTGCTCCCCTACACCCCCTCGGGGACGGGGTGCGAGAGGGCTGCGACCCTCTCGCGCTCTCCCGGGGGCTGTTCTTTTGAGGGCTTGGTTTCCGACGATGCGGGCTATTCTTTTGAGAGATTTTGTTTTCGACGGCGCGGGGCGTGGGGCGCTCCGCTCCCCTACATCCCCTCGGGGGACGGGGTGCGAGAGGGTTCACACCCTCTCGCGCTCTCCCGGAGGGTGTTCTGATGGGGGGACTTTGGATTTGATGGGGACGGAATGGTTTTCTATGGAGGAAGAGAAAAGCGGAGACGCGTTGGGGGGGTCTGTGTGCGGGCGTAAGAATGGGAATTGGTTTTGTTGCAATTATCACGTGACAGGGCGGGCAGGATATGGTATGATCGTGGATGTCAGGAGGGGAAAGAGATGTATTGCACGCGAAAGGTTACCGAGGATCTGATTTGGGTGGGAGCGAACGACCGGAGGCTGGCCATGTTTGAGGGCGTATACTCCGTGCCGGAGGGCGTTTCCTACAATGCATATATTCTGAAGGACGAAAAGACGGTACTGTTCGACACCGCGGACAAGGCGGTGGAGAAGGTATTTTTTGAGAATGTGGCGCACGCGCTGGGCGGGCGGACGCTGGACTACATTGTGGTACAGCATGTGGAGCCGGATCATTCGGCGCTGCTTTCGCAGCTGCTTCTGCGCTATCCGCAGGCGCAGGTGATCGCCACCGCGCGGGCATTGGACATGATCGCGCGGTTCTACGGGCCCGTGGCGAACGCGCGGGCGGTCGGCGAGGGGGACGTGCTGGAGACCGGGCGGCACAGGTTCCATTTTCTGCTCGCGCCGATGGTACACTGGCCGGAGGTCATGGTGACGTATGACGAGGCGGACGGCATTCTGTTTTCCGCGGACGCGTTCGGCACCTTTGGCGCGCTGAACGGCGCGCTGTTTGCCGACGAGGTGGATTTTTTCCGCGATTATCTGGACGAGGCGCGGCGGTATTACACCAACATCGTGGGCAAATACGGCATGCAGGTGCAGGCGCTTCTGAAGAAGGCGTCCTCGGTGAAAATTTCCATGATTTGCCCGCTGCACGGCTTCGTGTGGCGCAAAAATCTGAGTGCGTATATTGAGAAGTACGATCTCTGGAGCCGCTATGAGCCGGAGAAGATCGGCGTGATGATCGCCTACGCTTCCGTTTACGGCAACACCGAGAACACGGCGGAGATTCTGGCCTGCCGTCTGCGCGACGCGGGCATTGAGACGGACATGTACGACGTATCCGTGCGGCCGGGCAGCGACGTGGTGTCCGCGGCGTTCAAGTGGAGCCATCTGGTGTTCGCGTCGACGACGTACAACGGCGGCATCTTCATCCGCATGGAGGAAGCGCTGCGCGATCTGGCGGCGCACAACATTCAGAACCGCACCGTGGCGCTGATTGAGAACGGCTCGTGGGCGCCGCAGAGCGGAAATCAGATGCGCGCGATTCTGGAAAAGTGCGGGAACATTCGAATTCTGGACGAGAAAGTCACGATCCGCTCGGCGCTGGCCGACAGTCAGCTGCCGGAGATCGACCGCATGGTGGAAGCCATCCGCGCCACGATGCCGGCCGCGGCGGTCACGTCGGCGGCGAGCTTCGAGGGCGAGACGGAGCCTTCGGCGATGTTCCGGCTGACCTACGGCCTGTTCGCGCTGTCCGCCCGCGAGGAGGGCAGGGACAACGCCTGCATCACCAACACCTGCATGCAGGTGGAGGAGCGCCCCGGCCGTCTGGCCATCGCCGTGTACAAGGGCGGTCTGACGCACGACATGGTCGCGAAAACCGGCCGCTTCGCCGTTTCGGTGCTCACCGAGGAAGCGCCGCTGGCGCTGTTTGAGCGCTTCGGCTTCCAGTCCGGACGCGACAAGGACAAGCTTGCCGGCTTCACGGCCTTTGCGCGCGGCGTGGACGGCCTGATCTACCTGACGGAGAACGCCAACGCCCGCTTCAATTGCCGCGTGACGCAGGCGGTGGACTGCGGCGACCACACGCTGTTTGTCGGCGACGTGGAGGAAAGCGCGGTGCTGAGCGACGCGCCGTCGATGAGCTACGGCTTTTATCGAGAGCACGTGAAGCCCGCTCCCGCCGCGGAAAAGAAGACCGGCTGGGTCTGCAAGGTGTGCGGCTACGTATACGAGGGCGAAACCCTGCCCGAGGACTTCGTCTGCCCGCTCTGCAAGCATGGCGCGGCGGATTTTGAGAAAATGGAATAGCGTATCCCTGCGAACAGAAATAGCTCCGCGCCGGTTCTCTGCGAATCGGCGCGGATGGTTGTTTATGGCGCTTTTCCCGGCCACGACCACTCGTTCAGATCGTCGCTGTAAGCGATGCCGATGGAGGCGTTCGAGTCGAACTCAAGGCTTTCGGGGGCGCGGGAGGCGTGGAAGAACAGGAGATAGCGCGGGAGGTCTGGGAACTGGGTGTTCTCCGTCACGAAACCCGCCGTGAGTCTGCCTGCCGCCCACGGCCATTCGCGCTGGCCGAGCGTGAGGTTCGGCATGGCGGTGCGCCAGTGGACGAGATCGTCCGAATCCATCACGCGAAGGCCGTTTTCCGGACTGCTGAACATGCGCCAGCCGTTTCCGAAGGAAACCACGCAGGAATTTTCGCCCGCGTCGGTGTGGCCGACGAACGTCCAGTGCCGGAGATCGGGCGAGGTGGCGTAGCTGACGCCGTTCTGCTTGAAGAAGCACCACCATTGACCGTCGGCGCGCAGCAGGAAGGGATCGATCATCCGCCCCATGGATTCAAACGGGACGGAATCGCCCTTCACACGCAGAAGCTCGGGCTCTGACCAGCGTTCCAGATCGCGCGAACGCATGGTATACAGGCGGGAATTGGCGTTGCCGTATTTTTCGCCGTTCTCGCGGCAGTAGGTCTGAAAGCAGATCACCCAGTCCGCGCCGTCGCGCACGATGCTTCCGGGGCTGGAATAATTCAACGCTTTATTTTTCGGCGTAAGCAGGCGAAGGTCGCTCCAGTGGACGAAATCGCGGGTTCTTCGTTCCGCGAGGTACAGCCACGGTCCGCCGGGGCGGTTGTCCACATAGGTGAAATACAGGTAGCAGACGCCGTTCAGCAGCACGGCGGCGGGATCGCGGTAGGCGGTAACGTCGTCGCCGCGCAGCAGAATGGGGCTTGTCAAGGCGTTCATAGGCTCATCCTTTCACCGAACCGATCATCATTCCCTGAACGAAATACTTTTGAATAAACGGATACACCAGCAGGATGGGGACAGTGGAAATCATGATCAGCGCGTATTTCAGCACGTCCGCGAGGTCTGCGCGCGCTTCCTGAAGCTCGGGGTCGACCATCATGGAAGCGTCGAACTGGTTCGCGAGCAGAATCTCCCGCAGGATGATCTGCAGGGGCATTTTTTCCATGCTGTCGAGGTAGAGCATGGCGTTGAAGTAGGTGTTCCAGTGCGCGACGGCGGAATACATGGCCACGACGGCGATGATGGCCTTGGAAAGCGGCAGCACGATCTGAAGGAAATAGCGCAAATCGCTGCAGCCGTCCAGCGTGGCTGCTTCCAGCAGCTCGCCGGGGATGGAGGTCTGCATGAAGGTACGCGCCAGAATCATGTTGTACACGGACAGCGCGCCCGGCAGAATCATGACCCACAGGGTGTCCAGCATGCCGAGGTTTCGCATCAGCAGGTAGTTTGGAATCATACCGCCGCCAAAGTACATGGTGAAGGCGAAGATCAGCATGAAGACGTTGCGGCAGGGCAGGTCGCGGCGCGACAGGGGATAGGCGCACATCATGCACACGCACACGTTGATAAGCGTGCCCAGCAGCGTATAGGTGAGGGTATTTCCGAACCCGAGCAGAACCCGGCGGTTGCGGAACACGGCGGCGTAGCCCTCGACCGAGGGATGAACGGGCCACAGGATTACCTTGCCGGCGGAAACCATGCGCCCCTCCGAGAAGGACGCGGAAATGACAAAGACGATGGGGTAAAGGACGCTCAGAAACAGCAGGGTGAGAACGACGTAGGACGCGATATAAAACGCGCGGTCGCTGCGGGGAATGCGGATGCCGGCGGGCCTTGTCGGATGCGTTACCATAGACTGCTCCCTCCCAGCTTTTTACAGATGGCGTTTACAAGGATGATCAGGATGAAATTCACCACGGAATTGAACAGGCCGATGGCCGTGCCATAGGAGAAATCGCCGCCGCCGGTGACCATGCCGATCTTGTATACATAGGTGGAGATGACTTCGCTTGTGGAGATGTTCAGGTCGTTCTGCATCAGATAGACCTTTTCAAAGCCGACGTTCATCACCTTTCCCGCGGCGAGAATCAGCAGGATGGAGGCCGTGGGCAGGATGGTGGGCAGGTCGATATGCCACATGCGTTGCCAGCGGTTTGCGCCGTCAATCTGGGCGGCCTCGTTCAGCTCCGGGTCGACGTTCATCAGCGCGGCCAGATAGATGATCGTATCCCAGCCCAGATTCTGCCAGATGCCCGACCAGACGTACATATGCCGGAACGCGGAGGGGCTGGCGAACAGGTCGGGGGCGGCGGAACCGGTGAAGGCGGAATACAGAATCCCGTACACGCCGGAGCGCATGTTGAAAACCTGCATCAGGATGCCGACCATGACGACGGTGGAGATAAAGTGGGGAATGTAGGTCACGGTCTGAATGAGCTTTTTATAGGTCTGGTGCGGCGCGGCGTTCAGCAGAAGCGCCAGCAGAATGGGCAGCGGAAAGCCCGCGAACAGCGAATAGAAAGACAGCGTCAGTGTGTTGGACAGGATGCGGGAGAACTGGAAGGAATCGAGGAATTTTTCAAAATACCGGAACCCGACCCACGGGCTGCGCGCGATGCCATAGCGAAGGTCGAAGGCCTTCATCGCCATTTGCAGGCCGCCGATGGGCACATAATGGAAAATGATGATATACGCAAGCGGAATGGCCAGAAGCAGATAGAGCTGCCAGCGCGCGGCCGCCTTTCGAACCTGTTTGGAGGTGATCATGGTCTGTATGCCTCGCCTTTTTTAGGTTTAAGGGTTACGGCAGGAAAGAAGAGGATTCATTCCTGCCGTAACAAGGGTCTGTGACGCTATGAACTTAGGAATGCTTGCGGTCGTAGGCGGCCTGCTGCACCGCGATGTAGTCCTCAAGGTGCATCTTCTCAAGCTCCGCCAGATAAGCGTCCCATTCGCTGAAGTCCTTGATGCCGGTGACGAAGGCGGTGATGGACTCGTTCACGTAGGAATCAATGGCGGTGCTGATATCCGCGATGCGCTCGGCTTCCTCGGCGGTGTAGTTCAGCTTGCCGATGATTTCGTTGTTCATGTGGGGAACGTAGCGCACGTAGAAGTCCGGGCGGAAGACCAGCGAAACGCCGCTCTCGTAGTTTTCAACGGTCTCAATGGCCCAGCTCATGTCCAGCGCGTGGTCGAAGATGTGGGGCGTGGTGTTGCGCCAGGTGACGTTGTTGACGTTCGTCCAGGCGCTGTCGTTCATGATGGCGAAAATGCGATCCTCGCCGGTCACGCCGTATTCGAAGAAGTAGTTGTCCATCTTCGCCGGGTCGTTCGTCCAGTCGACCTCCTTCACGCCGTAGCGCTGGGTGAGGCTGGTTTCAAAATCGTAGAAGCTCTCGCCGATGGCGAACGCCAGCTCGGGATGCTCGCAGGCGCTGGTGATGTACCAGTAATTCGCGCAGGAGGGCTCGGAGGTGGGCGTCCAGCACACGCCGTCGGGGCCGGTGAGCGGCTCGAGCTCGGTCATCTTGCGAAGGTTTGGGTTGGAGGATACGCCGTTCCAGTGTCCGGCGCTGCCCGCGGTCACGGAGCCCACGACGTAGTCGCCGTCCTGATTGATGATGGCGCGCATCTGGGTCTGATCCTGCGTGAAGCTGCCGGCGTAGATCAGGCCGGACTCGACGAGGCTGTGCACGTATTCAAGGCCTTCCTTGAAAGCGTCCTGCACGAACGCGGCGTAGATCTCTCCGTCCTTCACGCCGAAGTACTTCGCGTTGGGGTCGGCGTAGGTGAACGCGTTCAGCAGGAAGTTCACGACCTTCTGATCGTTGGAGGAGGTGGAGCCGAGCAGGCCGATTTCATCGTTCACGCCGTTGCCGTTGGGGTCCTGCGAAACGAAGGCTTCCAGCACGGCGCGGAAATCCTCGGTGGTCTTGGGCATATCCAGTCCGAGCGCGTCCAGCCATTCCTGATTAATCCACGCGTGATACCACGCGCGGCCCCACATGGAATCCTCATAGGAGGGCAGGCCGTAGTTGTTGCCGTCGGGCATGCGCACGATCTTCAGAAGCGCTTCCTTCGCTTCCGCGTCCACGCGGCTGTCCAGATTCTTCGTCATGGACGGGTCGGCCAGATACGCGTTCAGCGGGAGCAGCAGGCCGCGCATGGCGTAGTTGTATTCGGTCACATAGTCCAGCTCAAAGTTGATGATGTCCGGAACGTTGGACTTGGAGGCCATGACGACGGCCAGCTTGGCCTGTGCGTCCGCGGAGGGGTATTCGAGGAACTTCAGCTTTACGCCGAACTTCTCTTCAATGGCCTTCGTGGTTTCGTTGGTTTCGAGATTCTCAATCAGCGTGTCGGTCTTGCGGGCGATGGTGAGCGTGATGACTTCCTCTTCCGCGGACGCGAGAGGAAGCGCGGCGGCCAGCAGGCACAGAGCCATAAAAATGGCCAGCAGACGGGTATGCTTCATGTGAATTCCTCCAATGCTGTATTCCCTGCGCAGGATGGCGTTATCATAGCAGACGCAAGGGAAAAATGGTAGTCTCAAAACGAAAAGAGGCCATCACTTTGCACGTTTTTGGCCTCTCATTTTGTTCAGCGTATCTCATTTTGTCTGTTTTGCCTGATTTTCCCTGCGCCATGTGGCGGGTGGAACGCCCTTGTGCTTCTTGAAAACGCGGTACAGCGTGTTCACCGCGCCGAAGCCCGCGCGCTCCGCGATTTCGTCAATGCTCAGATCGGTGTTCAGAAGCAGCTCCTCCACGGCGTTCATGCGAACCTGCTCCACGTATTCGGCGAAGGAGCAGCCGACGGTTTCCTGAAGAATCCGATACAGCTGGTTCCGCTTGATGCCGAAGACCTCCGCCACGCCGTCCGAGCACAGGGAGGGGTCGCTGTAGCTGCGGTTCAGGTAGTCGACGATCGCCTGCTTGCGCGCGAGGTTGCCCCGGCTGCGCCGCTCGGCCGCCGTCCGGCACAGGTGCAGCGCCAGCTGCCGCAGGCGTTCCAGCGCCGAAAGCGGCGCTTCGTCCATGACGAATGCGGAGATTTCAACGCCGGGATTGTCGATCAGGTCGGCGGCGCTTTGAATGGTGATGGACAGCGCGCCGAATACGTGCTGGAAGTGAATGCCGATGGGCGGGTGCTTGGAAAGCTCTTCTTCAATCGCGTCGAAGTATGCGCTCAGTGCGTCCTCGTTTCCGCTCAGAATCAGCTCGTTCAGCTTGACCAGCGTTTCCGGCGTGACGGACTCCATGTCCGAGGTCTTCTTCTCCGCGCGGTAGGCCAGCATGGTGGAGAAATCCGCCTGGTTTTCAAGGCTCATGAGCGAAAGTCGCGCCTGCTTGTAGGCCTTGTGCAGGTTTTCCACGCCGCAGGCGCATTCGCTTACGCCGATCTGAAGCCCGCCCGCCTGCTCGGCCATTTCCGCCGCCAGCGCCTGCAGGATGGAAAGCAGCCCGTCCGCCGACTCCGGTTCGCTTCGCAGCAGCAGGATTTCCTCTGATGGGTCTTCGGGAACCGAAATCCACTGCGCGTCCAGACGGCTTCGCAGGAACGCGTCCGTGTCGTTCAGCAGGCTGTCGGAAGCGGAATCCGAATGCAGAATTGCCACGAGATAGCCGTCGGCGATTTCGCCGAGCAGCTCGGTCAGCTCCTGCTTGCTCTGGTTGGTGTAGCAGCCGAAGCGCAGCGAATTGTGCAAAAGCGTGTTTTTCGCGGCGCTGTGCAGGATGGCCAGACGCTGATCCGCGTCGTTCTTGGCGCTGATAACATCCTGCACGGTGCGCCCGATGTAGTCGTACAGGTTCGAAGCGTCGCCCTCGCCGCCATACCGGGCGGACAGCGTAATCAGCCCGGACAGCGGCCGGTACTGCCGCACGATCAGCACCAGAAGCAGCGCGAAAATGCCCAAGATGCCGACGAACATGTAGATTCGAACGATGGAGGTAAGGCTCTTGAGCTGATTGCTGAAATAGCTCTTGGGAACCGTCAGCTCGGCGTGCAGATCGAAGGCGCTGTCGGTCGCCTGAATGGTCAGGGAGATTTCGCCCGGGTCGACGTGGCCGCGGCTGCTGCACAGAAGCGCGTTTTCGCCGTCCGTCAGGCGCAGGGTGGACGATTTCAGCATGTCCGGATCGATGAGCGTCTCCATCAGCGCGTCCGCGTCGATCATGAACACCACAACGTCGGACGCCTTGCGGGTCACGTTGTCCGTCTTGACCACGCACAGAAGAAGGTTCGTGTCCTCCGGAAGATAGGCGGAGGAAATGTCCGAGCCGTTCAAAAGACGGATGGGCAGGATGGAATCGAAATGCGACCGCTTCCAGTCCTGCGCGGACAGGGTTCCCGATTTGCTGCGGATGAGGATGCCGAAGCTCTGGCCGTAGTCCATGGAGGAGGTGCGGTCGGAGAGGAAGAGGTTGTTGTTCAGAAACAGCGAATAGACCTGCTTGACGTAGGAGTTTTCAATGTCCAGAATCGAGTGCAGCTTTTCGCAGGCCTTATTCATCGCCAGCGAATTCTGCACCGTGGCGGGGTCGTTCACGGCGCGCAGAAGAAGGTATTCGTCCGTGGCCGAATAATCGTTCACCAGCAGCATCATGCGCGTCAGGTCGTCGCGAAACGCTTCCAGACCGGCGTTCAGGCGGCTTTCGCTTTTGCTCAGCGTGTCCCGGTACAAAATCCGGTAGCAGGAGGAATAGAGGGAAATAAACAGGACGCCAAAGACGAGAAAAAGAGAAAGGTAAAGAACAACGATTTTCGTCAGCGTGTTCCGCTTGAGTCTGTGCTCCATTTTACTTCCCGGCAAAATCCGTCACTCCGCTCGATTTCATTTATTCAATAGGATTATAGCACAGGCGGCGCGTTTCCTCAAGCGCAATTCGGGCAGACCCTCGCGCGAAGGGTCTGCCCTGTCTGTGAAGCCGGCGAAAATCAGGATTGGGTGAGGTACACGATCACGTTCATGCCGAGGCGGGTATCCGCGTCGGGGGTGAAGGCGGCGCGGGCTTCATAGGCGGTTTCGCCTGTGGACGCGTCGCTCATGTGGGAAATCCACGTGATCGTGGCGGGAACGCGGGCGGTTTCGTCGTCCTTCCACACGAATTCCAGCTCGACCGCGTCGCCCTCGCGCACGCTGCCGAGGTCGGTTTCCGGCACGGAGAAGGAAACGTACAGGCTGCCGTCGGGATGAATGACGGTCAGCGTGTCGCCCTTCCTGACCGCGTCGCCCGCGGAAGCCGACACGCTCTCCACGATGCCGGAGGTCGGGACGGCGACGTCGGTACCGGCGGCGTACAGGCCGTCCCACGTGCCGTCCAGCGTCTCGAACAGCACGTCTCCGGCGCGCACCGCGTCGCCGTTTTTCACGTACATTTTGAGCACGCTGCCCGTGGCCGTGACGGCGACGGGGTTCACGCGTGCGACGCTGCCGGTTCCAAGGCGGGAGGTGGACGCGAGCGTTTCCTCGCGGTACACGCGCACGCTTTCGTTCAGCTGGAATTCGCCCTCGCGAATCTCGACGGTGTAGCTCGTGCCGTTCACGGCGGTGACGACGCCGTTTCCGCGCAGCTTCGAGGAAGCCGAACCGGTGAGATAGACCGTCTCGCCGATGTGCACCAGCCGGGTGGCGGCGCTGTCGTAGGCCTTGTCGGTGGTGGCGGAGACGGTGAAGCCGTATTCCGGCTCGATGTACAGTGCCGCGCCGTAGCGGGTCGCGACGGCGTCCAGATCGTCCCCGGCCGCGGCGAACACGCCGGTCACGGTGCCGCTCTGCGCGGCGTAGACCTTTGTGCCCGCGAGCGACAGCACCGCGTCGTCCTCGGTCACGCGCTGTCCGGCGATCAGGTTCACCGTGTCGACCGTGCCGCCGATGGGTGCGGCGACGCGCACGGAGGCATCGGAAGCGACGGTGCCCTCGAAGGAGACCTCTCCGGCGGCGAGCGCGGGAACGGCGGTCAGGCACAGAATCAGCAGAAGCGCAAACGCGCGAAGCATCGTTTTCATGGGAAATCCTCCTTGTCATGGTTTGGAAGCGGGAGTTTTACGGGAAGTAAACGGTCGCGGTCATGCCGAGCCGCAGGGCGGCGGGGCGGGTGAGGAGGCGGAGACGGACTTCATAGCGGGGGCCGTCGTTCGCTTGGGCGGCGGACGAGGAGACGGAGAGGACGGCGGCTTCATAGGGAAGCTCGTCCGCGTCGAAGGCGAACACGACCTGCGCCGAATCATCGGCGGAGACGGACGCGGCTTCGGTTTCCGAGAGCGAGCAGGTGAGAATGAAGCCGTCCTCGGGCGCGAGATAGAATAGAAGCTCGCCCTCTGAGACCGTTTCGCCGGGCTTCTTCAGAATCTCGGTGACTACGCCGTCCGCCGGGCAGATGGTTTCGGGGGTTCCGCTCCGTGAGGAAACGGTCTCAAACAGCGCCTGCCCCTTCATCACGCGCGCGCCGTCTGAAACGAGCAGCCGGGTGACCGTGCCCTCGCCGGTCACGCTTACCGGCTCCGCGCGCGCCACGGTCGCGCGGCCGATGCGGGCCGTGCCGTCGTCTGTCTCCGCGTATACGTTCACGGCTTCGCCGACGTAGAATTCGCCCGCCGTGGGGAGGACGGAGAAGGTTGAGCCGTCCACCGACAGCAGGATGCCTGCGCCGATGTGCGTGGCGTCGCGCGTGCAGGACAGGGTGACCGCGCTGCCGACGCGCATCCACGCGTTTTTGCCCGCCGCGTCGGCGTAGGCGGTGGAGCCGGTCATCGCGTAGGTTTCCTTCGGCTCCAGATACAGCCCGGCGGACGCGTCCGCGCCCGGCTCCAGAAACAGGCCGTTCACCGTGCCGTCGATCGGCGCGTATACCCGCGTAACCTCTACCTGCGCCGCGGGGTTGCCCGCGTGAACCAGCTGCCCAACCTGTACGGATACGCTTTCCAGCGCGCCGCCCGCCGCGGCGAAAACGGGAACGAGCGCTCCGGCCGTCACGGTCGCGTCGCTCGCGACGGCTTCGGCGCAGGCGGAGAAGAGCAGGAGCGCCGCGAGAATGAATGAGAGGGTTCGTCCACGTTTCAGGACGCGCGTTCCGCTTCCGCAGGAGAACGCTTGCGGAGGAATACGAGAGAGGCTCATGACGCGTTCCCTCCTTCCGCGAGCGTCCGCGCGGGGGCGTGGTCGGCGCTCATGATGCGCACGCTCTCTGAAAATGTCCGCGCGTGGGACTGCGCGGGAACTCGTCCGGATTTCAGGACGCGCGCTTCGCTTCTGCGGGAGAACGCTTGAGGAGAGATGCGGTTGACGTTCATGACGCGATTCCTCCTTCCGCGAGCGTCCGCGCGGGGAAACGCGCGAGAGCGTGGTCGGCGCTCATGATGCGTGCGCCTTTCGTGAATGTCCGCGCGGGAGAGAGTCCGTGAAATGCGGTTGACGTTCATGATGTGCTCCCTCCCTCCGCGAGCGTCAGGGTCTGGCCGTCGACGGGGAGGGTTTCGGTTTCCGTCCGGACGGTCAGAATGGGGTCAGGGGATTCGAATTGAATGTTCAGCGTCAGCAGGTTGGGGGTAGCGCCGCGGGCACGAAGGCGATCGTAGGCGCTGCCGGAGAGCCAGTTTGCGGTGGGAATGGCGAGTTGGCCGCCGGGGTACTCGATGGAAACGGTATCGATTCCGCTTGCGAAGAGCGTTTCCAGCGCGTCGCCGCCGATGGAGAGCGCGGTTTCGTCGCCGCTCAGCGCGAGGGTCAGCGTGTCGCCCGAGAGGGTCGCCGTGAAGGTTCCTTCCTCTGAAGTGATGGTCAGGTTCAGCGCTTCGCCGCCGAGGGTCAGCACGCGGGACTCCGCGCCGTCTGCTTCGAGGGGAACGCCCCAGTACGGCGTGTCGTTCAGGCTGCCGCGCCCGTGGCTGGAGGTGGTGGCCTGTCCCGGCTGCGCGCCGCCGCCGCCGCCGCCCCAGCCATGCCCTCCGCCGGTGGGACGGCCCTGCGCCGGGGCGAAGGGTACGTCCTCAAGCGGAAGGGCGCTTTCGCCGGAGGGGTCGATGCTCGCGGCGTAGGCTTGGCCTTCTTCTTCAGACATCACGGTCAGCCCGTCGGCGCGAATCCAGCCGGTCATGACCTGCCCGTTCACGGAGAAGGACACGCGGAAGGCGATTATGTCATCGGACGTGCTTTTTTCCGACGCGTACACCACGCCGCCGTCCGTCAGCGTGCCGAAGGTGTTTTTCAGCGTCTCGTCGGAGTAAATTTTCGTGCCCCCCGTCAGCCGCACGTAGCCGGGAGAAAATTCCGGCTCTTTATCGGGCTCGCCCGGCGTAGCGTCGCCCGGCGTAGCCTCGCCCGGAGCGGGCGCGTCTGTTGGAAAGGGCGCTTCCGTTGGCGCGGGCATTTCCGTTGGAAGCGGCGCATCGGTGGAAGCGGGTGCGTCGGTCGGCGCAGGCGCATCAGTAGAGGCGGGCGCATCGGTTGGCACGGGTGTTTCGTTCGGCGCGGGCGCATGGGTAGACGCGGGCGCATCGGTGGAAGTGGGTGCGTCGGTCGGCGCGGGCGCATGGGTAGACGCGGGCGCGTCCGTTGGCACGGGTGTTTCGGTCGGCGCGGGCGCATCGGTAGAAGCGGGCGCGTCGGTTGAAGTGGGCGTTTCCGTTGGTACGGGCCTTTCCGCTGGTGCGGGCGTGGCGGCTGCCGTGGGAACTTCGACCGGAGTGGCGGGCTCTTCGGCGTATGCCGCGAACAGCGCCATGGCGGCGATCAGTGTCCACGAAAGGATGCGTTTCATTGCGGTTTCCTCCCTTCTTACATGCTTCGGAGCGCGTCGATGGGGTTCAGGCGGCTCGCCTTGCGCGCGGGCGCCCAGCCGAACAGGATGCCGACCGCGGCGGAGAAGCCCGTGCCAAGCGCAATCGCGCCGTAGGACAGATGAAAGCGGATGCTCATGTAGTCGCACATCGCAAGGCTGAGAAGCAGACCCAGCGCCACGCCCATAAGGCCGCCCAGCATCGACAGCAGGAACGATTCCAGCAGGAATTGCAGCTGAATGTGCCACGACTGCGCGCCGAGCGCCTTTTTCAGGCCGATTTCGCGCGTGCGCTCGGTGACGGAGGTAAGCATCATGTTCATGATGCCGATGCCGCCGACCACCAGCGCGATGGAGGCGATGCCGGCCAGCAGCGCGCTCATCATGCCTAAAAGCTCGTCCATGGTGCTTTCCAGCGCCTTCATTTCGGTGATTTCGTAGCAGTCGTCCTCATAGGAGAACATTTCGTCCAGCGCGGCGGTCAGAAGCGTCTGCGCGCTTTCCGAGTTGGCCGCGTCGTCCAGATAGACGGTGAAGCGCGTGACGACGGACTCGCTGTTCATCTTGAGCGCCGTGGAATAGGGGATGATCACGTCCGCGTCCTCAAAGTCCGCGTCCAGCAGGCCGACGACGGTGAATTCCAGCCCGCCCAGCCAGATCGTTTCGCCCAGCGGGTTCACGCCGTAGAAGAATTCGTCCAGCACGTCCTGCCCGATCAGGCACACGCGGCTTTTGCGCTGAATGTCCAGCCGGTTTATCGCGCGGCCGCGGCGCACAATGTCCGTTTCGGCGGCGAACCAGTATTCGTTGCGGCCGGAAACCGAAATGCCGGTTTCGCGCTCGCCGCCGCGCACCAGATGCGTGCTCAGCGACACGGTGGGCGCGATGCCGTCCACATGGTCGAGCGCTTCCAGCGTTTCAAGGTTTTCGTCGGTCAGGCCGCTTTTGAGGTCGCTGCCGGAGATCGTCACGGTCAGCTGTCCCGCGCCCATGCCGGCGAAGGAATCCGAGATCGACGAGGACACGCCGGAGATCGTTGTGATCAGCGCGATGACCGCCGTTACGCCGATCATGATGCCGAGAATGGTGAGAAACGAGCGCATGCGGTTTTTGAGAATGTCCGACAGCGCCATGCGCGCGCATTCAAAGGGCATGAGAAGGCCGGTCATCCATGCATGTCTGTTCATGACGCCGCCTCGCTTTGCACGTTTCTCGCGTCGCCGCCCTCGGTCAGCTCGCCGTCGACGATGTGCACCACGCGGCGGGCGCAGTGCGCGATGGACAGATCGTGTGTGATCATCAGGATCGTGCGCCCTTCGTCGTTCAGCGCGCGGAACAGCGCCATTACCTGCCTGCCGGTGGCCTGATCCAGCGCGCCGGTGGGCTCGTCCGCCAGCAGGATGCGCGGGTCGGTTACCAGCGCCCGCGCGATGGCGACGCGCTGCTGCTGGCCGCCGGAAAGCTGCGACGGAAAGTGATGCATGCGATCCGAAAGCCCCACGCGGTCGAGCATCTCCCGCGCCCGCCGCGCGCGCTCGGAGGGGCGCACGCCCGCGTAAATCAGAGGAAGCTCCACGTTCTTCTGCGCGTCCAGCCGCGAAAGCAGCTGGGACGACTGAAAGATAAACCCGATTTCCCGGCTGCGCGCCAGCGCCAGCGCGTGCGCGTCCATTTCGTCCACGTGCGCGCCGTTCAGGATGTATTCGCCCTCGGTGGGCGTGTCCAGACAGCCCGCGATGTTCATCAGCGTGGATTTGCCGCTGCCGGACGGGCCGAGCACGCTCAGATACTCGCCCGGCTCCACGGTCAGGTTCACGTCCTTTAATACGGTCAGCGCTTCGCCGCCGGTCTGATAGCGCCTGTAGATGTGACTCATTTGAAAGAAATCGCTCATGGTTCTTCTCCTGCCTACGGCTGCCCGCCGCCCGTGCCGCCGCGATTGCCGCGCCCGCCGCCGGAATTGTCGCTGCCGCCGAAGCCGCCGCCGAAGCTGCTGGAGTCCGGCATGCTGCCGCCGCTGAAGCTCGGCATGCCGCCGCTCTGCGGGTTGAACTGCTGCTGTCCGCCGCCCATCAGGCCGGAAAGCAGCCCGGAGAGACCGCCGGAGGAATCCTCGTCCGCTTCGGCTTCCACGTACACCGTGTCGCCCTCGTTCAGGCCGGATTTGATTTCGACGTAGTTGCCGTTGTCCACGCCCACCTCGACCGGCGTTTTCTGAAGCTCGCCCGCCTCGTCCCTGGTGTAAACGTAGGCGCTGTTGTCGCGCTCGAAGCTGAGCGCGTCCATCTTCAGAAGCACTGCGTCCGTGGCTTCCTCGCGGGGAATGCGCACGGAGACCTGCATGCCGGGCAGCACGTCGTCAGTTACCTCCACCGACGCGGTGACCGTGTAGTACGCCACGGAGCCCGCCGACTGCGACAGGCGGTTGATGTGGGTGATGGTGGAATCGAACGTCTTTTCCAGCGCCGTGAACGTGACCTGACACGCCTGCCCGACGTATACGTCCGAAATGTCGTATTCGTCCACGCGCATCGTGACCTTCATGTTGGTGAAGTCCACCAGCTGCACAATCTGCGCGCCGGAGCGAACCTCGTCGCCCTCCTCCACCAGCACGTCGTTCACCGTGCCCGCGAATTCGGCCTTTATCGTTTCGCCGCCGGACAGCCGCGCGAGCCTGTCGCCCTTCTCCACGCGGTCGCCGTCCTGCACGTACAGCGTGCGCACGGCGCCGTCGCCCGAAGCCGTCATGTAGCCGGACGAGACCACGCTTACGGAGCCGGAAAAGCTGAGCGCGTTGGAGATGCTGCCGCGAGTGGCGGTGTAGGTATCGTAGGTCGTGGTGATCAACTGCTTCAGCTTCGGAATCCATACCGCCCACAGAAGGAGCGCCACGACGCCCAGCAGGAGCAAAAGCACCAGCCAGCGAACGATGCGCGCGGCCAGCCGCCTTTTTTTCTTAGCCATATAAAAAATCCCCCCGTCTGTTTGCGGGATGTTCGTAAGACAGTTAAATTTGCAAAAGGCGTGACTTTCGTGGTCACACCTTTTGCTTTAAGAGGATAGCCGCAAAGTGGCGCAAGGGGTGCAGACCCTTGTTCGGAACGAAGTAACGCATAACAGCCCGGACATTCAGGTGCCCGGGCTGTTCAGTCTCACAGAGCGCACATACGGGGCTTGACCCGTATAGAAGTGCGCCCTTGTATCAGTTCGAAAAATTGGAATTTGTCACTCAATGCTGTTTAATCCCTTATACAGATCATTGAAGGATTTTCCACGTCTGCATCTTCCATAGGAGAACTCTTTATCCTCTCCAAATTCAAGAAGAAAGCATTTTGTTAATTCTTCAACGGTTTGTTCAAGGGCTGTGAAAAATTGCTGATAAGCGAAACCACTTGCGGCTGATCCTTCCTCAAAACAATTTGTTATTAGTGATTCAGTTACTTGATCCAGAGGATACATTTTGATATGCATCAACTCGTGAACAATTACTTCTTCAAGATTCTCTTGTTTAGGATTTACTATATTTAGAAGCAGAATCGCTTTTCTGTCGTCACAGTCAATTTTGAAATCGCCTGTCTTTGACCATGTTAGGTCTTCAACAAATTCAAGTCGAATATCCCAAGCGGGTGTAATTCTGAGTTTCCTGATATATTTCTCAAACAGCGTAATCAGATTTTGCTTGTCCATCTTTTCCCTCCACAAATACCGATTTTGCAGGTCTGTTCGCTTCCATATTATCACATAACAGGATAAAATACAAGAACAGCCACCGCGGTTCAAACTACGGTGGCTGTTAACTGTCTTACGGACACCCACCCTTTTACGGGGAGATTCTATCAGAAAAATTTGGTTTCCCGCGGCCGCCCTTCCGGCGAATCCGCGGCAAATTCCAAAGAGTTCTTAAGTCTATCAGACGTACGGAACGCCGAAGATCGTCTCGTAGCCGAACTTGCGGATGGGATACATGGCGTCGTTGTCGCGCGACGGATGCACGCGGTTGGCGAGCAGCACCACATACAGGCCGGTGGCGCTGTCCAGCCACAGGCTGGTGCCGGTGAAGCCGGTGTGCCCCACGATGTTGCCCTCCGGGCGCTCGGTATAGGCGATCCAGCCGAGTCCGCGGTTGCTGCCGAGATGGGCGGTCTGGTTGGCAAACGAGCGCTTCACCCATTCCGGGTCGAAGATCGGGCTGGGCGTGGGCGGCAGAAGAGCGGCGCAGAACCTCGCCAGATCGCGCGCCGTGGAAAACACGCCCGCGTGTCCCGCCACGCCGCCCAGCTGGTCGGCGCGCTCGTCGTGCACCGTGCCGCGCACGGGCAGCGTTTCGCCCGCGCGAATCTCCGTCGCCGCGCAATAGGCGGTCTTCGGGGGATTGAAGCAGGTGTCGTTCATGCCCAGCGCGCGCCACGTGTCCGCCGCGGCTTCCTCCAGCGGCTTTCCGGCCAGACGCGCCAGAATTTCGCCTAAGAAGATGAAGCTGAGGTCGGAATACACAACCTCTTTGCCCGGCTCCGCCACCGGCGCGAGGTCGAGCAGCCCCTGAATGCGTTCTTCGCGCGTGTCGCCGAACTCGAACGTGTCGTGGAACGGAACCAGTCCCGCCGTGTGCGTGAGCAGGTTCCATACCGTCACGTTTTTGAGCTTCTCGTGCGTGCGACGGCCGATGGCTTCGGGAAGCGTCGCGTCCAAAGGCAGCCTGCCGTTCGCCAGATACTGGACGATGCCCGACCATACGCCCACCAGCTTGCTCAGCGACGCTACGTCGAACAGCGTGTCCTCGGTCATCGGCTCCACGACGGGCGTGATGATGGCGTTGCCGCAGGCCTTCAGCGCGTACAGCTCGCCGCCGCGGCCGATCGCTGCGACCGCGCCGGGAATCCGCTTTTCGCGCACCGCCGTTTCCACATGCTTCAGAAAGTCCTCAAACCGTTTTTCCATCGGTCAGCGCTCCCTTCCTTCGTTTCCGAGCTTTCCCTGCGCCCAGTGCTTCCGGCACAGGGCGACATAGCTTTCGTTTCCGCCCAGCATGATCTGCTCGCCGGCCTTGACCACATGCCCGTTCGAAATGCGGGCGTTGCAGGTCGCCTTGCGGCCGCACCAGCACACGGTTTTGATTTCCTCAATGGTGTCCGCCCACGCCAGCAGCCAGCGGCTGCCCTCGAACAGGTTGCCCTGAAAATCGGCGCGCAGGCCGTAGCAGATCACGGGCACGTCCATTTCGTCCACGATGGCCACGAGCCGCTCCACCTGCGCGCGGGTGAGAAACTGCGCCTCGTCCACGATCAGGCAGTCGTAGTCGGCGGGGTTGATGGTATCCAGCTCCTCCACATACAGGCAGTCGGTCTTCAGGCCGCTGCGCGAAGCCACGACGCGCAGACCGTCGCGCGTGTCCAGCCGGGGCTTTAAAATCAGCGCCTTCTGGCCGCGCTCCATATAGTTGTATTGCACCATGATGGCGTTCGCCGTCTTCGACGAACCCATCGCGCCGTAGCGGTAGTAAAGCTTTGCCATGGAAATCTTCCTTTTCTGAATGGATTTTTCGGTTCAGGGCTCGATGTATTGCTCGATGTAGCGGATGCGCGTGCCGAAGGTGAGGTAGAAGTTCTTCACGTAGCCCTCCATGCCGTCCACCAGAACGCGGCTCCACGTTTCGCCCTTTTCGAGCACGTCCACCGTTTCGCCGCGCTTGAGATAGCAGCGCAGCGCCGCCGACGCGGAGGTGCCGCGCTCGCGAAGCTGAAGCGATTTCGCGCCGGTCAGCCTGCACACGGGCGTGGAGGTCATGGAAAGCACGAGCTTCGTGCCGTCCGGATAGCGGTACGCCTCGGCGGCGGCCAGCGCTTCGGTCTGCGTGCGGGAATCGGCGCTTACCGCGTCGCCCAGCTCGCGCGCCAGCCGGAACAGCCGCACGGCCTGCGCGAGCGCGTCCGAATATTCGCCGTTCACCGTGCCCGGGAAGTAGCCAATGCGGTTCAGCGCCTTCTGAAGCGCCCGAACCGCGGGGCCGGTCATGCCCGGCTCGAGCGTCGCGCGCGTGGAGGGCGAAAGCGTTTCCCCGGCCATGGCCGCAAGCAGCGCGTCGCTCGCCAGCCCGTTCGGCGCTTCGCCAAGCACCTCCTGCGCCGCGCTTACGGCGAGAATCGTCTGCGTGGAATACGCGCCGTCGAGCTCTCCGTCATAGTAGCCGAAGGCCTTGAGAAGCGTCTGAAGCGCGCGAATGTCCTCCGCTTCGGACGCGCGGCTTACGCCGTCCTCGCCCCAGCCCAGAAATTCGCGATAGCTCTTCCATGGGCCGTCTGTGGTGTAGGTGCTTCCCAGCAGCCGCAGGTGCAGCTCGTCGTCGCGCGCGCCGCCCGCGTAGATGCGGCACACGGTGCCGTCGCCGCAGTTTTCCGCAATCCACTTCGCGTCCTCACTGTACAGGCGGATGCAGCCGTGCGACGCGGCGTCGCCCAGCTGCGCCAGCGCCGTCTGGTCGAGCGTGGCCAGATCCTTCGCGCTGTAGGGCAGCGAGTGGAACAGGATGTCATTGTAGATGCGCGTGGGATATTGCACAAAGCAGCGGAACTTTGCAATGTAATACCATTCCTCGCGGTCGACGCCCTTGCGGGTGAACAGCTTGAACGTGCCCCGGGGCGTGCTGTTCGACCGGCCGGTGGAGCAGATCATCTGCCGCACGATGCCGTCCTCGCTGTCGTCGTCCGCGCGGTACACGGTGACGATCTGGTTTTCAATGTCCACGCCGATTTTGTAGGCCGCTTCCGCGCGCGCGGCGCAAAGCAGCGGCAGAAGGCACAGAAGTGCCAGAAGCGCTTTTTTCATGGAACCTGCCTTTCATGCATGTCGTTTCGCATTCCAGTATAACAGATAATCGCGAAATGTTCAACGTCCGCGAAACAAAAACCGCGCTTCTTTTATGGCGGGAATATGGTATACTGCTCAGGAGAATAATCTCTGAAGGGAGCGATGGGTATGAAGCTTCGGTATCTGGGAACCGCGGCGGCGGAGGGCGTTCCGGCGGTGTTCTGCCCGTGTCCGGCGTGCGCGCACGCGCGGAAGGTCGGCGGCAAAGAGGTTCGCACGCGCTCGGGCGCCATCGTCGACGACGCGCTCAAGCTGGATTTTCCCGGCGACGCGTACATGCAGGCGCTGAAATGGGGACTGGACTATTCGAAGCTTCAGCATGTGCTGATCACGCATACCCATCGCGACCATTTCTGCCCCGAGGAATTCGAAAATCGCTTCAAGCCCTTTTCGCAGCTTCCGGAGGACGCCGTGCCGCTCACGGTGTACGGCAGCGCGCAGGCGCGCGAAAAGCTGGCGGCGTATCTGAAGGACGGCGTGCTGGAATTCGTCGCGCTGAAGCCCTGCGATACCGTGGACGCGGGCGGCTACCGGGTGACGGCGCTGAACGCCGTGCACGCCTTCAACGAGACGGCGCTGTTCTATCGCATTGAAAAGGACGGAAAGCGGCTTCTGTACGCGCACGACACGGACGAGTTCACGCCCGAGCATCTGGAATTTCTGAAGGGCGCGCGGCTGGACATCGTGTCGCTGGACTGCACGAACGGCGTGCTCGAGTGCGACTACATCGGGCACATGGGCATTTCGGACAACCTGCGCATGCGCGAGAAGCTGTATGAAATCGGGGCGGCGGATGAGAAAACGATCTTTGTGGCTAACCATTTTTCCCACAACGGCGTGGCGCCGTATGACGAGATGTGCCGGCGGCTGCCCGGCTTCATCGTGTCCTGCGACGGCCTGACCGTGGAGGCATAGGAGGACGAACATGTATCCCATCGTAAAAAAACAAGTACTGAACGAAGAGGTATCGCTGATGGAGGTGCGCGCGCCGCTGGCTGCGCGCCATGCCCGCCCGGGCCAGTTTATCATTCTGCGCGTAGACGAAAACGGCGAGCGCATTCCGCTGACCATCGCCGATTTCGACCGCGAAAAGGGCACGGTCACCGTGATTTTCCAGAAGGTGGGCGCGACCACGAAGCTGCTGGATCAGAAAAACGAGGGCGATACGCTGGCGGATTTCGTCGGCCCGCTGGGAAGGGCCTCCGAGTTTGACGGCGTTCACCGCGCGGCGGTGATCGGCGGCGGTCTGGGCGTGGCGATTGCGTACCCGCAGGCCAAGGCGCTCAAGGCGCTGGGCGCGCGGGTCGATTTGATCGTGGGCTTCCGGAAGGAAGCGCTGATTCTGCTGGAGGACGAATTGAAGGCCGCGTCGGACGATCTGACGATCATGACCGACGACGGTTCGAACGGCCATAAGGGCTTCGTCACCGACGCGCTGCGCGAGCGGCTTTCCGCGGGAAAGACGTATGACGAGGTGATCGCCATCGGCCCGATTCCCATGATGAAGGCCGTGTGCGAAATGACGCGCCCGTATGGAATCAAAACGATCGTATCGATGAACTCCGTGATGATCGACGGCACCGGCATGTGCGGGTGCTGCCGGCTTACGGTGAACGGCGAGACCCGCTTCGCCTGCGTGGACGGCCCGGAATTCGACGGCCATCAGGTGGACTTTGACGGCGCCGCCCGCCGCGGGCGCATGTACCGCGCCGAGGAAGCGCTTGCGGTCGAGACCCATATCTGCCATCTGACAGGGGAGGTGCGCTGACATGCAGATGAACAAAACGCCCATGCCCGAGCAGGATCCGCGCGTCCGCACGCACAATTTTGAAGAGGTCGCCACGGGCTACACCGCCGAAATGGCGATTCAGGAGGCGCAGCGCTGTCTGGACTGCCGGCACAAGCCGTGCGTCGAGGGCTGCCCCGTCAACGTGAAGATTCCCGATTTCATTCGTCTGCTGAAAAAGGGCGACGCGCGCGCCGCCTATGATGTAATCCGGCAGGACAACGCGCTGCCTGCCATCTGCGGCCGCGTGTGCCCGCAGGAAACGCAGTGCGAGGCCAGATGCGTGCGCGGCATCAAGGGAGAGCCGGTGGGCATCGGCCGTCTGGAGCGCTATGCCGCCGACACGGCGATGGCGGAGGAAGCCGCGGGCGAAGCGAAAGTGAACGCCGAAAACGCGAAGGCGCGCGTGGCCGTGGTCGGCTCCGGCCCGGCGGGTCTGTCCTGCGCGGGCGAATTGAACCGCATGGGCTACGACGTGACCATCTTTGAAGCGCTGCACACGCCCGGCGGCGTGCTGGTGTACGGCATTCCGGAATTCCGTCTGCCCAAGCAGCTGGTGCGGCGGGAAATCGACGGCCTTGAGCGCGCGGGCGTGAAGATCGTGACCAACGCCGTGATCGGCAACTCCATCACGCTGAACGAGCTTCTGGAGGAAGAGGGCTTCTCCGCCGCGTTCGTCGGCAGCGGCGCGGGGCTTCCGCGGTTCCAGAACATCGAGGGCGAGCAGCTGTCCGGCGTGTATTCGGCCAACGAATTTCTCACGCGCGTGAACCTGATGAAGGCCTACCGCTTCCCGGAATACCTCACGCCCGTGCGCGCGGGCAGGCGCGTGGCCGTCGTGGGCGGCGGCAACGTGGCGATGGACGCGGCGCGCTGCGCGCTGCGGCTGGGCGCGGAGAAGGTCATGATCGTGTACCGCCGCGGCGAGGAGGAAATGCCCGCCCGCCGGGAGGAAATCGAGCATGCGCGCGAGGAGGGCGTCGAGTTCGCCCTGCTCACCAATCCCGTGAAGTTCACTGGCGATGAGAACGGCAGCGTGACCGGCATGACCTGCGTACGCATGGCGCTGGGCGAGCCGGACGCCTCCGGCCGCCGCCGTCCCGCGCCCGTGCCGGGCAGCGAGTTTGAAACCGAAATCTCCTGCGCCGTGATCGCCATCGGCAATTCGCCGAACCCGCTCATCGCGCAGACCACGCCCGGCCTTGAGACTCAGAAGTGGGGCGGCATCGTGGTGAAGGGCGACACGCTGGCCACGTCCGTGCCCGGCGTATACGCGGGCGGCGACGCGGTAACCGGCGCGGCGACCGTTATCCTCGCCATGGGCGCGGGCAAGAAGGCCGCGCGGGAAATCGACGAATACCTGCGCGCGAAGAACGGAGAGGACGCAAAGGCATGAAGAATCGCTTTGGCATGTTCATCCACTGGGGCATTTACGCGCTGTACGCCGACCACGAGCAGGTGCTGGCGCGCCGGAATCTGGACAACGCGGCCTACGAGCGCCGCATGGCCGAGTTCAATCCCGTGAGGTACGATCCCGAGGAATGGGTGAAGCTCGCGAAGGACGCGGGCATGCGCTACATCTGCTTTACAGCCAAGCACCACGACGGCTTCTGCATGTGGGACACGTGCGAAACGGCGTACAACATCATGAACACGCCCTATGGCAGGGACGTTCTGAAGCTTCTGAGCGACGCCTGCCGGAAGCACGGCATGGCGCTGTCCCTCTACTATTCCAATCCGGACTGGCACGAGCCGAGCGCCTATAATCCGCTTTCCACGCACCAGTGGAAGTCCATCGACCCGTCAAAGGGGGACAGCGAGAAGTATCGCGCGTTCGTGAAGGCGCAGCTGACCGAGCTTCTGACGAACTACGGCCCGATCTACACGCTGTTCTAGGACATTCCGCCGCGATATGAGGATCCGTCGCTGAACGCGCTGGCGCGCCGCCTGCAGCCCGGCATACTGATCAACGACCGCGGCTACGACGCGGGCGACTTTTCCACGCCGGAGCGCAGCGTTCCCGAGGGCAGCCGCTTCGAGCGCATGACCGAGGCGTGCGATTCCGTGGGCGAGCAGAGCTGGGGCTATCGCGAAAACGAGGACTACCACACGCCGCGCTACCTGATGAGCGCCATCGACAAGATCATGGCCATGGGCGGAAGCTATCTGCTGAACGTCGGCCCCATGGCGGACGGCCGCATCCCGGACGAAGCCGCGCGCATCGTCCGCCGCGTCGGCGACTGGTATACGCGCATGAACGGCGCGCTGGAGGATACCCTGCCCGACCCGTTCGACTACCAGATTCCCGCGAACCCCGTCATCGCGCTGACGAAGGCTGGAAAGACGTACCTTCATTTCTATAAGGGCCTCACCTCCACCGCCGTCACCCTGCGCGCCTGCCCCAAAATCCCCCGCGCCGTGCGCCTGCTGAATAACGCCCAATTCCTCCCCTTCGAGGAAACGGCCCTCCCCAACCATTTCGACCAACACGGCCGGGCCCTCGGCCCCGTCCTCCATATCCACCATATCCCCGCCGAATCCCTCGACCCCGAACCCCTCGTGCTCGAAATCGAGTGGGAATGAGCGGAAGTTCTCATTAGAACAGGCCGGCCGCTTTCCGTTGATTCCGGAAAACAGCCGGCTTTCCGGCAAAACCAAAATGCAACACGATCGGGGGTTGCATTCCGGGAGAAGATGGGGTATAATGAAACGTGTTCTGCGCCCGTAGCTCAGTGGATAGAGTGTTCGACTCCGACTCGAAAGACCGTGGGTTCGAATCCCGCCGGGCGCGCGTGAGGGAATCCGGAGGCGGGTTCCCTTTTTTGTCCCCGATTTGCCTGAAAAACATAAAAAAGTTCCATATTTCGGAAAGAAAGGGCTTGATTTATTCATCGAGACACATTATACTGTAATCAAACAGAAATATATTGAAAAGAAGGCAAAATCCTTGAGCATAAAGAGATGGTTGGCGGCTTGTCTGGTGCTGTTTCTGCTGGCGTGCAGCTTGCCTGCCTACGCGACGGACTGGGTGGCGAAGGTTACGCAGCAGTCCACGGTATACGCCAAGGCGAACACCTCCTCCAAGGTGCTGGGCAAGGTGAAGGCGAATACCGTGCTTACGGTGGACGCTACCAAAAACGGCTGGGCGCGCGTGACCATGAACGGCAAAACCGGCTTCATGAAGGCCGCGAACGTCAAAAAGACCACGAAGACGATGTATGTGAACGTCGCTTCGATGGCGGTTTACGCGTCCAACAAAACCTCCTCGAAGAAGCTGGCGGCGATGGCCTACGGCGAATCGGTGAAGATGGAGGCGACGAACGGCGAGTGGGCGCGCATTGTGAACGGCAGGAAGGTCGGCTTCTGCAAGAAGAGCTCGCTGACCTCGAAGAATCCGAACACGATGAAGACCACCGTGTACACGCAGTCCGCCAATGTGAAGGTTTACAAGCATCCGTCCACGTCCGCGGACTTGAAGGGCACGCTGAAGAAGATGAACACGAAGCTGACGGTCGTGGCCATGTTTGACGGACAGACGTGGTGCCGCGTGAAAAAGGGCAGTCAGTACGGCTTTATCAAAAAGAGCGATCTGGACACGAGAAAGTATGACGGCTATTCCACCGCCAGGGGTGCCGGCGGCAAGGCCATTGCGATGGACTGGTGGAAGAGCAGCATTCAGTCGATCTTCCCGCGCGGCGGCACGGCCATCGTGACGGACGTGAAGACCGGCATCACGTGGAAGGTCTATCGCGGCGGCGGCACCAACCATGCCGACGTGCAGCCGAAGACAGACGAAGACACCCGCGCCATGAAGAAGGCCTGCGGCAGCGATTATGCGACGTGGCATCGCCGCGCGATCTGGGTTTCGATCGGCGGCAAGCGCTACGCGGCCTCGATGAACTGCATGGCGCACGGCGATGGATCCATTTCCGGCAACAACTACAACGGTCACTTCTGCATTCACTTTGTGAACAGCCGCACCCACGGCGGCAACGCCGTGTGTCCGCTGCATCAGGCGGCCATCAAGACCGCGCTGAGCGCGAGCTGACCGGGGATTATTTCACTTCATCGACATAATTTCGTTTCAACGCTCCGCTTGTCAATCCGGCTTCCGCGCGTTATAATAGAAGCATGATTGAAAAGGCGGAGCGTGAATTCTATGCCCAACACCCGGATTACCCGTCAAAAGTGGAAGGATCATTTTTCCTACGCGAAAAAAGTGTATATCATCGGAATCCTGCTTGCGCTGGGAGCCGCCAGCCTGATTTATTCCGTCACGCGCTATCAGGCGCCCAACGAGCGCGCGGTGCAGATCGCGCTGGTCGACAGCTATACCGCGCCCGAAAAGCTGGATGAAATCGTGCCCGCGCTTCTGAAGGCCGGACAGGCCTTTGACGACACGCTGGAGGAGGTTCAGTTCCTCTCCATCACCTACAGCGGAGACGGCGCCGCCGATTACGAGGGCGCGCAGGTCTACATGGTGCAGGTGTACGCCGGAGACAACGATATTTACATCGAGAATAAAACGATGATGGAAGAGCTGATCGACCAGAACTATTGCGTGCCGCTGGATACGTTTGAGGGCTTTGAGGAATTCGCGCGCCGTCATCCCGAGGTGGAGGTGCTTTACGCCGTTCCGGGCGCGAATCAGGCGGACGGAAAAGAAAGCACGGAAGAGGATGCGCCCGTCGAGGAGCCGCGTCCCTATGCGCTGAACATCTCCACGCTGAAGGGCTTCGCCGAGCGCGGCGCGCTGAATATGAAGGACAAGTACGCCGCCGTGGTCATCATGAGCAAAAATCAGGAAACGAGCTTTGAGGTGCTTTCCGCGATGTTCGACGCGCTGGCGCCTTCCGAGGAGGCGGTTTCGTGACGATTTCCCGCCTTTCCGGCAAGAACCGCCTGAAGCCCGGCTATGGCGTTCTGCTGATTCTCGGGCTCGTGGCGGCGGTGTTCCTCATGAACCTGCTGCTGGGCGGGTTCATGGCGCTGGGGCTGCCGTTCACCTGCGCGTCCATCCTGTTCTGGGTGTTCTGCGTGGCGCTGCTGGGGCTGGTGTTTCAGCATTTCGGGCTGGTGTATCGCTATGACATCGACGGCGTGAAGCTGATCATCTCCCGCATCTACCTGCGCAATCCCCGCTTTTACGAGCAGGTGCTGCTGCGCGAGATCGTGTTTGTGGGCAGCGAGGAGGAAGCGCGCCGCCGCAACCCCGACGCGCGCGTGAAGCGCGCCTATGCCCGCCGCGACAAGGACGGCCCGGTGACAGCCGTGACCTTCCGAAAGGACGGCGAGAGCAAAACGCTGCTTCTCCGTCTGGACGACGAAGCGGCGGAATTTCTGAAAAACGCGGTGAAGAACCGCTGACCATTCATCCCGGCCTTGCGATTGTCTGCGAGACCGGGAATTTCTGTTTTTCTGAGGAAGAGGGGGCTCATCACCATGATTGAAACGCTTTCGCATCAGACGCCGCTGGGCGAGATTGTGCTGGCCGTGCAGGAGGACGCGCTGACCGGCCTGTGGTTTCGGGGACAGAAATATGAATTTGCGACGCTGAAGGGCGAGCAGGCGGAAAATCCCGATTCCGCGCTTCTGCGGGAGGCTGTCCGGTGGGTGGACGCGTATTTCGAGGGTCGCCGTCCAGATCCCCGTGCGCTTTCGTTGCGCCCCCTCGGAACGCCGTTTCGCGAGAAGGTCTGGGAGCAGCTTCTGAACATCCCATACGGCGCAACGACGACCTATGGCGCGCTGGCGCACGCGCTCAATATGCCCGGCGGCGCACAGGCCGTCGGCGGCGCGGTGGGACATAACCCCATCTCGATCATCATACCCTGCCACCGCGTGCTGGGCACAAACGGCTCGCTGACCGGCTACGCCGGAGGAATCGAGCGCAAGCAGGCGCTGCTTCGACTGGAGCAGGGCGGTTGATGATTCGCGTTTATAGAAGATAGAAAGTACTTGATCACCTGCGATTGCGCGCTTGACGCGGATGGAATGCTGAACGGCTGTGCAGGAAGTTTGGAATGCGGATGGATTGGCGAGTCGAGCAACGGAAGGCGGCTCGCCGTTTGTCTGAAGTGCGGTCGGAAATGTGTCGAGGCGCACAAAAAAACCGGCTTCTTCCGAAACCGGCGTTTTCCGGAGAAGGAGGGATTCGAACCCTCGAGACGTTTTTGACGCCTACACGATTTCCAGTCGTGCGCCCTCGACCAAGCTAGGCGACTTCTCCACAATGGTCGAAACGATGAATATGAAGTTTGGGTAACAACCATTCATTTACTCAACGCGAATCAGTATAACACAGTCGGGCGGGTTTCGCAAGGGTATACACGAAATTTAACTTCGGAGCAGGAATTTCATGCCGCGCGGGCATGTGCAAAATCGGAAAGTCGGGAGGTTTCCATGTCCGTTTCGGATATTTACACTTGCAAAAAACGGGGATTCATGGTATGATTACTGTGCAACAATATGGTTTCGAGGTGCACAAAAATGAAAAAGTATGATCTCATTACGGCAACCAGCATGGGCGTTCGCATTACGCCCGCGGATCGTCAGCCCGTCGGAATCGGAAACCATTACACGATGCAGGCCACCAGCGCCGAGAGCAATGTGCTCAACGTCTCCGCGTCGCTGGGCCTCAGAACCCGGGTGCTGACCGCGTTTGTCGCCGGCAGCCCGATCGCTTCCTTTATCAAGGGCGAGCTTCGCCGCCGCAACATCGGCTACGAAGGACCCGAAGTTGAGCAGGGCGGCCCGTGGGGCTACCGTCACCAGTTCAACATTGCAGACACCGGCTTCGGTATGCGAGGCCCGCGCGTGCACAACGACCGCGCCGGTGAAGTCGGCCGCACGCTGAAGGCCGAGGACTTTGATCTCGAGCGCATTTTCGTCACCGACGGCGTGCGCATGATGCACATTTCCGGCCTGTTTGCGGCGCTGTCGCCCGAGACCGGCAAGCTCTGCCTTGAGCTGAGCAAGTACGCGCACGACAACGGCACCAAGATCAGCTTCGACCTGAACTACCGCGCTTCCTTCTGGAAGGGCCGCGAGGAAGAGCTGCGCCACATCTTCTCTGAAATCGCCTCCCGCGCCGACATTCTGATTGGCAACGAAGAGGACTTCCAGCTGGCGCTGGGCATCGAAGGCCCCGAGGCCGGCGGCAAGGATCTTGCCGGCAAGATCGATTCCTTCAAGGAAATGATCCGCCGCGTGAAGGAAGCCTATCCGAACGCCAACTACTTCGCCACCACGCTGCGCCAGGTCATCAACGTGAACGCCCACATCTGGGGCGCGATCCTGTATGCCGACGGCAACTGGTATGTGGAAGAGCCGCGCGAGATCCCGGTGCTCGACCGCATCGGCGGCGGCGACGGCTTTGTGGGCGGCATGCTGTACGCCTGCCTGAAGGGCTGGGAGCCCTCCGAGTGGGTCAAGTTCGGCTGGGCGACCGGCGCGATGGCCGTCACCATGCTGGAGGACTACGCCACCCCCGCGGACGAAGAGCAGGTCTGGTCCGTGTGGAAGGGCAACGCCCGCGTGAAGCGCTAAGATACCGACATACATATAAAAGGAGATTGGAATTATGGCCAAGCTTGCGGATATCGGTCTGATCGGCCTCGCCGTTATGGGCGAAAATCTGGTTATGAACATGGAATCCAAGGGATTCACCGTTGCTGTTTTCAACCGCACCACCTCCAAGGTGACCAACTTTGTGGAAGGCCGCGCGAAGGGCAAGAACATTATCGGCTGCTACTCCATCGAGGAGCTGGCGCAGAACCTCGCCAAGCCGCGCAAGGTCATGATGATGGTCAAGGCCGGCGAAGCCGTTGACAACATGATCGAGCAGCTTCTGAAGGTTCTCGAACCCGGCGACATCATCATCGACGGCGGCAACAGCCACTTCCCGGACACCGCCCGCCGCACCGCGTATGTGGAGAGCAAGGGTCTGTACTACATCGGCACCGGCGTTTCCGGCGGCGAAGAGGGCGCGCTGAAGGGCCCGAGCATGATGCCCGGCGGCTCTCCCGAGGCATGGCCGTATGTCAAGCCCATCTTCCAGTCCATCTGCGCGCACGTGAACGGCGAGCCCTGCTGCGACTGGGTTGGCGAAAACGGCGCGGGTCACTTCGTGAAGATGGTTCACAACGGCATCGAGTACGGCGATATGCAGCTGATCTGCGAGGCCTACCAGCTGATGCGCGATTACCTCGGCATGTCCGCGGACGAAATGCACGAGGTGTTCAAGAAGTGGAACGAGGGCGTGCTCGACAGCTATCTGATCGAGATTACCACCGACATTCTCGCCAAGAAGGATACCGACGGCCAGCCGCTGGTTGACAAGATTCTGGACACCGCCGGCCAGAAGGGCACCGGCAAGTGGACGGCCATCGCCGCGCTGGACGAGGGCATGCCGCTGACGCTGATCGGCGAGGCCGTGTTCGCCCGCTGCCTGAGCGCCATCAAGGAAGCCCGTGTGGAAGCCTCCAGGGTTCTCACCGGCCCCGACAGGAAGTTCACCGGCGACAGGGAAGCGTTCATCGAGAACATCCGCAAGGCGCTGTATGCCGCCAAGATCATCTCCTACGCGCAGGGCTACGCCCTCATGCGCGCCGCGGCGAAGACCTACGGCTGGAACCTCAACTACGGCGGCATCGCGCTGATGTGGCGCGGCGGCTGCATCATCCGCAGCGTCTTCCTGGGCAAGATCAAGGAAGCGTTCGAGAAGAACCCGGCGCTGGACAACCTGCTGCTGGACGAGTACTTCACCAAGGAAATCGAAGGCTGCACCGACGGCTGGCGCAAGGTGTGCGCCGAGGCCATGCTCGCGGGCGTCCCGATTCCCGCGATGACCAGCGCGCTCAACTACTTTGACGGCATCCGCACCGCGCGCATGAGCGCGAACCTGCTCCAGGCGCAGCGCGACTACTTCGGCGCGCATACCTACGAGCGCGTGGACGCGCCGCGCGGCGAGTTCTTCCATACCGACTGGACCGGCCACGGCGGAAACACCACGGCCAACACCTACAACGCGTAAGGAGAGCGGATTATGAACAGCTTCTCTCTGATTTCGAACTGCGCCGAGGGGCTGAACGACAGCCAGATTCGCACCGCGCTGGAACAGTCGCTGACCGACGTGCGCCTGAACCTGAAAAAGGTTCTGCTGCTCCCGCCGGATTTCACGCGCTTCCACTCCAACGCCGGCCGCATCACGTGGCATCTGTGGGACATGCTGAAGAACTACTGCGAGGTAGACATCATGCCTGCGCTGGGCACGCACGTGCCGGTGACCGAGAGCGAATGGAAGGCCATGTTCGGCGACATCCCCTTTGACCGCATGATCGTGCACAACTGGCGCACGGACGTGGTGAAGGTGGGCACCGTTCCGGGCGAGTACGTGAGCGAGATTTCCGAGGGCCTCGTGAGCGATCCCATCGACGTGGAAGTGAATAAGCGCCTGTTGGATCCCTCCTACGACCTCATTCTCTCCATTGGTCAGGTTGTGCCGCACGAGGTCGTCGGCATGGCCAACCGCAACAAGAATATCTTCGTGGGATGCGGCGGATCGTCGATGATCAACTCCTCCCATATGCTGGGCGCGTTCTACGGCCTTGAGCGCATCATGGGCAAGGATCACACCCCGGTTCGCAACGTGTTCGACTACGCGGAGGAGCATTTCCTCCAGAACATCCCGCTGAGCTACATCCTCACGGTGACCACCGCGCCCGGTGGAAACATCCACACCCACGGCCTGTTCATCGGCCGCGAGCGCAAGTACTTTGAGGAAGCGGTGAAGCTCGCGCAGCAGAAGAACCTGATCTTCGTGGACAGGACGTTCAAGAAGGTCGTGGTGCTGCTGGACGAGAAGGAGTTCAAGTCCACGTGGCTGGGCAACAAGAGCGTGTACCGCACGCGCATGGCCATCGCCGACGGCGGCGAGCTGATCGTGCTCGCGCCCGGCGTGGACAAGTTCGGCGAGGACGCGTCCATCGACAAGCTCATCCGCAAATACGGCTACTGCGGCCGCGAGAACATTCTTCGCCTTGTGAAGGAGAACGACGACCTGAAGCAGAACCTGTCCGCCGCCGCGCACCTGATTCACGGCTCCGGAGACGGCCGCTTCTCCATCACCTACTGCACGCAGCACCTCACGAAGGAAGAGGTCGAGGGCGTGTGCTACGGCTATATTCCTTACGCTGAGGCGGCGAAGAAGTATAACCCCGAAACGCTGAAGGACGGCTGGAACACGCTGGACGACGGCGAGGAAATCTACTATATTCCCAACCCCGCGCTCGGACTCTGGGCCGACCCGGCCAAATTCTGAGCCAAGGACATAGAAAGGGCGGCTTCCATCCGGAGGCCGCTTTTTGCTGCGCTCTTATGCGACGCGAAAATTCGTCGTTGACAATCGAGAGGTTCTCGTGATATAATAACGGCAGGAAGGGATGACGCTTTTGGGATGGCTTCTCCCCTCCGTTGTGATTAGGAGAGCAAAGCCGTCACCAGTTGGCGCTGGATGGCGGCCTTGCTTTTACTTTTTCTTCTTCTTGTTGTTGTCATCGCGACCGAATTTGATCGCTTTCAAAACAAGGGAGATGACCATAATGACGACCGAGATAATCTCGAAGTCAGACATGATCTCACCTCCTTCAACTTTCGTATTCAGAGGTGAAAAGCCAAGCGCCATCTGTTTCCTTCCTGCCGGAAGCCCGAAGGCTTCATTGATAGTATAACATAGCGGTGTGTACGCGTCAAATTATATTTTAAAGAAATAAAAATGGGATGATTTATGTTCATTTACGGTTCGCGAAATCTCTCAATACGATTTCTTCCAAGCGTTTGTAGACTTCCAGAGCATTCCATTCTTTTTCGCTTTCGCGCAGCTGGTTCAGGGATGCGAGGAGATTGGAATATTGAGCGGCTTCATCGTTGATCATGCAGCCGCCGTCGGCGTATTCGAAGAAGACCTTCCATGGAGCCAGCGACTTGATGTTGACGAAAATGCCGTCTCTGGCGGAATAGGATAGTTCAAGCCTGAGGCTGCCCGCGCGCAGCTCGCCTTTATAGCCGAGGTATATTGGACTGACCTGATATGAATCGAAGCCGGGCGGGGTTTCGACGTCGAGCAGCTTCGCGGATTTTGCGCATCGAAGGTGGGCTTTGAAGGCATGGAACCACTTGAAAATCCATCTCATGGAATTTGCAGACCTCTTATTCACAGATTGCGGGCAGGGGACGGTTTACTTCTTTCCGAACCTGCTGAAAATGTACACGCCCTGTACCAGCCACGCGACAAGCAGAATCCAGTCGCACGTTCTGGCTACGGTTGGATTCGAGACGGCGACTTTCACGATCAAGGCACATAGCGCAGCGAGGCAGTTCACGAACGCGAGCTACCAGATGACGGGTTTTTCTCCTTCATACGCATCACAGCTTTCTTTCGAATGGGGCTTTGCCGGTGTCCGCTATATTCTACAGCCGCCGCGCTTGCGCTGTCAAGCGGGGCGAAAATTGTTATTTTATGAAGGCGGAAACCGGAAACATTGACATTATTCTGGGTGCATGGTAAAATATACACGTAACCTGTTTGTGTGACTCTTACGACTTACGAAAGGAGCGTTCTCCTGTGAAACGCAAAGTTCTTGCCATCGTGCTCGTTCTCGTCGTGCTCATGTCCGTCTGTCTGCCGGCCTTCGCGAGCAGTGCCGATACCTCCTGCCTGAAGCCCAAGGATAACTATAAAAGGGCTGTGCAGATCGTCGACAGTGCCAACAGGAAAATTTACGCCTGCGTCCGCACGGCGCAGCTTACGGTCTACGATGACGTAGACTGGATGCTTCGCACCACGAAAGCCATCGCCAACAACGCGAAATACCGTGTCCGCCGCCTTGGATACGATGTGTACTGCGAATACGTCAGCTACTGCGTGGACGGTCGTTGGGTGGAAGTGGATCCTCTTCACGTCGTCAATCCGCTGAACTCTGACACCAGCACCGAAAATTAATCGGCGAAATCGGACGACGGGAACCCGGATGGGTTTTCGTCGTTTTGCTTTTTCGAAGGAGCTTCTATGCACGGCCTGTACATTCATCACCTTTCGGAAGAAGACGACAGCCCCCATCTTCAGCTGCTTTCGCGGCGTCAGGGACTGGAAATCATGCGTCAGACCATCATGAAGGGTGCGACGGTGTGGCTTTCTCCCTCCGGGGAGCCGGGCACCTATGAATTCTTCTTTCTGCTGTCCGGCGAGATTCGTCTGCTTTTGCCGGAGGCTCCGTGTGTGCTTTCGGCGGGAGATTCGTTTTCGCTGGATGGCATCACGGAGAATATTCCCATCGAGCCGACGCAGGATGCTACGCTTCTCTATGTATCCAACAAGCCCCAGTTTGACGGCATGGCCGACTATCAGGGCAACCTGAACGAGCTGATGCGGCTGGTGGACGCGAAGGATCACTATACCTATCGCCACAGCCGCAACGTGATGAGCTATACGGTCGCGATCGCGCGCAAAATGGCAACAGGTCAGCGCGAAACCGAGGATCTTGTGAGCGCTTCGCTGTTCCATGACGTAGGGAAGTTCTTCATTCCGGATGAAATTCTGAACAAGCCCGGCCGTCTGACGGACGAGGAATACGAGGTTATCAAGCGGCACCCGCTGGACAGCGCGCGCCTGCTGGAACCGAAATTCGGCCGCCGCGTGGCGGAGATTGCCCGCAGCCATCATGAGCGGCTGGACGGCAGCGGCTATCCGCTGCACCTGAAGGGGGATCAGATTTCGCCGGAGGGGCGCATCATCGCTGTCGCCGACTGCTTTGACACGATGACCTCGCGCCGCGTGTACACCCGCCGGCCCAAGACCTTCGAGGAAGCCGCCGAGGAGCTCGCGTCCCGACCGGATTTATACGACGCGGACGTGTGCCGGGCGCTGACCGAGCTGGTCGCCGCCGGAGAGCTGATTCCCGCGGAGGATACAAAATAGTTTTCCAAACGGAGTGGAGAAACGTCCGCTCCGTTTTTCCTTCCCGTGCGCTGCGTTATAAATATTCATAATAGAGGAATATCCAACAAAATGAAGATGCACAGAAAAAATATTCTCATTATTTGTAAAAATGGTATTGACATGCGCGCGGACTTGTGATATGATACAGGTGAACCGAGAAAGAGACGATTCAAACCCGCTCTTCCGGTTCCAGACCAACGAAAAGGGGGCGATGCCGTTGAACCAGACAGAAACGATATTCGTGCAGGTTTTCCGCTTCGCCCATGCCGGCCGCTGAGATAGATTGTCGAGAACGGCCGTCGTAAAGAAGGCGGCCCCCAGTCACATTCCAAAGGAAAGCGCGAGAGCGGTACTTCCGGGATGCGCGGAGCGGAAAACGAAACCGCGGGCGATACATTTTCAGGAGCGGGACGTGCAGACGTCAAATTCACGAAGGAGTATCACCCCAAACCCACGCGCCGCCCCGGTTTCACGGCGACAACTGAATACGCTTCTTCATGGCCGTCGGCAATCGCCGGCGGCTTCGCTTGTTTTGGTGGTGTTGACGCGTCGGTTTACCATGCTGTGCGGTTGGAAACGGGGAGCTTCCGAACGCAGATAGAACCGGAACCGCACGGGGGGCGTACGGTGAAAAGAAACGTCACTTCGCGGAAGAAAGTGCGTTTCATGACGCCCGTGCCGCTTTTATGGATGGACGCTTTCGAGGGGATGGCTCCCTGATAAAAACGAATCGCGCGTCTCCGACATATGCCGGGGACGCGCGAGGGGGGATTTTTCCGGGCGGACGGGGGAACGTTCGCCCGGAGGGGATGGGGGGTGGGGGTTACTCTTCTCTGCCGTGCAGGTGCTTCAGTGCTTCCTCGATCGCGGCTTTCACGGCGGGATCGGTTTCCTTTGTGCGCTGGTGATCCAGGTGCGCGCGGGCCTTCACGTCGCCCATCTCGGCAAGCGCCGAGGCGGCATGCGCGCGAACCTGCGGTTCCTCATCATGAACGGCCGTAATCAGGGCGTTATAGGCGTCCTCGTTGTCACGGCACTTTCCCAGCGCGTCCAGCGCGGCCAGGCGCGTTTCCAGATGCCTGTCCTCGGCGAGCTTCACCAGCTTCTCGCCGTCCTGCTTCTCCGCCAGCTTTTCGATGTGCTTCAGATTGTGACCAAACACGTAAATCGCCTCCAATGATATGCGGGGTATCCGACTGATGTATATTATACGCTTTGTTCGCCCGCGTGTCCAGCGTTTGGAGAGATTTGTCCGTCAAGCGTTCGTTTTTTGTCACAACTTCCGAGTTTTGCCACGGCACGGTTACGCGAGCGCCTGAATCGCGTCCGTCCAGCGGAGCAGGTCGGCCTTGTCGTATTTCGGGAAGCCGGTCAGGCAGTAGTTCGCGCCCGCTTCGCCGTCCGGCGCGGAAGTCGCTGCTGCCAGCCTGCCGACTGTGGCGTTTTCACCAGCGGGAACTTTTGCCGCGACGCGGTTATGCGAGCGCCTGAATCGCGTCCGCCCAGCGGAGCAAATCGGCCTTGTCGTATTTCGGGAAGCCGGTCAGGTAGTGGTTCACGCCCGCTTTGCCGTCCGGCGCGGAAGTCGCTGCTGCCAGCCTTCCGACCGTGGCGTTTTCAGCGGCGGGAACTTTCGTCGCGACGCGGTTATGCGAGCGCCTGAATCGCGTCCGCCCAGCGGAGCAGGTCGGCCTTGTCGTACTTCGGGAAGCCGGTCAGGTAGTGGTTCACGCCCGCCTCGCCGTTTGCCGTCCAGAGCAGAAGCAGAAGCCGCTGCTGGCTGGGGTCGACCGTCAGCCTGCCGACCTCGGCGTTTTCACCGGCGGGAACCGTACGTTCGCCGCTGGCCAGCACTTCGCTCGTGTCCGCGTCCTCCACGCGCCAGCGGAAATCCGCGGCTTCCAGCGTGTCGTTCGCGAGAACAATTGCCTGCTGCCAGCCGCTCACCTCGTCCATCATGGCGATGCGCGGCTGCTGGGCGCGGCGAATCCAGTCGTACGCTAGCTTTTTCCGGTAGGCATAGTCGACTACCGCGTCCGAAATCTGCGGCCAGCAGTCAATCATATTCCACCAGATAATGCCGCTGCGCCGCCATTTCAGGATGCGCGTGTGCTCAATGAAGAATTTCACGGCCTCGGCCTGCGAAAGCTGAGAGATGCGCGCGAACTCGTTCAGCCCGTCCGGCTCCTGCCGGCATAGCAGGCGCACCTGATCGGCCATCAGGCGGTTGCGGCCGCCGAGACGGGACTCGATGCGCACGTCCTCGGTGGAGTGAATCGCCCACGCGCGGTTGTCCATCGGCCACAGCTTTTCGGCGGGCAGGAACTCGGCCAGCGAGTCCGGCGACGGGCAGCCGTGGTAGCCCGCTTCGCCGATGAACGACGCGGACGAATGCTTGTAAAAGTCGTCCTTGTAGAAGGCGCGCGGCCCCCACGTGTGCTGCTCGGGCACGTCGTCGGTGCGGAAGCCGTCCGGAATTTCCGGCGAGGAGCGCAGGAAGAAGCGATACGGATCGTGCGCCTGAAGCGCGCGAACCAGCGTTTCGTGCGTCACGCGGTTGTAGCGCGCGTCGTAGGTCGGCAGGTGGAAGCCCATGTTCTTGTGGTCGACCTCGTTATCGCCCGACCACAGCGCCAGCGACGCGTGGTTGCGGATGCGCCGGGCGACGTGCGACGCTTCGTCGTACATCACGCGCGCGAACGCGTCGTCCTGCGGATAGTTGGTGTTGCCCATGCAGAAATCCTGCCACACGAGCACGCCGTATTCGTCGCACAGGTCGAAGAAGCGGTCGCTTTCATACACGCCGCCGCCCCAGCTGCGCAGCATGTTGCAGCCGCAGTCATGAATCAGCGCCATGGCCGCGTCCACGCGGTTCTGGTCGTTGCCGTGCATCGCGTCCAGCGGAACCCAGTTGGTGCCGCGCACCATCAGGCGCACGCCGTTTACGGAAATCTGGAATTTCTGGCTGCCGCGCTCGAAGCTGCGCTCCAGAGAGAGCGAACGCAGGCCGATGCGCTCGGTTACGCTGTCGACCACCTCGCCGTCGCGCAGAAGCGCGAGCGTGACGGTGTACAGGTTCTGCGCGCCGTAGCCCCGCGGCCACCAGAGGAGCGGATGCTCGATGGTCATTTCACAGTTGTGGCTCACGAACCACACCGGCGTTTCCTGCTCAAACGTGCGCGCGCCGCACACGCCCGTCAGACGCGCGGAGAAGCCCTCCAGCGTGTCCGCGTCCGTCTCAAAGCGGAAGGCGTATTCCAGCAGAGCCGTGTCGCGCGCGCGGTCGACCTCGGGCACGGCGTAGTAGGTTTCCGTGATGCGCGTGGGGCGCTTTTCGATCAGCCGCACGCCGCGCCACAGGCCGCTGGTCACCAGACGGGGCGCGATGTCCCAGCCGAAGCTGTGCGCGGCCTTTCGGATGTGGCAGATTTCGTTGCGGTGCGCCGTGCCGCGCATGCCGATGGGGTATTCGCGGCTGCGCGCGTAGTTCATGGCGGAATGAATGTGCACGATCAGGCGGTTGTCCGTTTCGCGAAGCAGATTCGTCACGTCCGCCTCGTGCTCGACGAACATGTTTTCCGCGCGGAGCAGATGCGCGCCGTTCAGATAAATGTCGGCGATGGTGTCGATGCCGTCAAAGCGCAGAAATACGCGCGCGCCCGGCTGCGCCGCGGGCGCGTCAAAGCCCGTTTCGTAAATCCACTGGTAATACTCGTATTTTGCCGCGTCCAGCTGCTGCTCGTCCCAGTACGGGTCGCCCATCACGCCCGCGTCCACCAGCGCGCGCTCGCAGTTGCCCGGCACATTGGCCTTCACGCGCGGCCACACCTGAAGCATGTCCGGCCGGAAGGCTTCTTCCTTGCCGCCCTTTTCCGGCGCGTAATACAACGCCCATTCGCCGTTCAGCGAAAGCAGGGTTCTGTCCATGTGTGCTTCCTCATTTCTATGGTTTCTGGGTTTCTATGAAAAAGGCGTCCGTAGACGGGACGCCATTGGCCGCCATTTCAGAACATTCGCCACGCGTTCATGAAGCGCTTGGTGTAGTAGGACGCTTTCTGAAGCGCCCAGTAGCGCACCTTGCCCGCGCCGCGCGAGGATTCAATGAACACGCCGGTTTTGTATTCCTTGCCGTCCACCGTGCCCGCGCCCACGTAGATGCCCACGTGCGTGCAGCGGGTGGGGTCGGCCGTGCTGCTGTCCGCCGACCAGCACAGAATGTCGCCGGGCTGAAGATCGGCGATGTTGTCGATCCGCGTGCCGCCGCGGTTGCCCGTGTTCCGCTGCACCTTCGTGCAGGTGTTGTCGATGGTGATGCCCAGCGCCTTCATGTAGCAGTGGCGCGTGTAGGTCACGCAGTCCATTTTGGAATAGGACGTGCCCAGCAGCGTTTCGGCATAGGCAATCAGCTTCTGACTGGGGGAAACCAGTGACCAGACCTCCCAGCCGTATTCCTCTGGCAGGCTCGTATAGTAGAAGTAGACGGATGTTCCCGGATACGCTTCGATGACCTTGCCCTCTTCGTCCTCTCCGAACGCGTCCTCTCCGAATCTCAGGGTCTGCGAGCGCACGGTGATCAGCCCGAGCGACGCGCAGCGGGCAAACGCACGGCTTTCCAGCTCGCGAAGCGACTTCGGCAGGTCTACCGCTTTCAGCGCGTCGCAGCCTTCGAAGGCGGATTCCTCAATGACCTCGATTCCTTCCGGTAAAACGGCGTCCGCAAGTGCGCCCGAACACGTAAGCAGAATCGCCAGCGCCGCCAGCCATGCGGCCAGTCGGCCGGGTTTATGCATGTTCTTATTCATGATTGTATTTTATCATACTTTCCATTCCTTGTAAACCCCACCTGCTTCCAACAAGAATTTCTCGAAATGCGCTGTTTTTATATTGACAATCGATAAATATAGAGGTATAATACCGCTGAAAGGAGGGTTTTGAGCCTATGGAAAAAATGAATTGGAACGCCGCGTCCGTCCGAATGGCGGCTGCGTCCATCGTTTCGGCGCTCGTGGCCGCGGGCGTGGTGTGGATGTGGACGGGAGTCTACCTGCCCGGCGCGGGACTGTCCATCAGCCTGCTGCTGGTGCTGCTGGCCGGTCTGCTGGCCGGCGGGCGGCGGCCCCACGGGGCGCGCGAATGGCTGCTGGTCGCCGCGTGCGTCTTGGAGGATCTGACGTTTTTCTTCTTTATGAGCACCTCCCTGCGGCTGGTGAACCTGCCGGTCGCGGCGGGGCTTACGGCGCTGACGCTGTTTTCGCTGAACGGCCGCCTGAATCACGGCGCGGCGGAAGCGGGCGCGCTCGGCGAAACGCTGCGGATTCTGCCGCGCGCGTGCGTCCGATACATACCGGTGCCGTTCCGCGCGCTGCCGCGGGCGAGGCTCTCCACGGGAATCGTGGTGGGGTTGATCATCTCCGTGCCCGTGCTGGCCGTGGCGATGCTGCTTCTGTGCTCGGCTGACGCGGTGTTCGAGGGTATGTTCACGGGATTGCTCAACCGGCTGTACGAAGCGGATGCGTGGGCGCTGCTCGTGAAGCCGCTCCTGTTCCTGCTGCTGGGGCTGATCGCGTTTTCGTTCCTGTACGCGCAGAAGGCGCTGGAACGGCTTCCGGAACGCGAAGCCAAGCCGCCGTTTCCGACGGGCGCGCTGGCGACGCCGATGCTGCTTCTGTGCGCGCTGTACGCGCTGTTTGCAGCGGTGCAGTTCATCTACCTGTTCGGCGGGCGGGAAGCCGCGGCGATGCGCGGCGGCTATGCGCAATACGCAAGGAACGGATTTTTCGAGCTTGTGGTTATCTGCGCGCTGAACCTGCTGCTCGCGGGGCTGGCCGTTCGCCGCTCGGGCGGCGCGCGCGTCGTGCGCGCGGCGGCCGTGGGCATGTACGCGTTCACGGCGGTGATGCTGGCCTCGTCGGCGTGGCGCATGTCGCTGTACACGGCGCGCTTCGGGCTGTCGTTCCTGCGGTTGATCACGTACTGGGGCATTTTCGCCATGGCGGCGGTCACGCTCGCGGCGGCGTGGCATGCGGTTCGCCCCGAAACGCGCACGTGGAGCGCGGCCTTCGCCGTGATCGTGGCGAGCTGGCTGCTGTTCGCCTACGCGAACCCGGAGGGCGTCATCGCCGCCTACAACGTTCGCCGCGCGGGCGCGAAGGTGGACGTGGAGTATCTGTCCGGCCTGTCGCCCGACGCGCTCGCGGCGCTGAAGCCGCTGGCGAAGGAAAACGCGTGGGCGGGCGTGGCGGTCAACCGCATCGGGGATGGCTATCGCGACATTTCCGCCTATGAATGGAGCCTGACCTGCCGCCTGCTGCCGGAGACGGCTGCGGAGCCGATTCCGGAGGGCGAGAGTCCGTCTGTCGGAGATGAGTGATAGACTTTCCGCCGGACAATATTGGAGGTGAAAGACCGAACGCCCGCCGTCCGACGCATGGGGTGCGCGGAAAGGGAAGCGGTGGGGAGAAACAAATCGGCGGCTGCGAAATTCGCGGCCGCTTTTGCTGTTTTCACATGGATTGCGCGTAGGACATGATTATGGGAACGAATGCGTCGGCGGACGCGGGGCGGCATTCGTGGCTATGCTCTGGTGTGCGTCACGTGGATTGCGCGCAGGACGGGATCACGGGAACCGGCGCGTCGGCGGACGGGGGCGGTATTCGTGGCTGCGCTTTGGCGTGTGTCACGTGGGCAGCGCGTAGGACATGATCACGGGAACCAGCGCGTCGGCGGAGGCGGGGGCGTAGCGGGGGGAGATGGCCAGCGAAAGAATGTCGAAGGGAACGGGGGCGGTGTATTCGCGGCCGTTCGTCGTTTCGAAGAAGGGAACGACGGGCTCCTCGCCATAGCGCGCTTCGAACAGCGCTGGAAACGCGCTCTTCAGCCGCAGGGAATGGCCGTCCTCCGCGCGCAGGTCGCTCGGAAAGTCAGGGAGCGACGTGGGAATGCGCACGTTGTCCAGTCCGCTCAGCCAGCGGAACGCCAGCGCGAACACGAGGTAGTTGGCTTCGTTCAGCTGTCCGGCGGCGCGGTAGCCCTCCGGGTCGACGCGCAACGCGACGGGACGGCACAGCACGCTGTTGCGCACGAACGTGTGTCCCCTGTCGCCAATGCCAAGGTCGGTGTGCGCGTCGACGTGCGTCACATGGAACGGCGGAGTCAGCCGTCCTTCCCGAATCAGGTCGCGCCAGTAAAACAGCGCGCCGTCGTGCGTCGGAAACACCCGTCCAGGGATGGGACGCGCGCGGTTCAGATGGAGATGATCCTCCAGAAATGCGCACATCTCCGCTTCCGTCCACGGCTCGGCGGCGCTTTCCGACGGGCGTTCACCCTCCGGCGCGAAGGGGCAGGGGTTGGACAGGAAGAAATCAAGATCAATGTCGAGTACCCGCGTCATAGGGCATTCCTCCGTTGTATAGCCGGATTCAAAATTGCGTGCGCGTATGTTCCAGATCACGCCGTCGTCGGGCGCTCACCCTCCGGCGCGAAGGGACAGGGGTTGGACAGGAAGAAATCAAGATCAATGTTGAGTACCCGCGTCATGGGGCGTTCCTCCGTTGTATCAAGAATCAGAATGGACAGGGATGATGCGCATCGATTCAGCGCGCCGTCCCTGCCGTCTGTCAGTGTTTCTTTTGCCTGTGCGTACGCAGGACGGCCTGATGCTAGCATCTTGCGCGTCGTTCTTCGGCAAGAAGGAGCAGGGATGATGCGCATCGTCAGCGCCGTCCCTGCCGTCTGTCAGTGTTCCTTTTGCCTGTGCGTGCGCAGGACGGCCTGATAACTGGCTTTCTGCGCGTCGTCCTCCGGCAGCGCGGGTATCAGGCCGGTCTGCTCGGTGGCGCTCGCCGCGGGCATGGGGTTGCGCGCTACGCGCTCCATCCGCACGAATTTCAGCTTTCTCATGATTTTCACCCCCCGCGATTATTGTGAACGCGGAGCGCGGGCGCTATTCTTCCGCTGAAGCGTGGAGTAAAATTTGCAAACGTTCTTTCACAGAAACGCGTCGCCGGCTTGGGGGAGTTTCCCTTGCGCGGGGCATAGAGGGCGAAACGCATCCTTCCGCGAGAACACGGCTCATGCCCGTTTCGTGAGCCGTGTGCGAGGGTTGTGTCGGCTTCATGGGAGAAAGCCAGAAAGCGCGCGGCGAAAGAACAACACGCACGCGCTGACGGCGGACGTTGGGCGAGCGGCTCATTCCGCGCGGGCGCGGGCTCCGTGGGAACCGAGACGGACGCGGAGAGGAAGAGGAACAGAAGCGGGGTGGTGATCGGCTGGTTGACGTTTACGGCGGCGTGCAGGAGGTAGGCGAGAGCGCCGGCCAGCAGGCACGCGGCGGCGGCGCTTTTGCGCGCGCGGCGGAAGAGCGATGCGCACGCGCCGACGGCGAACGTCAGGTAGGCTGTCAGCCCCAGCGCGCCGTGCGTGAGCAGGTACTGGATATACTCGTTATGCGCGTTGTTGAACGACAGGTTGCAATAGGCCGCGATTTCCGCGCCGTACGCGTCGGCCAGCGGCTTTTTCAGAAGGTCGGGGCCGAAGCCGAACAGCTTCACGCGCCAGTCGGACTGGGCGAACAGCTTCATGCAGCGAACCCACACGCCGCCGCGGTTCGTGCCCCACTTGTCGCGGAAGCGGAACAGCTTCAGCATGCCCGTCAGCTTCGTGTCCGTGTCCACATAGGTGTAGAACAGGAACAGCGCCGCCGCCGCCGCGAGCGCCACGATCGCGCAGGCGAGCAGCGTCAGCAGGAACGTGCGCGGCGCGGGAAATACGGGCTTTTCGCGGCGCGTGTGCAGAAGGCCGTAGGCTGCGGCGGTCAGAAGCAGGCTCAGCGCGGCGAACAGCAGCGGATGCGCGGCCAGCCTGGCGCACGCGTGATCCTTCAGCGAAAGCGTCGCGTCCGGCCACAGCCGCATGGCCGCGCCCACGAGAAACAGCCCCGCCATCAGACAGGCCAGCGCCAGACACATGCGCATCCGGGCTTCCCGCTGGGGATGCAGCTTCTTTTCCTCGTCCGCGTCGGCAGCTTTTCCGTGCAGCGACGCGGCGAGAGAGGAGAGCGTTCGCCTGAACCGGGAGGGCGCGCGGTTTTCCTCTGAACAGGGGGCGGATTCAGCGAGGTTTGCTTCCAAACGCGGCGCCGCGCTGTCGGAACGCTGCCTGCTTTCGGAGGGGGCAGGCAGGGGGAGCGCGCCCAGACACAGTGCCGTCAGGATGGCGGAGGCCAACGCGATCAGGGCTCCGTCGGCGCGCGCCGCGATGACCGCGCCCGTGCCCAGCAGGATGGGAAAGACCGACAGACGGCGTACCCAGCGCCCGCCGCGCATGAACGCCGCCACCGCCGCGGGGAGGAACAGGCAGAGGAACGCCGAGAAGAAATCCACGTTGCCGATGGTCGAGATAAAGCCGTCGACGCTCTTCTGGTTCAGCCGCGGATAAAACCCGAACGGGTCGATTTTGAAGAAATTCAGGACGCCCAGCAGGGCGCACAGCGAGCCGGAAATCAGCAGTCCGCCCGCCGCCCACGCGTCCGCGTTCTGCGCGCGGGACACGATCACGTGCATGGCCGCGAGCGCCAGAATGAACACAAGCCCGCACAGGCGGCCTTCGTCGCCGGTGAGTGCGGAAAACGCGTCGTCCGACAGGATGGTGGACGCGGCCGCGAGCACCGCGAACGCGCCCATGCCCCAGTCCGCCGCTGAAAGGGAAAACGGCTGGCGAATCTCTCCGGCCAGCGCGCGCCTGCGCGCCGCGCACAGCAGCAGAAACACGATCAGCCCCGCGTAGGCGCTGACTGCGAACACGCCGAACTTGAAGCGGTTGATGTTGAAAAAGAAGTCGTCGAAAATCAGCGGGTGCAGAAGCGCCACGCCCGCGGCAAACGCGCAGGCAAACCATTCCGGCAGCTGCTCCCGGCGCGGCGGCCGCAGCCGCGGAACAAGCGTCAGTTTCATTCCTTCGTCACCCTTTCGATCCGCGCGCCCGTCTGTTCGCGGCGCGACGCTACCGTCGAAATTTTACTATCGTCCACTCGATATCTTTCTATTTTAAGACGCGCAAGCGCCCACGTTCGTTCGCGCCGCGGGGAGGCCTGCGCGGAGAAAAGCGCGCCGCTGTCGGTTCGGCGAAGGATTTTCAAGGCCGAATGATCGACGGAAACCTGCCCGCGTTCGTTTGCGCCCCGGAGAGACCTGCGCGGAGAAAAGCGCGCCGCCGTCGGTTCGGTGAAAGATTCCCGTTGCTCATACGGACGGGCAAGCGCCGCAAAATGGGGAAGCCGGGCTGCCGCCGATTTCCAAGAGGCATGTTGCCGTGCTTCAGTTGGGTCCGGCGAACGTTTTTCATCACGCGACTCCGCGTTCTGTACAGCCGCGCGGCGGGGCGGTTATTCCGTCATCTGCTCGGCGAGGGTTTCCCAGTCCTCATACAGGCGCGCGAGCGCTTCGGTCTTTTCCTGCCGCTCGTCCTCCAGCTTCTGCGCGGCGGCGCGATCCTGCCATGTTTCCGGGCGGCCCATTTCCGCTTCGATCTCGGTCAGGCGCTGCTCGATGGCGGCAATGTCCTTTTCCGTCTGCTGGAAGCGCAGCTTCAGCGCCCTGGCGCTCTCGCGCGACAGGCGTTCCGCGCGCTTTTCCTTGTCGATCTGCGTGCGCGTTTTGCCTGCGGCGTCGATCACAAGCGGGTTTTCGGCCAGCTGGCGCTTCTTTTCAAGGTAGTCGTCGTAGTTGCCGGTGTACTCGGTCACGCCCTCGTCCGTCATCTCAATGATGCGGTTCGCTACGCGGTTGATGAAGTAGCGGTCGTGCGACACGGTGAGAGTCGTGCCGTCGAAATCGTCCAGCGCGCATTCCAGCACCTCGCGGCTGTCCATGTCCAGATGGTTCGTCGGCTCGTCCAGAATCAGGAAGTTGTCCTTGCGCAGCATCAGCTTGGCCAGCGCCACGCGCCCGCGCTCGCCGCCGGACAGCGTGGCGATCGGGCGGAACACGTCTTCGCCGGTGATCAGGAACAGCGCCAGCGTGCCGCGCACGCGGTCGGGCTCCATGGTCGGGAAGTCGTCCCAGACCTCGCTCATCACGTCCTTCTCCGGGTGCAGGGAGGCCTGCTGCTGGTCGTAGTAGCCGATGTCCACGTTTGTGCCGTAGCGGAACGAGCCGGTGTCGGCGCGCTCGCTGCCGGTGATGATGTTCAGAAGCGTGGTCTTGCCCACGCCGTTGGGGCCGATCAGCGCCACGCGGTCTCCGGCGCGCAGATGAATGGCGAAATTGCGGAACAGCGTGCGCGAGCCGAACGACTTGCTCACGTCCTTGGCGATCAGCACGTCGTCGCCGCTGCGCCGGCGCGCTTCAAAATGGAAGCGCACCTTCTGGTCGTCCACCGGCTTTTCCAGCCGCTCCATTTTTTCCAGCCGCTTCTCGCGGCTCTCCGCCAGCTTGATCGACTTTTCGCGGTTGTACATGCGGTAGCGGCGAATGATGGCCTCCTGCCGCTCGATCTCCGCCTGCTGCATGTTGTATTCCTTCAACTGCCGCTCGAGGTCGGCCTCGCGCTTCACGGCGAACTGATCGTAGTTGCCGGTGTACTGGGTCAGATGCGTCTGCCGAAGCTCGGCCATGTGGTCGCACACGGCGTTCAGGAAATAGCGGTCGTGCGAAATCACCATGACCGTGCCCTTGTACTTTTTGAGCGTGTCCTCCAGCCAGCCGATGGACGGAAGGTCGAGGTGGTTCGTCGGCTCGTCCAGCAGAAGCAGGTCGGGCTGGCGCAGCAGAAGGCGCGCCAGACACAGCCGCGTCTTTTCGCCGCCGGAGAGCAGGCTCGCCTTCTGCTGCCGCCGCTCCTCCGAGAAGCCGAGACCGGCCAGCACGCCCTGCACGCGGCTGGGCCACTCATAGCCGCCCGCGTCCTCAAAGCGCGCGGTCAGGCGGGCGTAGGCATCGCTCAGGCGCTTCATTTCCTGCGCGTCGGCGTGCTTTTCGGCCATTTCCGCTTCCAGCTCGCGCAGACGGGCTTCCATGCGCTTCACGTCGTCAAACACGCGCGAAAGCTCCTCCGTCACGGTCAGGTCGCTCTCGATGTCGGCGTGCTGGGTCAGAAAGCCCACCGTCGTGCCTTTCATCAGCGACACCGTGCCCTCGTCCGGCTGCAGACGGCCGGTGATGATCTGGAACATCGTGCTCTTTCCGCAGCCATTCACGCCCACGATGCCCATGCGCGCGTATTGCGGCAGCGTGAGACTGACGTCCGTCAGCACGCGGTTCATGACAAAGGATTTGGAAATATTGGAAAGCGTTAAAAGTATCATCGCGTAAGAAAGTCCTTTCGGCGGTTTCAGGGAATAAACCTTCCATTAATTATAGCAAAATCGGACCCATTACGCAAGCGCTCAGTGATAGGCCTTCGCGGTTTCCTGATAGGTTTTCGTGATTTCCTGCAGAATATCCATGTGCGTGAAATCGTCCTTGTAGATCAGCCGCGTTTCGCGCACCATGCTCAGGTTTTCAATCGGCAGTGCGGCAATCTTGCCCTTGCGCAGCTCGTCCATGCACGCGCTTCGGGGCAGGATTGACACGCCTAAGTTCTTGCGCACCAGATCCTTGATGGTGGCGATGTTGTCCACCTCCAGCGTCACGTCGAAATTGTCGATGCTGTCGCCAAGGCTTTGCAGCGTGCTTTCGAACAGCGCGCGCGTGGCGGACGAGGGCAGGCGCAGGATCATGCGCTCGCGCTTGAGCTCGTTCAGCGTGACCATCGCGTTTCTGGAAAGCGGGTTCTCGTTGGACATGGCGCACACCAGATAGTCGGTGTCCAGCATCAGCGAGCGCATGCCCTCCCGGTGCTGCCCGCCCTCCACGATGGCCAGATCGATCTCGTAGCTGTCCAGCATGTCATAAAGATTTTTTATCGTATCCGTGAGAATTGTCATGGTAAGGCGATTGTCCGTGCCGGAGCATTTGGCCAGCGCCTCGGTGGTCAGGTTGCTCTCGGACGTGTGCGTGATGCCGATGCGCAGACGGGTGGCGCGCCTGTCCGCCCCGGCCAGCTCCTCGCGCAGCTTCGCGCTCAGCGCCTTGAAGCGGCGGGCGTAGCGCACGGCGATTTCGCCCTCCGGCGTGAGCTTTAGCGCGCCCCTGCCGCGCACGAACAGTGTCACGCCCAGCTGCTGCTCAAGCAGGGCGATGTGGTGGCTGACGGCGGGCTGCGTCAGCGACAGCGCCTCGGCGGCGCGGGTGAAATTCTGATATTCCGAAACGGCCAGCAGCGTTTCCAGCTTTGCGTCCAGCATAGGCCCTCCATAAGAAGGATTTATCGATGGCAAAAATAAAATAATTTGATTTTATTTCAAATCAGTATATCATATTATACACTTATCCGCAAGGGGCACGTGGGGCTCCCTGCGAAGTTTCTTTTTGAAAGGAGGATCGATTTATGGACCTGTCGGGAATTTATCAGAACGCGTTGCCGGTCGCGGCGGTGATTATTTCCGTGGCGGTGATGTTGTTTGCGGGCTTTGCCATGACGCGCATCACCAACCTTCTGCACCTGCCGAACGTGACGGCGTACATCGTGGCGGGCATTCTGCTGGGGCCGTTCTGCCTGCATCTCGTGCCCGACAACGTGATTGAGGGAATGGATTTCCTTTCCGATATTGCGCTGGCGTTTATCGCGTTTTCGACGGGCGAGTTTTTCAAGCTGGAAACGCTGAAGCGAAACGGCATGAAGGTTGTGCTGGTCACGGTCGCGGAGGCGCTGATGGCCTCCGTGTTCGTATTTATTATGGCCTACTTTGTTCTGGGCATCGATCTGGCGTTTTCCATCGTGCTGGCGGCGCTGGCTTCGGCCACCGCGCCCGCGTCTACGATGATGACCATCCGCCAGACCGGCGCGAAGGGCGATTTCGTCGACACGCTTTTGCAGGTGGTCGCGCTGGACGACGTGGTGGGGCTGATCGCGTATTCGATCGCCATTGCCGTGGCGCTGGCTTCGGCGATGGGCAGCATGAGCGTCGGGCATATCGCCAGGCCCATTGCGCTCAATCTGGCGGCGCTGGTGCTGGGCGGCGTGTTCGGCGGGGTTTTGAAAATGTTCATCACCCGCAAGCGCTCCACCGACAACCGGCTGATCATTTCCATCGCGCTGCTGTTTACCTTCTGCGGTCTGTGCGCGCTGGTGGACGTTTCGCCGCTGCTGGGCTGCATGGCAATGGGCACGGTGTACGCCAACATCAGCGGCGACGACAAGCTGTTCAAACAGCTCAATTACTTCAGCCCGCCCATCCTGCTGCTGTTCTTCGTGCGTTCCGGCCTTTCATTCCGGCTGGACTCGCTGGTGTCCGCCTCCGGCGCGGTGGGGAAAACGCCGCTGCTCGTCGTGGGCGTGTGCTACTTCTTCGTGCGCATTCTGGGCAAGTACGCGGGCGCGTTCCTCGGCTGCTGGGCGGTGAAGAAGGATAAGCGGGTGCGCAACTATCTGGGTCTGGCGCTGATTCCGCAGGCGGGCGTGGCCATCGGCCTTGCGGCGCTGGGCGCGCGCACGCTGGGCGGACAGGAGGGCGAGGCGCTGGAAACGATCATCCTCGCGTCCAGCGTTCTTTACGAGCTGATCGGCCCGGCCTGCGCCAAGCTGTCATTGTACCTGTCCCACTCGTATTCCCCCGACGGTCAGACGGCGGACGAAGCGCCCGCGCCGGAGGAGCCCGCGCTTTCGCCGGTCGACCGGCTGATTCGGGAAATTCAGCAGATTCAGGCCTCGCTGCCGCCGCGCGTGTCCCCGCCGAGCGAGGAGGAGGCCGCGTTTACCGAGGCGGCGGAGGAACAGTACGACGCCATTGGCAACATCAATCGCCGACACAGATTCGGAAGGAGGTTCTGATTCCATGACAAACGTATATACCGACGCAATCGCCCGCCTGCTGGGCGAATGGTCGATCACCGTAAACGCGTATTCCATCCTGTTCCGCGTGCTGATTTCGGTGCTTTTCGCAGCGATCATCGGCTGGGAGCGTTCCAGCAAGCGCCACTCCGCGGGTCTTCGAACGTTCATCCTCGTGTCGCTGGCCTCCACCGTCGCCATGCTGATCGACCTGAGCCTGATGAGCGCCAACAAGCTGAGCTTCGCCGCCATCTCCGCGGCCACCGTCGTGGGCGGCGCGATGATCAGCGGCAACTCCATCCTGTTCAACTCCAAAAGCCAGATTCGCGGGCTTACCACGTCCGCCGGTCTGTGGGCGAGCGGCCTGATCGGCCTTGCCGCCGGCGCGGGCTATTACACGCTCACGGTCGTGTCGTTCCTGTCGCTTCTGTGCATCATCTCGCTGTTCCCGTCGCTGGAAAAGTATCTGAAGGATCATTCCAACCATTTCGAGGTGCACCTTGAGCTCAAGAACCGCGCGAACCTGCAGGACTTCGTGACCACCGTCCGCAAGCTGGACATTCGCATCGACGACATCGAGCTGAACCCCGCTTACGCGAACTCCGGCCTGAGCGTGTACTCCATTTCGCTGTCCATCAACAATGAGACGCTGAAAAAGTACCGCAGCCACGCCGAGATCATCGAGGCGCTGAAGTCGCTGGAATACATATCGCACATCGAGGAAATGAACTGACAAAGCCAGAAGGGGCGCGCCCGTTTCGGAAAAGGAAGCGGGCGCGCCTTTTTTCATTTTATAGCGTTCGTTTCAGCTCTGTCTGCGCGCGCTCGAGCAGGCGCGGCAGCTCGTCGCCCCATGCCGCGTCCTCGCTGATGTAGACCTCCGGGCGCGTCTGTATGGCGAGCGCCTGCCGCGCCATGAAGGCGGCTCCGGCAAATTCGCCGTCGTCCAAAAGCAGGCGCGCCATTTCAAAATACGGCTCCCGCAGCCACGGCGCTTCGGCAATGGCGCGGAACAGCGCCGCGCGCGCGTCCCCTCGTTCGCCCAGATTGACATGGGCGCGCGCGATAAAGCGGCAGGACGCGCAGCGCTCCTCGCGCCACGTCGCGCCGGGCATGTTCAGGTGCAGCGTGAGCATTTCAATGCACTTGCGCCACTGGCGGTGGAACATATATTCCCGCCCCAGATAGTGCACGGTGCGCGCGTCGTCCGGGTTTTCCAGCACGGAAAGCTCCAGAAGCGGCAGGTACTGTGCCCGCGATTTCGTGGGGTCGGGGTGATGGTTCAGCTGCACGCCCTGAAGCACAACAACCTCGGCCGCCGTTTCGCTTCGGCCGTCCTCGCGCGCGAGCACCTCGTGCACGGGGTAGACCCATTTGTATCCGCTTCGGGCGTGAATTTTGTCCGGCCACAGCACGGTGCCCTCGCTGCCGTCGGGGTTGAAGCTCCATGTGTAGCGGTAGCGTCCCCGCTGCGCGCCGGGTCGCCATTGCGCTTCCAGCGCCGCGCGCCAGCCGGGAGCGAATTCCTCGTCCAGATCCGTGCAGACGCAAACGTCCGCGTCCGCCGGAATCAACTTCATCGATTCATTTCGCGCCGCGTCGAAGCGCCACGGCGAAATCACCTTTTCCGAGACGGAAACGCCCTGCGCCCGCAGCGCCTCGACAGTTCCGTCGGTAGAGCCGGTATCGAGTGCGACCACATCGTCCGCCTCGCGCATCGAACGCACCCAGCGCTCGACGAATTGCCGCTCGTTTTTACAGATCGCGTATACGCAGATTTTCATACCGCTGTTTTCCTCCCCTTCAAACGGGCGGGAGACGCGCTCCCGCCCGGCGGCTTCGTATTTTATAGGAAGAAAGTCCTGCTTACGATACGCGCATGGCCGTCAGGTTGCCGGCAATGCCCGCGGACGCGCCGCTGGCGGCATTGAAGCGGACGGCGTGGCCGGAGCGGTTGCGCAGAACGAAGGTGTCGCCCGCGCGCGCGTCCAGAAGCGCCGTGCCGACGATGACCGCGTCGGGATTCCCGGCCACGGTGTGCGCGCCGGAAAGCGCGTATTGATTGGTTCCCGCGCTGTCCTCCAGCGCGACGACGACGTTGGTATCGGCTTCGTTGTCGTTGCGAAGGAGCAGCGACCAGTTGAACAGATACAGGCCGTCGGTCTGAATGGTGACCGCGCCGGTATCCGAGTCGTATTCCACGCCCGTGCCGACGGGCGCGGAGAACATCTGCGTGGAGAGAACGTTGCCGTCGTTGTGCACGGTGTCGTCCGAGGCCTTTCGCGCCGTTACCGCGGCGCGGACGACGGCACCCGCGGGTCCGGTCGGGCCGGTCGGCCCCGTAGGCCCGGTCGCGCCGATTTCGCCCGTTTCTCCCTGCGCGCCCGTAGCACCCGCGGGGCCAGTGGGGCCAGTAGGGCCGGTTTCACCCGTAAGGCCGATAGCGCCGGTGGCTCCAGTGGGGCCAGTCGGGCCGGTGGGTCCGGTTTCGCCCGTCGCGCCGGTTGCGCCGGTTGCGCCGACGGCACCGGCGGGGCCAGTCGGGCCGGTGGGGCCGGTTTCGCCCGTCGCGCCGACGGCACCGGCAGGGCCAGTCGGGCCGGTGGAACCAGTTTCGCCCGTCGCGCCGGTCGCACCCGCAGGGCCAGTAGGGCCGGTGGGGCCGGTGGGGCCGGTTTCACCCGTCGCACCAGCAGCGCCGGTTGCACCCGCGGGGCCGGTCGGGCCAGTGGGGCCGGTTTCGCCGGTAAGGCCGATAGCGCCGGTCGCACCCGCAGGGCCAGTGGGGCCGGTGGGGCCGGTTTCACCCGTCGCACCCGTAGCGCCCGTCGCGCCCGTAGCACCCGCGGGGCCAGTGGGGCCGGTAGGGCCGGTTTCGCCCGTAAGGCCGATAGCGCCTGTGGCTCCAGTGGGGCCAGTCGGGCCAGTGGGGCCGGTGGGGCCAGTTTCGCCCGTCGCGCCGGTTTCGCCCGTCGCGCCGACGGCGCCGGCAGGGCCAGTGGGGCCGGTGGGGCCAGTTTCACCCGTGGCACCCGTAGCGCCCGTCGCGCCCGTAGCACCCGCGGGGCCAGTCGGGCCGGTGGGGCCGGTTTCACCCGTGGCACCCGTCGCGCCGGTTGCGCCGACGGCACCGGCAGGGCCAGTGGGGCCGGTGGGGCCGGTTTCACCCGTAGCACCCGTAGCGCCCGTCGCGCCGACGGCACCGGCAGGGCCAGTGGGGCCGGCGGGGCCGGTTTCACCCGTGGCACCTGTCGCGCCGGCTGCGCCGACGGCACCGGCGGGGCCAGTCGGGCCGGTGGGGCCAGTCGGGCCGGTGGGGCCAGTCGGGCCGGTGGGTCCGGTTTCGCCCGTCGCGCCGGTTGCGCCGACGGCACCGGCAGGGCCAGTCGGGCCGGTGGGGCCGGTTTCACCCGTCGCACCCATAGCGCCCGTCGCGCCGACGGCACCGGCAGGGCCAGTGGGGCCGGTGGGGCCGGTTTCGCCCGTTGCGCCCGTGGCACCCGTGGCACCGGTTGCGCCGGTGGCACCAGTCGGGCCGGTGGGGCCGGTCGCACCTGTTGCGCCCGTCGGGCCTGTGGCACCGGTCGCTCCGGTAGGGCCGGTTGCGCCCGTGGCACCCGTGGCTCCGGTCGCGCCGCGGGGGCCGGTGGGGCCGGTCGGGCCGGTACAGGGCGGGTAGGGCCAGTATCCGCAGGTATGTCCGCACGTGTTGCAGTTAGGGCGATACCGACTTTCGGTTTCCTCCAGCCGTTCGTCGCGCAGATCGGTGTCACTATCAAGAATCGCGGAACGAATTCCGCGCCTGCAATTTTTACAGCTCATGCAATCCCTCCGGGGGCTGAATTCGGCAAAGCCGCGCTTCACCGTTTCAATGTATGCCCGCCGTTTTACCCGGGTTCGAACGGGTATGCGTTAATAATCGTTCATTGAAGGTTTTAACCTTGACAATTTCCAGCTGCCGCGGTATAATGAGCGCGTTCGGGCAGTCGGGAACATCGCAGAGGCGGTGTTCCTGCTCTTGCATGCCGAACGATTTTGCATATTTGTGCCCGCCGGGGCACCGGAGGAGAGATATTATGTCTGAGAACATGCAGGACGGCGTCGTTCTTACCCCTGACGGAAAACGCAAGCTTGAAGACGAGCTGAACGAACTGAAGGTTGTCAAGCGCGCGCAGGTCGTCAAGGACATCGCGGAAGCGCGTGCGCACGGCGATCTGAGCGAGAACGCCGAGTACGACGAAGCGAAAAACGAGGAAGCCCGCGTCAACGGCCGCATCGCGCAGCTGGAAGAGCTGCTGGCGAAGGCGATCATCGTCGACGAGACGGGCGTGAGCACGGACGCCGTTTCCGTTGGCACGATCGTGAAGGTGTTCGACGAGGAGTACGACGAGGAAGATGAATACACCATCGTCGGCTACACCGAGGCGGACCCGGCGAAGCTGTTTATTTCGGCGGAATCGCCCATCGGCGCGGCGCTGGTCGGCAAGCATGTGGGCGAGGTCGCGGAGGCGCACACGCCCGGCGGCGTCATCCGGCTGGTCATTCGCGAGATCAAACGCAGATAAGCAAGCAGGCTGTTTTTGCATCGGCCTGCCTATTCGGCAGGCCATTTTTTCTACCGGAATCGGAGAGGAGAGTACCTATGGCGGAAGACACCGTTGGCACCATGACCCCGGAAAATATGTCCGAGCAGACGGAAATCAGACTGAACAAGCTGCGCGCGCTGCAGGAAGCGGGCCGCAATCCCTATGCCATCACCCATTTTGAGGTGACGCACGCGTCGGATGCGATCGTTCGCGACTATGACGCGCTTGAGAACACCGAGGTCACCATCGCCGGCCGCCTGATGAGCCGCCGCGTGATGGGCAAGGCGTCGTTCGCGCACCTTCTCGACTGCGCGGGCGAAATTCAGATTTACGTCAAGCGCGACGACGTGGGCGAGGACGTGTATAAGGATTTCAAGGACTGGGACATCGGCGATATGCTCGGCGTGAAGGGCTTTGTGTTCAAGACGAAGACGGGCGAGATTTCCGTGCACGCGAAGGAGCTCACGCTGCTCACCAAGTCCCTCCATCCGCTGCCGGAGAAGTTCCACGGCCTGACCAACACCGACACGCGCTATCGCCAGCGCTATCTGGATCTGATCGTCAACCCCGAGGTGAAAGACACGTTTGTGAAGCGCAGTCAGATTCTGCGCGAGCTGCGCGCCTTCCTCGATGGCCGCGGCTTCCTCGAGGTGGACACGCCCATCCTCACGCCGTTTGAAATCGGCGCGTCCGCCCGTCCGTTCTACACGCACCACAACGCGCTGGACATGGACATGGTGCTGCGCATCGAAACTGAATTGTATCTGAAGCGCCTGATCGTGGGCGGCATGGATCGCGTGTACGAGGTCGGCCGCATCTTCCGCAACGAGGGCATGGACACCAAGCACAACCCCGAGTTCACCACCATCGAGCTGTATCAGGCCTACACCGACTTCCACGGCATGATGGAGCTGGTGGAGGACATGATGAAGACCGTCGCCCAGAAGGTGTGCGGCTCGCTGGTGATTCCCTATCAGGGTCACCAGATCGACCTCGGAAACTGGCAGCGCCTGACGATGGTCGAGGCCGTGAAGAAGTATTCCGGCGTGGACTACTACGACTGGAAGAGCGACGAGGACGCGATTGCCTGCGCCAGGGCGCACAACGTGGAGCTGCCCGAGGTGCCCACGAAGGGCGCGATTCTGGCCGAGTTCTTCGACGCGTTTGTGGAAGAAAAGCTGATTCAGCCCACCTTCATCTACGATTACCCCGTGGAAATCAGCCCGTTGGCCAAGAGAAAGCCCGACGATCCCGCGTTCACCGAGCGCTTTGAGTACTTCATCAACGCTACCGAGTTCGGCAACGCGTTCTCCGAGCTGAACGATCCCATCGACCAGCGCGGCCGCTTTGAGCGTCAGGTGGCCGAGCGCCGCGCGCAGGAGCCCGATACCCGCGCGCAGGTGGACTACGACTTCATCAACGCGCTGGAATACGGCATGCCCCCGACCGGTGGCCTCGGCTTCGGCGTGGATCGTCTGGTCATGCTGCTGACCGACTCCGGCAGCATCCGCGACGTGCTGCTGTTCCCCACGATGAAGTCGCTGGACGCCGACAAGAAGGCACCCAAGGAAGCTGCGGCTCCCGCGGAAGAGACGCAGGCGGCGCCCGAAGCCGAGGAAACGATCGATTTTTCCAACGTGCAGATCGAGCCGCTGTTTCAGGATATGATCGACTTTGAAACCTTCTCGAAGTCCGACTTCCGCGCCGTAAAGGTCAAGGAATGCGAAGCCGTGAAGAAGTCCAGGAAGCTCCTGAAGTTCGTTCTGGACGACGGCTCTGGCACGGATCGAGTCATTCTGAGCGGCATCCACGAGTATTACGAGCCGGAAGAGCTGGTCGGCAAGACCTGCATCGCCATCACCAACCTGCCGCCCAGAGCGATGATGGGCATTGACTCCTGCGGCATGCTGATTTCCGCCGTCCACCATGAAAACGGCGAAGAAAAGCTGCACCTGCTGATGGTCGATCCCCATATCCCCGCCGGCGCGAAGCTGTATTAAATTGCCCTTTTTTGCTGCGGACGTCATTTTCTTCAAATGGCGTCCGCGATTGATTTTTTGCATGTTCTGTGGTATCATTGATACTGGAAAGTTCTTTGCAGGAGGTGACGCGTATGAACGCGAAGGAAAGATACAATCTATGGGTAAACGACGCAAGGCTGGACGAGAGTTCGCGGCAGGAGCTTACGGCGATTGCGGGCGACGAGAAGCAGATTGAGGATCGTTTTTACAAGGATCTGGAATTCGGCACGGGCGGCCTGCGCGGCATTCTGGGCGCGGGCACGAACCGCATGAACGTATACACCGTGCGCCGCGCGGCGGCGGGTCTGGGCGACCAGCTGATCGCGGAGGGCGCGGACGCGTGCCAGAAGGGCGTGGCCATCGCGCACGACAGCCGCCGCTTCTCGCGGGAGTTCGCCGAGGATTCCGCGCGCGTGCTGGCGAAGAAGGGCATTCGCGTGTATCTGTTCGATTCGCTGCGCCCCACGCCGGAGCTGAGCTTCACCATCAAGCATCTGGGCTGCGCTGCGGGCATCGTGGTGACCGCGAGCCACAACCCGGCGGAATACAACGGCTTCAAAGCCTATGGCGCGGACGGCGGCCAGATCACGCCCGCCACGGCGGACGCGGTACTGCGCCGCATGAGCGAAATCGACCCGCTGGGCGTGGAGATGATGGACGCGGGCGAGGCGAAGGAAAAGGGACTGGTGAGCATCATCGGCGGCGAGGTGGACGACGCGTACATCAGCCATGTGCTGTCCCTGCGGCCTGATCCCGAGCTGCTTTCGCGCACCGGCGTGAAGCTGAAAATCGTGTACACGCCGCTGCACGGCGCGGGCAACAGGCTGGTTCGCGCGGCGCTCGCGCGCGCGGGCTATGAGGACGTGACCGTCGTAAAGGAGCAGGAGCTGCCGGACGGCCGCTTCCCGACCGTGAAGTCCCCGAACCCGGAGAACCCGGAGGCGTTCACGCTCGCCATCGGCTACGCCGACAGGGTTGGCGCGGACGTGATCATTGGAACCGACCCGGACAGCGACCGCATGGGCATGATGATTCGCCGCGACGGCCGCTGGACGCCCGTGACCGGCAATCAGGCGGGCTGTCTGATGCTGGAATACATTCTGCGCGCGAAGAAGCCCGCGCCGGACGCGTATATGGTGACGACCGTGGTTTCCACCCGCATGGTGGACGCGATCGCGAAGCGCTACGGCATCGAGGTTGTGCGCGTGCTGACCGGCTTCAAGTTCATCGGCGAGACGATCGACAGGAAGGAGCACGCCGGAAACCATCACTTCCTGCTGGGCTTTGAGGAAAGCTACGGCTACCTGACCGGCGGCTACATCCGCGATAAGGACGCGGTCATCGCGACGCTGCTGGCCTGCGAGATGGCCGCGTACTACAAGAGCCGCGGCATGAGTCTGTTTGACGCGCTGGAAGACATGTACAAGGTATACGGCTATTATGCCGAAAAGACCGTGTCTGTGGTCATGCCCGGCGTGGACGGCATGGAGAAGCGCGAGAAGGCGACCGCCGACCTGCGCGCCTGCCCGCCCGCGGAAATCGGCGGCCGCCGCGTGCTGGAAGCGCTGGACTTCAAACAGGGCGTCCAGGGTCTGCCCAAGTCGGACGTGCTTCTGTACAAGCTGGAGGGCGACGCATGGGTATGCGTGCGTCCCAGCGGTACGGAGCCGAAGCTGAAGATTTACGCCGGCGTGCGCGAGGAAACCGAGTCTGCGGCGCAGGAGAGCGTTTCGGCGCTGTCCGCCGCGGCGGCGAAGTTCGGCGCGTAAGCCCAATCTCCCCGCGCGGCGGTTCGCTGCGTGCGAAAGAAGGGCGTTTCCGCGGAGCGTGCCTGTCTGATTGCGCGGCGGTTCGTCGCGGAAGAATGGCGTTCCCGCGGAATGCGCCTGTCCGTTCGCGCAGTTCGTTGCAGAGGAAAGGCGTTTCCGCAGAGCGAGCCTGTCTGTTCGCGCGGCGGTTCGTCGCGGAAGAATGGCGCGCGAGGAGTATTTCCCCGTTCGCGTTGACTGTATGCGTTGTGGAAAAACGGAAAAAATATACGGAAGCGGCATAAGCTGCCGTCTTTCGGCGCAAGATGGACGGTAGGCGGCCGGACGGGAACCATCCCGCGCCGTCCGCCGTCCAATAGAAAGCGCAAAAGGGGGCTGATGTCATGCCAGAAACGAAAAAGAAGCGCAAAAGAAGCCAGAAGCAGCGGCGCGCCATGAAGCGCTATGCCGTCGTGCTCACGGCGCTCGTCGCCGTAATCGCGGTTCTGACCGGCATGACTATCGCCGGGCGCGTGAACCGCGCGGATCTGCTGGACGCGCTGCCGTCCGACATTCGCGACGACGGTTCGCTGCGCGTATATCTGAAATCGCTGGCGCGGCCGGACGCGCTGGGGCTGACGCTGGACGGCATATACACCGTCGAGAGCGACGCGGGCTTCCGCTTCGCGCGCGGCACCGAGCTGACCGTGGCCGTGAATAAGAACAATCTTCTGCTGTCCGCCGGCGGTCTGACGATCGATATGGGGCCCAGCTTCACCCTTACCCGTCACGCGCCCGAGGACGGCAATAATACCAACGGCCTGTATATTCACGAAAGCGAGCGGGACGCGCTGTACGCGGGAGACCTGAAGCTTGTGAACAGCGGGCAGGGCATCGACGCGTATCTGACCATTTCGATGGAGGACTATCTGTACGGCGTCGTGGCCTACGAAATGAGCGATTCGTTCCCGCTGGAAGCGCTGAAGGCGCAGGCCGTGGCGGCGCGCACCTACGCGATGCGCGCGAAATGGAACGCCGGAAGCCGCGAGTACGACGTGGTCGACACGACCGCCGATCAGGTGTACAAGGGCTACGACCCGATCTACACGCGCGTGATTCAGGCGGTGAACGAGACGCGCGGCATCGTGGGCATGGCGAACGGCACGTTCGCGGGCTGCTATTACACCGCGTCCAACGGCGGACAGGTTGCCTCCGCCAAGCAGATCTGGGGCGGCAGCGGCGCGGAATATATCGAGATGAAGGACGATCCGTACGACCTTGAGAACCCGTCCAGCGTGGTCAAGCGCGCCCGCGTGGAGCGCAAGCCCGCGGCGAACGGCGACCTGACCCGCGCGCTGGCGGAGGCTGCGAGCGAGCAGCTGGCCACGATGGGTCTGAGCGACGACTACGGCGACATCCGCATCGATGAAATTACGTCCATCACGCCCGTAGACCCGGACTGCGAGGGCAGCCGGATGTTCTCCGCGATGGAATTTAAAATGAAGCTCTCCGGGCGCCGCTGGCAGGAGGTTTCGCAAGCGACGCCGACGGACGCGACTTCTGCGCAAGCGACGCCGACCGCTGCGCCGACGGCCACGCCCATCGCGTGGGACGCGCCCGCCGCGCCGACGGCCTCTCCGCAGCCGACCAGACCCGCGCCGGTGCTGGGCGAGTTCGAAGCGCTGACGGACGAGATCACGGTGAAGATTCGCACCTACGGCGTGCTCGAAACCATGCTGAACCTGTCCATCAACAGGACCGACGTGGAAATCTTCTCCGTGGAAGCGGACGACACCGGCTTCACCATCTGCTCCCGCCGCTTTGGTCACGGCGTTGGCATGAGCCAGCGCGGCGCGCAGACGATGGCGGGCGCGTATGAAAAGACCGCCGAGGACATTCTTACGTTCTACTATCCCGGCATGGCGCTTTATCGCATCGACTGGCAGGAAAAGGCGCTCACGAGGATCGAGGCGCTGCCGGAAAGCGTGGGGCACGCCCGCGCCAAGCCGACCCCGAAGCCTACGCAGGCGCCGCTGCCCGCGCTGAAGAGCGGCGAGTGGTACGCGAGGGTCAATCTGGAAACGGCATCCTCGTCCCTGAACGTGCGCGAGCAGCCGGGAACGACGGCGCGCATTCTGGGCACGCTCTCGAAGGGCGACCGCGTGATCGTGGTTCGCGACGCGGGCGACGGCTGGTATGAGATTCGAACCGTGGAGCTTTCGGGCTACGTCAAGGGAGACTACATCAGAAAAGAGTAACGGAGGGGAAAAATGCGTCCCCAGTCGCGCTGGTTGAAGCGGATGTGCATTATGCTCGGCCTGCTCCTGTCCATATGGGCGGGGGCGGGCTTTTGCGTGTCAAAAGCGGCTTCCGGCGCGCAGTTTTTCATCAATCAGCGGCTGAGCGGGGCCGCGGGCGAGCTGAGCCTGTCCTTCCTGCCCGACCTGACCGGGGAATACGTGCTCGCGTCGTTCTCGGACGGAACCGTCGAGGCCGAGGTCGTGCAGGCGGGAGCGACCGTCGCGTCCGGCGCGCTGCCGCTGACCGTGCGGCTGAACGCGGAGGTGGAAGCCGAGCTGCGGTTGAAGGCTTCGGCCGCGTTCAACTTCGAGATCATGCGCTCCTCACTGGGACGCAGCGCGTTCAATCCGCTCGCCATTTCGGCGGAGCGCACGAACCGCAGTCTCACCCGCGCGCGCGACGTGCACTGGTTCCGCTTCACGGCGGAAAGCGCGGGCACATACCTGTTCAAGGCCGTGCGCGGCGTGAACGGCGGCGTGAACGCGCGTTTGAACGTGTTTGACGAAAACGGCGCCGTGCTCGCCGAAACCGTGCGCGCGGAGGATTCTGAGGGCGCGTTTGTGACGCTTTCGAAGGGCGAAAGCTGTCTGATTCGCGTGGCGGCGGACGGTGAGAGCACCGGCAAGTATTCGTTGTTCGCCCGTCTGTTTTCGGAGGACATTCCTGCGGAAATCACGCTCTCGCAGGATTCCCATGCCCTTCAGACCGGCCAGTGGCAGCGCCTGAAGCCGCAGACGGACGTGGAGCCGAAGCTGTTTCTGTGGTCGTCCGACGATGAAAGCGTCGCGACCGTCAGCGGAGAGGGAGTGGTCGCCGCCGTGGGCGAGGGCACGTGCGAAATCACCTGCCTTGGCGCGAACGGCGCGTCGGCGACGGTTTCCATAACGGTCTTCCGCGCCTTCGTGCGCGGCGTGACGTTCGACACGGATACGCTGTCCATCGCCAGCGGCGATTCGACCTATCTGAGCTGGAACGTGCTTCCATCCTACGCGGCCAATCGCGGCGTGCGCTTTTCGTCCTCCGACGAAAGTGTGGCCACCGTGCAGTCGAACGGCTACCTGCGGGCGATTTCCGAGGGCGAAGCCACGATCACCGTCACCACCGACGAGGGCGGCTTTCAGGCGCGATTGCTCGTGACTGTGCGTAAGCCCGACCCCGTCTACCGCGCGCTGCTCGTGGGCATTGCCAACTACGCGGAGGACGGCCGTTCCCGACAGGGCGCGGTCAACACCACGCAGGGCGTTTCGGATGCGCTTATGCAGACGCGCTATGACACGACCCGCTACATCACAGACATGCGCCTTGACCTGACCGTATCCGAGCTGTTCGCGGCCATCGACGAGGTGCTGGGCGCAGGAAACAAAAACGACGTCGCGCTCCTGTATATCAACTGCCACGGCGGCGTGACGGCCGGAATCCCGTGGATTGAGATGCGCGACGGCGTGCGCATTCCCGCCCGACAACTCGAAAGCGCGCTGCGCCGCGTGCCCGGGCGCGTCGTGCTGATTCTGGACTGCTGCAACAGCGGCGCGTTCATCGGCAAGGCCGACGCGGCGGACGACTTCGTGCGCGGCATCGTAAACGCGTTCTCAACCGCCGGAAAGCTCAACGCCTTCGCGTCCTCCAAGTATAAGGTGCTGGTTTCCTCGTCCTACGACCAGAAGAGCTACCGCATCGCCTCCGGCACAAGCGTCACGGAAAACACCGTCTCCACCGTGTTCGCCCGCGCGCTCACCGAGGCGCTGGGATGGGATCTGATGAAGGATAAAACCATCTCCATCCGCGCCGACCTGGACAATAACCGTCAGGTCACGCTGAACGAAGCCTTCCTGTACGCCCGTAAACGCTGTATGTACTACCTGACCCACGCCACCGGCATGCGCGGCCGCCAGGCTGTCCAGGTCTGGCCCGAAGGCGATACCTTCGTCGTGGTCGGATAACGCTGAAATTCATTCGGTTTTCGTAAAAGAACACAACCGTTCCTGAATCAGAGTCAGAAACGGTTGTGCTTTTTCTGTCTGGAAAGATTTTTATTCCATGGAGCAATCAAAGAAAATCGGCGCGCATGGGGGAGAAGATGTCGAGGAGAACGCCGGGCTTGACGCAGCGCGTGCCGTGGAGGATATTTGAGGGGAAGGCGAGGGTATCACCTTCGCGGACGGTGACGTCCTTGCCGTCCACGGTGAAGACGAATTCACCGGAGAGGACGCGCGTGGCCTGGGCGTGCGGGTGCGTATGGGGCGCGCCGACACTGCCGGCTTCGAAGTGCACTTCGACGATCATGATGTCGTCGGTATGGGCGAGGACGCGGCGGGAGACGCCGCCGCCGAGGTCGCGCAGGGCTGCGTCCGCGGGGCGGACAACGGATGCGTTCATGGTGGTTCCTCCTGATGCTATATATTTGAATGATTCCTGTGCTGGTCGGCGATAATCGAGTGTGTTCCTCTGAGAGAAGAGCGCTCGCGCCGAGGTCAGCCAGTCGGGAGTGCTATGATCATTGTCCAAGGTATGCGGCAGTCCGGTACAGGCAACATTCCTCAAAGAGGATTGTGCTCGCGCCGAAGCGCATCAGCCGATCAGGTCGAGGGGCTTTTTATCGCCGTATTCGGCCTGCCAGTCGCGGTCGAAGCCCTGAACGGCCAGGTCGGTCATGGGGTGCCAGATGAGCTTTTCGTAGAGGGCCGGCGGCAGGGTGGCGGAATGCGCGCCGTACTGGGACACGGCGGTCACCTGCTCCACGTTGCGGAAGCTGGCCGCCAGCACGCGCGTTTTCAGCTGGTAGTGGTTATAGATTTCCAGAATGTGCTTTACCAGCTCGCAGCCGTTGCCCACGTCGTCCATCTTGTTCACGTAGGGCGCGACGAAGTCCGCGCCGGCGCAGGCCGCCACGAGCGCCTGCTGGGCGGAGAAGATGGTCGTCATCGTTACGCCCACGCCCTCGCTCTTCAGGATGCGCGTCGCTTTCAGCGCTTCCGGGCAGATGGGCAGCTTCACATAGAATTCGCCGCCGACCAGATCGCGGATTGCGCGCGCCTCGCGCACCATGCCGTCCGCGTCCTTCTGCAGGGTCTGCGCGTGAAGCATGCGCTCGGGGCCGATCAGGGCGCGAACGTCCTTCAGAATTTTGGCATAGTCGCCGTGCTCGCGGCAGACGATGCTGGGGTTTGTCGTTACGCCGGAAATGGGGAAATCCTCTAAAATTTTCGCAATCGCTTCGCAGTTTGCGCTGTCGACCAGATAAAGCATACAATGGCTTCCTTTCGAACCGAATTTCGGCGGTATTATACTCTTCTTTTTCCCCGTGCGCAAGCAAGGAATGCGCAAAATCTGTGGTTAGCGCAGGCAAAAACGTTGAAATTCGATAAAATCCCGCGCATGGCGCGCCGTTTTCACGTTTTTGTGGTATGATACCGCGTGAAGGACAAAAAGGAGGAAAACGATCATGACGAAAACCGTGCTTTCGATAGAGGGAATGGCCTGCGGCATGTGCGAGGCGCATGTGAACGACGCGATTCGCGCGAATTTCAGCGTGAAGAAGGTCTCCTCTTCGCATAAAAAGGGACAGACTGAGGTCATCAGCGAGCAGCCGCTGGACGAAGCGAAGCTTCAGGAGGTCATTGGAAAGACGGGCTACAACCTGACCGGCGTCTCGTCGGAGCCTTACGAGAAAAAGCATCTGTTCCACTTCTGAGAAACGCGGGAAAAGGGCGCCGAAGCGGCGTCCTTTTTCATGCGAATTATGAATAAATCTGGGTTTGATTGAAAACCACCTTTACGGCGGGGAGGTTCGCGTATATAATATAGGTAGAAAATGAATCCGTATGAGGTGGAAGCTATGGTCAACTGTCCGCTGGTTCTGATTTGCGACGACGATCCCGTGGTTCACGAGTCGCTTGGTATTTATCTGGATTCCGAGGGCTATGCGCACCGTTCCGCGTATGACGGCACGCAGGCGCTGGAAATGAAAAAGACGGAGAAGCCCGATCTGATCGTGCTCGATCTGATGATGCCCGGCATGAGCGGCATCGACGTGTGCCGTACGATTCGGCAGACCGACCGCGTGCCGATCATCATGCTCACGGCGAAGGGCGAGGAGATCGACCGCATTCTGGGTCTGGAGCTGGGCGCGGACGACTACATCGTGAAGCCGTTCAGTCCGCGCGAGGTGCTTGCGCGCATCAAGGCGGTGCTGCGCCGTTTTGAGGAAAAGACGGAAGCGCCGGACAAGAGCGTGGTGCGCCTGCCGCAGCTGGAGGTCAGCCTGGATAATTATCAGGTGAAGATCATGGGGCAGGTGGTTCCCTGTACGCCCAAGGAGGTCGAGATTCTGTACATGCTCACCTCTGCGCCCGGGCAGGTATTCTCGCGCGAGCAGATTCTGTCCCGCGTGTGGGGATACGATTATTTCGGCGACACGCGCACGGTGGACGCGCATATCAAGCGCATCCGTCAGAAGCTGCCTGCCGAGGGCGTGAAGTGGGCGCTGCGCACGGTGTACGGCGTGGGCTATCGCTTTGAGGTGCGTTCCTGATGATTCGAAGTGCGCTTCTGCGCCGCATTTATGCCGTGATCCTGCTTGCGCTGGTGGTCACGGCGGGCTGCACATGGCTGCTTTTCATGCTGATGTCGCGCTCGCTGTTTGTCAACATTCGCGCGAACGAGATGCTGCCGCGCGCACGTTCGCTGTCCGCCATCGTGAACGCCTACATGGAGGGGCGGTTTGACGAAAACCTGCTGCTCCGGCTGGTGGACGTGAACGAAAAGGACACGAGCATCATGAACGCCTATCTGATCGTCGCGGACAGGGAGGGGACGATTTCCCTCGTGAGCGACGAAAAACAGACGCTCGACCCGCAGAAGCTGGAAAATCAGATTTCCGAGATATTGAGCGGGCGCACGGTGGTATCGGTGCTGAAATCGATCGGCGGCGTGGACATTGTGACGCTGGGCGTGCCGGTGTATGACGACGGCGGGGCGATTTCCGGAGCGCTGCTTCTGTATGTTCCGCAGTATGAGACGCTGGCGGCGCGCAGCGCGCTGGCCGGCGCGCTGGCGATGGCGATGGGCATCGTGGTGCCGATTGTGTTCCTTCTGATTTACGCGCTGGTGTATCAGATGATCGCGCCGCTTCGGCAGATGCGCGACGTGGCGCTGCGCATGGCGGACGGCTCGTTCGACACGCGCGCCGACGAATCGGTAAACGGCGAGGTCGGTCAGCTGGGTTCGTCGCTGAACCGGCTTTCGAAGGCGCTGAAGCACAACATCAGCGAGCTGACGTTTGAACGCAACCGTCTGGTGCAGATTCTGAACGGCCTTTCCGAGGGCATTGCGGCCGTCGACCGCATAGGCAACATCACGCACATCAACCCGGCGCTGGAGCATCTGTTTCAGGCGGGCGGCTGCCCGGAGAACCCGCGCATGAACGTGATTCCGCGCGAGGAGGTTTGGGCGGCGTTCGATCAGGCGATCAACAGCGGCGAGGGCGCGCATTTCACGCTCAGCGAGGGCGAGCGAAACATCAGCTGCGCCATTTCGCCCGTGCACGATGACAAGGGCGGCATCGCGGGCGCGGTGGGACTGTTCCGCGACATTACCAGCGAGGTGCGTCTGGAGAACACGCGGCGCGAATACGTGGCCAACGTTTCCCACGAGATGCGCACGCCGCTTACGGCCATGCGCGGGCTGATCGAGCCGCTGCGCGACGGCATGGTGAAGGACGAAAACGCGCGCAAGCGGTATTACGACATTATCCTGCGCGAAATCTTGAGGCTTTCGCGATTGATCAACGACCTGATGGAGCTTTCCCGCCTGCAAAGCGGTACGCTGGCCATCGAGCCGGAGAATTTCGAGATTGCCGAGATTGCGTACGATCTGTACGAGCGTTATCGGACAACCTGTGAGGAGCACGGACTCACGCTTGCGCTGACGGCGGATTTCGAGAAGTTCCCGCTTCTGTTCTCGAATCCCGACCGCGTGGAGCAGCTTCTGGTAATCCTTCTGGATAACGCGATCAAGTATACGCCGTCGGGTGGGCATATCGAGCTGGGCGGTGAATGGGACGACGAACGCGCGACGCTGCGCGTGAAGGATACCGGCCTTGGCATCGCGCCGGAGCATATCGACCATATCTTTGAGCGCTTCTATAAGGTAGACAAGGCGCACAGCGGCATGGGCTCCGGCCTTGGATTGTCCATTGCCCGGGAGATGCTCGAACAGATGGGCGAAAAAATCTGGGTGACCAGCAAGGTGGGCGAGGGCAGCGAGTTCTGTTTCACCGTGAAGCGCGCCGCGCCGCCGCCGATGATTATTGAGAACGAGTAGGATACAGGGAAACGGAGCTTCCGCGAGGAAACTCCGTTTCGCGTTTCTATGGGGGTGGGTACGGGAGGG
>ERZ824488.304-NODE-304-length-67201-cov-12.834108_pt1 | contig 67201 bp, 59 predicted proteins | sample MGYA00519936_ERZ824488 | MGnify/ENA primary metagenome ERZ824488 (study PRJEB31778, sample SAMEA3449153) | human gut metagenome | biome: human gut; feature: human-associated habitat; material: faeces | place: United Kingdom | collected 2010/2012 ... | reverse complement strand
GGGTCTTGCGGTACCAGCTTGCCCTGGACTGCCTCTTGCAGTATCGACTTCTTGATGGCTTCGGGGAAGGTTGAATTTAAGGTTTCAGTTTTTTGGTATGCCACATCGTATGCAGAAACAGCAGCGGCAACCTCATTAATCTTCTCAACGATACGCCGTTGCTCATCCAGGGGAGGTATTGGCACTAATAGGGTGGTCATTGTTTCTGTGCCGACTCTGGGCATCTTCACGCCGTAAGTAATGCTGTTGATGAGATTATCGACATAAGGGGATTTTAGATAATTTACGATGTAGTTCGGATTGATTCCGCCGTATACACGGAATGGTACGATTTCTGGCGTACAAATGCCGTCATCGAGGGCGACAAGAATTTTCAACAAGTATGGGCGCAGCTTGCTGTAGAGAATATCCCCCTTCGCAAATACTGTCTTATCACCAACTGCTTTGCGTTCACCGACTGTTTTATGCTCTAAAAGCCTGCCGCCTTTCTCGATGTCCTCCAAATCCAGTCCCCAAATCAAAGGATCGGCGCTTGTTGCATTTATTTTCTGCTTGGTTTCTGCATAGGACGAAATGGTGCCCAGCCGAACCCACTCCCACGAATCGGGGATGTCAAACGGTACCTCATCCGCCAGTGACCGCACTTCATCGCCGATTTTCTCATAAGGAGTATTATCAGAACTCGGTGGTTTAACGAATACCCCCAGTAGTTCAAAGATTACTCGGCTGTTTAACGATTACAGCGGAACAGAACGCCACAATCCGCGCAAAACGCACGAAACCCCGCCGCAGAATTGCCTGCAGCGGGGTTCGTTTATGAGCCTGAACAGCCGAAAAGCCCTATTTCAAACGGTTTTTAGGCATAGAAAAAGTCAACCGTAATTCTATCAAAATTACGGTTGACTTATGGTGGAGCATAGGGGATTCGAACCCCTGACCTCAACATTGCGAACGTTGCGCGCTACCAACTGTGCTAATGCCCCGCATCAAATTGCATAGTTTATTATACACAAACGAGAGAAAAAAGCAAGTATTTTTTCTGTCGTTTAAATTAAAAAGAAGCGTGAACCGCTTCTTATCTTGGCGCAAAGCCTTATTTCATCAACTTCTGCAATGTAGCTACCAACTCATCTATAACTTCGTCCTTACCATCCCGAATATCGTTAGCAACGCAGGTACGGATGTGATTAGCCAGCAGCTCTTTATTAAAAGCATTAATAGCGGCACTTGCTGCTGCAGACTGAATAAGAATATCCGGGCAATATGCACCGTTTTCAACCATGCCGCGAATACCACGAATCTGTCCTTCAATACGGTTAAGACGGTGGATCAACTTGGTATATTCTTCGGGCGAACGTTCTTTCTTATGCTTGGAGCAGAGACAGCAGTCATGTCTGGTGGCTTTTTCCATTTCAGTCCTCTTCCTACATATTCGCACTAAGTTATCATACATTATTATACATATTTTCCGGTTTGTCAAGAGCCAAAATGTAATGGTTGTCACTTTTTGCCGGAAGCACAGTTATATGAAAGCCTATTCTGCCTCTTCTTCCATTGCTTCCACATAAAAACTGACTGGACGAAAACCGTCATTGCAGGAAAGCATAACAGAAGCAGGATTTTTCATCCAGCTACCATAAATGTTTTTTGCTCCACAACTCAAGGCCATTACAAACGGAGAGAGGGTATCCCAGGCGCTTTGACAAAAACCTTCGGGCTGCTTCCAACCGTTGGTAACGAATATTTGCCCTTCTTTCATGGTGCAGGTATTTTCAATAGGGTTTTCATATTTTTCCATTAAATCCGCGTATTCGATTTTACGAATTACGGTAATACGACATTTTTTCAATGAGCTCCTTCTTTCGTAAAAAAGCATTTTATGATCAGAGAGAATTTTCATTCGATTATGGCGAAAAAGCTCAGCCGATAAGATAACAGAGGGATACTGATTCGCTTTTTTCCTGCTATTTATGCGGCTAATACAAAATCAACGCAGCCATAAAGAACTGCGTTGATCATTTGGTGGAGCTTACCGGATTCGAACCGGTGATCTCTACACTGCCAGTGTAGCGCGATAGCCAACTTCGCTAAAGCCCCATTTGAACTTTCCTTTGGTTGCGCCTCAGGAACGAAATGTATTATAACTCGAGTTTACCGGTTTGTAAAGGGGTTTTCAAAAATTTTTTGTTATAATTTTTAACTTTTATTTTTTTCGTTGCCAGTGACCCTGCATATGGTATAATACAGTCACGGAGGGTACAATGCCTTTATTTGAAATTGAAATGCCGGAACATGACACTGATTCCACACAAAAAAAGCTTTCCGGTCGCGTACATTCTCAAAGCATACTTACAAAACGTTCCGCAGGGAAACCTTTCGTGCTGGATGTTTTATTTGCGACCCTGAAACTGATCATTTTTGCTATGGTGCTTTTCGGCTTTGCCGGACTAGGACTGGTGTATGGAGTAGCTAAGGCGTATGTAGATATGACGCCTGTACTGGATGTATCCCAGTTAACCAAGTCTGACCGTACCAGCTATCTGTATGATCGAAATGGAAATGAGATCACCACCCTTTCCTCCATGGAATATAGGGATTGGGCCACTATGGACGAGATTCCCGACATGCTCAAAAACGCATTCATATCCATCGAAGATGTGCGCTTTTATAAACATCAAGGTGTTGATTTCAAACGGTTGCTTTCGGCGGCGCTGGAGATCCTTGGAAATCGTAATTCTTCCGGCGGCAGCACGATCACGCAGCAGCTTATAAAAAATAAGATATTAGGTGCTCAGCGCACCTATAAGCGAAAAGTACAGGAAGCATATCTTGCTTTGGCACTGGAAAAAGTCATTTCTAAAGAGGATATTCTGGAAGCCTATCTGAACGACATCTATCTGGGCGGCTCCAATTACGGTGTTAAAGCCGCTGCTAAAGATTACTTTGGTAAAGAGCTCAGCGAACTGACTATCCGTGAATGCGCATTGTTGGCCGGACTCACGCAGAGTCCATACTATTATAATCCTCGTCAGAACATGTATTATCGGGAAGAAAATTCCTATGATCGCACTCGAAAGCGTACGGATACGGTGTTGGAACGGATGTACGAAAACGGTGCCATTACTCTGGATCAGTATAGATCTGCCATGGGAGAGGAGGATCACATTCTTGAAGTAAGTCAGAACTCCCGCATGTATGATAACGCATATTTTGTGGAGTATGCTATCTATGACGTGATCACTCACTGGATGGAGCAGGCGGGAGTAGAGGATACTGCCGCCAATCGTTCCGCTTACGAAAATAAGCTGCGTACCGGCGGCTATAAAATCTATACTACGGTAGATACGGATATACAGAATCTTGTGCAGAATACATTGGCCACCTGGGAAAAATATCCTGAATTGGCTGACAGCAACGCTTCGGTTATTACCGAGGAGATATCAGACTCCGTGACCATACAGACCGTGGAGCCGCAGGCTGCTGCCGTTATTATGGATCAGCATACAGGAGAGCTCATAGCTATTGTAGGCGGCAGGGAAGAGCCGCAGATTCGTAAAGGATTGAACCGGGCGTATCAGAGTTATACGGAAGTAGGATCCTCCATTAAACCGCTGGCTGTTTATGGTCCTGCACTGGATACGGGGATGTCACCCGCCTCAGTGATCGTCAATGCAGAGGGACGCATTCCCGGCTGGAATTCTGAAAAGGGATACCCGGGCGGTGGTTTGTCCAGCAAGTATTATGGCTTTGTTACTCTGCGTACTGGGCTGATGCAGTCTTTGAATGTGGTTGCTGCCCGGGTGCTCATGGAGCATGTAGGTGTGAATACTGCAGCGGAGTATATGGAGCGGCTGGGGATTCCGGCTTCGCAGCTAAATCTGGATGGATCCGGTTTGGCACTGGGTACTTCTGGCATCACACCAATTCAAATGTGTGCCGCTTATGCAGCCATCGCCAATAACGGATATTATCTCAAGCCTCTTTCCTTTACCAGAGTGGAAGACGAACATGGAAATGTGGTCTTGGATGCAGACATTATTCGTGGTGGTTCCATAAAGGTTTACTCTCATTCCAGTACGGCCTATCAACTTGTGGATCTTATGAAAGACGCCGTTAAGAATGGTACTGGAAAAGCCGCCAGGATTAGCGGCTATGAGGTTGCAGGCAAAACCGGCACAAATTCTCATTATTCCAGTGTATACTTTGCTGGTATTACCTGCAGGTATACATCCGTGGTGTTCATAGGACATGACCAGCCAGCTAATAAACTCAAGTACGGTTCTACAGGCGGAGATTATGCCGCTTCTTTGTGGAAAGCGTACATGCAGGAACTTATGGATGGGCAGGAGAGTCAACCCATTATCCCGGAAAACACCACATCCCTGGGTCTTGTAGAACGGACTGTATGCCCTGTATCCGGAAAGCTTGCTACCAGTGCCTGCGTGCATTATCAAAACCAGGGAAGCCGGTTTGAACTGATAACAGACTGGTTTGATTACGACAGTGTGCCAACTGATTATTGTGATATGCATGTAACCATGAGCATCTGCACATTAACCAACTGCAAGGCAGCGGATACCTGTGACCCTGAACAGATAGTGGAAGTCACACAGGTGCTTATCCGTCCGGATTCTGACTTTTATGGGCTGGACGACGATGTGCTGGCAAAGATATTTGGAGATACATATGTGCGCACCAATAAGAATCCGGATCAATATATAGCAGAATATCCCATCTGTACACAATCTGAAGGATATACGGATCTTGCAGACCGGGTGCAAACACTCCTGGAGAGGGTGAATGCCTTTATGGCTAGTACAAAAGAACTTACCTCTGCTGATCTATTCGCACTGGAAAGTGCGGTGGAGAAACTGAACAACGCTCAGGGATATACGGATATTTACACCGCCTATACGGAGCTTCAATCTTCTTATGCTACCATAAGCGCACACTACGGTGGAGGAGATCCGGGTGGGAATCCTGACGGCGATGATCCGAATACTCCTTTTGTCCCTGATCCGTAGGGAAAATATGTCAATTCGGTGAAAGAACGGGGGAAAATGTAAAATTCCCCTTTTTCTTTTCCTGGAGTTTGTTATAATAGTGAGTGTTAAAATAGAAGGGGGAAAAGAGTATGGAAACCAAGATCCTCATTGCTGATGACGACCCGATTGTACATGAGTCACTAAAGATATATATGCAGGCAGAGGGATTCGAAGTGGTGGATGTTTATGACGGCGATGCCGCCCTTGCTGCTTTGGATTCCAGCATTTCGCTTTGTGTGCTGGATATTATGATGCCCGGCAAAAGCGGGGTAGAGGTATGCAGAGAGATACGCAAGAGCAGTCAGGTTCCCATTGTCATGCTTACCGCTAAAGGCGAAGAGGTAGATAAGATTGTAGGACTGGAGTTGGGCGCTGATGACTATATAGTTAAGCCTTTTTCTCCTCGAGAGGTGATTGCCCGCATCAAAGCAATTTTGCGCAGAACGGAAAAGAATGAAGGAGAAGCTGCCGAGAAGAATGTTATTCGTCATAACGGCCTCGTCATTGATCTGAACAGCTATACTGTTCTTTTGCGGAATCAGCCTGTGGTCTGTACGCCCAAAGAGATAGAGATTCTGTATCTGCTCGCTTCCCATCCCGGACAGGTCTTTACACGGGATACACTTTTATCTCAAGTATGGGGATATGATTTTGCCGGGGAGACCCGTACGGTGGATACACATATTAAGCGTCTGCGTGCCAAGTTGGACAGTACTGGCTTGGGGTGGAGCATCAAGACTATTTATGGTGTAGGCTACAAATTCGAGATTGAGCAATAAGCATGAAGGGCGTTTTATTTAAAAGGACACTGCTCCTGTTCATGGTGATTGTGCTCCTGGCAGGCATTCTGCTGCTGGGAGCTTATTCCTATTTTGGGCGGCGAACCTATATCAATCTGGAACTGGAAAGCCTGGATACAGTATTGCGTACAGCTACGGAAATGTATCAAAGCCAACCTACAGATCGGGATACCTATACCAATGCCATTAAATTCATCAGCAGCACCGCAGACGTCCGGTTTTACTGTTTCTTTTATAAAGATACCGGCTTGATTGAATTCAGCACCAATATTCTTGATTACAACAATGATTATATTCAGGCGGTGCAATTTGGCATTCTGGATGGCCAAACCATTCGCAAAGACAGTTTGAAACTGAACAAAAGTACCAACGCTATTGCGGTAGGTGGTCCCTTATGCAACACAAAAGGGGAATGTGAGGGAGGCATTATCTTTGTGCGGGCTATTCAGCATATCGATGCAGCCTTTCATCAATTAAATTCGGCTCTTTGGGTGTTGGCTCTTTGTACCGTACCTCTTATTCTGGCGGTAGGCATCACCGGTATTCAGCAGATGAACAAACCCATTGCCGATATGACCAAAGTTGCTATTGCTTTGACCAATGGAAATTATGATGTACGGGCAGACGAGAATATCCCTGGTGAGGTAGGAATTTTTGCTCGTGCCATGAACCGCATGAGTGATACGCTTTCCCAGACCATTCATCAATTGGATAGTGAAAAACGCCAGCTCTGGAGCATTTTGAGCAGTTTTACAGATGGGGTAGCGGCTTTGGATAATATGGGCAACCTGACCCATTATAATCCGGCTCTCATGCGGATGTTTGGCTCTATAGATGTAAAAACTCCTCTGGACCTGGTGCCTGACAGCAAGATTTGGGATGCTTTTTCCGGTGTCCTGGAAACAAGACAGCCACGCACCCTGCAGTATACATTGCCCGGAGATAAATTTCTGTGGATCAGCATTGTACCCGTTATGGCAGAAGATCGATGCACCGGTGTAGTGGGGCTGTTCAAGGACATTACAGAGATTGAAAATCTGGAACGCATGCGTCGGGAATATATAGCCAACATTAGCCATGAACTTAGAACCCCCTTAACAGCGGTTCGCGGCCTGCTGGAGCCTTTGTGCGATGGAATGATAAAGGACGATGAAGTCAAGCAACGGTATTACGGCATCATGCTCCACGAAGTGGAACGGCTCAGCCGACTGATCACGGATATGCTGCAGCTTTCCCGGCTGCAATCCGGTACAGAATACATGGAACGCACGGCCTTTGATTTGGAAGAACTTATTGACAGCGTATACCAAAGCTATCAACAGGTCGCCCGCCAAAAAGGAATACATCTGTGCGTAGAATTGGAGGAGCTTCCGGAAGTTATTTCCGATGCGGATCGTATTGAACAGGTATTGGTCATTCTCCTGGATAATGCCATGCGCTACGCCGGGCAGGATGGTACAGTAAAGATCCTTACTCGTCAGGATGAAGCGGATGTGTACGTTTCCGTATGGGATTCAGGATGCGGCATTGCGCAAAACGACATATGCCATATATTTGAGCGCTTTTACAAAACGGATAAATCTCGTAAGGAAGGCGGAACAGGGCTCGGTTTGTCTATTGCCAAGGAAATTATGGATAAACTTGGAGAGTCTATTACCGTTAAAAGTGAAGTTGGCAAGTGGACATGCTTTACTTTTACCGTGAAAAAATACATATCCAATGCTATTCAGCTTGGTCCTGTGGATACTTCCAATACTATCCTGTATGACAGTAACCGAGATGCATCGCTGTCTTCGTGCTCGTCATCGCCAGAAGGGAGTAACCAGCCGATGGATGCACCTTATGAAGTTCTTTCTCAGCCGGATAAGGAAGAAAGCAAAAAAAGTAAAGGAGAAAAGAAAAATAAACGAAAGCTTGGCAGTCTGAATCTGCTGTAAGGCACAAATACGGTATATAAGGCACCTCCTTGCATAGAGTATAACAGCTCAAATGCAGGGAGGTATTTTATGGACAGGCAGTATCGTCGAAAGGGACACACCATGGGTACAGCTATTTGCATTCTTCTTTGCTTGCTGCTTGGAGTCTTTTTGCTTTGCTCTTCCAAACTGGGGCAGGGTATAGCGGATAAATGGATAGCACCTGTAGCAGAAAAAATCATGAATTATCTGATGCCAACACCCATCCCATCCGCTGCGCAAGTCATGAACCAAAGCACTCCGGTATCCACCATGCCTACCGGAACTCCTGAGGTCCGTGTGTTGGAATGGGATCTTCCTGAATCCAGCTGGTATTTGCTGGAAATGGGAGTATTCTCTGATGAAACGGCTGCACAGGCACAGGCTGAATATCTGCGAGGAATGGGAGCAGCTGGATATTTGTATACGGATAAAGAGGGATACATTCGCCTGCTGGCCGCCGGGTATCGTGACCAGGAAAGTCTTATTAAAGTACAAAAGCAAATCACGGAAAACGGATTTTCCGGAGCTCCTTATAACTTTCATCTATCCGGGTTAAAATGCAAGTTGACGGGGGAGGATCAGGAACTTTTGCAGTTAAAAAAAGCTTTACAACTGGCTGCAGATATTCCTGGGCTTTTAACGGATTATGCTCTTCGTTTTGATCGGGAAGCATTATCCGTCGACGCCGCGAGAGCACAGTGCAACGATTGGCTGGAAGATATTCTTTCTGCAGAAACGACTTTGTCCAGGCATACAGCAGAAGCTCCTTTAGCTGCTTTCTGCACCTATCTGGGACGGATACGCAGCACACTCTCGACTTTTCTTGAAAAAGATGCTACAATTAATAATACGCAATGTGCGGCTGCCCTTAAATACACACAGATTGCGGTTTTGACAGCTTACAAAACACTTACGGAAGGATTGACTTCGTGAAAAAAGTTATCATATATACAGATGGCGCATGTTCCGGAAATCCCGGCCCTGGCGGCTGGGGATGTTTGCTGATGTATGGAGAACATAAAAAAGAATTATGCGGTGGAGAGCCGTCTACCACAAATAATCGTATGGAAATTCAGGCTGCTTTATCGGCACTAAATATACTAAAAGAACCGTGCCAGACGGAGGTTTATACTGACAGTGCGTATTTATGTAACGCAGTAGAAAAAGGATGGCTGAATCGCTGGCAACGCAATGGCTGGAAAACAGCTTCAAAAGGATTCGTAGAAAATCAGGATCTGTGGAAAGAGCTGCTGACACTTATGAACATACACCAGGTAACATTTCATAAAGTGAAAGGTCACGCAGACAATGTCTATAACAATCGCTGTGATGAACTGGCGCGAAATGCAATTCAGGAACATCGAAGAGAATGATGATGCCGCATGGACGCATGTTCAAACAATTAGGCCGGGTCAACCGGCATTTTCTGTTTTTTGTAAAATCAACTATGAAATGAATTTTTTGTTAATATCTTTTCGTTAAACTTGTGTTTAACGAAAAGATGTGTATACTGATTAACTATGAACGACTTTTATACTCAAAAGAAAAAAAACTATACGCTTAAACTCCGTTCCCTGCTTTCGGAGCTGCCTCCCTTTGCCGAATACTATTTTCGCGGAAAAGAAAGTCAGAGCAGCATTTTGACTCGCTATGGTTATGCGGTAGACCTGCAGGGATTTTTTTCCTTTGTGACGAAAGAATTGCCCGCCTTTCGAGGGCGGACAGTTCCCTCCCTCACTCTGGATGATATGGCTAAAATCTCTCCTTTGGATATAGAAAGCTACTTGTCTTATATATCGTTATATGAGAGAAACAATAAGGAATGGGAAAACAGTGAGCGATCCAAAGCCAGAAAACTTTCGGCTATCCGCTCCTTTTTTAAATATTATCATAAAAAAGGCATGTTAGCGAATAACCCAGCCGCTTTAGTAGACGCGCCCAAGCTTCATGACAAGGCTATTATTCGCCTGGAAGCCAATGAGGTGGCTGATCTGCTGGATATTGCTGAAGACGGTCAAGGGCTTACCAAGCGTCAGCTAGAATACAGAAAATCTACTGGCATGCAGCTGCGTGACTCTGCCATTCTTACTCTCTTTCTGGGCACAGGGATCCGTATAACTGAATTGGTGGGTATCAATATGAATGAAATAGATTTCCCAAACAATACCTTTCTCGTTACTCGCAAAGGCGGCGGGCAGGAACAGCTTTCTTTTGGCCCGGAGGTCAAAGCGGCATTATGGGAATATTACCAGCAGCGTAAGGGAATTATTGCCGCTTCAGGACATGAGAATGCGTTATTCCTTTCCTCTCAAAAAAAGCGCATTACTCCAAGAGCAGTGGAATATCTGGTGGAGAAATATGCAAAAATTGCTTCCCCGCTGAAGAAGATCACACCGCATAAGCTGCGCAGTACTTATGGTTCCATGCTCTATCAGGAAAGTGGAGACATTTACCTGGTAGCAGATGTTTTGGGACATAAGGATGTGAACACGACCCGCAAGCATTATGCCGCTCAAAAGGAAAAAGAATATCGTCTTGCCTCCCGGTACATAAAACTTCGGGAAGATGACGATCCAAATACATATATCGATTCATGACCAGTATCAAAAGTTCAGGGCGCCAGCATCAGCCGGCGCTTTTTTGCAAAGAAATGGAGAAAAATGCAAAGAATGGAGGAGAATTTTATGAATGCGTTAGAAGTTCGGAATTTATCAAAGTCATTTAAAGATTTTGCGCTGCAGAATCTGACCTTTTCCATTCCGTTTGGTTCGGCGCTCGGGCTGATTGGAGAAAATGGCGCAGGAAAGTCTACCACCATCGCCCTTATATTGGGTCTGCTGCAGCCAGATGCCGGGCAGATCTCCATACTAGGCCAGTTGTTGAGTCAATCCATCGATCTAAAAGAAGATATTGGTACCGTATTTGACGAGGCATGTTTTCCAGATGGAATAAATGCCCGTCAAGTGGATCGCATCGAAGCGCTTCTATATAAAAACTGGAGCAGCGAAACTTATTTTGACTATATACAGCGCTTTAACTTGCCAGAAACAAAAGCATTTAAGGCCTACTCCCGTGGAATGAAAATGAAGTTGGCATTGGCAGTTGCACTTTCACATAATGCAAAGATTCTTTTGCTGGACGAAGCAACCGGAGGGCTGGATCCACTGGCCCGAGAGGAACTTTTGGAAGAACTGAAAAAATTTCTTTCAGACGGAGCGCATGCTATTCTTCTTTCTTCTCACATCGTTAGCGACATAGAAAAATTGTGCAGCCACGTTGCTTTTCTGCATAAAGGAAGACTGATTTTAAATGAAAAGAAGGAAACACTTTTATCTGCTTATCCTCAAAAAAGTTTGGAAGATATTATCCTGGATGTTACAAAGAAGGTGCGGGATTAATGAAACTACGTGGACTGATACTAAAAGATGTGTTCGAACTATGGACGCAAAACCGAATATTGATAGTTATGATTTTTATATATCTCTTGATTCCTCTTTTCTCAGAAGGCGGCCGCATGCTTGGAAGCGTTGCCATGCTGCTGCTGGGCATATTAGCAATAGCATCAGGAGCAGCAATACAGACAGCAGGAGCTCTTTTAACAGGGAAAACAGCCTGGCTGCACTCCATCCCTCTTTCTAGTCTGGGCGCATTGATTTATCTTTGCACTTCTCTCCCGCTAATGTTTCATTTAGGACTTGAAAAGGGGCGCATATTCCTTATGCTTTTATCTGCTGGATTCCTTGCCCTCAGCGGCCTGTTTCTTACTTAAAAGGTGCACGAGGGCATCCCGTCCAGGATGCCCTCGTTTTTCCTTATTCATCATCCGGATGACCGGTTGCATCGTTCTGATCGATATCCAGATCCATCTCTTCATGGAGTTCTTCGTCTGGCTGTCGAAGCATATAGATCAAATCTTCCCTTGCCATATCCGCTTCTGCTTCCTGCTCATCCATATATATTTCGTCAATGGGGATGTCAATGTAATCTTTATCCGTTTCCAGACACTTAAAGCAGTTATTGCAGATCTTACTTGGATCCAATTCGCAACGATTATCGCATTCACCGCAGTTGATGCAAGCCTCACGTAACTCTAAAATACATTTTTTCATACGGCCTCCTAAAAACATTTGTTTGCAATTTGTCAGTATCCATGCTAAAATTAAGTCACCTCACACAAGGAGGGCTTTTTATGAAGAAAATACCTGCTCCCCAAGATACCATTTACCACTTCATCTGCACTTACCTGCAGGAAAACGGATATCCACCCACTGTTCGTGAAATTTGCAGCGGCGTGGGATTAAACTCCTCGGCTACAGTTCATTGTCATCTAAAAAAGCTGGAATCTGCCGGGCTTATCCATCGAGATTCCAAAAAACATGGGTATACCGTAGTGGGTAAAGCCAATGCAGCAGCCAATATTCCTTTAGTAGGAAGCGTGGCCGCCGGCACCCCCATTATGGCGGTAGAGAACATAGAAGATCGTTTTCCTGTGCCCCAAATCCTTTTACAAGGCTGTGGTCAGGGGGATGCTTTCATGCTGCACGTCAAAGGCGATTCCATGGTAAATGCAGGCATTCAGGACGGTGATATACTGGTCGTCTCCGCCGAACATCAGGTGTATGATGGAGATATCGTAGTTGCCCGCATTGATGGTGCCGAATTTACTGTAAAACGATTATATCACAAAGGAGACAGCATTGAGCTTCGTCCCGAAAACGATGCATACGCGCCCATGCTCTTTTCTCCTTCGCAAGTAGAAATCGCCGGACGAGTCACCGGCCTCATGCGCCCTGTGTAACCGCATGAACTACTTCCTTCAACGCAATGCGACCATGTTCATAAGTGAGGCTTCCCTGCATGTAAACGGCATAGGGTGGCCGGATCGGCCCATCCGCTGACAGTTCAGAAGTAGCGCCCTGCACAAAGGTTCCCGCCGCCATTATGACAGGATCTGCATATCCGGGCATGGCCCAAGGCTCAGGTACCACATCACTCTCAATGGGAGATGCCCCCTGTATCGCCTTACAGAAGGCGATCAGCTCCTCCGGCCTTTTAAAGCGGATGGATTCCACTACATCCGCTCTCTTCGCATCACCCCGAGGCATAACAGCATATCCAAGGCATTCAAAGACTTCTCCAAACAGCATAGCAGTCTTCAGGCACTGCAATACCGTATGGGGAGCCAGAAATAAGCCCTGATAAAACGGTCTGTATCCTGCCGCATAAGAACCTACCTCCCGTCCGGAACCAGGGATTGTCAGGCGAAAGCTGATTCGTTCGATCAAATCTTTTTTTCCTGCAATATATCCTCCGGTGGGCGCCATACCGCCGCCAGCATTTTTTATGAGTGAGCCCATGATTACATCCGCGCCTACTGCCGTTGGCTCCTTCTCTTCTGTAAAGGTTCCGTAACAGTTATCCACCAAAATGTGCACATCTGCCCGAAGCGCTTTTACCGCCGCAAACAGCTTTTCCATTTTGTCCACAGGCACAGCTTCCCTCCAGGCATATCCTCTGGAGCGCTGCACATACAATATCTTTATCTCCTCGTGGATAGTGAGGAAATTGAGGATTGCGGGGATATCAAACGGCTCCTCCCCTTCCTCTTTCAATTCCACGGTGTGGAAATCTATGTGCATTCTGTGCAAAGCATTAGAAAAATCATCCCGTAGCCCAACCGCTCCCTGCAAAGTATCATACGGCAGCCCGGAAGCAGAAAGCACAGCATCTCCCGGTTCAAGCAAACCGCTGAGTGCAAGAAAAATAGCATGCGTTCCATTGGCGATTTGTGGGCGTACTAATGCATCCTCAGTCTGCAGAGTTCTGGCGAAAACCCTGTCCAATGCATCCCGGCCTATGTCATCATATCCATATCCTTCCGTAGGTGCAAAATGACGTGTAGATATTCCCTCTGCCCGAAAAGCATTCAAGACCCTTTCCTGATTGGCAAGTGCAATTCTTTCTATACGCTTGAAACTAGGTGCCAATCGATCTTCGGCCGTCTGAATACACTGTTCTATTTCATTCCATTCCATTTGTTTTATTTCCTTTCCTCTGCTCCCAATGCTTCCTTACAATAAGCTTGTACTTTTTCCAGCGTTAAGGGCCAGTCATCACAAGCAAACCATCTGATGCCCTCGTCCCGCTTGAACCAAGTCAGCTGCCGCTTGGCCAAGTGCCTGCTATCCAGCTTTATCTTCTCTACCGCAGTTTCCAACGAACACTTTCCATCAAAATAGTCAAACAACTGTGCATATCCGATGGACTGGACAGCCGGTAAATTGCGATCAGGGAACTTATCATGCAATGCTCTGACTTCGTCCAGCAAACCAGTCTCTAACATTCGGTTTACGCGCTGATCAATTCGTTGATACAATGCCTGGCGATCCATAGTTAAGCCTATACGAACCGAATCATATCGCATGCGCTTTCGGGCCTGCTCATATTCATCATTATAAGAAGAAAACGGTCGCCCGGTAAGCATATATACTTCCATGGCCCGAACCAATCGCTTCTTATCGTTCAATGGGATTCGATTTCCGGCTGCAAAGTCTATCTCTTTTAACTTTTGCACAAACGCCACCCGGTCTTGCTCATACTCCAGAGAAAGTGTATTCCGTATTGACGAGTCTCCGGGGACAGCATACCTCATATCCCGCAAAACGCCATCTGCATACATACCGGTGCCTCCAGCCAAAATGGGCAGCTTTCCCCGGGAAAAGCAGTCATAGATAACTCTATCTGCTGCTTTCTGAAAAGTTGAAACAGAGAAGCTTTGATCCGTCGGATCCACTATATCGATGAGATGATGAGGTATCTTGGCCTGCTCTTCTTTTGTTGGTTTGGCAGAACCTATATCAAACCCTCTGTATACCGCTACAGAATCGCAGGAAAGAATCTCTCCATCCAATTCCTGAGCCAATAATAAAGCAGTTTCGCTTTTATGACAGGCCGTTGGGCCAAAAACGCACAACAGCTTCATACAATGCGTTTAAAGCCTTTCTCAATCTCCCTGCGGGAAAGTTTGATCATCACCGGGCGACCATGAGGGCAAGTCAAGGGCGTTTCATCCTGCAGATAGAGCTTCAATAGAACTTCAATCTCCTTTCTATCTATCCGCTCTCCGGCTTTGATTGCATGCTTACAGGAAGCAGAAATAATCTTATCACGCACCAGGGAACGGGCGGCGCCTCGCCCCGCTTCGCCGATAGCATTCAGCGCATCATGAAGAAACTCTCCGTCAAAAACCATGCTGTTGAGTATTGGTACAGCGGTTATCTCCAAAGACAGCGTTTCAACCTTTTCAAAGCGATAGCCAAGTTCTTCCAGCTCTTTTTTATATTCCATAGCCTGTTCATATTCCCGAGGCTGCAAAACAACCCGTTGAGGCACTAGAAGCTCCTGAGAACCTACATTGGTGGCTCGAGCCGAAAACTCCTCGTAAAGCCGGCGTTCGCAAGCGGCATGCTGATCGATCAGGTATAAATCCTCCCCTTGTTCTACGATCCAATAGCTGCTGAATGCACAGCCCACTATCTGATACGCCATATCCATAGAAAGAGTTTCCTGCACGGGCTTAGTTTCTTTTTTCTCTATTTTCCCATCAGAAACGTCATGAACTGAAACACTCTGATGGGGAGACACCTGAAAACTGGGAAGCTCCGCTGATTCTTTCTGAATCTTCGTTCGCGGTGTAAAGCTGTTGTAGCTAAAACTGCTGGCAGTATTCTCGCGAAGTTCCTTATTCTGCGGTACAATAATTCCGTATTTTTGCAGCAGTATATCGTCTGGCTTTTCTTGGAATGCACTGTCAGTCATAGCAGCTGAAGTTGCTGCTAGCGGTTTTGCTTTCACCAGAGCATCTTTTGCAAACTTAGTTGCTTTCACAGGTATGGTCGGCCGGTCTGTGTTTTGTTTTGACTTTACCGGCTCTAGTGGAAGCTGCATACGGGGAATCACTTTTTCACGTAAAGCCTGAGCACATGCAGAAGTAACTCCATATGCCACTCGGCCCTCATCGGCAAAACGAACCTGCGTTTTAGCTGGATGCACATTCACATCCACATCCCGAGGGGATAGTGTCAAATGCAGTGCCGCAAATGGATAACGCCCCACCATCATTCGTGTGTCATATGCCCGTTCAATAGCAGCACTCAAAGGGATGGAACGAATATAACGGCCGTTAACAAACAGGGATTCCATAGTACGATTAGGGCGGGAAATTTCCTGATTACCAATATAGCCCTCCAGCTTCATATAACCATTATCAAAATCCACACGACAGAGTTTTTCTGCTACGGCTGTGCCGTAAAGAGCAAAAACGGCATTTTTCATTTCTCCGTCTCCAAAGGTCTCATAAATGAGCTTTTCGTTATGCATAAAACGAAAAGCAATATCCGGACGGCATAAGAGCATTCGAGCCATATAATCTCCACAGTATCCCGCCTCTGTCCGAGGAGACTTTAAAAACTTCAGCCGAGCAGGTACCTTGGCGAACAAATTCTCCACCCGCAGGGATGTGCCAAATACACAGGCTGTTTCCTGCTGCGAAATTAGACACCCGTTGTCAAAAATAATTTTGGTACCGACATCTGCGCCTTGAGGACGTGTGACCATTGTCACGGACGCCACCGCTCCAATGGAGGCCAAGGCTTCTCCCCTAAATCCCAAGCTGCTGATAGCATTGAGATCCTCGGCAGTAGATATTTTACTTGTGGCATGGCGTAGAAAAGCATTTGGAGCATCCTCAGGGGAAAGGCCGCAGCCATTATCCGAAACCAGAATAGAACTTAGCCCGCCATCCTGCAAGGATACACTTACAGCAGTTGCACCTGCATCAATGGCATTTTCCACCAGTTCTTTTACTATGGATGCTGGACGCTCCACTACCTCACCGGCAGCTATTTGATTAGCTAAGTGTGGCGGTAGCACATGAATCTTCGGCATAATTACTTTACTCCCCCGATAGAGCGGACTTGTATTGATATAGCTTATTCAATGCCTCGATAGGGGACATTGTATCCATGTTAAGACCGCGCAACTCTGACAGAATTGAATTGTCCACAGTGTTATCCACCGTGTCTTTCATCTTATCCACGGAGACATCCACCACATTCTGCGGGTGTAAGGCTGATTTCTGCATACCATTGCGTGCTGCATCAGAAGCCTCCAAAGAATTTAGTATTTCCCCAGCCCGGTGGATAACTGCATCTGGAATACCTGCCAGGCGGGCCACCTGTACACCAAAGCTTTTATCTGCGCTTCCTCGAACAATCCGGCGCAAAAACAGGATGTTTTCGCCAATCTCTTTGACGGATATGCGATAGTTTTTGACGCCCTGCAACTGTCCCTCCAATTCACTTAACTCGTGATAATGGGTAGCAAACAAAGCCTTTGCACCGCAATGCTCTTTATTTGCCACGTATTCCAGCACCGCCCAGGCGATGGACAGCCCGTCATACGTACTGGTTCCCCGCCCAATCTCATCCAGGATCAGCAGACTCCGTTCCGTGGCGTTATTTAAAATGTTTGCCACCTCGCTCATTTCTACCATGAATGTACTCTGACCGGAGGAAAGATCGTCGCTGGCACCAATACGAGTGAAAATGCGATCTACGATGGCAATAGAAGCTTCCTGAGCAGGCACAAAAGAACCCATATGCGCCATAAGTGTGATAAGAGCCACCTGACGCATATATGTGCTTTTACCGGCCATATTAGGCCCTGTGATAATGAGTAGACGGTTGTCTTCTCCATCCAGATGCACATCATTGGGAATGAAGCCATCTTTTAGGGATTGTTCCACAATGGGATGCCTGCCTCCCACGATAGATATTTCCATCCCACCGTGCATCTTCGGACGTACATACCGATTCTCCACCGCTACCTGCGCCATGGACTGATATACGTCCAATTCTGCCAGCAAAGCAGCGTCTTTCTCCAGGTAACTGATCTGCTCATAAAGCTTTCCTCGTACGCCATCATAAAGCTCACTCTCCAAGCGGATCAGTTTTTCGTGAGAAGTCAGTACACGATTTTCCACTTCTTTCAGTTCAGGCGTAATGTAGCGTTCGGCGTTGGTCAAGGTCTGTTTGCGCTCATAATAATAAGGCACCTGACTGGTGTAGGATTTACTGACCTCCAGAAAATATCCAAACACTTTATTGAAACCGATACGCAGATTCTTTATACCGGTTTTCTCGCGTTCTCTGGCCAATATTTCCTCCAGCCATTTTTGCGCACTGTGAGAAATATCCCGCAGTTCATCCACTTCCTGGCTATAACCAGCCCGGATAACACCGCCTTCCTTTAAATTCGGTGCCGGGTCGGGATCTATGGCTTTTTCTATAAGAGCCGCCGTTTCTTCTAACGGATCCAATTCCTGAATAATACGGCAAATCCCCGCACTGGTGCATTCAGCCAAAACAGAACGAATTGGTTCAATACTACGCAAAGAGCGTAACAACGACATGCAATCCCGCGGATTGATAGTACCGTAAGCAATTTTACTGCACAAGCGCTCAATGTCATATACATTGTTCAGCAGTTCTCGCAGTTTGCTTCTAAGAACGGAATTTGAAAACAATTCCTCTACAGCATCTTGCCTGTAAGCAATATCTTCCAGCTTTTGCAGCGGACAATCCACAAAGGTTTTGAGCATACGGCGACCCATGGCCGTCTGCGTTTTATCCAGCAGAAACAATAGTGTATTTTTTTTGCTTCCGCCAAAGCGCAGCGGTTCCGTTAGCTCCAGATTTCGTCTGGCCGCACTATCCAGCTGCATAAAACTGCTGCGAACGATTCTAGATAACTTGCGGATATGAGAAAGCTCATTCTTTTGCGTATCACGCAGATACTGCATAAGTGCACCTGCGGCACATACAGCTAGGGTACAGTCAGAAAGTCCAAATCCCTCCAGCGAATTAACACCAAAATGATCTTTTAACACTTCCTGCGCCCGTCGGCTCTGAAAAACTGAATCAGGCTCCTTTTCCAGATAGCAGACGTTCTGAAAACGCTTTTTCAGATATTCATGAGAAAAGAATGCTTCGTTTGCAATGCACTCAGAGGGAGCAATGCGTCCCAGCTCGTTGAGCAAAGCATCCTCTCCACCGTTCTCCGAAAGTTCACCTGTAAAAAAAATGCCGGTTGAAACATCCGCATATGCATATCCAATGCCGCTATCCGTATAATAGACAGACATCAGGTAATTGTTTTTTCCGGCATCCAAAAGCTTTTCCTCTATAACAGTGCCCGGCGTAATGACGCGAGTAACGCTGCGCTGCACCAAGCCTTTTGCAAGAGCCGGATCTTCCATCTGTTCACAGATGGCTACTTTATAGCCCTTTGAAATAAGCTTTTGCACATAGGTATCCACACTATGGTAAGGCACACCGCACATAGGTGCCCGTTCCTTTAAGCCGCAATCTCGTCCCGTCAAGGTAAGTTCCATGATACGGGATCCCTCTACTGCGTCTTCAAAAAACATTTCATAAAAGTCTCCCAGACGATAAAACAGGAAGCAATCAGGATACTGCTCCTTCACTTCCATATAATGACGCATCATGGGGGACATTCCCTCTACGACTTTCATACTTCCTCTACTTTCCTTCGGTCGCGTTCTTCCGCAGCATGTGCTTTGGGGCAACTATTGCAGCTTCCACAGGAACCGCAACTGCCGGAACACGAAAAATTCAATTGCCCTCCCTGTGCCATGAGAGCCGCTACAGCCTTTTGTGCTTCGTTCAAGGCGCAAAGTTTTTTATTCTTCAAGAGCTCAGCATGCATACGTTCCGTATCCGCACTAAGTGCAACAACTTCTTCGGAAGAGAAGTTTCCTTTTTGCACCATGGCTACCAGCATAGCTGCCTTGGTTTGATAAGAGGAGAGAAGTTCCTTCAAGGCGGCATCTTCTGCCACGGCTTGCCGAGCAGTCAGATACACCATCATCTCCGTGCTCTTCAAAATATCGACAGGTTGTTTTTTTTCCATATGCATATCTCCGTTACAGAAGCTTCCCATGCAGGGAGTTCTTAACGCATTTTTGAATCTCAACCTGCTGATAAGTGCCTACCAGAGTTGGATCACCGGAGAAATACACCATCTTGAAGGTATCCAGTTTCCCATAGAGCGTGGGCGTATCCCTGAGATCGCACCCCTCTACCAAAACCTGTCCACGGACGCCCAAATACTTTTGATTATTCTCCTGCGTCTTTCTTGCCTGTACTTCATTGAGGCGGCGCAATCTATCCTTTTTAATGCTTTCAGGTACCTGATTAGGCATCAATGCCGCTTTTGTCCCCGCCCTGGGCGAGTATTTGAATGTAAAAGCTGCCGAAAATCCTACCTGTTCCATAAGAGACAACGTATCGTCAAAATCCTCTTCTGTTTCACCTGGAAAGCCCACGATTACATCCGTAGTCAATTCTACCCCCGGAACACGCTGACGCAAAGACGCTACCAAAGCTAAATACTCGTCTCGAGTGTACCGCCGATTCATTTCTTTCAGAATCCGGGTGCTTCCGGATTGCACCGGAAGATGAATGTGCCGGCAGACCTTATCGTTTTCTGCCATAGCGTCCATTAAGCGCGGTGTCAAATCTTTAGGATGCGAAGATATAAATCGAATGCGCTGGAGCCCTTCGACTTTATTCACTTCGCGCAACAGGTCAGAAAAGTCTACGCCAAGTCCCTTACCGTAAGAATTAACATTTTGTCCCAGTAATGTGATCTCTGTAACACCATCCTGGACAAGGCTCCGGCATTCAGTCACAATGTCTTCTATGTTACGGCTTCTTTCTCTGCCGCGAACAAAAGGTACAATACAATAGGTGCAAAAATTGTCACAACCATAAGTGATATTCACATAGGCCGAATATGGCGTCAAACGCCGAGCCGGAAGTCCTTCACAAATGGCATACTCTTCTTCATCGGTAAGGCATACTCTGCCGCCCTCATTAACTTCGTACAGCATTTCCGGCAACCGCCAAAGTACGTTTGTGCCGAAAACAAGATCTACAAAAGGGAATCGCTTAAGCAGTTTTTGCGCAATAGATTGCTGCTGCATCATACAACCGCAAATCCCGAGGATCATATCCCCCTCCTGCTCCTTACGCTCCCGCAGCGCACCGATGTTGGCAAGAAGCTTTTTTTCGGCATGATCCCGAACACAGCATGTGTTAAAAAGAATCACTTTGGCTGCCTCTTTATTAGCAGCAGACTGATAGCCCATCTCCTCCAGTAAAGCGGAAATAGTTTCAGAATCCCTGGCATTCATCTGGCAGCCATAGGTCTCTACATAATAAGTAAGGCTTTTGCCGGAAACCTGTTCCCGAACTCGTCCAATAAGCTCCCGTTGAAGTGCTTTACGTTCTTCAGATATTTTTTTTGTTTGCATGAACTAAATCTCCATATTAAATCAAATTATTATACCGCATTTTTCGCTACATCACAACACGTTTTTAGAAAAGAAAAAGCACTTACATATTAGTAAGTGCTTTCCTGTCAATGACGAACAAAAAGGAGCGTCCTTTTAGGGGGGAACAGGGCAGGCGTCCACAGGAATTTGAGCCCCAAATATATGAAAACATTACGACTAGTGACGAAGAATCAATGAAAAAAGTTGAGGAATATGGTATAATAAATTTGGAACGGATGAGTAAAAGATGAAGCGTAGTAATTACGCGGAGGAGTTTAATTGAAGATTTTAATATTATAAAATAGAAAAAATATAAACAAGATAGGAGTAAAAATGGATTTAAAAGAAGTACAAAAGCAAATATGGGATAATAAATTAAGAAAAGGATTTAATACAACCGATGTTTGCAAAGAATTTTGCTTTTTAAATGGAGAGGTTGCTGAAGCTTTTGAAGCCTATTATAAAAAGAAAGATGATTTAGGCTCAGAACTTGCAGATGTCGCAATTAACTTATTAGGCCTATCTCAGATGTTGGGATTTTCATTGGAAGAAGAGATAAATAACAAATTAAGATTAATGAAAATAGACATTATGAAAAAGTCAATGAGGTTCTTTTAAAAAAGGTAAATAACGATGATGACAACTAAGTTAATAAATAAAGAAAACTATGTCGCGCAAAAATCCTTTTTTTGTGCAATCATTAAAGAATAAACTACCATAAAAACAGCAATTTACCCCTGTTTTGCATAGAAAAAAACACAAGCAGTTGAGCTTTATACGCTCAGCTGCTTGTGTCTTGATGGTGCGGGAAACAGGACTTGAACCTGCATGCTGTTGCCAGCATACGGACCTGAACCGTACGCGTCTGCCAATTCCGCCATTCCCGCATTCTTGGTGGATGGGGGTGGATTCGAACCACCGAAGTCTGTGACAACAGATTTACAGTCTGCTCCCTTTGGCCACTCGGGAACCCATCCAAACTTTAATGTATTTACTTATAAGGTTGGAGCTGGTGATAGGAGTCGAACCTACAACCTGCTGATTACAAATCAGCTGCTCTGCCATTGAGCCACACCAGCAGAAAACCGCTCGGTGAGGTACCATTCAAAAATGGCGACCCGGAGGGGGCTCGAACCCCTGACCTCCAGCGTGACAGGCTGGCGTACTAACCAACTGTACTACCGGGCCGAATGGTGGGAACAACAGGGCTCGAACCTGTGACACCTTGCTTGTAAGGCAAGTGCTCTCCCAGCTGAGCTATGCTCCCGAAAGGCTTGACACGAGGATTATAATAGCAAACTTTTCCGCATCTGTCAACCGGCTGAGAAAAAATTCTTCAAAATATTTTTTTCGTCTTCCTCCATGTTGGCTGGGATCAACAAAAGCTCCATGTTTTTGCAGCGTTTTATGGCGCCTCCCAGCTTCCATACCTGGCTTTTGTTAAGGCTGCTGCCCCACAGCCCCCGCATCTTCCGTTCCAACAGAAGTCCCTTCAAGGGAGAAATATCCTTCAGATCCCTGTAAAGTTCTGCTCCTAACAGGAGCATGGCTCTGGCTCTGGCCTCTCCCTGGGCTTCCATAGCCGCTTTTTCCTGAAGAAGGTACGCATCCGCTGCCTTTGTTTCCCGGATCAGAGCTTCCAATCCTTCCATCTCTACATATATATATTCCTGAAGCTGCACACCCGTACTCTCTGCCAGCTTATTCAGTAACAGCTCCATGGTCATGGCCGGTGTTTCCTCCGCAGAAAAATCCTCCCGGCTTACTCCCAGAACGGAGAGCGTTTCTTCCCTCTGCCGTATCATAAAAACGGCGACGGGCTTTCCTGCAAGAAGGCCTGCCGCCGCGAGGGTGCGGGTGGTATCGTCATAGACTCCCAATACCGGCGGTGCTCCGGAGGCTTCCGGCACAGAACCGGGAGTGGAATGGGGGACGTTTGTTTGACTGGGAGTTTCCCATATGGGTACCAGCGGCAGCCTGTACCCCGCCGGAACTCCGGTGGGGCCGGGAGAGGTCGGCTCCGGCGTTTGAGTCGGATGAACGAAAGGTGTAGGCAACAAAGCCTTACCGGAAACGGCTCCCTCCCCCGCCGCCAGACACAGCACCAGAATAATTGCTCCGGCCAGAATGCCCACCACAATGGCCCATAGGGCCTTATCCGACAGCTTTTCTTTCATAACACGGTTCCCTTCGGTATTGATGAAGATACTATGCCCTTTTCCGTGATTTCTATTCTTTTTCTGGGAGAACTTTTCCATTTTCAGGTTGCTATATACAAAAATTTCTACTATAATCAGGGTACTTCACGGAAAGGAGTTTTTCGATGAAAAACCGTAAGTCTCTCCGCGACCTGATTTTGGCCGCTGTTCTTTGCGCATTGGTCGTTGTCATGACCGTTGTGCCTTATACAGGTTATATCACCGTAGGAGGTACCCTGGAGATCACCACCCTGCACATCGTCACCATTCTGGCCGGTGTGCTGCTGGGGTGGAAATACGGCGCCGTGGTAGGTGCTGTTTGGGGGCTTACCTGCATTCTCCGCTGTCTGCTGGCCATGCCGTGGTTCCAGCCTTATGGGTTTGCCAACGTGTTTGTTGCCCTGTTCCCCCGGGTGCTGGTAGGAGCCGTCAGCGGTCTGGTTTTTGCTGCACTGAAAAAGACCCGCCTGACCAGAAATCTTTCCATCGGCATTGCTGCCGTAGCCGGTTCTCTGACCAACACGGTACTGGTGCTTTCCGCCATGACGATTTACTGCCGTATTCATGGTGTGGAAGGGTATGAGCAAGCCAGCGTACTGACCATTCTGCAAAGCATTGTAGCTGCTATTGCCGCCCTGAACGGCATCATTGAGATCATTGCCGCCGTAGTGCTGGTACCCGCCGTTTACTTTGCTCTGGAACCCCGGGAACTGGTGCTGGGCATTGACATTGGCGGCAGCACCACCAAACTGGCTCTGGTCAAGGGCGGCAAGGTGCTTCGTACTCTGAAAAAAGAAGACACGGAGACTCTTGACGAAGCCCTGGACCGGATCGGTCTGAACGGTGTAAAACGGGTCGCCCTTACCGGTGTAGGCGCTTTTGGCATAGACGGGAACGTTCGCGGTCTTCCTACCACCCGCGTAGAGGAATTCAACGCTCTTTCACGCGGAGCACGAAAGTATGCTCATGTACACAACAGTCTGGTGGTGAGCGTTGGTACGGGCACTTCTTTCCTGTTGGTGAATCCCCTCTTTTCCCGGCATCTGGGCGGCACCGGTCTGGGCGGCGGCATGCTTCTTGGCATGAGCCGGGCTATGTGCGGTACTGACAACATGCGGCAATTTTACGACTTTGCTTCCAAGGGAGCTCTGACACGGGTGGATCTGGTACTGAAAGATGTTTCCTCCGGTACCGTTTCCAACCTGAAGCCAGAGACCACCGTAGCCAACTTCGGCAAGCTCAATGCGCAGACACTTACAGAGGACAGAGCCCTGGGTATTTATAATCTGGTGTTCCAGAGCATTGGTGTGATGGCCGCCTTTGCGGTAAAAGGCAGTTTCACCCGCAAGGTGCTCATTGTAGGCACCATTGCCTCCTTCCCCGGAGTGCCTGCCATTTTGGAACAGGTCAGCGCTTTGCACAACGTACATTTCACCGTGCCCGAAAACGCCGGATTCATTACAGCCATCGGCGCTGCTATGGAATAAAAAGCCTGTTTTGCTTGAAAACTGCGGGGAGAAAAAAGCTGCTTTTTTTCTTAAAAATATTTTCTCTTTTTTCAAAAAAAAGCTTGCATTTTCTTCTCCCTGCCAGTATAATAACTCTTGCAGCGCTGGTGTAGCTCAGTTGGTAGAGCGCGTCATTGGTAATGACGAGGTTCATGGGTCCGACTCCCATCACCAGCTCCAACGAAAGCCATTCCTTAAGGGATGGCTTTTTTGCTTGCCTTTTAAGAAAAGTCTGACATTCACTTTACGCAAAAAAGCGGCATATGCGCCGCTCTGTTTTCTGTTCACTATATGCTTTTAAGTTCTTTTTGCAGGACGTTGAGGACTTAAAGGCCCACTCATTTTCCGTTTGCCGGGAATTCTCGGCACAGCAGAGCCCCTTCCGTATTTACCGAAAGTCAAACAGTTCCTTTGGTGTGATCTCCAGCACCTCGCAAAGCTTAAATATTACATCAAAGGATACGCCCACATTCCCCAGTTCAATGGCACTTATGTGGCTGCGGTCAATATCTACCAGTTCCGCCAGCTGCAATTGTGTCAGTTTTTTTTGTTTCCGGTAATATACCACGTTCAATCCGAATTTTTCATACAGCGGCTTATATTCCTTCTTCAATGGCTGCACCCCCGTTCCGTATCATTGTATAGAGTGTGCCCCAATCATTAAACCTTCTTACAGTGTCGTTACGAGATTGACACAGGTCATTTAACTTGTTATACTAAATATGTAGAGTTCCTCCGGCCAGATCGTCCGAACACAGGGGCCCAGATGCCTGCCGGAGGCAATTCCAAGTTCTCTCTTTTTAATACCCCCATGCGGTATATTTCAATTTAGCTGTTCCCGCAGGCGGACTTTTATGCTATACTGAAAGAAAAAGATTGGAGTGTATTGTTTTATGAAGAAAACCGTTACCGCCCCCAATGCCCCCACTGCCATCGGCCCTTATAGCCATGCCGTAACTACCGACAGTCTGGTGTTTACCTCCGGTCAGCTGGGCATCGATCCGGCCACCGGCAAGCTCCCTGAAGGCGTGGAAGCCCAAGCCCGTCAGGCCCTGGAAAACCTGAAAGCCGTGCTTACAGCCGCAGGCGCCAGTTTGCAAACCGTGGTCAAGACCACTGTATTCGTCAAGAATATGAGTGATTTCAAGGCTGTCAATGCCATTTATGCCGAGTACTTCCCCCAGGACTGCCCCGCCCGCTCCTGTGTGGAGGTCGCCGCTCTGCCCGCAGGCGGTCTGGTGGAAGTGGAAGCCATTGCCGTAAAGTAAACCGTACATATTCAGGCCGGGGTCGGCTTGCCTGCTGCCCCGGCCTGATTTTCAGAGACCGGTATGGATATGACTCTGCGGGTGATCGCCCGGATACAAAGCGACTTTACCTCTAAATTCGGCATTCCCCGGCAAAGCGGGTTAGTGCCTGAGCAACGTTCCGTCATCATTTTTGAGCCCCCCTACCGGGATGAAAACGCGCTGCGTGGGCTGGACGGATATTCCCACCTTTGGCTGCTGTGGGGCTTCAGTGAGGTGCACCAGGAGGGCTGGTCTCCCATGGTAAAGCCCCCACGGCTGGGTGGAAACAAGCGCATGGGTGTATTTGCTACCCGTTCCCCTTTTCGCCCCAATCCGATCGGACTTAGCTCCGTAGAGTTATTGGCCATAGAAAAGCGACCCGGGCAAGGCTGTGTACTGTTGGTAGGCGGCGCCGATCTTATGGACGGCAGCCCCATCTTCGATATCAAGCCTTATCTGCCCTTTACAGACAGCCACCCGGAAGCTAAGGGCGGCTTTGCCGATGCCCACCGGGAAGACCGGGTGCAGGTTCATTGCCCGGAAGCATTACTGGAACGCCTGCCAGCGGAAAAGCGCCGCCCGCTGCTGGAATCCCTGGCTCTGGATCCACGCCCCGCCTATCTGGAAGGCAAGGATTGTCCCTACGGTTTTGCTTATGCAGGCTTTGACGTTCGCTTTTATGTAAAAGACGGGCTGTTGACTGTTTTTGACATTCTGCCCGAGTAAATCAACTGCCCCTGGCCGGAAACGGCCGTTTTTTTCGATTAAGATTATCGGTAAGGAGATAATTCAACTAACATATTGACTTTATACCGTGCAATCGGCTATACTCAGCTATATATATGCGATAACTTTTTAGGGGATTTATGGATATGAAAGACGAAACCTTACTGCTGCTGCAGCGGATCACTGAGCAATACGGCTCGGTAAACCGGCTGGCAAAAGAGCTGGGCATTCCCCAATCCACGCTCAACAGCATCCTGAATCATGGCATTGAAACGGCCCGTTTTGAAACTGCAGCGGCTATCTATGCCAAGCTGGGGGTACCTCTGCCCATGGTGAACCGCTCGCTGGCCGCACAGGATCTGCCCGCGGCGCAGAAGTTCAAAGAGCTGGATGATCACGGAGTGCGCTCCATGGATGCAGTGATCCAGGCCCTGTTGTATGAACAGCAGAAGCGTGAGACATCTTTCCCCAATAATTGACATTTTCTCATAAACGTGGTATCGTACATATTATGAATTTAAACGAACTAACGCAACTTATTCGCCAGGAGATCCATAGGCAGTACCGTTCTGTAAGGCAGTTTGCCTTACAGGCAGGTATTCCCCTATCCACGGTGGTAACGGCTCTGAACAACGATTTGAAAGGTTCTTCCTATGAGATCGTAGTAGCCATGTGCAAGGTTCTGGACATACAGGCGGTCACTTCGGATCTGAGCGTATTTCTGGATAAGAGCCGCCGGGAGCTGCTGGAGGGGTACAGCCGCCTGGATGACCTGGGCCGCCATACGGTGGAGGCAGTGCTTTATGTGGAGCTGCTCCGCTGCCGTCAGGAGAAGGAAGCGGAGACCCCCTATTCCGCCAAGGATATGCAGGCCGTTTCCCACCGGCTGCGTTCTTTGGCAATGGAAGAATCACAGCAAAATTAAGAAGCGTCCGTTGGGGCGCTTTTTTCACAATACGCACAGGAGATCAAAATGAACGAGTATCAGCAAAAGGCACTGCCTTATATAGAAGCAGGATTGAAACAGGGAGCCGCGCATGTAGTCGCCTTTTCCATCGAGGATATCGTGTTTGACAGCCGTTCTTTGCTCAAATGCATGTTTGGCTGCCCGGAATGGGGAAAGAATTATACCTGTCCTTCGGCCAGCAACGTGACTATGGAGCAGTATAAAGAGATGTTTTCCCGGTATAAATGGGGACTTATTGTCCATACCCATGACCGGCACCTTTCCCAACAGGTCTCCTATGCTCTGGAAGTCAAAGCCTTCCACGAAGGGTACTATTTTGCCTTTTCCCTCAGTGACTGCAACCTGTGTGAGGAATGCGGCGCCGCAACCGGCGTACCCTGCCGCCACCGTTCCATGGCCCGTCCTGCCTTCCACAGTGTGGGCATAGATGTTTTTGCCACGGTAAAGAAGTTTTCTCTGCCCCTGTACGCTTTGGATAACGAAGGCAAGCCGGAAGAAAACTGGTACTCTGCCGTCTTTATGGAATAATGCAGATTCAAAACAGGTTGGCCACCAGCAGGCAAACCTCCAGCACCAGTCCGGCCAGACTCAGCAGGAAATAGACCGAGCGGCCTCTGGTAAAGTAAAAAGCCGCGTCAAAGCCCAGCCCCACTGCCGCCAGGCTCAATACCGCCGAAAGCTTATCCATATACGCCCCGGGATCCTCGGGGGAGGCAAAGGGAGCCAGACAGCTTTCCGGCAGCAACAGCCAGCTGAGTAATCCCAGCGCCAAAGTAACGCCCAATACGATCCAGCATATGGTTTTGTATCCTTTGATCTTTCCGCCCATACCGATGCCCTCCGTTTTCTTTGGAGTATAACAAAAAAACTTTCTTCAAGCAACCATTTTTGCACAAGGAGGCCCTCATGGAGAAAAGAGTCCGCCGCAGCTTTGGTCTGGCCATTGCTGCCCTGTTGGTGGTGGTGCTGTTGCTGCTGGGGCTGTGGTATTTTCTGCTGCGTCCCCGAGAACAGATTATCATCCCCGCTCTCTCCCCTGCCGTTCCGGGTGCATTGAACCTGTATATGCTGGACGTGGGGCAGGGAGACGCTTTGCTGCTGCTTTCCCCGGGTGGAAAAAGCCTTCTTGTGGATACGGGCAGCGAGAATACATCCGGTGTTCTGATCGACGCCTTACGAGCGCTTGACATAAAAGAGTTGGACATACTGCTGCTGACCCACTGCCATGCAGATCATGCCGGCGGTGCAGCTGCCCTGCTGGAGAAGTTCCCCGTGAAGCAGGTGTACCTTACCGGCGGAGAATCGGGCTATCCGCCTGCCCTGCTCCGCCAGCTAAAGAGACAGAATCTGTCCCCCTTGCGTCCCTGGAGCGGGGATACGGCCGATTTTGATGCAGGCGTAATGGTAAAGTTTCTTTCTCCTTTCTCAAATCGAGCCATGGGGGATGACAATGATGCTTCCGCAGTGGTGCGTGTGGAATATGGGATCAGTTCCCTTCTGCTTTGCGCCGATGCCACTCTGGAAACGGAAAACCTGCTGCTGAGCCTTTATCCCCTTTCCGCTCTTGACTGCACAGTGCTCAAGGCAGCGCACCATGGAGCCGACACGGCTACAGGGGAATGGTTTCTCCAAGCGGCAGACCCGGAACTGGTATTGCTCAGCGTAGGTCGCAACAATGGGTATGGCCACCCTTCTCCTCAGCTGCTCCAACGACTGAGGGAAGCGGATATCCCCTATGTTTCCACGGCAGAAGCAGGAACCGTGCATTTGGTACTTGACGGCACAGGATGCCGGGTGGTAAAATAATTTTGTATTGGATACGTACACGCTGCGAACGGGAAAGGTGCCCAGACTCTGCCAAAGAGAGCTCCGCAAGGTGAAAAGGAGCGCTGGGAAAGGGATACAGATTCACCCGTGAGCGGTGCTGGGGAAAGAACAGATATTGTTCCGGTAGTCGGCAACGGGGGCGCCCGTTACAGCGCAGAGAGGTTCGGGCCTGCGCCCGAACGAATTTGGGTGGTACCACGAGCGCTTCGTCCCTTTGGACGGAGCGCTTTTATATACCCGAAAATACAAGCGCCTCCTCTCTTGGGGTTGGCACATGAAAAAGTATTGGATTCATATGTAAGGAGGACAAGCATGGACAAGCGATTGGAACAGATCAAGGCAGCGGCTCTGGAAAAGCTCAGCGGCCTGAAGGAAGAGCAGGAACTCGGCGACCTGCAGCAGCAGCTCTTTGGCAAAAGCGGAGAACTGACGGCTATTCTGCGCACTATGGGGCAAATCTCCAAGGAAGAGCGCTCCCGTATGGGTGCCGAGGTGAATAAAACCAAGGCGGAGCTGGCAGCCGCCATGGAAGAAAAGAAAGAAGCCTTCCGCCGCAAGGCGCAGGAGCTGAAGTTTAAGCGGGAAGCCCTGGACGTAACGGAGCCGGGCATCATGCCCCAGCCGCTGGGAAGCCTGCACCCCATGACCCAGACATATCGGACTATTCGGGATGCGCTGGTTGGCATGGGGTTTGAAGTGTTTGACGGTCCGGAGATCGAACTGGATGACAATAATTTCACCCTTTTGAATCTGCCCCTGGATCACCCAGCCCGGGATATGCAGGATACCTTCTACATCAATGACAAGGTGCTCCTGCGGACCCACACCTCCCCCTGTGAGATACGGGCGCTGAAAACCTTTAAACCTCCCTTCCGCTTCCTGATGCCGGGCCGGGTATTCCGGGTGGATGAAGTAGATGCTTCTCACAGCCCCGTGTTCATGCAGATTGAAGGCTTTGTAGTGGATAAGAACCTAAATCTGGCCAACCTGAAGGGTACACTGGATACCTTTATTAAAGCCCTGTTTGGAGAAAACGTGAAGACCCGGCTGCGCCCCTCCTACTTCCCGTTCACGGAGCCTTCGGCCGAACTGGATATGAGTTGTACCCTCTGCGGCGGCAAGGGCTGCCGGGTATGCAAAGGCACCGGCTGGATAGAGATTTTGGGCTGCGGCATGACCAACCCCCACGAGTTGGAGAACTGCGGTTTGGACCCCAAAGAATGGAGTGCCTTTGCCTTTGGCATCGGAGTGGATCGGGTGACCAGCCTGAAATACGGCATCAGCGACATCCGCTACGAATATGAAAATGACGCCCGCTTCCTCCGCCAGTTCTAAAAGAAGCAGAAAGAGAGGTTATTTATGCGTTTACCCAAATCATGGCTTTGTGAATATATAGACTTTAACGTTACCGACCAGGAATTCATTGAAAAAATGATGTGGCGGGGCTTTGAACTGGACGGTTATGAAAAGGAGCTCAATGGGGTTTCCGGCGTCATTACCGGAAAGATCCTGAAAATGGAGCCCCATCCCAATGCCAATAAACTCACCGTATGCCAGGTGGATCTGGGGGACAAAACCGCTCAGATCCTGACCAATGCCAAAAACGTATTTGAGGGCGCCGTGGTGCCCGTTGCCTATGCCGGAGCCAGAATCGGTTCTCAGGAATTCACCGTGGCCAACATCCGCGGAGTGGAAAGCTACGGCATGTTCTGCTCCGGTCAGGAATTTAACCTGACGGAATCCGAATTCCCCGGAGCCGGCGTAGACGGTATCCTGATCCTTCCGGCAGACACGCCCCTGGGCATGGATATTGCCAAGGCTCTGGGGCGGGACGATGTGATCTTTGACTTTGCGGTATTGCCCAACCGCCCCGACTGCAACAGTATTATCGGCCTTGCTCGAGAAGCGGCTGCGGCCCTGGGGCAGACTATGCGGGAACCGGTCCTGCCCCACATCCCCGGCGAGGGCGATGCAGCAGACTATGCCTCTGTCACCGTGGAAAATACAGAGCTTTGCCCCCGGTACTGCGGCCACGTTATGAAGGACATTGTCATCGAACCTGCCCCTGTGTGGATGCAGCGAAGGTTGAGAATGATGGGCATGCGGCCCATCAACAATATTGTAGACATCACCAACTATGTGCTCATGGAATATGGTCACCCCATGCATGCCTTTGATTTGAGCTGCATCAGTGGTGGACACATTGTGGTGCGTAATGCCGCAGAAGGAGAGAAGGTAACCACTCTGGATAACAAGGAGCGGATCATGGACAAGGATATGCTCCTTATTGCCGACCCGGAAAAAGGCGTAGGTGTAGCGGGCGTCATGGGCGGCCTCAACTCCGAAATCACTCCCGAAACCAAAGCCGTATTCTTTGAATCCGCTGTATTCAAAGCCAGCAATATCCGGCATACTGCTAAAAAACTCCGTCACAGCACGGATGCTTCCGCCAGATTTGTCAAGGGTGTGGAACCCGTCAATGCATATCTGGCGTTGGAACGCTGCATAGAGCTTATGGCCAAGCTTCATGCCGGCAAAGTAGTGGGAGAACCCATTGACGTTTGCAACGCCGACCTTTCCCCAAAAGTGGTTACCGTCGATATAGACCATGTAAACCGATTGCTGAACACCCGCTTCTCCGGAGAACAGATGGCCGCGCTGCTGGCTCCCATTCACCTGGGCTGCACCCCGCAGGGCAAAACCATGGATATCGTGCTGCCTCATTATCGGACGGATATCGAGAAGGGAATTGAAGCCGACCATGACATTGCCGAGGAAGTAGGCCGGGTCTATGGCTTTGAAAATATTCCGCCCGTACTTATGCATGGAGATACCTTCCAGGGTTCCATTGCACCGGTGTATCTGCTGGAAGACAGGATCAAGGACATTCTGGTAAGCTGCGGCTGTCTGGAAATGTACAACTACAACTTCACCGGTCCTACGGCTCTGAAGAACCTTTGCTTTGCTCCTGAGGATGCCCGCAATAAGGCTGTACGGCTGCTGAACCCGTTTGGAGAGGATCAGAGCCTTATGCGCACCACTCTGTATATGGGCATGCTGGATTCCGTAGCCCGAAATCTTAACCGCAAAACAGGGTATGGCCGGTTTATGGAGGTAGGCAACATTCATCTGGATCTGGGTGGAGAACTGCCTGAGGAACATAAAAAAGTCGGTCTGGCCTTCTTTGGCGACAGTGAAAGCTTCTTCACCCTCAAGGGTGTGATCGAAACTCTGCTATACAAGCTCCGGGTACCGGAGGTCTCCTTCAGAAAGGGAGGCGCGCCCTGCTATCAGCCCGGCCGCGGTGCCGAGATCTACAGCGGAAACACCAAGTTGGGAGAGATGGGCCAGTTCCACCCGGATGTGCTGAGCAGCTTCTCCATCAAGCAGCCAGTATATATGGCGGAATTGGATTTTGAAGCGCTTCACCGGACGGAAAAGGAAGAGCTGACTTTTGAACCCCTGCCCCGCTTCCCGCTGGTGAACCGGGATCTGGCCGTAGTGGTGGATAACGAACAGGAAGCCGCTTATTTTATGGATGTGATCCGCAAGGCACAGTCGGAGCTGCTGGTAGAAAATGTGGAGCTCTTTGATGTGTATCGCGGAGCAGCCGTACCTCTTGGCAAAAAGAGCCTGGCTTTTACGTTCTCTCTGCGGTCTCCTGACCATACGCTGAGTGAGGAAGAGATCCGCAAAGCCTTTGACGCTATCATTGAAGCCCTGAAAAACTGCGGCGCCCCCCTGCGCAGCTGATTTTATTGAAACTGCACACAGGGAGTCTCCCGAAAGGAGACTCCCTGTTTTATGCTACATCCCTGCGCCGATTTATCAAAAATTTTCCTTACTTCTGTATTCAGAACAATCAATTTTCTCTCAAAATACAAAACGACTTATGTAGAAACGCCTTGTTGAGACGAGATTTATCAAGAATGTTTTCCTACTCCACCAAGAAGCTGGGTGGCTGACAAAAGAGCCAAACTGGGGTGTATAAACGTTAAAGATACTACAAGCAGATCAGTTCCCACACATAACTAAAAGAAGTAACTGCAGGTTGAGGCAACTATGCAATTATTTCTTTTATCACTCGCCCGGAGAACCATATCACCGCCGAGAAAGACATGAAAACTGCCTGCCTGAGTACTGGTGCCAGAGATAGCATAGCACAAAATCTGATAAATTGTAGACAAAAAAGCAGGGAAAATCATTCAGTACAGTGCGAATTTTTCAGCGGAATAGATAAGCAGGCCTGAATTTACCGTAATTTTTTTCCATGATGATCTCATCATCATCTACCTGACCTGTATGATTAAAACCAAGTTTTTCATAGAGATTTTTAGCTGCTCATCACCGTTTATGTAGCAAAGAACAACTCTGTCGTACTTCCCATCTGCTTTCATCTTTTCCAGAATCATTTCAGCAGCTTTTAGCCCGTATCCTTTTCTTTGATAACGATGATCGATAAAGAACTGACTAAAGTCATACGCCTTCCAGTCATCAAGGTCATGATACATGGCCATTCCGACCGGAACATTGTCATCATATATCACAAAAGCCTGACTTCTGTTATCCCGATAGGCATAAGCTCTTGCCAATATTCCGGAACTATCAGAAACATAATCATACTGATCTTCGCGTACAGAGAGCCCGAGTCTCCAATTATCCGGTGTTATTGTTACCAAACGAATCATGAGCTCCCCTCCGACAAATTGCATTTATTGAACTGACAATTAATGTACCACACTTTAAAACCAATTGCAAAGGCGCACTTGCTCACCACCGATCCAAAGGCGGACGGCATCAGCGTTTTCGCTTTGACAAAGCAACCCGGACCATATCCATTTTTGAAAAGTATTCACTCTGGTTAAAAAAAGAAAGTTGCTCTGGGCAATTCATAACTATTTTCATTCATCACAATTGAGCCGCAATTATGATATGATTCTTGGTGAAAGCATTAGTTTATGAATTGCATGCTTGCAACACTTTTTTACCCATATCCGAAATTTCAAGTAAAATCAAAGCCCACGGTTCCCCGAGGGCTTTGACTATTTCAACAGTATTTATCCCGGTGGCTGTGTATCTGCCCCGCCAAAGGCACAATGGCATAATGCGCCGCCTGATGAGCCTCTATGACTGCTTTAGCGGCCGCCAGTTCCTCTGGCTCCAACAGCAGGGACATTCCACAGCTCAGCTCCCCTTGAATGCTCCGAGGAGCTGGGGCAATGCGATTCTGCACCCCTGTTCCATCCAACAGAGCATGAAGAGCCAACCCCTGCTCATAATTCTCGAAGAGAATATACCAGCGGATCCGATCCTCAGGCATTGAGCATTTCCACAAAGGCCCCTATACGGGTACGCAACTGTTCGGCATCGGTATCGGTGTAGTCCGTTTCCAGTTCCAGCACAGGAACGCCCGCTTCCTTCATGGCTCGGGATACGGCATACTTCTCCGTATCATACAGACAGCAGAACTTCAGCGAACAGTCGATAACGCCGTCGGCGTGGTATTCCTTCACCATACGCAGGATATCATCGATGCGGCCGGTGTTGGGGGTAAAGCAGGCACAATTGGTCTTCATATACCGGCGGGAAAGAGCCATGTACATATCTTCCAGAGTTTCACCGGACTCGTCCACCAGGTTCTCAAAGTACCGGGTGCCGGTGCACATCTCTTCACAAACCACAGCAGCTCCACTGGTTTCGATAAGGTTATGAAGTTTCCAGTTAGGCACAGCCAAAGGCGTTCCGGTCAGCAGAATACGCTTTGTGCCCGCAGGTACCACACTGACCCCATCTTTGATTCTCTGTTCCAATTCATCTGCCAGGCGATTACACATCTGTGTACAGCGAACGGGATCATCAAAGAAGGATATCTGCATCATCAGCAGAGCATCCCTGCCGGAGATGGGCAGATTCAAGGCCTTACGCGCATTATATACCCGGGCCAAAGCCTTGCGCTTCTCGTTGACGATATGAATAGCTTCCTTCAGCTTTTCAGGTGTAATGACATTGCCGGTGAACTCTTCCACCTTTTTTGCAAAGTCCTTTATCTCTTCCTTCCACTTAAGGATATCCTTTTCCCGCTTCATCTGGGGGACATCCATAATGTGCATGGGTACATCCTCTCCCAGAATCTCATAGGCCTTCTTCTTGCCGTCACAGGTGGTTTCACCCACATACATATCCGCAATGCGGAAGAAGGGACAGGTACGACCCAGACGGGCACCTACAGAAGCCTTGATCAGCGGACAGGTATTCTTGGGCAGCACCGCTTCGCCGCCGGGCACCCAGAACTGACTGCCGCCACACAGACCCGTAACGATACCGTTTGCGGCCAGAATTACTTCATCCGGCACATACACGCAGAAGGTGCCAAATACTTTTCTTCCTTCCTTCTGGGCGGCTATAAGTTCTGCCGGGCGAATACCATGGACTTCACTGATGACCAGATCCCAAAAATCCATAGTCTTGGGCCGATTCTCCTGGGTAAGGAACACATCCCCTACGGCCGTAGGCAATACCTGGCACAGGAGATCATGGGTCTCCAGATCCATACCCAGCTCCTTCCACATCTGTACATAATCCGACATGTCTTTTCCTCCGTTTTACTCTTAAGGCTCAGTTATTGGGCAAACAGCTCACTTGCCTTTTGCTGCGGACATCTGATTAAATGCATCCAATGCCATGGCGGAATAAGCCCAGCCGGGACCGCCGCAGAGCAGGTTAGTGGTATTGAGCGCCGCCGCCAGTTCTTCACGAGTGCAGCCGGCCTCTACCGCCAGTTCTACATGGGAGAGCATGCAGGGCTCGCATTTACGCGCTACAGCCACCGCGACACTGATGAGCTCCAGCGTTTTGAAATCCAGTACACCGCCTTCTTTGCAGCTTGCAGCACGATCTGACCGAATGCGCCGATAACATCCGGGCTAAGCTCTGCAAATCTGCCCCACTTTTCCTTTTCACGTGCCAGTTTTTCCATTGCAGTTTACATAATGTTCTCCTTTTTAATCAGAGCTGCGCTCTGTTATTAAAGAATACGTCGCTTGAGCAAGCTAAAGCCGTTTGAAACCTGTCCGCAAAATATTCTGTCACATCGTGTCAATTCTTCTTTGTTTAATGATATCATGCATTTGCATATGTAGGAAATTCATAAAGCAAATACTACTAGGAATTTAATTCTCAAAATCGATCGAATATACATTATTATATATTATTTAGTGCGTTAATTTCACCGGCATCATTTCCTCCGCATGCTGCTTCGAAACCTCGCTGAAAAATAAAGAAGGCTCCCGAAGGAGCCTTAGACCCTATGCGCAGCATTTACAGCAGAATCTCGTACGTTCCGTCCAAAGGCAGCCCTGCCTGCTGAACGGCTGCAACCAAGGCCTCCCGGCTTTCTACCGGAGCCCGCCAACTCATGCCGCATCCGGCGGTGATCTCTCTTGGCACGGGGATCAGCCGTCCTGGGAGAGATTCTTTTGCACACAAGGTCTCCATGGCCATGGCGGCGGTGGTGGTAGGAAAAGTCAAGATCAACCAAAGCTTTTTCTCTCTCATTGTGCCAACTCCTTTACGGCGGCGATGGCAGTATCCACCTCATCCTCCGTATTGTAATAGGCAAAGCTGAAACGTACCGCTCCCTGTTCCTGCGTCCCTAACGCATAGTGCATCCGGGGGGCACAATGCGCCCCTGGTCTTGTGGCAATGGCATATTCCTGGCTCAATGCATCTGCTACCTCGCCGGAATCATACTCTCTGATATTCAACGAGACAATGGCCGCCCGCTCGTGGGTAAAGTCCCCGTAAACGGTGACTCCCGGAATCTCCCTTACCCCTGTATAAAAGCGTTCCATCAGCGCCTTTTCCTTTGCATGTATGACCGAGACCCCTGTTTCCAGAATAAAATCCAGTGCAGCTCCCAACCCGGCAATACCATGGCCATTGAGCGTACCTGCTTCCAACCGGGTTGGATAGGCTTCCGGCTGTGTGCGGCTGTAAGACTGCACGCCCGTCCCGCCTACCTTAAAGGGGGCGATCTCTACTCCGGGGCGAATACATAGGCCGCCGGTACCCTGCGGTCCCATAAGCCCCTTGTGACCGGTAAAACACACCACATCCAATCCCATGGTTTCCATATTTATGGGCAGGCATCCCGCCGTTTGAGAAGCGTCTATCACGCACAATGCCCCGTGCCTATGGGCTATGGATGCAATGCGGCTGATATCCAGCGCATTTCCCGTCAGGTTGGATGCATGGGTGCAGACCACCGCCCGCGTTCTGGATGTCATGAGACGCTCAAAGTCTTCATATGCTATGCATCCATCTGCATTCGCCGGAACAAAGGAGAGGGATATCTTTCCTTCCGCTTCCAGCCGATACAGCGGCCGCAGAACGGAATTATGCTCCAGATCCGTAGTGATCACATGATCGCCGGGAGCAAACAATCCATTCAGGGCAATGTTCAGAGCCTCTGTGGCGTTGCAGGTAAAAATCACATGATCTGCCCGAGGACAACCGAAAAGCGCCGCCAGCTTTTCTCTGGCGGCGTATACCCTCCGGGCAGCGTCCAGGGCCTCCTTATGGGTACCCCGGGCGCAGTTGCCCATGGTATGCATGGCCGAAAAGACGGCCTGCGCCACCTGAGGTGGCTTATGCAGGGTAGTAGCGGCGTTATCCAGATAGATCACGGCTTGATGACCTTGCCTGCTCCGGCCAGTTTCTCGACAATGGTATACATATTGGTCACAGAACCTACAGCCAGTTTTTCCGTAAGACCGTAGAAGTTCAGACAGGTACCGCAGGTAAGGATCTCTACCCCCTGAGCCTCCATATTTTTCAGATCTTCCAGGCTGACGGAACCTTCACAGGGGATCTTTGCCCCGCCATTGTAGAACAGAATAGTCTTGGGCAGCGTATCCAGCTGGGTCAGTGCAAAAAGAAATCCCTTCATCAGGGTGCAGCCCAGAGTATCATCCCCACGCCCCATGGCATCCGTATCCACGGCTACCACCAGGTTTCCACGGGCATCGGGCTGGCATGCGGCTTCCTGCTCACCCATATGCACGGGGCCGGAAACGGTCATCTTCACGGAAAAAAGTTTTTCACCCAGCTTCTGACTGGCGGCAGGCAGGTTGTTGGACTTGGCCAGACGCAGCAGATTCTGGACAGCAGTTTCGTTATCCACCTGCACCTCCAGCGTGCCGGCTTCTGCAAACTGTTTGAGGGCCTGAGTGGCCTTGACTACGGGAATGGGGCAGGCATCGCCCACGGCATTTACCAATACTTCAGACATATTTTCCTCCAATAATATAATATTGTGCCGCATAAGCGGCGGTTGTACAATGCAAACTTATCCGCAAAGGGCAGCACCGATAGCGCCTGCATACCGTCCATCAGGCAGCGCCAAAACAGGGCAATGCAAAGCTTTTTCCAAGGAAGACCGGATATAGGGACATTCGCACAAGCCTCCGGTCAGCGCTACGGTGGGTTTTAGGGCCGTACGGCCTGCCTGAGAGGCTACCTTCTTTACAATGGAATTCACCACACCAAAGGCAATATTCTCTTTGGATTCTCCCCGGCCGATGAGACTGATGACTTCACTTTCGGCAAAAACGGTGCACAGTGAGCTGATGGATACGCCGCCGCCCCGGGCCGCCAGCTCCGTGAGCTCGCCCGGCCGTATTCCCAGGGTGTTGGCCATGACCTCCAAAAACCGTCCGGTACCGGCGGAACATTTGTCGTTCATCAAAAAGTCTGCCACCATCCCGCCTTCTACGGTAATGATCTTGGTATCCTGCCCACCGATATCAATGACGGTAAGCTCTGAAAGGCCATGGATAAAAGCAGCACCACGGGCATGACAGGTGATCTCTGTAACGGTTTTATCTGCAAAAGGTACGGATATCCGCCCATACCCGGTGGCCACGGTGTGCCCTCCTTCAGGCGCATATCCCGCCCGTGTCAGAGCCTCTTTCAGCTCTCCGGCAGTATCCACACTGCTCCATCCGGTGCTTTGCAGCAGGCGGCAGACCAACACCCCGTTCTCCAGAACCACGGCCTTGGCGCAGGTGGATCCGATATCAATGCCCACGGTATATGCCATACTTTATCCTCCTTCCCCATGTGCCTCAGTATACTCCATATGTGCAGTCCGGGGAAAGGGAAAAATCATTGTTTTATTCCATGATGCAGAAATATGATCGTTTTTTTATATGCTTAAAAAGGAGAGCTCTGAGGCCCTCCTTTTAACTAACGGCTTAATGTCTTGCTTCCAAGCTCTGCTTGTGAAGCTGTAAGGTGTACAGCTCATAATACCGCCCCTTCTGCTCCAACAGATTAAAGTGGCTGCCGGATTCAATGATCCGTCCGTTTTGCAGCACCAGGATATTGTCTGCATGCTGAATAGTAGAAAGCCGGTGGGCCACCATGAGCATGGTACCGATGCGCATCATCTTCTCCAGCGAATTCTGGATAAGTACCTCCGTCTCCGTGTCGATATTGGCGGTAGCCTCATCCAGGATCATGATCTCCGGTTGATGGAGAATGGTTCTGGCGAAGCTGAGCAGCTGCCGCTGCCCGGCGGAGAAGTTATTGCCCCTCTCCCTTACCTCCTCATCCAATCCTTTAGGCAGGCGGTTGATAAAGGAATCGGCATTTACATACCGGCAGGCCTCCATGATTTTTTCATCACTGACGCCATCCATATGCAGCAGCAGATTGGAACGGATTGTACCGGAAAACAGGAATACATCCTGAAGCATCTGCCCGAAATGCCGTCGCAGGCTACTGAGCTTGATATGCCGGATGTCGATGCCGTCCAATGTAATGATACCCTTCTGGATATCGTAATTCCGGCAAAGCAAACCCAAAATGGTGGTCTTTCCCGCTCCGGTATCCCCCACAAAAGCCACGGTCTGGCCTGGCTCCACATGGAAGCTTACATCCTTAAGCACCCAGTCATCCTTCTCATAGGCGAACCAGACGTTTTTAAATTCGATCTCTCCACGCACGGTGGACAGGTCTATGGCATCGGGCGCATCCACTACTTCTGGAACCATGTCCATAATGGAGAAGATCTTCTCTGCCGAAGCAAAAGCACTCTGAAGCCAGTTGAACTGCTCTGCCAGGCTCTGGATGGGATCAAAGAACTTGGACACATACATATAAAATGTAACAATGGTGCCGGCAGTAATGGTCTGCCCCAGGAAGCTGGCCCCATCTATATACCCCTTGCCGCCTATATACAGCAGGCACAGCACCGAGGAGATATACAGCATATATACCATGGGCCGGAAAATACCGAATACGAAGATCTGATTCTGCTTGGCCTTTTTGAGTTTCTCGTTCTTTTCGTCAAACTCCTCCTGCTTCCGCTGTTCCCGGTTGAAGATCTGAATGATCTTGATGCCGGAAAGATTTTCAGAAAGGAAGGTATTTATATCCGTAGTGCCATCCTTTACCCGGCGGAAAGCCCGGCGGCTGAACTTGCGGAAGATCACGGTAAACAGCACGATAAAGGGCCCGAAGCAAAGCACCATCAATGTCAGCACATAGTTCAGGCACAACATTGCTCCGACCACGCCCAGAAGCACGAAAATATTGCGGAAAAGCTGTACCAATATGTTGGTAAACACCATGGAAATGGCATTGGTATCGTTGGTGACCCGGGTGACCAGTTTACCAACGGGAATGTGATGAAGCTGGTTATGGGACAGGCTCTCTATGTGCGTGAAGGTATCTTCCCTGACGGCAGATACGATCTTCTGTCCCGTCTTTTGCAGGATCAGACGCTGAGCATAGGTACACAGCGTGGACACCACCAGAATGCCTCCGTATACCGCCACCAGCCTGAACAGGCCGGAAAGAGCAAACTCGCCCTTGATCATCTCCTCTATATTTCCTACCAGCAGCGGAGACGCCACATCATAGCCTATCGACAGGAGCATCAATACCACAGCCAGTGCAAAGGACTTCCAATGCGGCCTGGCATACACGATCATACGGCGGATCAGTTCTCCGTCCTTCATGTTCCGGTCAAAGCCGACAGCCTCTTTTTTATCCTTCATGGTGGCATAGGCAAAGATGAAAATGGCGGAAAACAATCCGATAACGCCGCCGCAGAGCAGCAGAGGATAATATTCGTGCATAGTGTCAGTCCTCCTTTTTCTCTTCCAGCTTCTGCAGCGCAACCATGTTGGCATACGCCTTGCAGCGGCTCAGCAGTTCCTCATGGGTGCCCATGTCCAAAAGTCTGCCTTCATCCAGGAAGAGGATCTTGTCCATATTCTCTACAGTGGAGATCCGGTGCGCAATCAAAATGGTGGTTTTTCCCCGGCGGGTGGTACGCAGATTATCCAGGATGACCTTTTCCGTAGCCGTATCCACAGCGGAAACGGAATCATCCAGGATCAGGATGGCCGCATCCTTCATTAAGGCCCGGGCAATGGATACCCGCTGCTTTTGTCCACCGGAAATAGTGACCCCACGCTCTCCCAGCAGGGTTTCATACCCATGGGGGAAGGATACGATATTGTCATGAACATCCGCCAGGGCAGCCGCCTGGGTCACCTGTTCATGAGAAGCTCCATCTACGGCAAAGGCCACGTTCTTTTCTATGCTCTCGCTGAACAGCACATTATCCTGCGGTACATAAGCCGCACTGCGGCGCACGGCAGCAATAGGCATGTCATTCACATCCGTATCATCCAGAAATACGGTGCCATCGGGTACGTTATATGTGCGCAGCAGCAGATCCACCAGGGTGGTCTTGCCTGCACCGGTGCGGCCGATGAGTCCTACCTGCTCTCCGGGCTCGATAGTAAAAGAGATATCCTTCAGCACATCCCGATCAGTGCCGGGGTAGCGGAAAGTCAAATGCTTCAGCTGGATCTTTCCGGAGAGTGAACCGGGATCTGTCACGGCAGGACGATCGGCCACATCCTGCCGGGCAGCCAGAAACTCATCAATGCGCCCCATGGACGCTTTCCCCTTGGAATGCATCTCTATCAGTTCGCTGACGGCCATGACCGGCCAGATAATGGCCGTAAAGTAGCTGATAAACTCCAGCAGCTGCCCTGCGTTGAATACGCCCCGATATACCAGATATCCGCCGTATCCCAGGATAATGCAGATAACAGAACCGATGAACAGGGTAATGGCAGCATTAAGCCCGGCAGACAGGCGGGTATAGGCTACGTTGATCTGCTCATTCTCCTTATTCAACTTTCGGAAACAGATGAGTTCCTTGGCCTCCTTAACAAAGGCTTTGATAACAGCGATGCCTGAAAAACTCTCCTGAGAAAAATCGGACAGCCGGGAGAAAGCCTCTTGCCGCTTTTCCCACTTGACGGTCATATACTTGCCCACGATCAAAGCGGCGGCCAGCATGGCCACCATGGGGATCAGAGAAAGAAGGGTCAGCTTCAGATCCATGGCGCCCATCTTACCCAGGGACATGGCCCCAAGGGCCACGGCATCCACCATCATAAGAATGCCGGAGCCGAAGCAGTCCTGTACGGTTTCCAGATCGTTGGTGAACAGAGACATCAGTTCTCCCACCTTGTTGACCTGATAAAATTCCTGAGACAGATCCTTGGCATGACTGAACAGCCGCCGGCGAATGTCCGTTTCCACTTTAATACCTGCGCCAAACAGGCACACACGCCATAAAAAACGGCCGATGATCATTGTCAGAATGATGAACAGCATGGGATTGCATATCCTGTCCAGCAGAAAAGCCATATCAAAGGGTACAGACAACCCATCCAGTTCTACAAAACCATTGTTCACCCCGTTGATAACCATACCGTAAAGCCGGGGCACCTGCAGCTGCATATAATCCACCACCAGCAATGCCAGCAGCCCCAGCAGCAGAGACGGCAGATACTTCAGATAATAGCGATTAATGTTTTTCCCGAAAATCATGGGACCTCCCAACGTTTATAAATCCACAAAAAGTATGATAATGCAAACTTTCCCCGCATGCAAGGAAAAGTGCTGAAACAGGCAATTATATATTTGACATTCTTACCCTGCCTCTCTACAATAAATATTTATAAGGCGTGCTATTTTATTTAAAGGAGGCTGGGTATGGACGAGCTGCTGGACAAACTCATGGAGGACTGCCGCCCCTGCATACAGGAAGGAAAGGTAGCTTCTTATATACCGGAACTGCAGAAAGCCGACCCGCAGGATTTCGGCGCCTGCATCCTCAACTGTGATGGCAAACTGTATGCCGCCGGAGAATACGAAAAGCCTTTTACTATCCAAAGCGTGGTCAAGCCCCTGCTTCTGCTGCTGGCTCTTATGGATAACGGTGCAGAAGCTGTGCAGCACCGGGTAGGTGTGGAAGCTACCGGCAAGCCTTTTGATGCCATCAACGTTACCGATCAGGCTTTGCTCAGCCAGCACCTGAACCCCATGGTAAACATGGGAGCCATTGTAATGATCACCATGCTCCGTGGAAACAGCTATGAAGAACGTTTTAACCGGCTGCTGGCCTTCACGCGGAAGCTGGCCTGCAACCCCACCATCCAGTTAAACGAAGAGGTCTACCGCTCCGAAAAGCTCACGGGCAATAAAAACCGTTCCCTTGGCTACCTGCTCAAGGCCTACGGCATGATTCAGGACGATGTGGAAGAGGTGTTGGACTGCTATTTCAAAGCCTGTTCTCTCAATGTTACCGCCCGGGACCTGGCCTATATCGGTATGTCTCTGGCCAATCATGGGCGGCTGGCTATTTCCGGCAAGCGGGTTTATGCCAGCGAGTATGCTTATTTTGTCAATGCCGTGCTTATGACCTGCGGCATGTATGACGGCAGCGGAGAATTCGCCGTACGGGTGGGCGTACCGGCAAAAAGCGGCGTAGGTGGCGGGATCATGGCGGTAGCGCCCACCCGCATGAGCATCGGGCTGTATTCCCCTGCGCTTGACAGCAAAGGCAATTCTGTTGCGGGCATCCGTATGCTGGAAAAGCTTTCCCGTGAACTATATCTGAGTATTTTTTAGCACATACCCAAGCAAAAACAAGTCCCTGCGGGGACTTTTTGTTTACTATGCACACTAATGCCACAAAAAAGTCAACTGCTTTTACAGACTGAACGGCGGCAATCTGCCGGCAGGAAATCGGAAAGCGGGGCGCTGAAGCAACGCACAGCGCCCTGACGCAGTTTTTCAGTTCAACAGGCTTTTTCCGCCCATATATGGCCGCAACACTTCCGGAATGGTCACAGAACCGTCTGCCTGCAGGTGATTTTCCAGGAATGCGATCAACATTCTGGGCGGAGCCACTACAGTGTTATTCAGGGTATGGGGCAGATAGGTTTTTCCGTCTTCGCCTTTCACACGCATCTTCAGCCGCCGTGCCTGGGCATCCCCCAGGTTGGAGCAGGAGCATACCTCGAAGTATTTCTTCTGCCGGGGAGACCAGGCTTCAATGTCGCAGCTTTTTACCTTCAGATCCGCCAGGTCACCGGAACAGCATTCCAGCTGCCGCACGGGGATCTCCAGATTCCGGAACAGCTCCACGCTCCAGCGCCACATCTTTTCGTACCAGTCCATGCTTTCTTCGGGCTTGCAGACCACGATCATCTCCTGCTTTTCAAACTGGTGAATACGATATACGCCCCGCTCCTCCAGACCATGAGATCCCTTTTCCTTGCGGAAGCAGGGGGAATAGCTGGTCAGAGTCTGAGGCAATGCGCTTTCGGGCAGGATCTGGTCGATATACCGGCCGATCATGGAATGCTCACTGGTGCCAATCAGGTACAGATCTTCACCTTCTATTTTGTACATCATGGCATCCATATCGTTCTGGCTCATGACGCCCTCCACCACGTTGCCATGGATCATGAAGGGGGGAATGCAATAGGTAAATCCCTTATCGATCATGAAGTCCCTGGCATAGGCCAGCACGCTTTCATGCAGCCGGGCAATATCCCCCAGCAGATAGTAGAATCCCTGACCGGAAACACGCCCTGCGGCATCCATATCAATGCCGTTAAAGCGCTCCATGATCTCCGTATGATAGGGAATGGGGAAATCCGGCACCACAGGTTCTCCAAAGCGGGCGACCTCCACATTGCAGCTGTCATCCGGTCCGATAGGCACGGATGGATCGATGATATTGGGAATGAGCATCATCCGCCGGCGGATCTCCTCGGCATACTCCCCTTCCAGCTTCTCCAGTTCTGCCAAACGCTCTGCCTGTGCTTTTACCTGCGCCTTTACTTCCTCTGCTTCCGTCAGTTTGGAAGGATCCTTTTTAGCCTGTCCCATGAGCATCCCCACCTTTTTGGAAAGGGTATTTCGGGCAGCCCGCAGGTCGCTGGCCTCCTGAATGGCGGCACGGTTTTTTCTGTCCAGTTCCAGCACCTCGTCTACCAGAGGGAGCTTGGCGTCCTGAAACTTTTTGCTGATGTTTTCCTTGACCAGCTCGGGGTCGTTGCGAATAAGCTTGATATCCAGCATGGCTTTTCTCCTGTTCTTCTATGCTTTTATCTTTTTGTTATTTTCTGATGCCGGCTGCCTGTTTTACATACGCTCAGGGGCCTTGATCCCCAGCAGGCTCAAACCGGTGGCAATGGTGATCCGGGCAGCATCGGCCAAAGCCAGGCGAGCGGTTCTGTCCGCCTCATCCTCTGCCATGATCCGCACCTCATAATAGAATTTGTTGCAGGCAGTGCACACAGCCATGACACTGCGGGCCACCAGATAAGGCTCATATTTTTCCGCCGCCGCTTTAACGGCCTGAGGAAAAGCTCCGATAGCCTTGAGCAGGGCCATGGAATAAGGATCGCTTAATCTGGAAGGATCCACCTTGTTTATATCATAACCGCCGGCCTTCCGCAGCACGGAGCGGCAGCGGGCATGGGTATACTGAGCGTAAGGGCCTGTTTCCCCGTCAAAATTCAATACCTTATTGTAGCTGAAGGAAATGTCTTTGATCCGGGAGTTATACAGCACACCCCACAGGATGGCGCCGATACCCACATCTTCTGCCGCCGTTTTTTTATCTTCCAGATCGGGACTCTTTTCGCAGATGATTTCGTAGGTCTTTTCCACAGCGGCGTTGAGTACATCTTCCAGATACAGCACCCGTCCTTCCCGGGTGGAGAAGGAACCATCTTCCATGCTGACCATACCGAAGTTTACATGCACGCAGTCCTTGACCCAATCCCGGCCCATAAGTTCCAGTACCTTAAAGATCTGCTTGAAGTGCAGATCCTGCTGATAGGCCACCACATAAAGCATCTTTACAAAATCATAGGTCTGCTTCCGGTAGCAGGCAGCTGCCAGATCCCGTGTGGCATAGATTGTGCTGCCATCGGACTTGAGGATCAGGCAGGGAGGCATGTTCCACTGGGAAAGATCCACGATGGTAGCGCCGTTGTCTACCCGACTGATGCCTTTTTCCCGCAGCTCGTCGATAACGGGCTGCATCTTGTCTTCATAAAAAGCTTCCCCAGCCCAGCTGTCAAAGTGGATATCCAGCCGCTCATAAGTCTTGGTGACTTCTTTAATGGTGGCATTTTTCATACTCTGCCAGAGATGTACCGCTTCCGGATCCCTGGTTTCGATCTTGTGGAACCAGGCCCGGGCTTCATCGTCCATTTCAGGATGGGCCTCTGCCTCTTTATGATAGCGGACATAAAGATCCACCAGTTCCCGGATGGCATACTCTTCTACGGGTTTGGTACCCCACTTTTTATAGGCCACGATCATCTTGCCGAACTGAGTGCCCCAGTCCCCCAGATGGTTGATGCCTACAGGTGCATAGCCCAGATGCCGATAAATGCGATACAGGGAATTACCGATGGCTGTAGTAGGCAGATGATGGAAGGAAAAAGGTTTGGCAATATTAATGGACGAGTAATCCAGCACCACATGGCGGCCCTGCCCCTCCTGTGAAGAGCCATAGGCCTTCCCTTCCTGAAGCACCTTCAAAAGCAGCTGACCAGCCTGCTGCCCCCGATCCACAAAGAAGTTCAGATATCCTCCCACAGCCTCACACCGGGTGATGCCTTGGGGCAGAACCAGTTTGCCGTAAAGTTCCTGCGCAATAGCCGGGGGTGCTTTACGCAGAGTTCTGGAAAGCTTGAAGCAGGGGAAAGCGTAATCTCCCATCTCTGTATTCTTGGGTACTTCCAAATAGTTGGCCAGTTCTTTCGCTTCGATACCGCACAGAGGACTCAAAGCCCCGGCGATCTGCTGTTTGAAATCCATGATATCCGCTCCTGTCTTATACTTATACATCTAAACTAAGGTATTATAGCAGGCTTCGCCGCAAAATGGAAGGGTCTGAGTAAAAAAATGCGTTTCTCAGCCGTTTTTACGCAGTGTTTCTGCACAGGCAACATTGGAAACAAGTACGAAGCACACAGATGCAGCGCCGATCCTCCCAGACATTCTTCTAAATAGCAACGCCGCCTGCCCGCAGCGGTCAAACATCTTCCCCACTTTCTCCGCATAGATGCAAAGCGGTCAATGATGCGGAGCGTATATTCTGCCTTTTGTCTACAGGAACCGCACGCAAGGTATGCAAAATGTATTATCTTGCAGAAAAAATTAAAAAAGTAGTTGACAACTTGCTTTTCGTATCGTATTCTAAAGCTACGAAACCGCTTACATAATTGTTTGTAAGCGTTACCAAATCGAGAAAATGCATAAGATGGAGTGAGAAACATGGACCCCATATTACTGGAAGTCATCAACAACCGTCTGCAATCCATCTCCAACGAGATGGAGGATGCCCTGCTGAAAATGTCCTTCTCGGTGATCGTCAAAGAAATGAAAGACTGCACCTGCGCGTTGTTTGACGCACAGGGGCGCACTATATCCCAGTCTGCAGCTATGCCCTGCCAGCTGGGATTTCTTTCTGCTTCCGTTCCGGCGATCCTGAAGGAATTTCCTCCGGAAACAGCCCGGGAGGGGGATGTCTACATGCAGAACGACCCCTTCAACGGCGGCAGCCACATCCCCGACGTTACCGTAGTCATGCCTGTTTTCTATGACAAGCAGGTAGTAGCTTATTCCGCCAGCATGGTGCACCTGGCCGACACCGGCGGGATCACCCCCGGCGTTTCCACCCGGGCCACCTGTATGTATCAGGAAGGCTTGTGCCTGCCTCCGGTCAAGTTCTATGACGCCGGACAAAAGGTACGGGCCGTGCATGAGATCATTCGTCAAAACGTCCGTATCCCCGATGAAGTCATGGGAGATCTGGAAGCGCAGGTTGCCTGTGATAAAGTAGGCGCCTCCCGTATTGCGGATATGTGCCGGGAATACGGAAAAGATGTATTCCTCAGCGCCATCGAAGGCCTGCTGGATCATTCCGAAGCCCTGACCCGTAAGGCCATTGAAGAACTCCCCGACGGTGTATACCGTTTCACCGGCTATATCGATAACGATGGTCTGGAGCTGGACAAGCCCCCCATCCGTCTGCAGCTGGCCGTGACCATTTCCGGTTCGGAGATCCTTTTTGACTTTACCGGCAGCAGCCAGCAGGTCAAGGGCCCCATCAACTGCGTTTTTGCCTCTACCCTTTCCACCATGGAATATGCGGTAAAGGTCGTTACCGGCGGCGAAAGCATCCCCACCAACGAAGGCTGCTTCCGCTCCATGAAGTACATCCTGCCCGAAGGCAGCATTGTCAATGCTACCAAGCCCGCCCCCACCGGCGGACGGGGTCTTACGGTACAGCTTCTTTCCAGCACCTGCCTGGGTGCACTGGCCAAGGCCAAGCCTGAACTGATCAATGCCTGCTCCGGCGCCTATGCGCCTCTGCTGTACATCGGTGGGTATGACAACAAGCGTCACAAGCCCTTTGTTTCCAACGACAACGGTATGTGCGGTCTGGGTGCCCGTTTGGGTAAGGACGGCATCGACGCCATCTCTTCCGACAGCCAGAACGTGCTGGCTATTCCTGTAGAGGCCTTTGAAATGTCCGGTCCTCTGCAGGTCAAGCACTATGGCCTGGCAGACGATTCCGGCGGCCCGGGCAAATACCGCGGCGGTCTGGGTTCCAGCAAAGCCATCAAACTTCTGGACGGCGAGGTTTCCTTCACCTTCCGGGGCGACGGTTTCTTCGTGCCCCCGTGGGGTCTGTTCGGCGGCATGCCTGCCAAGGTTGGTTCCGGCTATATTCTTCGTGCCGATGGCAGCCGGGAAATTATCCCCTCCAAGGGCGACTTTATGCTCTATGCCGGGGATGAGATCGGATATGACAGTGCAGGCGGCGGCGGTTATGGCGATCCTTTGGAACGGGATCCCCAGAAGGTTCTCCGGGATGTGCTGGATGAGCGGGTCAGTCTCAGCTCCGCTTTGGATGACTACGGCGTATGCATCGACCCCGTTACCAAAACCGTGGACGAAGCCGTGACCTTTGCCACCCGGAAGCAGAAACAGATGGAGCGTGGCATGGAGACCTGGACCTATGACCGGGGCGTCATGGGCAAAGAATGAGCAGGAGGACATACACACTATGAGCACACTGATCGGCATTGATATCGGCGGTACCTTTACGGATGTGGTGGCTCTGGACGCACAGTCCGGTGCCGTCACCGTTACCAAGGTGCCCTCCACCCCCTCCGAATACTCTGACGGATTCTTCCATGGCCTGGAAAAGATCCAGCGTATGGCCGACATTGATCCCCATGATATCCTGCGTCTGGTTCACGGCACCACCGTGGCCACCAACGCAATCCTGGAAAAGAAGGGCTCCCGCATCGGGATCCTGACCACTAAAGGCTTCCGGGATGTGCTTATCATCGGCCGCGGTACCAGAAGCATCCTTTATAACGTTAACTTTGACAGTGAGACCCCTGACTTTCTCTGCCCCCGGGAGCTTATCCGGGAGGTAGGCGAACGGGTGAATGCCCAGGGGGAGATTCAGGAGTCTCTCAACGAAGAAGACGTGCTCCGGGAAGTAGATTTTCTGGTCAAGGAACAGGGCGTTACCTCTATTGCGGTCTGTTATCTGTTCTCTTTCTTCAACGCAGCCAATGAGGAACGCACCTATGAAATTATCAAGGAACGCTACCCCGAAGTGCGTGTTTCCCTTTCCTGCCGCATTAACCCCCGTTTCCGGGAATATGAGCGGACGGTAGTCACGGCTTTTGATGCCTACATCGGCCCGGTAATGGATTCTTATCTTTCCAAGCTGGAAAACCGGCTGGAAGAGACTACCGGCGAACGGGTATTGCAGCTGATGCAATCCCGCGGCGGCATCACCAGCGCAGCCATGTGTGCCCAGCGTCCGGTGCTTACCCTTCTCTCCGGCCCTGCTGCCGGCGTTATCGGCGGACGCACCATTGCCAACCTCATGGGCCGCAAGGATGTGCTCACTCTGGATCTGGGCGGCACCAGCAATGACGTAGCTCTTATCCGTGACGGCAAGATCTCCCTTTCCATCGACGGTATGATCGGCTCTTATCCCTGCCGGCAGGCCATGATGGATATCAGCACCATCGGCGCAGGCGGCGGCAGCATCGCCTGGGTGGATGATGGCGGCTGGCTTCGGGTAGGCCCCCAGAGTGCCGGCTCTTACCCAGGCCCTGCCTGCTACAGCAAAGGCGGCACTAAGCCCACCTATACGGATGCCAGCCTGACCCTGGGATATCTTAAGCCCGGTTCCTTTGCCGGGGGCGAGATCCAGCTTAACGACAAGTTGGCTTTGGATGCCATTAAGACCATTTCCGAGCCCCTGGGCATGGATGTATATGACACCGCTGCCGCCATCCACCGGATCATGCACAACCGCATGGCCGACCAGCTTCGTCTTGCAACGGTAAAGCGCGGCTATGACCCCCGGAACTTCTCTATCATCGCTTTCGGCGGAGCCGGTCCCATTGCTGCCTGCCGGATCCTGTCCCTTATTGATTTCAAAGAGGTTATCATTCCGCCTACGCCCGGCGTTATGGCTGCCATCGGCCTGCTCTCCGCCAACATTGAACACGAAGAGGTGGTCACCGTCTCCATGCGCACCAAGGACGGAGACTTGGAACAGCTGCGCAAGTGCATTGAAAAGGGGCTTTCCATGTGCAACGAAAAGTGCGCACGGGTAGGCATGGATCGCCAGCAGGTAAAGGTTTCCTTCTCGGCAGAAATGCGCTATGTGGGTCAGTCCTACGAGCTGGAAGTCCCCTTCCCGGAGGCAGGCGAGGCCCTCAGCGAAGAATCCCTCCGTTCTCTGGAGGAACGCTTCCACTACATTCACGAAGGCGCTTACAAACAGGCCTTCCGGGAAGTGCCGGTGGAGCTCATCGCCCTGCGTGTCCTCTTTACCCAGGCTCCCTCCGCCGTACCCTCTATTCGCAAGGCTCCCACGGGCCCGTGGGGCCAGCCGGAAAGCACCCGCCACGCTTTCTTTGATGAATACGGCGGCTGGGCAGACTGCGATGTATACGACCGCAAGGTGCTGGTAGCGGATCAGTGTATTCTGGGCCCCGCCGTCATCCAGCAGTCTGACACCACCACTGTCCTGTATCCCGGCCAAAGCGCCAAAGTGGATGCCTGGGGCAATCTGGTGGTCACCATGTCCAAATAAAGGCGGGCCAGTTCCCCGTCTGCATACGCCAAGAAAGGAGCTTTGCCCATGGAAAACAATTCCCCAAGGCTTCGCCTCTGCCATATTTCCAAGACCTTTCCCGGTACCAAGGCCCTGACGGACGTTTCCCTCTCCCTGGAGAAGGGGGAAGTCCGGGCCCTGGTCGGAGAAAACGGAGCCGGAAAATCCACCCTGATGAATATCATCGGCGGTGTATTTTCCTCCGATCCCGGCCCCGGGGAGATCTGGTTTGACGGACGGCAGGTCAGCTTCAGCACCCCCACGGACTCTATCCAGACCGGCATCGGTTTTGTGCATCAGGAGCTGAGCATCTTTCCCCATCTTTCCGTGGCCTACAATATTTTTGTGGACCGGCTGCCCAAAACACCTTTGGGCACCATAGATAAAAAGAAGCTCAACGCCGACGCCGCCAAGCTCCTGGAAAATTTTCACCTGACCATTGATCCCTCCAGCCGGGCCGGCGATCTGACCATCGGCAACCAGCAGATGATCGAGATCATCCGGGCTATTTCCCTCAATGCCCGGCTCATAATCTTCGATGAGCCCACCAGCTCCCTGTCGGAGAAGGAAGTGGAACTGCTCTTTGCCATTATCCGCACTTTGAAGGCCCAGGGCATCAGCATCATCTACATCACACACAAGATGAGTGAGATCTACCAGATCTGCGACAGCGTTTCCGTTCTGCGTGACGGATGCCTCATCCGCACGGATAAGCGGGAGGATATCACCATGACGGAGATCGTCAACAGCATGGTAGGCCGAGAGATCTCTACCTACTATCCTCCCAAAGCAGAAACCATCGGAGATGTGATGCTTTCCGCCAGGGATCTGCAGCTGACGCCCCAGTCGGACAAGGTCTCCTTTGAACTGCACAAGGGCGAGATACTGGGCTTTTACGGTCTGATCGGTGCCGGCCGCAGCGAGATCCTTCGCGCCATGTGCGGCATTGACCACCGGGCAGGCGGGCAGGTCTTTCTGGATGGGAAGGAGCTGAAGATCCACACCTATCAGGACGCCCTGAGCAGCGGCATCACCTACCTGACCGAAGACCGGAAAGCTACGGGTATCTTCCCCGGCCTGTCCGTATGTAAGAACATCTATGTCTCCAACATGTGCAAGCAGGGCGGTTTCTGGCTGGACAGTTCCAAAGAGGACGGCCTGGCGGAGGAAGCTGTCAAGGTGCACAACGTAAAGACCAGCAGCATCCACGCTCCTATCAGCAGTCTTTCCGGCGGTAACCAGCAAAAAGTGCTCATTGCCCGCTGTATGCGGGTGGCACCGGAAATACTGATACTGGACGAGCCCACCCGCGGCATTGATGTAAACGCCAAAGCAGAGATCCACCGCAAGATCCGTAAGCTGGTCCAGGAAGGCATGGGCGTGATCGTAGTTTCTTCGGAAATGCCCGAGATCATGGGTCTGGCCGACAGGATCGTGATCATGCACGAAGGCTCCGTCACCGGAGTGCTCTCCGGCGAGGATATCAACGAAACCACCATCATTCGGTACGCGACCAAAACATTTGACCAGGAACAGGAGAACAAAAATGCGTAAGCTGAACCTTGCATTCCTCAAAAAGCGGGAGATACTGGTAGCCGGCGTCATTCTGCTGATCATGATCGTCATGACCTGCACTACCAAGACCTTTCTCACCGTCAACAACCTCATGAGCGTTGCCCTTGGCCTCAGCGCAGACGGCTTTCTGGCCCTGGCTATGACATTTATCCTTATCTCCGGCCAGATCGATCTTTCTCTGGGAGCCATACAGTGCTTTGCCTCCATGCTTATCGGCACGCTGTATATTTACAAAGGTGTAAACATCTGGCTGGCGGTACTCATCAGCGTTATCGTCAGCGTGGTATGCGGCGCCATCACCGGCAGCCTGATTGCCAAGCTGAATATTGTCCCCTTCATCATCACGCTGGGTATGCAGGGCGTGGTCAGAGGCCTGTGTTATGTGGTCTCCTCCGGCATCTCCATCCCCATCACGGGAGAATCCGTCCGCGGCTTTAAGAATCTTGGTTCCGGGTATCTGGGCAGTGTTCCCATCTTCTTTATTCTGCTCATTGCAGCCGCCATTATCTGCCAGATCCTCCTTTCCAAGACCCGATTCTTTGCCAAGGTCTATTTCATCGGCAGCAACACCAAAGCCGCAGAAATGGCGGGTGTGCGGGTCGAGCGGGTCAAGATCATGCTGTATATGATCTCCGCCCTGCTGGCCGCCATTGCCGGTGTGCTCTCCACCGCCCGTTTCGGTGTTTCCTCCCCCACGCTGGGCTTGCAGGCTGAAAGCCGTGCCGTCACGGCAGCGGTCATCGGCGGCACCACCATGAGCGGCGGCGAAGGCAACATTGTCGGCACCATGCTGGGTCTTGTAATGATCCACCTGTTCACCAATGCGCTTATTCAGTGGGGTGTTTCCGTATACTGGCAGGATTTTGCCAGCTACGCACTGCTGATCGTGGTTATCGTCTTTGATACCCTGAGCAAGCGCAACCGTTCCGGCCAGCTCAAGCTGAAAAAGATCTGAGCCCGGCCCATTTTCCAGGATCCCACCGCATATGCGGCGATCGATAGAACAAAACCAAAAAGGAAGGAATTACACTGATGAAAAAGCTCGCTTGTATTCTGCTGGCCCTGGCCATGCTACTGCCCGCTCTCGTTGGCTGCTCCAACGCACCCGCCGAGGCCGAAAAGAAGACTGACGACGCCCCCGCTGCTTCTGCCGATAAGGTAGCCAGCGCTGCCTTTGGCGGCGTAGAAAATCCCGCCGACCAGCTCTATCTCTGGTGCTCCTACGAATCTACCGACGACTTTATGCTTATGGTGTATGAAGGGTTTGAAGCCTGCGGCAAGATGCTGGGCGTACAGACCCAGCACGTGGGCACCTCCCAGAACGACCTGACCGAGTATATCAACTCTGTGGAACGAGCCATTTCCATGAAGCCCAACGGTCTGGCTGTGCACGTGTTCAACGCTGATGCCTATGTAGACGTTATCAACAAGGCCACCGACAACGGCATCCCCGTGATCACCACTGGTCCCGACTCCCCCAACTCCAAGCGTATCTGCAACATCGGCGTAGAAAACTATGATGCCGGTGCTTTCGGTGCCAAGATCCTGGGTGAGAAACTCAACGGCGAAGGCAATGTACTGATCCTTATCCGTGCCGGCCAGCACAACAGCGAACAGCGTGTAAACGGCTTCAAAGAGACCCTGGCTGAGAAGTACCCCAACATGAACGTAGTCACCGAGATCAGCGTTACCGCCGAGATCGCCGACCAGGCTTCCAAGACCGCTGCCGCTTTGACCGCCAACCCCGAAATCGACGCCATCTTCTGCTCCCTGGGTATCCAGGCCGTGGGCGCTTCCCAGGGCTGTGATCAGGTAGGCCGCAGCGACATCGCCGTATTCGGCTTTGACCGCAACCCCGCCCAGCTTGAGCTGGTCAAAGAAGGCAAGGTCATCGGTTCCATTGCACAGGGCTGCTTCAACATGGGCTGGTGGGCCTGCCTGGGCCTGTATGTAGAGGCCAACGGCCTGCTGGGCGACGAACCCTTCCCCACCTTCATCAGCGCCGGTGTATCCTACATTGATCAGAGCAACGTAGACGCCGAGATCGCCGCTTCCAACGAGCGCATTGCCAAAGCCGGCAAGTAACCTGCGCACGTTTTATCCTCCCCTTTGACAGCGGCCGGCTGTCTGACCCCATAGCCCGTCAGCCGGCCCTTCTTTATGCCCCGAAGATCCCTTTTCAGAAAGGGCTGTGGTTGGAGCCTTTCTGGAACCGTCTGGCGGTAGGAGAAGCTAACCAATTTACAGCATCCCTTACAGTGTAGTATACGCCCTTGGAGAGGGGCTCTAATAACTACTACTCTATAATACAAGGAGAAGAAAATGTCAGTTACCTGGATCCGCCGGGAGGATGTTCCCCTTTCCTCTCTGGTCTCCTTTGATGAATGTGAATTGCTGCCCGGCAGCTATCCTCTGGTAAGAGCCTTCCGGGGCCGCTTGACTGCCGGCTCAAATCATACCTTTGCTGCCGCAGATGCCCGCTGTTTTCACGTATATTGCTTTACGGAAGGTTTGGGCTGCGCCCTTACCTCCAAGCGTGTATTTCCACTGGAGGGGCTTTGTTTTCTGGTCCCCGACCCTACCCAGGGATTCTCCCTGGCGGCTGTACAGACTCTGGAGTACACTCGCTTTGAAGTATATATGTTGGATAGCGATCTGCGGGAATGGAACGAGACCCACTGCATCCTCCCCTGGTTCAAGACTCTGGAGACCTCCGAACCCTACTGGCAAAGCTGCAAAAGCGAAAATACGCAAAGCTGGTATGTGATCTGCCGTAAGCTTTTGCCCCGAACGATCATGGGGGTGGTGCGGGCACAGGGCCCCGGCCGGGAAGGTACCAGTGAAACTGGACACCCCAATGTGGCTCAGTGGAATGTTATGCTCCCGGGGTCTGATATTGAACTGACCGTGGAGGAAGAAACCGTTCCCCACCGGTATGGAGATTTCAGCTATGTTCCGGCCGGTGCGCCTCACTCCCTGATCTCTTTACCAGGAAAACTGAACTACTATATCTGGTTTGAACACTTTGTACGAGAGTTGGACGGACCCAGCTGGCAGCCCTAAGAAACATTGACAGTTAATATTTATTTCCGTATACTATATTTGGTAGAAATTTGAGGAACGGGGAAGAACGACATTGACCATATACGATATTGCCAAGCTGGCAGGGGTATCCACCGCCACGGTATCCCGGGTGCTCAACGGCGGCAAAAGCGTAAGTGAAGAAACTCGTCAGGCGGTGATGCATGTTATCCGCCAGAATGACTATCAGCCCAGTGCTATTGCCCGCGGGCTGAGTTTGAAAACCATGAACATGATCGGCATTCTGGCGGCGGACTGCCAGAGTGTGTTTTTGTCCATGGCCATTCATCATCTGGAAAATTTCCTGCGGGACAAATCCTACGGCACTCTTCTTTGCTGCACGGGCTACGATTACCAGCAAAAAAAGAATCGTGTCAGCTTTCTGCTTTCCAAAAACGTGGATGCGATCATTCTGGTAGGCTCCGGTTATGTATATAAAGAAAACGCCATGAACGATTACATTCGGGAGGCGGCCAACAAGGTGCCCGTGATCCTTATCAACGCTTTCTTGCAGCATCCCAATATCTATTCCATCGCCTGTGATGACCGGCGAGCCGTCAGCGAAGCGGCCGAATGGCTTTACCGCACAGGTTCGGAAAATGTCCTTTTCTTCTACAATCAGGAGACTTATTCCGGCATCTGCAAGTTGGCCGGGTTTCATGAAACCGCCCGGCGGCACGGCAAGGAATGGCAAAACAGCAGCTTGAAGATCCCCAACGAAGTGCAGAACGTTTCTGCCATTGTGGATTTTCTTTCCGCCCGATATCCGGATGCGTTCCCCTTTGACGCCATTATCACGGCGGATGACAACCTGGCCGTAGGCGCCCTGAAGTTTGCCAAACTCCGGGGACTTAAAGTACCGGAGCAGCTGCGTGTGATAGGCTTTAACAACTCCTCCATCGCCCAGATATGCGAGCCGGAACTCACCAGCATCGATAACCGACTGGAAGAGATGTGCCGTCTGTGCGTGGATATGCTGGAAAAAGTGCTGGAATCCGGAGAGAACGTACACAACCGGATCCTTTCGGCCAAACTGGTGCACCGAGGCACTGCCTGATATTTTTTAGAAAGAAGAACAGACCTATGGAACAAGGCATCGATATTTACAACTATGATGGCGAGGGGCTGGAGCGCTCCTATGCCTGTGAAAACCGGCTGGTAGGCATAAAAAACTATAAGCCCGCCAGCAGCCGTGAGCAAATGGACAGTCTGGAAAAACATCTGCTTACGGATGAACTCTTTATCCCCCTGACAGAGGGCAGCATCCTTTTGTACAAGCAGGACGGCGGCTCCCTGTGCCATGCATCTATGGAGATGGGCCGCATCTATTCTGTCCGCAAGGGTATCTGGCATAATGTACTCATGATCCCCGGCGGCAAAATGGCCCTGACGGAGCGGGCGGACACTTCCATGGAAAACAGTCTTCTTCTTCCGCTGACCCGGGAAGAACGGGACCTGATACAAAGTCTGTAACCTGCTGAAACGGCTCCCTGCGGGGAGCTTTTTTCGTACCGGCAATGGAGTCGGTGCGGTTGCAAAGGCTGCCGGGGTATGGTATACTGCAGATAAACGCGGGCGGATCACTGCCCCGGAGGGAGGCTAATCCAAATGTATCACGAGAAACGAAATCTTACCATGATGACGGACCTCTATGAGCTCACCATGATGTACGGCTATTTCTCCAAGGGCATGTATAAGAATGAAGCGGTATTCGATGTATTTTTCCGGCCCCGGGAGCAGACCCGTTATGCGATCATGTGCGGAGTGGAAAGCGTTATCGACTATATCAACCACCTTCACTTTGATGAAGAGGATATCGCCTATCTGCGTTCCCTGCACCTGTTCAGCGAAGCATTTCTGGACTTTCTCCGGGAGCTGCGCTTTACCGGGGAAATCTATGCCATGCCCGAAGGCACGGTGGTCTTCCCCTATGAGCCGTTGGTACGTGTCAAGGCGCCTATCTGCCAGGCACAGCTCATTGAAACAGCCGTGCTGACCTTTATCAACCATCAGACCCTTATCGCCACAAAGGCCAGCAAGGTATGTCAGGCGGCTCAGGGAGACGGCGTTATGGAATTCGGTCTGCGCCGGGCTCAGGGAGCGGATGCGGCCATTCTGGGGGCCAGAGCGGCGGTCATCGGCGGCTGCACCGGCACCAGCAACGTATATACAGGCCAGTACTTCAATATCCCCGTCTGCGGCACCCATGCCCACAGCTGGGTCATGAGCTTCCCGGATGAGCTGACGGCATTCCGGGCTTATGCGGAACTTTTCCCCGACAGCTGCCTGCTGCTGGTGGATACCTACGATACTCTCCGTTCCGGCGTACCTAACGCCATCAAAGTCTTCAAAGAGCTGCGAGAACAGGGCCATGAGCCCATAGGCATCCGTCTGGACAGCGGCGACATGGCTTACCTGAGCAAGCAGGCCCGGAAAATGCTGGATGAAGCAGGGTTCCCCAAGGCCACCATTACCGCCTCCAGCGATCTGGATGAAACGGTCATACGGGATCTGAAGATGCAGGGCGCCTGCATTGACGGCTGGGGCGTAGGCACCCGGCTCATTACTTCCGAAGACAATCCTGCATTGGGCGGCGTATACAAACTGGCGGCGGAGATCGTGGATGGAAAGATCATCCCCAAGATCAAGCTCAGTAATAACACCGTAAAGATCACCAACCCCGGCTACAAGAAGGTCTACCGCATTTATGACAAATACGGCATGGCTACGGCGGATCTGATCTGCCTGAACGACGAAACCTTTGATGAAAGGGAACCCCTGACCATATTTGATCCGGAGCACACCTTCAAGCGCATGACCCTGACGGACTATCATATGCGAGAACTGCTGGTGCCCCTGTTCATCGATGGCAAGCAGGTGTATGAATCCCCCGATATACATGAGATCTGTGCATATGAAAAGAAGGAAATGGCCTCCATGTGGGAAGAGTACAGGCGGCTGCTGAACCCCCATACCTATAAGGTTGACCTTTCCGACCGGCTGTATGCCCTGAAGCAGCAGCTCATCAATGAGAACGTAGGCATTTATGAAGGCCGCTGAGAAAGGTATTGTCATACTGCTCCTATGCCTCCTGACGGGGGCATTTTTCGGGTGCGTAAAGCAGGACGCCTATCTCATCTATGGCCCGGGAGAGGTGCTAGAGGCTTCCCCCACCCCTGCGGTGACCCCAGTCCCTACGGCTACCCCGGAGGCGGTCAGCCTTCCCCCCATAACCGGAGACACCTTTTCCCTGGACGAAAAGGGACTGCCCATATTGGATGCCGAAAACCATTACTTCCAATATTATCTGGTGTTTACGGATATTCGGATCTATGAAGAAAACGGCTACACCTTTCTGGATGGGATCTGCTCCAACTCTTACAGCCGCCCCCTAACCGGCGGAGTACGGATCCTGTTCCGGGACAGCAGCGATGGCAGCGTTTACGGTCAGGGAGACTTATATACCGCGGATGGAGATATGACTCTTCAGCCCGGAGAGAACCGCATCTATGCAGAAATCCTTTCGGAAAAGGATGTGCAGCTCATGGCCTTTTCTCTGGAGCTCACCACGCCCTTTACCCCCGTGCTCAATGACACAAAAAAGTGATCCCAAAAAGGAACCAATGTCTATGCCTGCCTGTGAATTACTCTCCCCCTGCGGCTCCCGGGAAAGTCTGGAAGCCGCCCTTCGTTTTGGTGCCGACGCTGTATATATGGGAGGCCCTCTGCTGCAAATGAGGGCCGCTTCTGCGGGCTTCTCTTTGGAAGCGCTGCAAAGCGCCGTGCACTATGCCCACGACCGGGGCAAAAAGGTCTATGTTACTGTGAACACTCTGCTGAAAAACGGAGAAACGGAGGCTTTGTCCGATTATGGACAGGCTCTTGCAGCTATGGGCGCAGATGGGGCAATTGTCAGCGACATAGGTGCCATACGTATCCTGCGCCGGGTGGTTCCGGAGCTGCTGCTGCACCTTTCCACCCAATGCAGCGTCATGAATTATGAAGCGGCCATGGCCTATTTTGACATGGGTATTCGACGGTTGGTGCTGGCTCGGGAAATGACACTGGAGGACATAGCTGCACTTCACACTCGGATTCCTAAGGAACTGGAGCTGGAAGCTTTTGTACACGGAGCCATGTGTATGGCGTATTCCGGCCGCTGCCTGTTGAGCTCCTTTATTCTGGGGCGCAGCGGCAACCGGGGCGAATGTGCTCAACCCTGCCGCTGGGAATATGCCCTGATGGAAAAGAAACGGCCGGGTCAGTATTTCTCCATTGAGCAGGAAGAAAACTGGTCCATGCTTCTCAGTTCCCGGGATCTGTGCATGGTGGAACATCTTTCTGCCTTGCGGGAAGCGGGCGTGGTTTCCTTTAAAATCGAAGGCCGGATGAAATCCGATTACTATGCCGCCGTGGTCACCAATGCCTACCGCATGGCTATGGATGGAAAAGACCTGTCTCTGTGCCGGCAGGAATTGGATACAGTCAGTCATCGGCCCTACACCACAGGTTTTTATTTTGGAGAATTGCCGGACAGGTATTTTAACAGCGGCCTGTATGAGCAGCCATGGACCTTCTGCGCCACGGTGGAAAACTGGAACGAAGGCTATGCGCTGCTGCGCCAGCGGAACCATATGCAGTTGGGAGATGTGCTCTATCCCCTCTCTCCCGGCCGGGCCGGAGAACATTTTATCCTGTCGGCCATGGAAGATGAAGAAGGTCAGCCCATTACCGCTGCCCCTCACCCGGGCATGATGATTCGGATTCCATGTCCCATTCCACTGGAAAAAGGCGATTACATTCGCCGCCAAAGCCGGTAACGGGCCATAGTAGAGTATATGCACCGGATCTGCTCCTGAATGGGGCAGATCCTTTTACTTTGAGACAGAATCGTCGTCATATATAAATGCACTTTAAGCGGTTCCACTTATGCTTTTCCCGGCACATTCTTCCGGATCTGTTTATACAAAAGCACAAAAAAACTCCCCGTGCGCACTGCACGGGGAGACAGATGATTATAAAAGGAGGATTTACTCCTCGTCCTTATGGGCGATGCTCAGATCAATGGTCTCATTGCAATTGGGGCAAAGGAGACCTTCGGGATTGTCCAGCATATCCTCATCAAAGTAGACGGTTTCACCGCAGTTGGGGCAAACGACTTCGAAGAAATCGTCGTCCTCTTCTTCCTCGTCCTCATCATCTTCGCCGAAAAGGATCTCATCGTAGTCATCCATGGCGTCGTATACTTCGTCCAGACTCTCATCGATCTCGGCAATAGCATCCTCATGATCGGAGATCTCCTCTGCGATCTCGTCCAGAGCGTCGATGACGGCGGTGAACAGCTTTTTAAGCTTTACATCCTCCAGATCCAGTCCTTCCATCAGCCCATCCAGATAAGCGACTTTCTCAGAGATCTTGCTCATTTGATACCTCCCATGTGTTTTGTTTTGGTGTTGTATGGTTCCAGTATGGCTCAGACCCGCTCCATGTATTCGCCGGTACGGGTATCTACGCGGATCTTGTCCCCTTCGTTGACGAACAGAGGCACGGCAATATGATAGCCGGTCTCCAGCACGGCGGGCTTGGTGGTACCGGTAGCGGTGTCGCCCTTGAAGCCGGGCTCAGTCTCGGTGACGGTGAGGGTCACAAAGTTGGGAGCAGCCACAGAGAAAGCCTGGCCCTTGAAGAAGCGGACGGTAACGGTATCGTTATCCTTAATGAAGTCGATGGCATCCTCTACATGTTCCTTATCCAGGGGGATCATATCATAGGTTTCGGAATCCATGAAGTAATAAAGATCGCCGTCATTGTAGGAGTAGGTCATCTCCTTGGTTTCGATCTTGGCTTCTGGATACTTATCCGTGGGGCTGAAGGTGCGCTCCAGCACAGCGCCAGTCATAACGTTCTTCAAGCGGGTGCGAACAAAAGCAGCGCCTTTGCCGGGCTTTACATGCTGGAAGTCCACCACGGACCACACGCCGCCCTCATATTCAAAGGTCATACCCTTGCGAAAATCGCCTGCCATCAACATACTCAGTTTCCTCCGTTCGATTTGGTTTTATATGGATCGATTGTATCTGCGCCAGAGCTCCGCCGTCTCCCGGCAGTATGAGCCCTCACAATAATGCAAGATATTATACCATGACCATGCCATCTGCACAAGTTTTTTTTCGCAAACGTGGGCAAAAAAGCGAAATTCAATCCCTATGCCTCCATTTGCAGCAGGGTGCGTATCCGGGGCAGCGCTTCCATTGCCGCTTTACGCCCTTCTTCTACGGAATGCGCTGCATTACTGGTCAGCAGCAGTCCCATAAAAGATGCGTCAGGCCGCATGACCACATCCCCCTTATCTGTCTGAGCGGCGGTCATATGCTCCTGCATGATGGAAAAGGAGCGGTTGAGCACATCCACCGCAGAAAGATGATCTCCGTCAAACTCATTCTTTTTGATGCCCAGATCCGATGTCAGTACGATATCCGCCCCTCGTTCCCGCAGACACTTTACGGGCAGTTCCTCCAGTATGCCTCCGTCTCCGTACCAGCGGCCCTCCACCCGGGCAGGCGTAAAGACGCCGGGAACGGCCATGCTGGCCCGTACATTATCGCACAGCAGTCCCCGATCGAATACCTTCTGCTCTCCGCTTTGCAGATCTACGGCTGTGCAGTAAAAGGGGATGCGGGTGCCCGCATGCGTCAGATTATGGGTAAGAATACGCACCAGCTCCCGCACCTTCTCTCCGTTAAGAAGGCCGCCCTTCTGGGGCAAGGTCGGATCCACCAGATCCTTTGCCACCAAGGTTTCGGCAAAGCGGCCAAGCAGATACAGATCCGTTCCTGCAGCATAAATGGCCCCAAAGATGGCCCCTGCGCTGCACCCTGCCACCATGTCCGGCCGGATGCCGTTCTCCTCCAGTACCTGCAATACGCCGATATGCGCCAACCCTCGGGCCCCTCCGGAACCCAGTGTCAGCCCAATACGTTTTCCGTTAATCATGCATAGTCCCTTCCTTATCCGGAATATAGTCTGGCATGAAGCCTTTATCTATGGCCCTGGCCGTTATGCTGACCCTGGCCCTGCTGTTATGCCCACAACCGGCTCTGGAAGGAGCACGGGAAGGGCTGTATCTCTTTGGCAGGCAGGTAGCCCCCGCACTGCTTCCCTGCATGTTCTGCCTGAATCTGCTGGATGCTCTGGGACTCTTTTCTTCTCTGAAAAAAAAGCTGCCTGCCTCTGTTGCCCTGTTGAGCGGTGCGTTTGCCTGGTGCAGCGGTGCTCCCGGCGGAGCCCGTCTGCTGAGCGCCCTGTATGGAGATTCTCCTGCTGCCTGGAGGCTGTGCCCGGGGATCAATCTGCTGGGACCCGCTTTTCTGTTGGGCGCAGTTGCTCTTGGGCAATACGGCCAAACCGCCTGTTTTTATCCTATGGCACTGGGTCACTATGGAGCAGCATTGATATACCTGCTGTTAGCAGCCCCTAAAAAGGCTTCCCCTTCCCTTCCACCCCGGAAGTCCATGTCTTTCCCACAAGCATTTCAAAAAAGTATTCTGGGGGCCGTGGAAAGCCTTATGTGTGCAGGAGGCTGCATCATTCTTTGTACAGCCATCGGGCATATTCTGGGCGAGCTGCTGCCCCTGTCCCTAATGTGGAAGGCCCTGTTGACTGGATTACTGGAAGCTACTGGTGGCTGTGCTGCCATGCCCGGCTCCGGCCTTCCCCTTCGCTGGCAGCTGACCCTGTGTGCGGGGATCCTGTCCTTCGGGGGATTGTCCGTCGGACTGCAAAGCCTGTGTTTTCTTTCCCTCCGGCCCGGTAAATATCTTGGCTGCAAGGCGCTTATGGGGCTGTTTTCGGGGCTGGTATGCTATCTGACCTGCCCCTGGTTCCTGAAGGACACCGTGCAGGGAGCCTTTGCCCCCCGCCGTCTGCTGGTCAGCCGCAGTGCCGGACTGTTAGGCCTAAGTCTCTCTTCCGCTGCCGCCCTGTTCTTTACCCTGACGGTATGCCTGTGTCTGAAGGGTCTTTCCCGAAAGGAATCCAGTCTGCAGAAGATATGAGCGTCTTCGTTGCCGAAACGACATCTGTCACTTTTTTCGGCTTCCCTGAGAAACATGCACCGGAACATATGCTTCTCCCGCTTCACAAAGCAAGGCGGCCTTCTGCCGCCTTGCATACGTTCTCTGGCTTCGAGTTAAAAATCCACTTTTAGAAGGAAACCAGCAGCAGCATTTTGAAACGCTCCTGCCCATAAACGGCATGGGGAATATCTTTGGGCATAATGATGCTCTGGCCTTCAGAAACCAGATACTCCACACCGTCTACGGTAAAACGGCCCGTGCCTTCCAGCACGATGACCATGGCATCGCCGCCGGCTGCATGCGTGCTGATCTCTTCTCCCTTTTCAAAAGAAAACAGAGTCATGCTGATCTTATTGTTCTGTACAAGAGTCTTGCTGACGATCTGACCATCCTGATAATGGATCTGATCCTTGAGCACCATAACCGTAGATTTTTCAATGTTACGATACATAAAGCTCTCCTTGTTCCGTCCACGACCGTATTCATAGGGGTATTTTATCATGTGTAGGTGTTTTTTTCAACCGAATCCCTTTTTATATTTGACAGAAAGCATATCTGTGCCTATAATAAGACAATTTCATGCATCCAGCAACAAGGAGGAACCTGCCCATGGCTTATTACTATCAGGAACCCAGCCACACCTTCAGTGAATATCTGCTTATCCCCGGATATACGGATGAAAACTGTGTTCCCGCCAATGTTTCACTGCGCACGCCCCTGGTCAAGTTTCGCAAGGGGGAAGAGAACTGCCCCTTGGAAATGAATATTCCTTTGGTGTCTGCCATCATGCAGTCTGTGAGCAATGACACTTTAGCCATTGCTCTTGCCAAAGAAGGCGGTATCTCCTTTATTTACGGCGCTCAAAGTATCGAAGATGAAACTGCCATGGTAGCCAAAGTTAAAGCTTACAAGGCGGGTTTTGTGGTCTCCGCCTCCAATTTAACGCCTGAACACACTCTGAAGGATGTGCTGGCCCTAAAGAAAAAGAATGGTTTTTCCACGGTAGCCATTACGGAGGACGGCTCCCCCAACGGAAAGCTTTTAGGTCTGGTCACCAGTCGTGACTACCGTCTTTCCCGTATGAGCGGAGAGGAGAAGATTTCTTCCTTCATGACGCCCATGGACAGACTCATCACCGCTCCTCTGGGGATCAGTCTTTCCGAAGCCAACGATATTATTTTTGACCATAAGCTGAATGCCCTGCCCATTATTGACAGTGAAAACCACCTGCAATACTTTGTGTTTCGCAAAGACTACGCCTCTCATAAAGATAATCCTCTTGAGCTGCTGGATGACAAAAAGCGTTATCGGGTAGGCGCAGGCATCAACACACGGGATTACGAACAGCGCATCCCCGCCTTATTGGAAGCAGGTGCAGACGTGTTGTGCATAGATTCTTCTGAAGGATATACCTGCTGGCAGGCAAAAACGCTTGCATGGGTGCGGGAAAAATATGGGAATACAGTTAAAATTGGTGCGGGAAACGTGGTCAGCCGGGAAGGCTTCCTGTTCCTGGCCCGAGCAGGCGCCGATTTTGTAAAGGTAGGTATTGGCGGGGGCAGCATCTGTATCACCCGGGAAACCAAAGGCATAGGCCGCGGGCAAGCCAGCGCCCTTATTGAGGTGGCGCAGGCCCGGGACGAGTATTATAAGCAAACAGGGATCTATGTGCCCATCTGTTCCGATGGCGGCATTGTGCATGATCACCATATGACGCTAGCCTTGGCCATGGGCGCTGACTTTCTCATGCTGGGCCGGTATTTTGCTCGTTTTGATGAAAGCCCCAGCAACAAAGTACTGGTCAATGGCGTGTTTATGAAGGAATACTGGGGAGAAGGCAGCAACCGAGCCCGAAACTGGCAGCGATATGATCTGGGAGGTGAAACCCGTTTAACCTTTGAAGAAGGCGTTGACTCTTTTGTTACCTACGCCGGTACGCTTCACGATAATGTAGAGATCAGCCTGTATAAGGTCAAAAGCACCATGTGCAACGTAGGCGTCATAGATCTGGAGTCTCTCCAGCGCGAAGCTCGCCTGACCTTGGTGTCCTCCACTTCCATTGTAGAAGGCGGCGCCCACGATGTGACCCTGCGCAGCAGCATCCGGCAGTAAAGGCGCACACCTGAATTAAAGCAGCACGAACTAAAAGGCCGCTCAGCCCCATTGGGGGAACA